>Ga0207695_10000702_pt1 | contig 65628 bp, 58 predicted proteins | sample KBSC54metaG_FD_184354 | JGI IMG/M metagenome (GOLD analysis project Ga0207695, IMG submission 184354) | Corn rhizosphere microbial communities from Kellogg Biological Station, Michigan, USA - KBS C5-4 metaG (SPAdes) (version 2) | ecosystem: Host-associated > Plants > Roots > Rhizosphere > Soil...
TTTCAGCCATGATCGTTTGTTTTTAGTGTTTTTTAAAAAAATTGAAGTATGTAATAGAAAATGATTGCACAATTCTAAGGAAAAAAGCTTTTCAATAGATGTATTGGATCACTAAATTTTTTATAGAGTTCACAAGATAAGATTTTTAAACTACTGACAAATTCTAAATATTCAGTGTGTTACATCGATCCCAATAGCCCGTCACGACAAGTTTTGCGCCTCTACCCACTATCATAGGACGACTATATTCCGGACAACGAAACCTCCGGTTCGTTCCGGGTGTACGAGTTCATACGCAGTAGTCAAAAGTTAAATAAGGATCGGAAAAGGTTAAAATCCGCCAATAGGATTTACTCATATCTCAACGCTTCAATAGGGTTGAGCCTGGATGCCTTTAAGGATGGATACAATCCGGCAAGCAGTCCTACAATGGTACAGAGCACAATCCCCCCCAGCAGCCAGGCCCAGGGGACTACAAAACCCGTATGTAAAATAAGCGAAAAAGAATTACCGACAATCACCCCCAATACTACCCCAAACCCGGCCCCAATAAGGCTGATCAGCACCGACTCGAAAAGGAATTGCTGCCGTACATTGCGCTGCCGGCCCCCGATGGCCTTTATCAGACCGATCTCCTTGGTCCTTTCCGTCACCGATACCAGCATGATATTCATCAATCCTACAGCAGCCCCCACAAGGGTAATGACCCCGATCAGCAAGGCGCTGAGGGTGATAAAGCTCAGATTACGCATCAGCATGGCTACGCCGCTGTCGCTCTTATCGATATAGAAATTGTTGTCCTCTGTTACCGCCAGCTGCCGGATAGGGCGAAAGATACCCTCCGCCTGATCGATAGCTCCGTCAATGGTCCTGACATCGGTGACCTTCACCAGTAGACTGAAAGATGCATTTGGGTTGGCGTTAAAGAACCTTCGTACATTATTATATGATGTAAGGATCATATTGTCCCAGCTCATGCCCAGGGTAGACCCTTTCGAGTCCAGTACCCCCACTATCCGGAAAGGCAGGCCATTCACCCGGATGATCTTTTCCAGGGGTCTGTTGGGATCACGCCCAAAAAACCGCTCGGCCAGATCGCTCCCCAACACACAGACATTACGTCCCGACTGCACATCCAGGTCGTTCAGATTCCTGCCCGCCGCAATATTATACCCATTCAGATCCACCCAGTTGGGATCCCCTCCATAGACCCTAACCGTGGGATTGGTCTTTTTATCCCCCACTGCGGCAACCGCATCGGGCGTCCCAAACATGGTAAGGCTGATCTTCGCGGGGTATGTAAAACGCTCTTTAAAGGTCTCTGCCTGGTTCCTGGTAATAGGTTTGCCCGAATTGGACTTCTTCAGCTTACGCTGCCCCTTCTTTTCCGACTTGACGCTGCTGCGGTCAAAACCCATGTTCCATTCCCGGAAATGGATAGTAAACCCATTGGCGCCCATCGCCGAAAAGCTCTCCATAAACTTCTGCTTCATCGCATCGATGGCTGTATTGATACCCACCAGGGCCATGATCCCAAAAGCAATAATGGACACGGTAATCCCGGTGCGCAGCCTGTTGCTCCTCACCGTACGAAAGGCAAGTGCCAATGTGTCCCGGAGTTTCATGAGGACGTAAGATACTAAAATTTTAACTTGGCTCCCGGGGGCACCAAACAAAAAGCCCCGCAGCAGCGGGGCCAGTCCAATTACCGAAATCTATCATTATTTTTTTACGGTAGTATACACTTCCCAATAATCCCCATTGGAGCGCAGGGTAACCTTGCCATCGGCACTTTCCAGGGAAACATAATAGCAGTTGGTATCATCCCCGGTGAACTCGAAAAGCTCGGTGATCCAGTAGGCGCTGTAGTCACTCTTCAGGCTCAGCAGCAGGTTCACAGGCAACTGGGAGGAAGTGATATTGCGGGTGACGGCCAGCAGCTCTCCGCTGTTGTTATAGAAAGCGAACATGATCGCATCGTTCATCTTAAAAGTCACTTTTGTAAAAGCCTCGTGTGTTTCCGTGCTCATCAGCTGAGCATTCTTAAAATTCCTTTTAAAAGAGGCATTGATCTCTCCTTTGACAGAGTCAACGGGTTTTGCAAAACTGACAATGGTCAGGAGAAGAGCGAAGGCGAAGGTGGTAATCTTTTTCATACAATTATTTTTTAAATGTTGTTGGTTTTTGTTTGCTTGCCGGGCGTCCCCGGGTATGCCAGATACAAGTCCAGCATAATGCCAAAAGCATTCAACCATTGAAAATCAACAGCTTAAAAAATAACCGCTCAACCCGAGTGTACGGTCCTGATGTGCACACTGTCCGCTTTTGAGACGATTACAAAGGCACATCCACACAATTACCTGAAAGCCGCACCCACGCGACTGTAGGCTGCTATATGCCTGGAAGCGCCTTAAGTGGTGAAGGAGAGCCAGCGAAGCCGACTCACCACGTATACACCAACGTATACAGCTTATCCAGCAGCACCTGTGGGAAAACACCCAACAGCACGATCAGCGCAGCGACTACTACTAATAACCCTTTAAATCCCGGTCGCAGATCCAGCACCTGCGCATCGCCGTCCTTGAAATACATCGCCTGGATCACCCGGAAATAGTAATAAACGCTGACCGCAGCGCACAGCACCGCAAAGATCACCAGCCAGAAGAAATGCCCCGTCTCGATGACGGAGGCCAGCATATAGTATTTAGCGAAGAAACCCGCCGTCAGGGGAATACCCGCCAGCGAAAGAAGAAATATCGTACAGGTGGCTGCCAGCACAGGATGGTGCTTGGCCAGACCATTGAAACCTTCGAAAGTATAATCCTTCATCTTGATGAGGATGGCGAATATGCCGATGGTTGCCAGACTATAAGCGGCAGCATAGAGGATAATGCCTTCCTTGGCCAGCCCGTTGATGGACAGCAGCGCCAGCAGCATAAAGCCGGCTTGCGCGATAGACGAATAGGCCAGCATACGTTTGACACTCTGTTGAAAGACGGCGGTGATGTTACCGATAAACAGGGTTACAGCGGTAATAATGGCCACGAACAGTTGCCATCTTGGTTGGCTGTTGCCGAATGTCTCGTCGAAGAGCCGTATAAAGCCGATGAAAATACCAGCCTTTACGATAGTCGCCATGAAGGAGGTAAAAACGGTAGGCGCTCCATCATATACGTCAGGCGTCCAGAAATGGAAGGGAGCGGCGGATACTTTAAAACCCATGGATACCAGCAGCAGCAGTAAGCCGGCCATGTACAGGGCAGAGAGTTTCTCGCTTCCGATACCCAGTTCGTCGATGGAGAAGGACCCCGTGGGGCTGGCGCCGTATAACAGGGCGATCCCCAGCAGCATGAGACCCGTGGAAAAACATCCCATCAGGAAATATTTCAGCGAAGCCTCGTTGCTCTTCAGGTTCCGTTTATCGCTGCCCGTAAGGATATACAGCGGTATGGAAATGATCTCGATCCCCAGGAACAGCATCAGCAATGTATTAAAGGTCGTCACCAGGCTGATGCCGCACAATACAAAAAATATAAGGGCAAAGCATTCGGCCACGGGCATACGCGGTGCAATCTTCTCGATCTCACGGCCGGATAACAAAACATAGATCAGCGTGCTGGCAAAAACGATGGAGTTGGCCAGCAGGCCGAAAGTGTCGAAGAAGAGCATTTTATGGGCATCGACAGGAAAAAGATGGTAGCCGATGAGATCCAGGTAATTGCCCACCAGCAGCAGTACGAGACCGGCGACAGCCGTATTACGGATCGCGGCCCCTTTAGCCGTAACGATACCGCTGAACATCATGATGATCCCCCAAACTGCCGATATAATAATTGCGTTCATACCTAATTATGGCTTATAAGTCATTTTTGTAATAATCAGATCCACCGTCTCTTTTGTCAGGTTGAGCATCGGCTTTGGATATACGCCTATGACGACTATCAGTACGACGATCACCGCCAGGACGACCTTCTCATTCAGCCGGATATCCTTTGCCTTTTCCGTCAGCGCGTTCGTATTCCCAAAGAATACCCGCTGTATCATGTTCAATGTATAAACGGCCGAAAGGATGATGGTGATCGCTGCCACCACGGTAAACACCACATTATATTGGGTAGCTTTTGAAACATACACGCCGCTGAAAAGCAGGAACTCCCCGATAAATGCATTGGTCAGCGGCAATGCCACATTGGCCAGTGCAACGATGACGAGCAATATAGCCAGTGCTGGAGCTTTCTGCGCCAGCCCGCCCAGCTCGGATATCTTACGGGTGCCCAGCTGACGCTCGATCAGGTCGATAACGATCCACAACCCGATGATATTGATCCCGTGGTTGAACATCTGGATCATGACGCCCTGCATACCGCTGGTAGTCGTGGCAAAAATGGCCAGGCACATGAGCCCGACGTGCGCTATGGAGCTATAGGCCACCAGCCGCTTCAGATCATCCTGACGAATGGCCACCAGCGAGGCGTAGATCATACCGGGAATTATAAAGAACGCCGAAGCAGTATCACCCCAGGCCCAGAATCCAACGGGCAATACAGGCGCCAGCCAGCGGATGACGCCAAAGAGACCCATTTTTACCATGATGCCGCTCAGCACCATCGTAGTGGCGGTAGGTGATTGTTCGTATGTATCCGGCTGCCATGTATGGAAGGGCCAGATGGGCATCTTGATGGCAAAAGCGATAAAGAAGAGCCAGAACAGCCACAGCTGCTCCCGTCCTCCAACCCTGTTCCGCAGATCGTAGAAGCTTTTCATCGAGAAACTATGATCCGCCGTATGGCTGTACAGCCAGATGATGCCGATCAGCATGAGCAGCGAACCCACGAACGTATAGATAAAGAACTTAAACGTAGCCTGTATCCTTTTTTCTCCGCCCCATTGGCTGCAAAGAAAATACACGGGTATTAAGGCCAGTTCCCAGAAGAAGTAAAAAAGTAAGGCATCCATCGCCAGGAATACCCCCATCAGACCTGCCTGGGACAAAAGCATCAGCGCATAGAAGTTCCAGGCTTTGCGATATTCATCCCGCCAGGTGGCAATAAAGATCACGGGAAAAGCGATGGCCGTCAGCAGGCAAAGGATCTGGCTCATACCATCCAGCCCTACGGTAAAACGGCTTCCCAGGGCAGGCAGCCATGCTGCATCGGCATTCAACAAGGGGCTATTAGCCGGCAGCGACAGTCCCCACAAGGACACTACCAATGCCGCCAATGACACGAGGAGGCTCCAGCCCCGGGCGCTTTTCTCATTTTTGATAAAAAAGCCAGCCAGTCCACCTGCCAAAGGAATCGCTATTAGTAAAACAGGGATCATAATTATATCTTCAGTTGCTTATTTCTTAACGAATAACTCCACCAGGAACAAGGCCAGGATACCGATGACCATCAGCAGCACATAACCTCCCACCTGACCACTCTGCAGCAGCCGCAATTGCCGGCCGCCATATTGCACCAGCCGCCCTACGCCATTGACAGCCCCGTCGATGATCCATTTCTCCAGCCAGGTACAGAACTTAGCCAATCCATACAGCGGACGAACGATAACCGCATTGTACAGCTCATCCACATACCACTTGTTCGCCAGCACCTTGCCAACGCCGGAAGGCTCCGCCAGCTCAGGCTTACTTTTAAACCTCGACCAGGCTAAAAAGCTCACGATCAACGCCAAACCCGCAGACAAAGCCATCAGCCCCAGTTCCGTCCCACGGCTCATTTCAACAGCCGCATGCTCGCCACCCTCGCCAGACAGCACAGGCGACAGGAAATGACTCAACACATGGGCATTCGGAAGCAAGGCCTCGGGTATCCCCAGGAAACCCGCCACAGCCGCCAGGATCGCCAGCACGATCAACGGGATGGTCATCGCGGAAGGGCTCTCATGGAGATGGTGCTCTTGTTCATGCGTACCCCGGAAGCTCCCGCTGAAGGTCGTGGCAAAAAGCCTGAACATATAAAAGGCCGTCAGCATGGCCGTAAAAAGACCGATGACATAGTACACCGGGCTCCTGGCATAGGCCGCTGCCAGTATTTCGTCTTTTGAAAAGAAACCGGAAAAAGGAGGGATACCAGCGATAGCGACACAACCGATAAAGAAGGTGATGCTTGTCACCGGCAGCGCTTTTCGCAGCCCGCCCATCTTACGGATGTCCTGTTCCCCACCCATGGCATGGATCACACTGCCCGCGCCAAGGAATAACAACGCCTTGAAGAAGGCATGCGTCATCACATGAAAGACAGCCCCCGTGTAAGCGCCGACGCCCAAACCCAGGAACATATAACCCAGCTGGCTCACAGTGGAATAGGCCAGCACTTTTTTGATATCGTTTTGCTTGAGCGCAATGGTGGCGGCAAACAAGGCAGTCGCCAGACCAATGACAGCTACCACCGTCTGCGAAACAGGGGCCAGCGAATACAAGGCATTGCTCCGGGCGATCATATAGATACCGGCCGTCACCATCGTCGCGGCATGGATGAGGGCTGAGACAGGTGTAGGACCTGCCATCGCATCCGGAAGCCAGGTATATAAAGGTATCTGTGCGGATTTACCCGTGGCGCCGACAAAAAGCAATAAGGTAATCCCCGTTATCACGCCCACTGAAGCTCCCTTTGCCCCGCTAAACACCTCCGTAAACGTAACAGACCCGAACTGGGAGATCATCCAGAAGATGGCGATCAAAAAACCCAGGTCCCCGATCCTGTTCATGATAAAGGCTTTCTTGGCCGCATTGCCGTATTCGATATTTTTAAACCAGTAGCCGATCAGCAGGTAGGAACAAAGACCCACGCCTTCCCATCCTATGAAGAGGATGACGAAGTTCGCGCCCAGCACCAGCAGCAGCATGGAAAACACAAAGAGGTTCAAATAAGAAAAGTACCTGGCAAAATGAGGGGCCGCCTCATCATGCATATAGGCCGTGGAATAAAGATGAATAAGAAAGCCTACACCCGTAATGATCAGCAGAAAGAGGATGGAAAGCTGATCCACCTGGAAGGCGAAAGGGATATGCAGCTTATCGACGCTGATAAAATCGAATAAAGTGACGGTGACCGCATGAAATCCTTCTTGTCGCACCTCCCCAAAGATCAACAGGCTGAGTATGAACGAAGCGAGAAGGACACCGCAGCCGACAACGCTGGTCATCCCTTTTGACAGGCTGTTACGAAAGAGACCGTTGATCAGAAATCCTGCCAGGGGCAGCACCGGGATCAACCAAACTAAGTTTATCATATCAGTGTTTCAGTCGATTTAAGAAATTCACGTCTATCGAATGGGTGTTTCGATACATCATCACGATGATGGCCAGGCCCACGCTCACTTCTGCGGCAGCTACCACCATGATAAAGAATACGAACAGCTGGCCGTCAATACCCGCCTGGGGATTGGCAAGGGCCAACGCATGCTGATGCATCTTCGAGAAAGCCACCAGCAATAGGTTGACGGCATTCAGCATCAGTTCGACACACATGAAAATGATGATCGCATTGCGACGGGTAAGCACCCCTGCCACTCCGATACAAAAGAGGGCCAGCGCAAGAAATATGTAATAATTGATCGGCATAGTCTATGTCTAATCTTTTTTTCCAATCACTACAACCCCAACCATGGCGCTCAGGAACAGCACGCTGCTGATCTCGAACGGCACCACGTAATCCTGGAACAGCACCAGGCCCAGGTTGTGTATCAGCCCGATATCCCCCTTGTTCATCTCCGCCAGCTGATTTTTCATATCCGCATGCTTGAGGGCCGCCACCAGCACCAGCAGCAGCGAACCTCCTGCCACAACGCCAGCGATCTTCAACCACTTGTTCTTCTGCGGCTCGGTGTCGGAGTTCAGGTTCATCAGCATAAATACGAAAAGGAACAGCACCATGATGGCGCCTGCATACACGATCAGGTTTACGATCGCCAGGAATTGGGCGTTCAACAGTATATAATGACCGGAAATAGCCATGAATACGACAATCAGCCATAGCACACTATGCACAGGATTCTTGCTTATCACTACCAGGATGGCGCCCAGCAGCGCCAGTATGCTTAGACCCCAGAAAAGAATTTGCGTAATACCCATTGAGCAGTACAGTTAATGTTTCTATCTTTTAATGATTAATGTTTAACCCAGACCTTCGTCGGAGCTGCTTCGACACGCTCCTCCTCGGCCGTAACCTTCACTTCGCTCGGTTACCCTGCGCCTTCGCAAACTCCTCTGGCTGTGTCACCGGATTAGGTATCAGCAGCTCTTCCTTCCCATAAATAAAACCTTTCCTCGTATAGTTGGCCGGGGCAAACGTCTCGGACAGATAAATTGCATCCTTGGGACAAGCCTCCTCACAAAGTCCGCAGAAGATACAGCGCAGCATGTTGATCTCATACTTCGCAGCATACTTTTCTTCGCGATACAGGTTCTCCTCCCCGGGAAGCCGCTCGGCCCCTTCCATGGTAATAGCTTCCGCCGGACATGCCACGGCGCAAAGCCCGCAGGCTGTACAACGCTCTCTACCCTGCTCATCCCTGTTCAATACATGGAGCCCACGAAATACAGGGCTGAAAGGTCTGGTCTTTTCAGGATAATTCACCGTGGGCTTACGCTTGAACATATGCCCGAAGGTGATGGACATACCCTTTGCGATCGCAGGCAGATACATCTTCTCCCATATCGTCATCGGCTTGCGATCTACTGATCTGGCTCTGCTTGTTAATGGTGCCATAATTGCGCAAATGTATTTTTATCGGTTCAACTTACCAAGTTTTCTATCGTCTGCCGGCGCCCCCAGCCGGCGGACGAGCCATGTTAAAAATGCCAGTGGTTCTGGCGCAACAGCACCAGGAAGCCCGTTACCAGCATATTGAACAGGGCCAACGGTATCAATATCTTCCACCCCAGCCGCATCAGCTGGTCATAACGGAAGCGCGGTATCGTCCAGCGCACCCACATAAAGAAGAAGATAAAGATCACGATCTTTACGAACAGGCTCACCACCTGCAGGGTAGCCAGCAGGTTTTGTCCATGCGCCTGTCCGAACGATGCATCGTTCACGAACGGGATGTCATAGCCGCCCCAATACAGGGTAGCCATCACCGCACTACTGATGAACATGTTGACATATTCTGCAAAAAGATAAAAACCCAGCTTCATGGAAGAATACTCCTGGTGGTATCCAAAGTTCAGCTCGTTCTCAGCTTCCGAAAGATCGAAAGGCGTACGGTTACATTCCGCAAACGCGCAGATAAGGAAGATAAGAAAGCCCAGGGGCTGCACCAGCGCATAATAATGTCCCACCTGCTGTTGCTCCACGATGGTCTTCAGGCTCAGCGAGCCCGTGATCATCAGCAGGGCTATGATGCTGATACCCATCGCCAGCTCATAGGATATGATCTGCGAAGCTCCGCGAACAGCCGCCAATAGCGAGAATTTATTGTTGGACGCCCAGCCGCCGATCATGATGCCATAGACACCCATGCTCACAACGCCAAAAATGTAGAGGATACCGATATTGATGTCTGCTATCTGCAGCGAAATATCCCTGCCGAAAAGATGAAAATGGCTGCTCCAGGGCACCACCGCGCTGGTCATCATCGCGGTCAGCATGGCCAGGCCAGGTCCCAGCACGAACAAAAATCTGTTGGAGTTGTTAGGTATGATCTCTTCCTTCATAAAGAGCTTCAGACCATCCGCCAGCGGTTGAAAGAGCCCGCCAGGACCGGCTCTGTTGGGGCCGCGGCGGTCCTGCATAATGGCCGCCACTTTCCGCTCGCCCCAGGTCTCATACATGGCCACCAGCAGGGAGACGCTGATGATGATGGCGATCAGCACTGCTTTCTCTATCAATAAAAACCAATCGATGCTTAGTAACGTTAGATGCATTCTATCTTAAATTATATAGCTTTCACTTTAATAGGTCTTCCCTCGGTCATAACCTTCACTTCGTTCGGTTAGGCTCAAAATCCGTCGAATGCGCCGGTCTCTCCAACTCAGACAGATCGATCTCCGGCCGGTTCACCTCACTCACACTATGGATATCCATCAGCAATTTAGGCGCTCTTCCACCCATCACATCATACAAAGCTTCCTGCGGCCTGACCACATTCACATAATGTCCCTGAGAAATAACGGAGTGCCGGTTGACCTTCGTAGGCCCATCGATCTCCCAGTCCGCAGTCTTCTTCTTTTCAAATCGGCATTCATTGCATATCCAGTCTTCTACCTCACCCCATTCATCCTTGCGGGCCGTTACACGGAAAACTTCATCACCACGGTACCATAGTGTCACTTTGCCGTTGCATTTCGGATGGTTGCAATTGCGGTGAGCGTCCACAGGCTTAAGGAACCACACCCTGTTTTTAAACCTGAACGTCTTATCCGTCAATGCACCCACCGGGCACACGTCGATGATATTGCCTATAAAATCGTTCTCCAGGGACTTTTCGATATAGGTAGCGATCTCGGAATGGTCGCCTCTGTCCAGCACCCCATGCACTCTTTTCTCCGTCAGCTGATCGGCCGTGAAGACACAACGGTAGCAGAGGATACAACGCGTCATATGGAGTTGTATATAGGGACCCAGATCATGTTTCTTAAAGGTCCGGCGCTCGAATTCATAACGGGTACCTTCCTTGCCATGCTCATAGCTGAGGTCCTGCAGATGACATTCGCCTGCCTGATCGCAGATGGGACAATCCAGCGGGTGGTTGATCAGCAACATCTCCACCACTCCGTTACGCGCATCGATCACTTTTTCGCTGGTGATATTCTTTACCACCATACCGTCCATGACATTGGTACGGCAGCTGGCCACCAGCTTTGGCATGGGCCGGGGGTCTGCCGTAGAGCCGGCCGCTACTTCCACCAGGCAGGTACGGCATTTGCCGCCGCTGCCTTTTAATTTAGTGTAGTAGCACATAGCAGGAGGCGCTACATCGCCGCCGATCTTCCGGGCCGCCTGCAGGATAGAAGTCCCCGGCTCCACCTCGATGGTGATATTGTCGATCGTAACCTTTAATAACTTCTTTTCTTCAGCCATATTTTTATATGTTCTATAGATTCATCTACTTAATCTTCCTCCGCTACGCCTGCTAAAGCAGGCTATACCGGGGCCTATATCTGCGCCTCCGGCGCCGTGACAGCCTTTCAGGCCGTCACTATCTCCAGCGGATCCGCATAATGCGCCAGTCCAAAATTCCGATGCTGCGACTCCACAGGGTTTTTCACATGCCATTCGAACTCATCCCGGAAATGACGGATAGCAGCCGCCACCGGCCAGGCCGCCGCATCTCCCAGCGGGCAAATGGTATTGCCTTCGATCTTGCGCTGGATATCCCACAGCAGATCGATATCGCTCATCTTACCTTTACCGTATTCGATATTCTTTAAGATCTTCTCCATCCAGCCCGTGCCTTCACGACAGGGGGAACATTGACCGCAGCTCTCATGACGATAGAAACGAGCCAGCGTCAGGGTATTGCGCACCACGCACTGGTCTTCATCCAGCACAATAAATCCGCCGCTGCCCATCATCGATCCCTTGGGAAACCCTCCATCCGCCAGGCTCTCATAGTTCATCATCCTCGTCTCACCCTTGGCCGTCTTCAATAAAAGATTCGCCGGCAGGATAGGTACGGAAGAACCGCCGGGTATACAGGCCTTCAGCCGTTTGCCGTTCGGAATGCCCCCGCAATACTCGTCGGAGAAAATGAACTCCTCCACCGAGATAGTCATATCTATTTCATAAACGCCCGGCTTATTGATATTACCACAGGCGGAGAGTAGCTTCGTGCCTGTAGACTTGCCTACCCCGATCTTGGAATAAGCTTCGCCCCCTTCATTGATGATGGGAACGACAGCTGCCAGGGTTTCCACATTATTTACCACCGTGGGACAATCCCACACGCCTTTCACAGCAGGGAAAGGCGGCTTGATACGGGGATTTCCCCTTTTACCTTCCAGCGATTCGATCAGGGCAGTCTCTTCACCGCAGATGTAAGCACCGGCGCCACGATGTACATAGATCTCGCAATCGAAGCCCGTGCCCAGGATATTCTTACCCAGAAAACCATTGGCCCTGGCTTCCTCAATAGCCTGCTCCAGGATATCGGGTATCCAGGCATATTCACCGCGGATATAGATATAAGTGCTTTTGCTTCCCAGGGCGTAGCTGCTGACGATAAGACCCTCTATCAGCAGGTGGGGGAGGAATTCCATGAGGTACCGGTCTTTAAAAGTCCCCGGCTCGGACTCATCCGCATTGCACACCAGGTAGCGGGGTACACCCTCCGGCTTGGCCAGAAAGCTCCATTTCATACCTGTGGGGAAACCAGCGCCGCCACGGCCACGTAAGCCGCTCTTCTTTACCTCTTCCGTCACCTGGTCAGGCGTCATAGTCTTCAGCGCCTTCTCTACACTCTGATAACCGCCTTCACGACGATAAACTTCATACCCCCGGATGCCTTCGACATGTGCCTTTTCTAATAATAATTTTCTACCCATTCTTTATAGCGTTTAGCTCAATTCTTAATGTTTTCGTCCGGATGGTGCTGTACTTTTGGCCGGAACCATCCGGGTTTCAGCCAGTGTACGACCATCACGACCACTGCTGCGACTCCGAAGTTGACACCGATGGAGCGAAACATGTTTCTTTCATCGCCAGGAGGCAATAACATCGCAATCCCCATCACAACTATTAGTGCTCCCATCAATGACCAGAATGTGACCCGGTAAGCCAGCTTCGACTCTTTTTTTGTATCCATAGTTAAGGTTCTATCAGTTGTTCATCCATATCACATTGCCCGGACTAATTATTTGCTGCCGCATTCTTCCTGCACTCCTCGATAATAGCATCCACTTTCTCGGGCGTCAGATGCTCCCGGAAGTATTTGCCCAGCTGCATCATCGGGGCATAACCGCAAGCTCCCAGACATTCCACCGTCTTGAGGGTAAACATTCCATCAGCCGTCGTTTCGCCAACCCCGATATTCAATTTCTGCTTGATATAGTCGATGATCTGATCACTGCCTCTCAACATGCAAGGCCCCGTCTGACAAACCTCGAACATATATCTGCCCACCGGCTTCAGATTATACATGGAATAGAAGGTAGCCACCTCGTATACTTCAATCGGCTCCAGCTTCAACAGTGAAGCGACATAGTCCATCGTCTCTGCACTGAGCCATCCGCCAAATTCCTCCTGTGCCAGGTGCAGCACAGGCAACAGGGCACTCTTTTGCTTACCCTGAGGGTATCTGGCGATGATCTCGTCTACCTTCTTTAACTTCTCATCCGAAAATTTTATCATGTCTTTTTATTTTCCCCGCGTGCTAAGCACGCGGTTATTTTACGCATCCATCTCCCCCGCAATCAGGTTAAGCGAGCTCATCGTAATGATCGCATCACTCAACATACTCCCCTTCGTCAGCTCGGAATAAGCCTGGTAATAAATAAAACAAGGCCGACGGAAGTGCAACCTGTACGGAGTACGGCCCCCATCGCTGATAAGGTAATACCCCACCTCGCCATTACCGCCTTCCACGGATTGGTAAACTTCGCCGGGAGGTATCTCCGTCTCACCCATCACGATCTTGAAATGCCAGATGAGCGCCTCCATCTTCGTATATACATCCTTTTTCTCGGGCAGGTAATAAGCCGGTGCATCCGCATGGTATACATCTGCTTCAGTGCCCTTGAACTCCTGGATCTTGCGGTAAGCCTGTTCGATGATCCGGAGGGATTGCCACATTTCGCCGTTGCGTACAAGAAATCTGTCATAGCAGTCCCCGGTACTACCCACCGGTATCTCGAATTCAAAATCTTCGTAGCTCGAATAAGGAGAATGTACCCGTACGTCGTAATCTACGCCGGCTGCACGGAGATTGGGACCGGTAAAACCATAGTTCAGGGCCCTTTCCGCGGAGATAGGTCCTGCGCCGATCGTACGCTCCATAAAAATACGGTTGCGGGTGAAGAGATTCTCGAACTCCTTCTGCACCACAGGATATTCCGCCAGGAATTTTTCTATCTTCTCCCAGGCAGCATTGGTGAAATTACGCTCGAAGCCCCCGATACGGCCCATGTTGGTCGTCAGCCTGGACCCGCACACTTCTTCATAGATCTCATAGATCAGCTCTCTGTACTGCATCACGTAGAGAAAGCCCGTAAAGGCTCCGGAGTCCACCCCTACCACCGAATTACAGATCAGGTGGTCGGAGATGCGGGACAATTCCATAATGATGACGCGGAGATAGTCCACCCGCTTGGGTGTCTTTACGCCTAATAATTTCTCACAGGTGAGATGCCAGCCCATATTGTTGATGGGACTGCTACAGTAGTTCAACCTGTCCGTCAGCGTGGTGATCTGATACAAAGGGCGTCTCTCGGCCAGCTTTTCAAACGCCCGGTGGATATATCCCACCGTTTGCTCGGCAGAGACGATACGTTCTCCATCCAGCTCCAGGATGTTCTGGAACACTCCATGCGTAGCAGGATGGGTAGGCCCCAGATTGAGCGTGGTGGTGGTTTTCTCGATGCTGCCCTCCGGTAGCTTTATATGTTGCTCGACACTCATATTGTATATTTTCAAGGCCTCAACGACCCATTATTCAAACCTTATTCAGCCTTCTCCAGGCTGCGCTCTACTGCGGCTTTACCTCGTCCGCCCCTTGTCCCGCCCTCATCTCCTGGCTGGCAGGTCCTCCCTGATCAGCAGTATTCAATGGTCCGGCCTGTCCCGCAACAGATTCGCCGGCCCTGGCATCTATGGGCGATACGATACCTCCTGGTCCCCTTCCGAACATCGCGTCATCCTTGTCGATGCGCGTCTGATCTTCCAGCGGATATTCCTTGCGCATAGGGAAATAGGTCATCTCATCCACGTTGAGTATCCGTTTCAGGTTGGGATGTCCCACGAAGTTGACGCCAAAGAAATCATAGGTCTCCCGCTCCATCCAGTTGGCGGAAGCATATAATTGCGTTGCCGTAAATACATCCGGCTGCGCAATAGGCGAAAATACCTTGAAACGCAGGCGTATATTATCCTGAAGATTGTGCAGATGATATACCACCGCCAGTTCCCTGCCAGGCTGGCCCGGATAATGCACGGCAGTAAGGTCCGTCAAAAACTGAAAACGCAACTCCTCGTCGTCGAAAAGGAATTGCATTACTTTCAAATTGAGGTCCTTGGGAGCTTCGAAGGTGAGAAGACCGTAAGGTTCCTCAAAATTCGATACCTCGTCCCCGAATTTCGCCTTTAGTCGCTCTTTGATTGTCTCGTTGGTTAATGACATGTCGCTATTGAATTCCGTAACTCTGTAAAAGATTTTTATACTGCTCGCTATTCCGGCGGCGAATGCTCTCCTTGCCTACCAGGTCCTGGATACGCATAAAACCGTCCAGGATCGCTTCCGGGCGGGGAGGGCATCCCGGTACATAAACGTCTACAGGAACCACCTGGTCGATGCCCTGCAATACCGAATAGGTATCGAAGATACCACCGCTCGAAGCGCATGCTCCTACGGCCATCACCCAGCGGGGCTCTGCCATCTGGAGGTATACTTGCTTGACGATAGGACCCATTTTTTTAGCGATCGTCCCCATCACCATCAATAAATCACACTGACGGGGAGAAAAACCCAGTCTTTCCGCGCCAAAACGGGCCAGGTCATAGTGGGAAGCCATGGTAGCCATGAACTCGATGCCGCAGCAGGAAGTAGCAAACGGCATAGGCCAAAGGGAATTCTTCCGTGCCAGCCCCACCACGTTGCTGAGGTTGGTGGTGAAGAAGCCTTCACCTGAATATCCTTCAGGCATATCTACAAGGCTGATATTGTCTTTGATATCAGCAGCAATTGGATGTACGTTGAACCTTACCGGACGTGCCATATTAAAAAATTTGAAATATTTACGAAAAGACCCATCACTTACTTAACAACCACACCTGATCATGGGTTTTAAAACTTTCCGTCTTTAACTTACTCATAATCTGTTATAACCTGTGGCAATCGATCGTTATTCATAAACAGGATTAACGCCATATTATTGCTCGTGGCGTGGGGGTATACCCTAATCTTCCCAGGTTAGCGCTCCCTTCTTGAGGATATAAAAAAACCCTGCCAGGAAGAACACAACGAATAACAGCACCTCTGTGAACCCTGCCCATCCCAGCTGCCGGAAATTTACTGCATAGGGGTAGAAAAAGATCACTTCCACATCAAACAGTACGAATAAGATAGCTACTAAAAAATATTTGATGGCCATCGGCTGGCGGGCATTGCCCACACCCTCGATACCACTCTCAAAGTTCTGTAATTTTTCGGCTGTTTTACGTTTGGGACCTAATAGATGAGTAACGCCCAGCACCAATAATACGAAGCCAATAGCGAAGATGAACTGGACACCTATTGGAAAATAACTAAAAGAATTATTTAGGTTAGATTCACTCTGAAGGGTATTGGCTTGTAAAAGAAAGATGTCCATTTTAAAAGAATTACTGTGATTCCCGGGGCAAATTTAAGCCAGCAGCCGGAATTTCCAACTTATTGAGAATTAAAAATGTCCGGAAAATGGATTCCTCAAAAAATAACCTGTTTTCTCCCACAATATAAGAAGGGGCCCCTGATAAAGGCCCCCTCCTTACGTTATATGCGATTAATATTGCTCTACTTTGCCCCTGTTTTCGGCTTGGCGCCACCAGATTGCTGGCGGGCAGGCGGCTTGGACAGGATGTCCTTGAACTTCTGAGCAGTAGTGTTAGCCGGATCTACCTCCAACACTTTCGTCAGATAGCCTATCGCCGCATTCTTGTCCTTTTTCACATCATTATAAAACTGCGCCAGATAGAAATAGGAGGTGACTGCCGTATTCTTATATTTCACGGAATCAGCGCTGCCCGCAGCCTTCGCAGTGGAATCCAGCCCTCTTGCCATGGCAGCCAGCTTGTCGTAGGCTTCGACAGCAATACCCGTGGGATTAACCGTATCTTCCTGGGCTATTTTACTACGGGCGCACCAGAGATAGCCAAAGATCTCGCTGGGCCATTTAGTCTCATAGATACCGCAGAAAATACTGTCGGCCGTCTTATAGTTACCCGCCTGGTAATTGGCGATACCCCAGTTGTATACGTCAGTCTGATTGGGATCTTTCTTGGTGGCGTATTCGATAGCAGCAAGATCCGCTACCCCCGGCTTGTAGTTCATCTTTTTGGCCACTTCCAATCCCTTAGCGAGATATTTGGCCCTGTTCTCAGGCAGGGTATCCCTGGTAATGGCCTTTTTGTAGAAATCGATCGCTTTCACCTTTCCGGTGGAATCCGGAGCCTTGGATTGAATGCTGCCCGCCAGAGCGTAATCGCCCCCGGTGACAGCAGCCGTATCCTGTTTCTGGAAATAGGTAGTGATATTCTGCTGCCCACAGGCTACATCCCCCGTCGTATCGCAAACATAAGCGATCGTCTTGTACATACGGGGGTTGACCTTATCTCCAAGAGAAGTGATCAGGCCCTGGGCCTTGGCCTTGGCTTCGGCAAATTTGCCGCTGGCGACCATAAAGTCCACATTCAGGTATTCCACATCCGGACCGGGGTCGGAGTTCGCGGTATACTTTTGCAGGTATTCCGTTGCCTTTGTGGGGTCCCAGTGGAAGTAATAGTAATAGAACAGCTCATAGTAAGCGGGGGCATAGGCCGGGTCCATCTGTACCGCCTCTTCAAAAGCCGGCAGGAAATACTCCTTATTATTCTGCGTGAGATAGATCTTGCCGATCTTGTATTTAGCCTCTGCATATTTCGGATCGACGGTCAGCGCCTTCTGGTAGCTTTGTACCGCATTGCCACCGTCGATCAGCTTGCGATAGGCATCACCCAACAGTATGTAGGTCTCGACATTGTTGAATTTCTTCACCTGCATGGCCTGGTTCAGTTTTTCGATGGCATAGGTTGCATCCCCTGCCTTGGCGTCGACATTGGCATCCGCTACGGCATTGAATACATCGATATCTTTCCCTTTGGTAAGGCTGAGAGCCGTCTCAAAACGCTGGCGGGCATCCGTCGTCTTACCCTGACGCAATTCGACCTCACCCATGCCGGCCAGCAGCAACGGTGCATTACCATTCGATTGCAACGCTTTGGAGTACAGATCCCCTGCAGCTACGGAATCCCTCATCTCCAGCAAAGTCTGCCCCTGCCAGTATATGGCCTCGATATTATTCGGATTGGATGCCAGTATCTTGTCAAATACGTCTTTCGCACTTTTATACCGTTGATAATAAAGGAATTTCTTCCCTTGGTCCACCGTTTGAGCCAGCGCCCCGCCGCAGAAGCCGACAAGAGCCATAACCAGTAAGCTGAATCGGAACTTATTCTTCATGTACTTTGTCTGTTTAGTGTGTAAATATAAATATTATTGATTGTTTAGTTACTGACTGATCTGCGTGTCACGGATCTGAAAGGACATTTTAGCCGGCCAGAGATACGCCTTACTGAAGATCAGCTGTCCTCTTTCATACTGCAGGAAGTTTGAGAAGTTGCCACCCACTCCACTGAAGTTCTCCTTTAAGATATAATACAAACTTCGCACCAAGGGGTAACGGCGAAGGGCAATATTAGCCTGATAAGGTTTAACATAGGTCGGCCCGAGGCAGCTCGTACACCGGATAGAGGCCACTCTTACCTTGTTTATGAACAGGTTGTCATTGACAGCACCCTCCCCTAACCAACTGACACCCACAAATCCAACGGCATGAGGGTTCTGCGACACATAATTGATCACATCCTCGCTGTTCTTTGCCGCCGTGACCCGTTTGCTCAGGGGCTTCCCTTTTAAAAGGGAGTCCATGGCATACCGCACCGTACTGGTCGCCGACTTGCCATCCATTACAGGAATGTGTACGGTATCGGTGCCGTCCAGCATATTCTGAAGATCCTTTATCTCGAATATCGAGTCCTTAGCATTATTGTTGACGATGACGGCAATGGCATCATAGGCAACGGGCATCCATCTGGGTTTAAGATGAAAAGAGTCCTGGTAGAACTTCTCTTCCCCGGAGCTCAATCCCCGGGTAACGATGATCATCCGCGTACTGTCTGTGGTCAGGTCCCTCAGGCACTGCGCCTCGGACTCATATCTGGTAATGATCTTTATATCTGGATTGGAAGACTGGAAGACCTTTATCTGCGAGTCGAGAACGGGTTTGAAAGACTCATCGATACTAAGGGTAAGGGTACCTGACTTGGGGGTTTCCTGGGGAGTTTTATTCCCATCGCTGCCACAACCTCCCAGGAAAAGACTAAGCACTAATCCTAACATTGCGCCTTTACCATTCTTATTCGAAATATGCCGGAGAATTCCCTTCATCAACGAAAATAATTTTTTTTATACCCACGATAGATCCGCCATCCTCCATATAGCAGCCAAATGCCTGAAAAAGCATAACGGAAAAAGTCGTCAATAGCCAAAGCAAAACCTATCTTCGGGGCAATCAACAGAAATACCCCAAAGCCAAACCATATCCCTCCTATACCATAATCCTGGATCGATCTTCTCAATAAATATCGCCGTCTTTCACCGTCAGGAGCCTCATTTTCCATCTTTAACCAGAGTTTTTAATTATTACCTATCACTGGAACGGGCAAATTAAGAAATTAAGCTTAAAAAGAAACCATTGTATAAGGTCTTATACTTATTAATTTCTTATTAATGCATCCGGAAAACGGGTTCCTCCTAAAATATAACCCGTTTCCCGGAAGAATCTAATATCTGTCCTTCGGACAACGAATCTCCGATTCGTTTGGGTATTCTTTTCTGCCCTTGATTATAAGACTCCCCATCTCTCCAATTCCACAAACCAACAGCTCCTTTCCCCCTTATCTTCTAATGTTTTAACATTACCTTTGGGCGCATGAAAAAAGAGCCTACCTCCTTCCTGATGGTTTGCCTGGGCAACATCTGCCGCAGCCCGCTGGCAGAAGGCATCCTGCAGGAAAAAGCCAGGACAGCAGGACTCAATTGGGAAATAGACAGTGCAGGAACTAATGGCTATCACGTAGGCGAAGCCCCTCACCATCTCTCCCAAAAAGTAGCCCGGGCCAGGGGTATCGACATCAGCCGGCAACGAGCCCGAAAATTCAGCGCCAATGATTTTCAACGTTTTGACAAAATCTATGCCATGGCTGAGGATGTGGTAGAAGAAATGCGGCGTATCGCCGGCCGTCATTACGATCCCTCAAAAGTGGAGCTTTTAATGAACGAGCTGCATCCTGGAAGCAATGAGGATGTACCGGATCCCTGGTACGGACCCGAACCCGGCTACCACGAAGTATATAATATGATCGACGCCGCAGCGGACAGGATCGTTGAAAAATACGGCAAACCTTCCGCTGACACCCGTATCCCCCAATCAAAAAATTTATGAGCAGTCTTAAACCATCTTTGCCCCAGGGCACCCGGGATTTTGGGCCCGCCACTGTCCGCAAAAGGAACTATATCTTCAATACCATCCGCACCGTATTCGAACTTTACGGCTTCCAGCCCCTGGAGACCCCCGCCATGGAACAATTGGAAACCCTTATGGGTAAATATGGAGAAGAGGGCGACAAACTTATCTTTAAAATACTCAACAACGGCCTGGGTGATCCCAGGAACATCGAAAAGTCACGCAAAGCCTTTGAAAAAGCCCTGGAAGGAAAGAATGACAAAGACCTCACCGAAAGAGCGCTCAGGTACGATCTAACCATCCCCTTTGCCCGCTATGTCGCCATGAACCATGGACAGCTGACCTTTCCATTCAAACGCTACCAGATGCAGCCCGTCTGGAGAGCCGACCGGCCCCAGAAAGGACGCTACCGCGAATTTTATCAATGCGATGCCGACGTGGTAGGCAGCCAATCCCTTATCAATGAGGTCGAACTGGCATCCATTTACCGCCAGGCCTTCCAACAGCTGGCCATCCCCATAGAGATCCGTATCAATAACCGCAAGATCCTCGCAGCCCTGGCCGAAGTCTGTGGCGGGGCGGATAAAATGACGGATATCACCGTAGCCATCGACAAACTGGACAAGATCGGACTGGAAAAAGTAAAGGAAGAGCTGGCCGGACGTGGGCTTGACCATAACCAGATAGCCGCCATCGAACAATACCTGGGCATCGCCGGGGACAACGCCGTCAAATTATCGCAACTCAAGACCCTGTTTGCCGGTAACAAGACAGGCCTCAAAGGCATTGCCGAACTGGAATACCTCCTGGACTATGCTGCAGCGCCACAGCCCCAACTCTTCTTAAAATCCGGCCCTCCACCGGAGGCCCCCCTCATCGTCGACCTCACCCTGGCCCGCGGCCTGAACTATTACACGGGTACCATCTTCGAGGTAAAAGCCACTACAGTACAAATGGGCAGCATCGGCGGCGGAGGCCGTTACGACGATCTCACCGGCCTTTTTGGCGTACCCAATATCCCCGGGGTCGGTATCTCATTCGGGGTAGACCGTATCTACGACGTCATGGAAGAATTAAAGCTCTTCCCAGAGGACGTGCATACAGGCACAAAGGTCCTTTTCTTCAACCTTGGGGACGCCGAATCCCGCGCCGCCTTTGGGCTGCTGCAACAGCTGCGGGCAAAAGGCATTCCCGCAGAGATCTACCACGAACAGGCCAAATTTGACAAGCAATTCAAATACGCAGAGAAAAAGGGAATCCGCTATGCGGTTATCCTTGGCAGCGAAGAGCTGAATCACCGGCAATGTAAGATAAAAGAACTTAGCAATGGGCAGCAGACGACGCTGGGATGGGAGGAGTTGATGGAATTCGTTTTTTAACCTTAGGATACCTATCTTTAGCCATCAACAAATCAAACTATGGAAAGTCGGACCTTACGCCCTTACTGCCTGCTGGCAACCCTTTTATTTACGACCATATTCGTCTCTGCTCAAAACCTCAACCCGCTGTTCGGACACCTGCCGCCGGACGCACAAAGAATTTTCCATATCAACCTTCCGGCGCTGACATCCAAGATCAGCTGGGATGAGCTGATGTCCAATATCCCTCTCGGCAAATTGAACAGTGATCAACAGACGATGCAATTATTTAAAGATCCTGCCCTGGCAGGGGTCGACATCCACCAGGATATCTTCGTCGCCGAGGGAAGAAACATCCACCAGGATATTTTCGTCACCGGGGGAAAAAGTTATAATAAACTCGACAGCATCACTTCCGCAACCATCCTGATCCATCTCTCCGACTCAGGGAAATTCAGTTCCATGCTGCAAAACGATAAAGAGAAAGGTCTTCGCACCCTTCTGCCGGGCAAAGGACGGGTGCTTGGAAAAGATAAATGGGCGGTGGCCTATAATGACAAGCTGGCTGTTATCACCATCGTTACAACAACGTATACAAAAGAGACAACCGCCTCTATGCCAAAAATGGCCCCCGGCGCTAAAAAAACCGTTGCCTCTCCTTCGACGGCTGCTTACACGCTGAATGCCGCCAGGAAGAGCCTGGCAGCTCTCCAGGGATTCCCCAATACCCCTTATACCACCGATCCTGTCTTTATCGCCGGATTCTCCGATGACGCCGACTTTCACATGTGGGGACCCCATGGCGAAGGCGCTGGTAGGCTGATGGATATGGTCGGAAAGAAAGCCATGCGGGGTAAGAACGCCCTTACCATGGCCAACCGGAGCGCTGCGCTGCATACCCTGACAGCCCTCCGTTTTGATGCGGGGAAGATCAGCCTGCACACCTCGACAGCAGTGCCGCCCGATTCGGCCAAAAATTACAGGATACTGAACAGCCGGCCATTGAACGACGACCTCGTCAAGCACCTACCGGGTAAAGCACTGTTGGGAATGGTCAATATTCACTTCGATCCTGCCTTGCTGCCGGAATTCCTGGAAAGACTCGGACTGCGCAACATGCTGGACTCCGCACTATCATCCAAAGGACTTACAATAGCCGAAGTAATGAAAGCCTTTAAAGGAGATTTCCTGATTGCAGGCTTACAACCCGCCAATCAACCCGATACGGGTAAGATCAACCCCAGCCTGTTTTTTGTTACCACGATCGGCGACCCTGGTGCATTCATGAAGCTCGCCGGTAAATTGAAACTTGGCTCGGACGCCGAAGGCGGCCCCATGGGTAAGATGAAGAACGCCTATACCTTAAAAGACAATATTCTCGTAGTAGGAAAAACCAAAGAATTGACGGATGGCTATTTCAGCAATACGACCACAAGAAACACGGATCTTATCAATGATCGCGTCAGGAACAGCCTTTTTAGCCTCGTGGTAGACATCAAGGCCATTACAGCTTTTATACAGTCGGAGCCTACTTCTTCACCAAAGACACAGCAGGCATTGCATTTTCTCGGTGCGCTCGATCGCGTAACCTTTGCCGGAGGCGGGTTTCACAACGGAATACTCGAATCATCCTTTGAATTGAAAATGGCGGATGCTTCTGAGAACAGCTTGCGGAGCATCTTCAAGCTATTGCATTAATTATAGCCGTATTTTTTCTTGAACTCCGCCAATCCGGCCCCATCCAGATCGCGGAATAAATATGTACGAGTACGTCCCGTTCTTTCAATGAATGGGACGTGCTGTTCATAGAACAATTTGAACATTTCCCCCAGTTGACGTACATGCTCCTGGCTGTTGAGATAAAACCGGCTCTGGATGACCTGGCCTTCATAATCAAACCTTACTGAGTTGCCCATACCATCCAGTTTATAAGCTGAATAAGGGTCCTGCATGCCGTTGAAGCCATTGACATCGAAATCCAGTTCTTTTACTTTACGGATAGGATACTCTTCTTTACCCAGGCAGATCTTTTCCTGTGTCACCACCAACTCTTCTTCGGATAACCCGACAATGGAAATATTTCCTTTGGCGATAAAGGCGCCCACCAGCACCAGCAGAATGCCCACCACAAAAATCATCGTACCAGGTCCCCGCCACTCGGGTAAACCTATCGGTAAAATGCTACAGGCGGCCAGTCCAAAACCGATATACGACAAAGTGGCTCTTTTTCTGGCAGTAACCACTACTCTTTTGGTCCGGAATTCCATAGGCGGGTGTATTTAACAATAAAACGCCCGGGTCCCATTTTTCGTATTACAATTTCTCATACACTACCGCCGCCCCCTGCCCTACCCCTACGCACATAGTGGCCAGCGCATACCGGACATCCCGTCTTTTCATCTCATGCAGAAGGGTAGTGGAGATCCGTACGCCGCTGGCGCCCAACGGGTGACCAATGGCGATAGACCCTCCATTGACATTGATCCTGGAAACATCCAGCCCCAGATCACGGATGCAAGCCAGCGACTGAACGGCAAACGCCTCATTCAATTCCACCAGGTCCAGATCTTTCACGGTAAGACCTGCACGTTGTAATGCTTTTTGGGTTGCCGGTACCGGACCGATACCCATGATCGCAGGATCCACACCCGCCACCGCCATGCTGACAATACGCGCCACAGGCTTCAACCCATATTTCTGCACAGCAGCCTCGCTGGCCAGCAACATCGCAGCCGCACCATCGTTGATACCCGCGGAATTCCCTGCCGTGACAGAACCATCCTTAACAAAGGCTGGACGAAGGGCAGCCAGCTTCTCCATGGAACTTTGCCGTGGCTGCTCATCCTTTTCAAAGAATATCTTCTCTTCCTTGCCACCCAGTATCTCTATCGGGGCAATCTCTTCTGCCCATTTGCCGGCAGCAAGGGCGGCGAAATATTTCTCCTGGGAAGCCAACCCAAATTCATCCTGCTCCACACGCCCGATCTTCCATTGTTTCGCGATATTCTCCGCCGTCTCGCCCATGGAATAAGGATAGTATTGATCCGCAAGCTTCTTGTTGACAAAGCGCCAGCCGATGGTAGAGTCGAATATCTCTGCATTGCGATTAAAAGCATGCGTGGATTTACCCATAACAAACGGCGCCCGCGTCATACTCTCCACACCTGCGGCAATATACAGTTCACCCTCCTCACACTTGATGGCGCGGGCGGCATCCATGATGGCCTGCAGCCCCGAGGCACAGAGACGATTCACCGTATTACCCGCCACCGACACCGGTAAACCCGCCAGCAAGGCTGCCATTCGGGCCACATTGCGATTGTCTTCCCCCGCCTGGTTAGCGTCCCCTGCAATAAGATCTTCAATGGCAGCAGGGTCGACACCCGGATTGCGGGCAAGAAGCCGTCGAACCACATGCGCCAGCATATCGTCCGGACGAATGGAGCTGAGGCCCCCTCCATACTTCCCGATAGGGGTCCGGATAGCATCTATGACATAGGCTTTATTCATAAGGGTCGCAAGTTAAGATTTTCAAAACATTCCACACTTGGGCAATTCTTGCCACTTATCTTTTTCCAACACAACCACAGTAAATTAATAATCAACATATTGTCACTGGCATCATTTTCACATGTCCATCATAAAACGACTTTTATGTTGATCCGTCACATAGGAACATTCAAAGACAACCAGGCCCGGTATATCCGTAACGACAATAAAAGAGCGCAGGTCTACTTTCTCCCGGACCGGATCGATGCTTATGATCCTCACCGGTATGACCACTTGGTGCCTCCGGCAAAAAAGACCTTAAAAATCACGGCAAAGGCAGCCTGGTTCATAATGAAAGCGATCATAAAAACAGCTTTCCGCATCCCCCGGCTCTTTAGCCAAACGGTCACGGAACAACCGCAGCGGAAGAAAAATCCCTCTCCGGCGACAGCCTTCCCCGCACCGTAAAGCATCTTTCAAAACATCAACCCAAAAATATTTTGAAAAAACCCGCTTGAAAATTTGACCCTCACCTTGCGTCATACCTTATGTTTGTCGCATGAAATGCGAAGCATTGACAACGGCACAATTGATTTCCAATGGAATTGTCGAATTCGGATTGACGTTGTCAAATCCTCATTTCATGAACACTATTAAAAGACAGATATGAACGTGAATAAAAAGCGGTATTCGGTACAACAGCTTGCAAAACTGGCCGGGGTCAGCGTACGCACACTGCACCTGTATGACGAAATGGGACTATTGAAACCCTCTCTTCGCACAGAGGCCGGCTACAGACTGTATGAAGAAAAAGAGCTTTTACGCCTGCAACAGGTACTCTTCTACAAGGAGCTGGACTTCCCGTTGAAAGATATTGGCATTATCCTCGATGATCCTGACTTCGACAGGATCAAAGCATTGGAGAGCCATCGTATAACCCTGCAAACACGGAAAGCAAGGATGGAAGACCTCCTGAGCACCATTGATAAAACCATTCGACATCTAAAACAAGAAGTTATGTTATCACATGAAGAATTATACAAAGGTCTGCCAAAAGAAAGGGCCGAAGAATGGCGAAAGGAAGCCACGGAAAAATGGGGAACGACAGCCGTGGAAAGATCTGAAATGCGGCTGCTGACCATGTCACGTGAAGACCTCGCGGCGTTGAGATCCGCTTTCGCCGGCAACTGGCAAAAGCTGGCTACCCTTAGCGACCAGGATCCCGCCAGCCCGGTAGTGCAGGAGGCTGTCCGTCTGCACTATGGTCACATCCGTCAATTTTGGGGTACGGCAAATGAACCCGATCCACAGCTAAAAGCTTATCAGTGTCTGGGGGAAATGTATACCCAGGATGAACGCTTTACCCTCGTCAACGGGAAACCAAGCCATGCATTTGCCCAATTTCTCTGTAAGGCCATTACGCATTTTGTTCAGACCGGCACATTCAATCACCCGACTCATTGATGGCACATTGAAATCAACCTGCTCACTGGTAAGGCGGCGCGGTCTTTGGCCCGGCTATCCTCTTTGGCATGGCCTTATCCAGGCTTTGGGCGGAATCCAGGTGCATCTTTAGCATACCTACATTATTGGCGGCAAATGCCTTGATGTCCGCATCATTGGCATCCTTAGCGGCTTTCTCAAATTCTTTGATATCGTCCTTGTGGTCTTTTACCATCAGGGAAATATAGCTCCTATCGAACTCAGCTCCTCTTTTCTTAGCAAGGTCATCACGCTCCTTTTTTTGATCATTGGACACCGAGTCGGGGAGTGTGATACGTTTACGCATAGCCAGCGACTTTAATAAATCGCCCCCCTTGCTGTGGTCTGCCACCATCATAGCGCCGAAATCCTTTACTCCCTGTTTAGAAGCCTGGGCCTGCGCCAGCTTACCCAGCTCCACTTCCAGCATGCCCCCACTGGCGGCTTTTACTACAAAGTCAGCGTCCTCTTTAGTAGGTATGGTGGTAGAAGAGTCAGTGACAGATTGCTTTTTTGCCAGGCTATCCACCGTAGAATCGTTTGCCTTTTTTGCCTCCTTTACGCTGTCCGGGTTGGAATTATTACAGCCGATACCCAGGAAAAGACTGAAAGCCAACCCGCTTACAATAATGTACTTCATGAGCTTTTTTAATAACATCTCTCAAAACACATACCACCCCTGGAAGGCGCTGGCATAAGTTTTTCTGTTTCAGCCCCCGTTACAAACAATTTACCTTATTCAACACGCCTGTACTTTTACCTTAACCGCAACTGCATAGCATGAGCACCATATGCCGGATTCCTGGCAAATGAGGGAGAGAATGCGGCCCTTGATCCGATGAGCGGAGAAGTGTTTATCCGCGTCTACCCGCGGTTGATGAAGATGTAAGGTACTGTCTTTCTATAAAGAGATCATAACCTGCCTGCACCCGCATCCAGTACTCGGCAGGAACGTCCAATAATTTCTCCAGCTTCAGGGCAGTCGCAGCGCTGACATGCCTTTTGCCGCGCAGTAGCTCGCTGAGATGCCCGGGTTTTATCCCCAACAAGGCAGCAAAGGCTGTTTTCTTTATTTCCCGGGCTTCCAATTCATCCTGTAAAATATCGCCGGGATGTAAAGCAACATCAGTTTGTATCTCTTTATTATGAGAATTAAGTATTTTATAATTATGTTGCTTCATAAAAAAATTTGTGATTATTGATAATGATTCGTGAGATCATGTATGACAAGAATTTCTGAAACCGTAACAACATCATACTTATCGATGGTCAAAAGCAGTCTGTAACTATAATCCACTCTCACCGAATAAAAACCTTTCAAATCTCCCTTTAATGCCTCGAAATTCAGCCCTCTCTGACTTTTGATCTCCTTAAGATTATCTGCATATTTTAATTTCAGGATAGTCTTCTTAAACTTAACGATAACCTCACTGCTATACCTGGGCTTACCGGATATAGGTTTACCTTCAAAAATTTTTTCCAGATAAGCATTCTTGAATTGTATCAACATTGAACAAAGGTCCAATATGATAAAATGCGTTTCCGAAAAACCTTTTACCAAAAATAGGTAAATCCCATCGATTTACCAAATAATGGTAATTTTCCATATCAATACCCCAAAACGTATTTCTTCGCGTGAAGCATCGTTAAAAGCTCCCTCTTATCTTACGATAAGTGTAATCCTTGACGGTGTTCCCATTTAGTTCATTCTCGATATCTTACGACCTCACTAAAAAACTTTACCATGAAAAAGATCAAGCTTATTTTTCTGTCAACAGCAGTCATCTTAGCCACCGTCGGCGCTTTTGCTACCCGCCCGACAAAGCACGCCCACAAACAATCGTTGTATTATCACGATCCGTTTACCGGAAGTTTCAATCCTGTTTCAGGAGGGTATTATTGCACGACGTCCTACGACACCTGCACGTATTATCTGGACAATGGAAGATATTATCCCAATGATCTGGGCTCTTACCATGGACAGTGATCATTGCTAACCGTTTCAAAGGGGCCTTACGAAAGGCCCTATTTTTTTGCGAGCTTCTCTTCTGCCGTACCATCCCTTCATACGTTTCATGCATGCCATCATCGACACATTTCAATATATCACTGAAACTCTCGCCAGCAAAGGGTTATGTGCATAACTTAGTGTATAATGGGTGCATAACGAAAGCAAAAAAAATTTGGAAACGGGCTATCCAATGTCGTATCTTAGATATAACAATTGAAATGCAGAAATCAATAAAACGAAAGAAAGCAAATCAATTTGAGAAGTGGAAATCTGTAAAAAGATAGAAACAACTCACAGGAGCATCGGGTCAGTAAGTACAACAACGAAAGTTGAAATACCGAAAAAGACTTGATGCTTCTTTATTTATTTTACCTTCTTCTTTACTCTTCCCCTCATTCTCCACAGATGCCTGATCCCCATTGTCCAGAATAAAAGCTGGGCGCCTATAAAAATCACCATCACCATAAAAGCCAGTATCGCTAATGGCCCAAGAGCCAACATGCTTGTCAGCTCGGTCAGCAGCTCCCCGAAGCCAGGCTTCTCAGCCACCTGGTTATTTGAGCCCGCCAACAAGTGAAGGATAAATGCTATCACCAGCCAACAAACAATTGTAATTATCACATGGAACCAGCTACCGAAGCTCGGAAAATGCAGCGCATCCTGCCGTAGCCATACATGCAGCAGCCAGGAACCTATCAGCACCAATGTCGACCACCCAAATGGCATTACCGGCAGCACCAGGAGCAACAATAGCTCCGGCAGCCGAAAAAGATCTCCAAAAGAAGTCTTGCGCATATCCAGAAAGATAGTAATTAATTCTGTTACACCCTTCGTATCAAAACCGGACAGTCCACCCAAGGCCATCCCATCCCAACACTCTAATTATCAATATCCTGCCACTCCGGCACCCTTTTCGCCGCCAGCATCCCATAACCAGCCATTTCCATGCTTAAGAACTATTTTCGCATCGCCCGGCGCAACCTCCTGAAGAACAGGACCTCCTCCATTATCAACATCGTCGGCCTCGCCACCGGCATGGCCATCGCCCTGATCATCGGTCTGTGGATCGTCGACGAGCTCTCCTTCGACCACTATCACACCCGCCACAGCCGCATCGCACAAGGCATGTGTATCCAAACCGCCCAGGGCGAAACCTATGTCGACGTCACCATCTCCATGGCCATGGGGCAAGCCTTCCGTACCCAGTATAAAGACCTGTTTAAAAGCACAGCCCTCGTGTGCGGAGAAGGCGATGTGCTAGTCGGCTCCAGTGAGAAAAAATTATACGCCCGCAGCATCTGGGCCCAGAAAGAGCTGCCCGAAATGTTTACCTTCCATATGCTGAGCGGTTCTATTGCCGCCGCCGAAGACCCCTCCACCGTGCTCATCGCTCAGTCCCTGGCCACCAGCCTGTTCGGCAACGACGATCCCACCGGTAAAAACATCCAGGTCGACAGCAAGCTGCAATTCAAGGTGGGCGGCGTCTATGACGACCTCCCCCGGAACACTACTTTTTACAATATCAAGCTCATCTTGCCCTGGTACAATAAGGCCAATAACTACCACAATACCAATACTAACTGGGACGACCATAATGGGCACTTATTCGTCCAGCTCGCCGATGGTATCACCGCCGAACAGGCCAGCGCCCGTATAAAAAATCTGCCTACCTCGCATATCAAAGGCTGGCTGGAAGAAGCCATGACCTACCCCCTTGACAAAGCCTACCTCTATAATGAATTCAAAAACGGCAAGCCGGCCGGCGGACGCATCCAGTTCGTGTGGCTCTTCGGCATCATCGGGGTCTTCGTCCTGCTCCTGGCCTGTATCAACTTTATGAACCTCTCCACTGCCCGCAGCGAGAAAAGGGCCAAAGAGGTCGGGATACGCAAGACCCTCGGATCATTAAAACAACAGCTCATCACTCAATTTCTCAGCGAGTCTGTCCTCGTGGCGGTGCTGGCCTTCCTGCTGACCCTGGTGTTGACAACAGCATCCCTTCCTTTCTTCAATTCAGTAGCGGCAAAAACAATGGTCATGCCCTGGTCCAACGGTTGGTTCTGGCTTCTCACCATCGGCTTTGTTCTTTTCACCGGCATCCTGGCCGGCAGCTATCCCGCTTTCTACCTGTCCCGCTTTGACCCCGTTCAGGTGCTCAAAGGCACTTTCCGGGCAGGACGATATGCCTCCCTGCCGAGAAAAGTCCTGGTAGTACTGCAATTCACCGTATCCCTGACGCTCATCATCGGGACGGTGATCGTCTTCCGCCAGATAAGCTATGCAAAAGATCGTCCCGTCGGTTATTCCCGTGAAGGACTGGTCAGTGTATATATGTACACGTCCAACTTATATGATCATTACGATGCCATCCGGCAGGACCTGCTGCAAAAAGGAGTGGTATCTGACGTCGCCTCCTCTTCCATGAAACCCACTAACTTTAACAACAATAACGGACTCGACTGGCGCGGAAAAAGACCCGACCAGGAAGCCGTCTTCTTCCGCAATGTCAACGTGACCCGTGACTTTGGCAAGACGGTGGGATGGCATGTTATCCAGGGTCGGGACTTCAGCCGGGATTTCCCAACAGACTCCAGCGGACTGATCCTCAATGCTGCTGCCGCCAAGGTCATCGGTATCCCCAACCCCGTCGGCGAGACCATGAAATTCTCGGGGAAAAATTATACCGTCGTCGGTGTAGTGGACGATATGGTCACCAACTCTCCTTATGAAAAGATCGAACCCGCTATTTTCCTGGGCGACGGCTACCATGACTTTATCATCGCCCGCATCCGTCCCGGCCTCTCTACCAGGCAGGCACTGGCAGGCATGGAGACGGTGTTTAAAAAATACAATCCGGGCAATCCTTTTGTATACAACTTTATCGATGATGAATATGCAAGTAAATTCAAGGAAGAACAACGCATCGGCGAGCTGGCCTCCGTCTTTACTACCCTGGCCATCTTTATCTCCTGCATCGGTCTCTTCGGACTGGCATCCTTTGTGGCTGAACAGCGTACCAAAGAGATCGGCGTTCGCAAAGTCTTGGGCGCAAGCATCCTTACCCTCTGGAGCCTCCTGTCCAAAGACTTTGTCAAGCTGGTGATCATCTCTTTCTGTATCGCCATGCCGCTGGCCTATTATGGAATGGACAAATGGCTGCAAGGCTATGCTTATCGCACGCCCCTCTCCTGGTGGATCTTTGCGGCGTCTGGTATCGGTCTTCTCATCATCACCTTGTTCACCGTGAGCTACCAGTCGCTGCGGGCCGCGGGCATGAACCCGTCGAAAAGCCTGCGCACCGAATAACCCGAACTCAGCAAAAAAAACCACCTATGCTTAAAAGTTATCTCACTGTCGCCTGGCGCAACATTATCCGTCACAAAGAGTTCGCTGCCATCAATGTCCTTGGCCTCGCCCTGGGTATCACCTGCTGCCTCTTTATCTTCCTTTGGGTAAAAGACGAGAGAGGTATCGATAATTTTCACCACAACGGGAAGGACCTGTACACCATCTACCAGACCATTACGGCGAACGGCAATGCCACAGGAACGTACACCACCCCCAGCCGTTATGACAGCGCTGTTCACTTCCTGCTGGATAATATAAAGGCGTCTGTGCCCGATATCAAATACGCAGCCCTTTACATTCCCGGCTATATATTGCCGTGGGGGCATGCAGAGACATTCCAGGTGGGAGACAAGATCATAAAGCTGGAGGGCTCGCGCGCCGGCGAAGATTTTTTCAACATGTTCAGTTTTCCGCTGCTGGAAGGTACTCCCACAGCTGCCCTGAAAGATATTCACGGCATCGCCATTTCCCGGAAAATGGCCGGCTTATTCTTTGGCAGTCCTCATGCCGCGATGGGAAAGACCCTGCGATTTGAGAATAACATCAATTTTACGGTCGCTGCCGTCTTCGAGGATCTTCCCACGAATACTTCTTTTAAATTCGACTACCTCATTAGCTGGAATGCCCAAAAAAGCCTGAACATAGACGGACCGTCAAATGACATCCGCTCCTATATCCAGCTGTCGCCCGACGCCAATCCGCAAACAGCCGAGGCCAATATCAATCGTCATTTACAGGCGCAATTCGGTATGCCGGACAAGGCGGTCACTGTTCATGTGGGTCTTCAACCGCTCGGGGACCAATATCTTCACAATGTCTTTGTCAACGGCAAACCCCAGGAAGGCCGTATCCAGTATGTACGCATATTCAGCAGCGTGGCCATCTTTATCCTGCTTATTGCCTGTATCAATTTTATGAACCTGGCAACGGCCCGGTCAGTACGAAGGGCAAAAGAAGTTGGCTTACGCAAGGTCGTAGGCTCTACTCGCGCTCATCTCGTTGGGCAGTTCTTTGGGGAATCCATGCTCTTTGCAGTCCTGGCCATGGCAGCCTCGATACTGTTGCTCTTCCTGCTCCTGCCCGCCTTCAATCATTTTACAGATAAACAGATCATCCTTCCCCTGACCCAGCCCATCTTCTGGGCCACTTTACTGGCTATCACCCTTGTCACAGGCATGATCGCGGGCTCTTACCCAGCCCTGTATCTCTCCGCCCTGCAACCCATCCGCACCTTAAAGGGTATCTTCAGATTTACCACCGGCGCCATCTGGTTCCGGAAAGGACTTACTATCTTCCAATTCGTATTGAGCATCGTGTTCCTCATCGCCACCATCGTCATCGTAAGACAAACCCGTTACGTACAAAATACCAATTTGGGCTACGACCGGGACAACCTAATCTATATCCGGATCGAAGGACAGCTGTCGAAACCGGATAAATACCGGCTGTTCAAACAACAGGCCTCCGTCATGCCGGGCATCAGGATCATCGATCGCAGCACCGAAACCCCGCATTCCATGGATTTCGAGGTAGACGGCAATATTAATTGGGATGGTAAGGGAAAGAACGACCATGTAGGGTTCAAGCCCGCCAGTGTCGGATTCGACTTTGTCAGGCTCATGGATCTAAAAACCGTCCAGGGACGATCATTCTCCCCACTGAACGCCACCGACTCTGCAGACGCCTTTATGGTCAATGAAGAGGCCGTACGGCGAATGGGTATGAAAGATCCCATCGGAAAATGGGTATCGGCCTGGAAAAAGAAAGGACATATCATCGGCATATTGAAAGACTACCACACCGGTAGCCTCCACGAACCCATCAAACCCGTCATCCTGGATGTAAAGGAATATGAATACTTTGGCGTGATCATGATCCGCACCTATCCCGGGCAAACACCGCAAGCCCTTGCCAGCCTGGAAAAAGTGTATAAGGAAATGAATCCGGGCTATGCCTTTGCCTATCAGTTCGTGGATGAAGAATATAAAAAGATGTATGCTACTGAGCAGATCACGTCCCGGCTCTCCATATTATTTGCCGTCCTGGCCATTCTCATTTCCTGTCTCGGCCTACTGGGCCTGGTCATGTTTGCAGCAGAGCAGCGCGTTAAGGAGATCGGCATCCGCAAGGTGTTGGGCGCTTCACTTGGCCAGATCGTCTCGCTGTTTGCAAAGGACTTTCTACAGCTGGTGCTTATCGCATTCCTGATTGCCGGTCCGCTTGCCTGGTACACCATGAATTCCTGGCTGCATGACTTTGCCTACAGGATCGCCATCTCCTGGTGGATCTTTGCGCTGGCCGGCATCTCCGCATTGCTGATAGCCTTGCTGACAGTAAGCCATCAGGCATTAAGAGCGGCAACAGCCAATCCGGTGAAGAGCCTTAGGTCGGAGTGATCGCCCTCGGCCACCCCTGAAAAAGTCAGAATGATCAGGCAGCCGGCCCACGTCCGGAAAAGAAAAATATCGCATCTTAATTAATCATTATGCGTGAAAAAACGTTATATTTAACCAACGGGATAACATAGCTTGTATTGACCCTCCTGTGCAGCCAAATCACATTAAGGAATCTCATGAAAAATTTCACCGATGAGATGCAATAACTGCGGATTTGAGAATGCCAGTGATGCCACCCATTGCATCAAATGCAATATGGCGCTGGATAGGACAGCGGTCAAACAAGCGGTCATCCCTACCCGGCAGGAAGCTCCCTATGCAGGCACTATTGCAGACAGCCAGCTGTCCAGGCTGACACCACCACCACCCGGCAATACGCCTGTCTCATTGATCCAGTGTCCACACCCCGATTGCGGCTATCCTTATTCCAGCGAGCTTAAAGTCTGCCCCCGTTGCCAGCGACCTGCTGCTACAGCCGCCCGACCTTCCACAAGCACCATCGACCCATACCGTATCAAAATCACCACAGAAACGCCTCCCGCACCCCCTGTTTGCCACCTGCTACCAGTGACCAAAGCAGGTGAGCAGATAGAGACAGCGCCTAAAAAGCTGTCCTTTACCTATCAACACCAGTCTATCGAGCTCAACCGCGATAACCTGGACCCCGGCAACCCCAGCATTACCGGAAAAGTACAGGCAGAGTTGACCTTCGAAGACGGCGCCTGGCAGCTGAAAGACAAAAGCGAGCTGCAAACGACCTTTTTACTGGCTTCGGAACCTACTCCCCTGAAAGATGGCGATATCCTATTGCTGGGCGACCGGAAGTTCATATTCAGCATCACCCCTAACCAATGAATATCCATCAGTTACAAACAGCCGCGCTGTTCGGCAGCTATGAAACCCCCAGAAGGTTCATGGCTGCGAAAGGGGACGTTATTGACGGATACGAGGTATTGGATCAACTGGGAGAAGGCACTTTCGGCGCCGTCTACAAGGTCCGTAGCGGGCAGGACGACACTTACGCCCTGAAAGTGATCAAGCTTTGGGAGATTGCCTTTGAAAAGGAAAGACGGGCCATCATCAGCCGCTTTGTCCGCGAATTCGAGATCGCCTCCACACCCTCCCAATACCTGGTTAAAAGCTATGGATATGGCAAAATAGCAGGCAACCCCTATATTACCATGGAATACTGTGCCGGCGGCTCGCTGGGAGCGTGGGTCGGCAAGTTCGGCCGGCACCCCGGTTATAACCACCTTGCCTACCAGGTACTGTTGGGACTGCGCGAGCTGCATGCCAAAGGCTATTTCCACCGGGACATCAAGCCTCAAAACATTCTTCTGAAGGACAGCGACACGGCCCTGCTGACGGATTTCGGCATCGCAGGACAAAAGAACAACAGGCTCACCGTCACCAATATATTCGGAAAAGTCGAACAGATATTCGGCACCTGGGCCTATCTGGCCCCGGAACAGGCCAACAATAAAGTGGCATTCAAAGCCCTGGATGCCGTTACGGATATTTTTTCATTCGGCGTGATGATGTTCGAGCTCTTTGCAGGCCAGTATCCATTTCCTCCCTATAAGATCGATAGCGAACAAGACCTGGTAAACTACCTGGAGAACGCAAGGAAAGGGTTGTATACCAACATCAGCCGGCTGCAGCACCTTCTCCCGGACCCATGGACAGCCATCCTTCACGCCTGCCTGGATCCGGACTACCAGCATAAAAGGATCAATAACGTCAATAGTATCCTGCAAATGCTGGGATACACACCCGACAAGGAAACCATCCCACCTTATCACCCCGCATCGAGCACCCTTGGCCTGCAGATCACCTATGGAGAGGATATGCACCGGGTGTTTAATCTCAACCGGCTGCTGCAGAATGCCACCGGCCAGCATATCCTGACACTGGGCCGCAAAGACCCTTCCGTAACCAATCACATCGAGATCACGGAAAACCAGACTGCCTATATATCACGGCGACATGCCACCATAGAAAGATGGACCGAGCCCGCCTGCTGGACTATCCGGGACGGACAATGGACAGGAGGGGAATGGAAAGCCTCCATGAACCATGTGTACGTGAACTCCCGGCGTATCGACCAGGGCGGCTCCCGGATAAAGCCCGGCGATATCATTACACTGGGAGATACGGTCCTCAAAGTGGTACTTATCAGTCATCCTTCGGAAAACCAGGAATAACCGGATAACAACCGGTGACCGTACCAAAGCCCGGAAACACTGCCTCTACATTGATAAAAAAAAAGAAGCTATGTCTACTACCATCCTACAACCCACAGCTACGGAAAGGTTTTCCAGGTCCATCGGCGGCACCCTGAAGTCCGTCATGAACGCAGGCTCCCGGACCTACTTTATCCTGGAGCACAAGACAAATACGGAAAAACACCCAATGGGCCAAAGCTCCCCCTTCATAGGCGACTATATCGAGCTGGGACGGGGTAATAAATATGCCGTCAACTTCGGCGAAGACTGCCCCACCGTCAGCCGCCCTCACGCCGCTATCCTCCGCAAGGATAACGGATGGGTGATAAAACCCCTGTCCAAAACGAACCCCACGCTGGTGAACGGCGCACGCATCGCCGACGAGGTACCGCTGCACAACGGGGACGAGATCCAACTCTCGCTGAACGGTCCCCGCCTGTCCTTCCTGACCCCGGCCAATAATAAGGTCGGCACGATGGGCATGACTATCCGCATGAAAGCATTCATGAAAGAAGCCGTCCGCCCCTACAGGAAAGCCCTCAGCCTGGTCACCCTGGTCTTTCTTCTCATTATAGCAGGACTGGTCTATTACGGACAGCAAAAGAGCACTCAATTTTCCAGACTTTTCAAGGATCAGCAGGATATCAACCAGCGCCTGGCAGACAGCCTTAAAATGGCCAACACAGAGAACGCTAAGATCAACCGGAGTCTTGTCCAGCTCACCAAAAAGCTGGACAAGGTCGAAAAGACAGGCACAGGGTCGGCGACCAACAACCAAACGGTCTCCTCAACTACCAGCGCCCTGAAAAGCGTGATACCGAATGTGTATTATATTCTCACCGAAAAAGCAGTGTTCACCATCGGCAGTCAAACAAAAGAAGTGGATTTCAAGATCAGCGGCACAGGGTTCCTGTTGACCGATGGCCGGTTCGTCACCGCCCGTCACGTGGTGAACCCCTGGTCTTTCGTACGCCCTTCCTCGGACGATGAGACCAGTAAGACGGAGGTGCTATTGAACCTGGTGGCCAACAATGGTGGAAGAGTAGTACTATATATGACGGCCTTTTCGCCCGACGGCTCCAAATTCAGCCTTACCAGCGAGAATTTTACCCTGGACGGCAGCCAGGATGCGAAGAAATCCAAGACGGATGAAGAAGGCAACACCTATGTCTTCTCGCAGGCATCCCTGAAAGACGGTACCGACTGGGCCTATGCGAAGACCAACATGCAGGGAAAGATCGAGTACGATGAACAGGCATCGACGAAAATGGAGCCCGCCACCCGCTTGTATATACTGGGCTATCCCTTCGGGATCGGGGTTAACAGCGCCTCTGATATCAATCCCACGTACAATGAATGCCAGGTGTCCCGCGAAGGACTGGATAATGGCGTGATCGATATTTCCGGCAGGGGATTCGACCAGGGGAATTCCGGCGGCCCCGTTTTCATCCTTTCCAATGACAAGTATCTGGCCGTAGGCATCGTATCTGCAGAAGTCGGCAACCAGGGTTTTCTGACGCCTATCAACAGCATCCGGTGAAAATTTAAAATCAATCACATGAACCGTACATGCATTATCATCCTGCTGGCGATGCTGACAATGTCCCTGCCCCTGGCTGCACAAACGAATCTTCCGGGCGACGCTTCCTTTTTATCCGGCGATCAAAAGCTGGTGCGAATGGCCATCGACAGCTCGCTCTGTATCCTGCGCCAGGAATATACCCTCACCAATCGCAGCGGTAATGAATATGGCCGCAACGGAAAGGGCTATTTTGGAAAAGCTTATACCATCGGGGTACTGGCCAGCAACAGGATATGGACAGACAGCCGCATCCGCAGGCCCTGGGACATGGATGGCAGCTACGACAAGTTCAGGTCTATCGATTCCATCAAGCCCCGTTTGTCCGGGACCTATGCGCGGCAGGTAGTGAGATCCGGATATACGGCAGTGAAAGAAGACACCTCCTCCAGGAATACCGACAGCGCCCTCGCTGTTTATCAATCGCCAGACACGTTGCAAAACATTACGCTTGTCAACAATTACCAGGATCGTGGGGGCTGGCTGGCCATCGTGGCAAGCGAAGGGCCGGTGAGCGTCAATGACACCCTGCCCGTCAGCTATACGATCTACAAGGCCCAGCCGCAGTTTGCAACTCCCGGCGCAACAAAGACCTATATCAAGGATATTCCTGTTAAAGAGAACGTCTTAGGAGGGATCTATTTCATCAGCATGATCCGGCTGGGGAAGATCACATTCGCTGCCGCCGGCGTCCTGGGAAAAGACAAGAAGGGCTGGTATATACAGCTGTTCCCTACTGGCAATTCAAATAACCCACGCTAATTCATATGTTATGGCGGAAAAAAAATTAATGCTGGAGATGGTAGCCAGGACGGATACGGGCCGGGAAAGAGCCATCAACGAGGACAATTTCCTGGGGACCGCCGACTACAGGAGTGCCGACTGGTTCCTTCCCGCGGAACCTTATCCGGACGCAGGATCGATCATGGTGGTGGCCGACGGCATGGGCGGGCTGAACGCGGGGGAAGTGGCTTCCCGGATCACCGTGGACAGCGTCAGGGAATACCTGCAACAGTACGACAAGCTGCCAACCTCGGACGATACCGCCAGGAACATGCTGTCGAAAGCGATCTCATACGCCCACAAAAAAGTGATAGCGTACAGTACCGAACATGGCGAAACACAAGGCATGGGTTCCACAGTCGTCATCGGGCTGATAGCGCATAAGAAGATCCATTTTTGCTGGAGCGGCGACAGCCGGGGATATGTTTTCAGACAGGGACAGCTGCGTCAGGCCACAAAAGACCATTCGTATGTGCAATCTCTGGTGGACGACGGCAAGCTGACGGCGGAACAGGCATTCCTTCACCCTGAAAGCAATGTTATCCTCCAGAGCATCGGGGATCCCGATAGAGCGCCTGAACCCGACTATATCTCATTACCACTGAATGACAACGATATACTCATCCTTTGCTCCGACGGCGTCAACGGCATGCTGCAGGATACGGAGATCCAGACGCTGCTGACCACGAGTGGAGGCCATCTGTCGCAATGCGCCGAGAAGATCGTAGAGGCGGCCAACCAGGCGGGAGGGATCGACAATATCACTGTCGTGCTGAGCAAGGTGGTATCGGGGGCCGGCACGCCGAAACAGCCGGACGCCACAGAGGCGACCACACTGGACCCCTTCGATCAGACAGTGCTGCAAAGGGAAAAAAAGGGGATAAAGAAACAGTGGATCATCATCCCGGCGCTGTTGCTGTTACTGACGATGGGCTTCCTGATAGCGCCCATTATCACCCAACGACAGAAGACCCTTCCCTCAACACACCCTGCGACCGACACGTCTGCATCGACCCGGAAAAAGAAGGAAGCCGACAGTGTCCGGCAGAAAAAATCGTCCGACAGCCCCCGGCAGAAAAAGCTGTCCGACACCTCGTCGCCCAAAAAACATCCCGTCCCTCCCAAACTTTCCAAAACCCTACCCGACAGTATCCGGCTGACACCTATCGACCCGGACAAGCATAATAACCAATAATCAAACTTCTTATGCTCACATTACAACCAGGCGATGTATTTGCTGAACATTACCAGCTGAAACGCCTCATAGATACAGGTGGATTTGCAGAAGTATGGGAAGCCGTTTTTCTAACAGCCGGCAACACCGTCGCATTGAAGGTCTACCCCAAGCTGGATGCCGAAGGAGTAAAGAACATCGAAGATGAGTACATCAACCAGGAGGAGCTCTCCCATTCCCACTTGCTGATAGCACGCTACTTCGGAAAATTCAACGGTTATCCTTTTTTGGAAATGCGTTATTGCGCAGGCGGCAATGCCGGTGCCCGCCTGGGCTCCTATACGGAAGAGGAGATAGCGCGTTGTATCGCGCAGATAGGTTCAGCCCTCTCCTACCTCCATGCCAACGGCATCATGCACCAGGATGTAAAGCCCAATAATTTTCTCCTGGACGCCAGGGGCAATTATTATCTGGCCGACCTGGGCCTTAGCCTGCGGGTACGGAGTACGATCCGGAAATACACCCAGACAAAGAACAACAAGGCCGACAGCATATACGCCGGTGTAACACCCCCGCCTTACCGGGGCCCCGAGCTCTACGACCGCAGCAGCGCCGGAGCAGGGCCTGTCATGGCCACGGACATCTGGGCCCTGGGAGCTTCTTTGTATGAAATGATAACAGGGGACGTGCCGTTAGGCGAATTCGGAGGGCTGATGCAATTGAACCAGTCGGACCCGCCCCACCTGCCAGAGGGATTTTCCACCGAACTCGACCATATTATCAGAAAATGCCTTTCCAGGGAAACATGGGACAGACCCAGGGCCACGGAACTACAGCAATGGGCGCAGCATTATCTCGATAACGGTAAGTACGGCGTGAAGGTAGACACAGCACCCACACAATCCGGCGCCACGGTCAGGGATATCGGCACCGTGAGAGACAGTGGCACCGTCAGGGACGGCGGTACCATGAGAGACAGTGCCACGGCCAGGGAGGGCGCCACAGTCAGAGACAACAGCGTCGTCAGGGACAACAGTACCATCTCGTCCCGCCCTGTCTGGCAGCGCTGGACCGTCATCGCCGCAATGATCATTCTGGCCGCCTTTGGAATAAAATGGGTGATGGACCACAACCCCGCGACAAAGGTCCCCGCAACGGCATCTGTCGTTCCGGGCTCGTCCGTGATCGAAAAGAAAGATACCTCCGACCGCAAACCAGATAGCCCGCAGAACAAGAACCTGATCAAAAAAAGATCCGATTCCACTGAAAAGAAACCCATTATAAAGGACCCTCCTCCTCCGAAACCTCTCCACCCTGCATCCACGGTGATCGAACATCCCTCCATCGGGGTGCGCCCGAAGAACGGCTATATCGACATCGTCCGTATCGAAAAGACAGACTCCAGGCTGAATATCACCTTCAGGATAAAAAAATTCGCGAACAACAGCACCATCAGCATCTACGGCCCGGAAGACCCCGACCACTGCTTTTACATAGTAGCCGGCGGCAACAAATACAGGCTGCTGTCCGTGGATAAAAAAGGCAAAGGCATTACGTTCACCACGGACTTCTACACTTTCACGGCCAGCTTTCTCAAACCACCTGACCAGATCACAAAGATCAACGTCATAGAAGGAGAAGACCAGGATAACCCGGACTCGAATTACTGGAATTTCCACGACGTCAGCATCTCCAACAATTAATCACTACTTATAAAAATATAAACATGAACCGCATCTTTCTCTTTTTCACAATGATATTCACAGCCGGCGCCCTGCACGCCCAAACCGCTGCCGTGCCGAATATGATGCAAACCTCCATCGACAAGATAAAAGTATCCAGCGATGCCGGCCGGATCATCGAACGGACATTCTCGGACATTATCTTCAGGAACGACAGCACCAGCAGCAACTGTTGGTTCTATCACCGTATGTCCTCCAGCAACAGCTATCGCATCAATGCATTTGCCCCCTCGGAAGGCGTGTCGGCGATCAACGTATACGTATATTATAAGGACGATAATAACAAGTGGCAAATGTCAGCCAGCAATTCCAACACCGGTAATGACGTCAGCGTGCGCTTCAGCCCTCCGGTCACCAGGTACTATGCCATCGTAGTAAAAGGTACCCTGCGCACCAATATCAACAACGCGCTGTTCAACCTCATCATCGAACGGGAATAGCGCCCACATCCATTCATTCATCTCTCATAATGAACTGTATATGAAATCGAAGCTATTTATTTTTATCGTAGCACTTGGCATCCAGGGCGTCGCCCGTGCACAGGTCAGCAGCTATGATTATATCAAAGCCGTCTGCAACAAGATCACTACCATGGACAGGGACATGACCCGGCGATTCGGGGATACGCTGGTCGTACGACGCGTCGAAACAGGCGTCCTGTCGCAAACCACCGACGGTCTGGGAGCCTACACCACACGCACCCTCTATGCCGGCAAGACTTATTTACTGTATGTTTTTACCGACAAGCGGGTGCCCAATCTGAAAATGAACGTCTATGCCGCAGCCGGCAGCCAGTGGCGCCTCATGAAGACGGTGGATGACAATGAGAGCAGGAATACAGCGGCGGACAACATGTATGGCGACTACGAGCTGTACGCGCTGACGCCGGATACTTCGTTAGAGTATAAGGTCGAGATCGCCGCCCCCGCGGGTAATGTCGCGGCAGCCCGGTATGGAATGATCATCTGGTCGAAAGAGCTTGGTACGGGAGAAGCCAGCTCTGGCTCCGGCTCCGGCACATCGGGCACATCCGGCGGTAACGCAGGTACGACCAACCCCACCACCGCTTCCGGCGGCACCTATTTCAGCACACAGAAAAAGAACACCTGCTTTTGGGACGCGCAGCAGCGGCAGTACAGGAATTGCCAGGAAGAAGATGCCGCTACCCTGTTCGTCCTGAATGCGAACAAAAGCATATTCAAGCACACTACGGACCAGATGACCAGCACCTACTATGTGCAGGGTACCGAGTACGACAACACGAATAAGCTTATGAAATATAATGTGGTCAGCGACGCCGGTAACAAATACATGTTCATGGTCACGGACGACGGCAGCTATCTGACGATCTTTTGCGAGAAAGGCAACGATTCGTATATCGTAAAGTATACTGTCAGGAGAAGATGGACAGAATAAAAGCCCGGCCTCCGGGACGGAGTTCCTTCAATAAAAAGAGGCTGTCTACCAATCGGCGAACAGCCTCCCTCCGGCGCAATTGCCGGCAGATTATTTTTTGAACGAGTCCGGCTAATAGACATTAACCGAAGGTGTCCATGATTTATCTGTAGATTGCATGAATACCTCCTTTTTATTTGGTGAGCTATAAAGTTACGGAAATCTTTTCATTCCCTCACTCCCCAATCACCCCGAGCAGACAGTCATTCACCCTCAATCGTCACATTTAGTTAATCTTTGGGTAACTATTTCATTACACCCCCCCTTTAGTTTTATTCTCTAACTTAACTGACCTATCATGAGAATGAAATTTACTCCATTATTTGTCCTGCTATTGCTTGCTTTCACTTTTCAGTCCTTCTCACAAACATCTACCGATATCTTTATCTCCGAGTATGTGGCCGCCAATAAAGTTCTGATTGCCTATAACTCCACGCCCAACGGCGTGGGAGAAGGTCCCATCCCCGGCAACAGGCTGTCGCCATGGAACACCCCGGCACAAAACCAGTCGGCCGCAGCTCAGGACTTTGCCGCCGCCATGGAGAAGGTCAACGTACTGGATATCCAGACGGTGAAAGGTTTGCAGGTGGTTGCGACACCCAACCCTTCGACCGGCTACTTTACGCTGGTGACAAGGAGCAATAGCGACAAGATCCTGATGATCATCCTCACAGACATAGCAGGACGGGTCGTGGAGAAGCGGCTGAACATCGCCGCCAATGGAACCATTACATTGGGTCAAGGATTACCTGCGGGGGTCTATTTTGTGGAAGTCAGGCAGGGCGATCAAAAACAGAACCTTAAGCTGATCAAACAATAGCACGGGCTTACACTGCCCGCCCTTTAAACAACCAAAACGTGTCATGGCCCTGGCGATTATGCTGGGGCTTTGTTTGTATAGGGGGTCTTATTGGGAAATGCCAGATTAAAAACCAGACTGACCAAAACTATAAAAACTGCGGAAATCACTATAAGATTGTTATTGTTGATAGCATTTGCGATAATAAAGACGATTATTCCAATAAAGGAAGCAATAAAGCCGAAAAGGATACCTTTCGCACTTAACTTATCCCAAAATAAACTCAATATCGTCGGTACAACCGCCATAGAAGCGATTGCATTAAATACCCACCATAATTTATCTAAACCAAACCCAGGAATATATTCAACAAGAAAAGCAACTATTAAACCGAGCAAAGTTAACCCAACCATTGCCTGCCTTGATCTTCGAGGCGCCTCTTTATCTAACTTCTCTTTTGCCAGAAGTTCTCCTTTATCCGTCAACGGTATACCCAGACGTTCCTTTCTTAATACTTCATTTTCTACTTCTGAAAGAGATACGCTGTCTATTGCCCACAGAGAGGCGCCGGCAACGAGCCCGGAATCAAAGCTGGATGCCAATCCGCTTAACAGCATAATAACAAATACTATCATAGCCCAGCCTGGTAATAATTTTCCAACGACGGCAACACCAATCATCGGCAATTCAATCCCCGCGGGCATTTGTATCCCTAATGCGGGATTGGCTGCAAGAAAACCTAAAGTCGAAAGCATTATAGGAACAATCCCAAATAGTATTCCCCCGATGATAAATGAAGTTGCCAGGTACTCCTTCTTAATTGCGAAGCTGCGCTGCCAGTATTGTTGATCCGATATAGAACCCGCTAACAGTCCTATTGATGTTACTATACCGAATGAAAATGCAACCTGAGGATCAAAAATATTCCTGTTTTTCGCAAGACCTCCAAATCCTTTACTTACTGCACTCATCCCGCCTCCTACAGAGATAACCCATGGGATGATTATAAATACCGCCCCTAAAATTAAGATCATTTGAAGGACATCTGTTATTATAGTTGCCCGCAGTCCCGACACTAATGAATAAGTCAATACGATCACAGCCAAAAGGATCATCAGAATATTTAAAGATATACCAGTGATAAATGCCAGTAGCAACCCGCCTACAAAAACCTGTACGGTAACAGCCATTACCTGGTACCAAAAATGTATCAAAAGAAATATCCGGTGTATCCTTTTATCAGAAAATCTGTATCTGATCCAGTCGGGAAAGGTATACCCGCCTGGCAGTTTATTCCGGATCTGTGGGCCAAGCCATACAAAGATCACCAGTGCAATGATGTTTGGTAAGGTAAACCAAAAAATACCTGGAAGGCCCAACTCATAGGACTTTTGCACACTTACGAAAAGTGCCGGCGCCCAGATCCAGGAAGCAGCAATACTAAGACTACCTGGCAGCCAGTGAACATTGGACCCGGCTTTTAAAAATCCTACCTGGGTCCTGGTCCAAACACGATTTCGTGAAAAAAGCCACGTCAGCAGCAATGTAATTGCACCAAATAGAAAAAGGATTATGTAACCTTGGCTTGGGGATAAAGTATTCATAGCACTTATTTAGCATTATTTTTTCTTTTAACGCATCTAAAACCGCCATCGATATTTGTATTCACAGGCAATAGATGACTCCTATGGGCGCATCTTAATTCTCCGACACCACTGATGTATGAGCCTCCACGAAGTACTTTATGCTCTCCGAATTCAGGTCCCTGAGGATTGTGTACGGGCTTTGCACCGGTGCACTCCTTATAGTAATCATCGGCAAACCAATCGCTGCACCATTCTTTTACATTTCCGAACATGTCGTAAAGTCCATATCGGTTAGGTGTTTCCGGGAAAGCTCCGATCTCCTTTACACCTCCGTATTTGTTGGAATAGTTTGTCTTCTCAGGCATGTCGGACTCATCTTCTCCCCAGGGGTACTCGTATGAGACTGCGTGGGCATTAGGCCCCCGTACTGCTTTTTCCCATTCGGCCTCGGCAGGAAGGCGTTTGCCGGCCCATTCAGCATATGCTTTAGCAGCGTACCAGCTGACATAAACTACGGGATGCTTTAAGATGGAGGTATCAGGCCCTTCGTCTTTCCAGTGCATTAGATAATACACATTCTCAAACCTCCGTATTACTTCCATTTTATCCCACTCCGGCATAGCCTTTATAAATTCATGAAACTGTTCGTTCGTCACCGGATATTTGTCAATATAATATTCGTCAAGGTAGACGTGATGTATTGGCTTTTCACTTTCATGGGCTTTTTTTGTATTAGACCCCATCACAAATACGCCTGCTGGTATTCTTATCATTTCTGCAAACTCATCGTCTGTTTGTTCCTTGCCTCCTTTCGAATTCGTTCTTATTACAATATCATTAAAATTGGGAGGGAGACCGATAACTGAATCAAGATTCAAAGGACGATATATCTCTGTGCCGCCATTTATATCTAAGTTCGATAAATTGCAGTTGTCGAAATTCACATCCGACAATATCGTACCTCTCATCCTGGCATTCGATAGCTTCGCCTCCTTAAGATTTACGTCAGAGAATATTGAATTTGTTATGTTTGCCTCCTCGAAGTCTGCCTTCTTCAAATTCGCACCTTTGAAATGAGCGTTCCCAAAATTTGATTTCTTAAAATTATTGCCATTGATTACATTCAGCAGGGTTGCAGCATTCCCGCCCAGATAGTGCAAGATATATTTCCCTTTTTCAATCTTATCTTTTTCCAATATCCATTTCTTTAATATGGCCGTTTCGGCCATTACCATTTTAGACAAAAAAGAAACAACAGATTCTTCCAGCTTAATTCGGCCGAAATATTTCACTCTATTATTTATTATTTCGCTTTTAAACAGGTCAGAAAGGAAGTAGAAAAGAAAAATTTCGTGGATAAATGAATATTGGCCGTGTTCATCCCTTGTAAGGAAGGAGCAGGTCCTCAATGAATAGTCGAAAAAATCCAGGATCACCTTATTTTTGATGGCAGGAAGTTGTTCGCGGATGATACTTGGAAGTTTTTTAAAAGAGACATGAGGAGTTTTACTCTCGTACAAATGCCAGGCTAGTTCCTTAATGAAGGTAGTTATAATGAATTCACTGAGATAGTCATCATCTTCCCGGGGTCCTTCGCCGGTCATAAGATGAAAAATATTCTTCAGGTCGTCTTTAAAGTTATATATAAAATCAGCAAATCTCCACTTATCCCGAGTGATCCAGCCTCTTATATAATCCCTGAATATTTTCTCGTGGCTGAATTTTTCACCTCTTTCCAAAATGGAAGGTACTGATTTCACCAGCACTTCCAGCAATATGGGACGGGAAGAAATATTCTTAGTCGACTGCGACTCTTCCAGGTATTCAAAACAAAAGTCCCTGGTCTTCCGGTCATGGATATTTTTAGTTATGAATTGATGGATATCATGCGGCTTGAAAAAATTCAGAAAGACAACCTCGTACCCTGAACTGTTAAAGCGGCTGTTTACTATCAGGCTTACTATATCATTGTCTTCATTCAGATATTGCCTTCTGCAGGTTAAGATTATTTTCGAATGTTCGGAATAAAGATGTCTTTCAATGGTTCTGAAATTATTCTCGATGGTGACATTTGATACGCTGAGGGACATCTCATCAAAGCCATCCAGTATAATGACTAATTTACCCGATCCCATAAGATCCAATACCTGATCCCAGAATATCTTTATCGTATACTCGTTCTGTAGTTTGTTAATGATCAGCGATTTCAGATCTTGTATCTTGTTGTATTCCTTGAGTTCTATAAATAGGGGAATTAGTTCCGTCTTATTCGATAGTGCTTTTTTAGACAGATTATAAACTACTCTCTTTGCAATAGTGGATTTCCCCGTTCCTGTGTCTCCAAATATCGTTAAAAGGGTATTTTGACCCTCGACCCAATTTTCAATAAATTCGTCTATTTCAGCAATATGCTTATGTGACATGGTCCTCCCGGACAGATGAATGTATGAATCGTTCGAACCAGGAGGAACTTCTTCATAACGTGAAATATTAGTATCGAGGTAAATTGTAAAATCTACCTGCCCCCCTTTAGATCTTTGGGGTTCTATCTTAGGGCTCGATAAAGGCAGTGAACTTCCAAGTGCATACACACGTTGTATGTTTTGTCCTTCCTGCTTTAGTTTTACATCCAGATACGATACCAATGACTCGAATGTCACTGTGATCTTATTGGGGCTCAATGCAGCAGGATCATTGGCCAGCCCATTAATTAAGTGAAATGTAAATTTGCTTAAATTGATCTCCCTATAAATGAAAGATTCGTCATTTGCCGCACTTGATGCAAGAAGCGCTTTCTTTCCGGATAAAAGCATTGATGCGGCTTTGGCAAAAGGGGAATCTGTGTAATTTGTGAGCGTTCCGCTATGACAGCTGTCAATGATAAATAACACATTTGCATTACATCTGTCGAAATAATCGCTTCGTAATTGCTCTATATCCAGGCAATTCGAAAAAGGCGCCTCCTTTTTGGTATCATTAAGCACTAATATACCTTTTTCAATCCCGTTGGATCTCTTGTATAGAAATCCGTGACCGGAAAAATAAAAAAGTATTAAATGATCTTCTGATATACCAGGATCTCCAAATACCCGATCTATCTCGTTTAAGACATGGTCATATGTAGCATCGGCGCCTGTAATGACGGAAACCTGGTCGAAACAATAACTTCCGAGCGAGCTATTCAAGGTGGTGCTCAGACTTTCAACATCATTTTTGCAACAAGTCAAATTTCCCCATGGATAGACATACTCACTCACGCCGATTAACAGTGCGGTCCTTTTCATTGCTTAAACTTCTATTATAAAATTGTCTTCGGGATCAGATACCTCTATTTTACTTTTTTCTACATTTTCAAGGAAAGTAATAATGAGCTCTTCCACATCCTTTGCAGATAGCTGATTTTTCCCAACAGGAATAATAAGTATCGAATCAGTAGGGCCGTGTTTTAATATAATATCTTTCGATTCACTCTTCTTTATTTTGTACTGCAAGATCAAATGAATGATGGGAGTAAGGGCTTTAAGGTTCTTGGCTACTATGGAGCCGATGATAGCTAAAGTAGGGATAGAGAAGCTAATTCTAATTATCTGAAGCAGGGTAAAATTAATATCTACTTTGTTCCTCCCTTCTGAATTAAATTCATATGAAAAATCTATATCATGCTTCAACAGTTCTTCCTTTATCTCCGGCAAATTATTTAAGATATATTCTTTTAGGAAGTCCTCGTTTTGTTTGGAATAACTTAATTGACTTTCCTGAAAACTGATAGCAAGGTTGGTTTCCATCAACTGTATTTTTAGCTTGTTAAAAACCTATCGGCATCATTATTGAACTTTAGAGTAAATTTCGGAGTAGCTGTTTTATTCAAACGTCACATACAGAGGTTCGGCAATTGAAAACTGAAATGTTTCATAATTAAAGTACCCTCTGAAGTTCTTTTGTAAGCTTGTCATCTGCCTGTGTATGTTGGACTTTACCTTATCATTCTTCAATACATTCTGAAGAGTATGAAATGATATCTGTCCGGCTTTATGCCAAAAAGTATGGCCTTGTTTCGATTTGCTCTCGCCGACAGCCAGCCCAAACTGCGCTAATGATGTAGCAATGACTTCAGTAATATCCATTATCCGGGGGGATATCTCAAAATAGCGTAATAAATGGTTACCAATGAATAGAGTGTGTACCAGACCAGTACGATCAAATTCAGCATGATGGGCTGGTATGGTGAATGAAGCACTTGTCCCATCGCTCATTAAAATAGCAGTGAACTTGACAGCGTTAGAATTATGATATAGAGAATGTGACATGGATAAGATTTTTACGGCATTTCGGTAATCGGGCATCCGTCCGTAATATAGTAATCCTTTTAATTTTCACAACATCGATAGAAAAATACCGTGTTTTCACCCCCCTGCTTGGTTAATTACACCAAGCTCCGTAAGCATTTGATTGGCAGGGCCGGAGGGATCGGATTCACGAATTATTGGGCGAAGTCATGAGCCAATATCCTGGCAGCGGCGAAGGCTGACTTTAAAAAATAAATAACATCTTTTTAAAACAACCCTTTCTGTACCATCCCCTCATCATGTCCTAAAGGCGGAAGGTCCGGATATGCATACGGCGCATTCTTGGGTTTTCCGTCCGGCCGGAGACTTCTGCCCCGTATGCTGAATACCGGTACAGGTACTATCTGGTCTGAAGGCATTTCATAATCCAGGATCTTCCCTATCTGCTCATCCGTCAGGTCAGGCTTCACCCACTCCATCTCCATTTCTTTCGGTAGGAACAGGGGCATCCGGAAAGCATTGGCGCCGCCATTGTGTATCTGCCGCATGACCTCATTTCCTGAACGGGTAATGAGCGTAAACATACCCCTTACCTCACCCGTCTCGGGGTCGGAAGGTAGTTTGGTGTTATAGTGATAAAGACCGGGGATACAGAACATGTCCCTGTCCTTCAATGTCACATAATAGGGTACTTTGTTCTTCCATCCCTTGATCTCCCGGTGCTCATAGATGCCCGTCACAGGTATCAGACAACGCTTGCTCCTGATCCTGTTCCAGAATGAGCGCTTGTCGCCCAGCACCTTTTCACTTCGGGCATTGACCATGGACTTTCGCATATCCTTTATTTTTTCCGGCGTATCCATATACTCGGCAATGATGCCCCATTCAAAATATTTCCGGTGGTAATGATTGTTCTCAAAAGTAACAACGGGATACCTGTTGTATCCCAATGCAAGAAAATGCATACCCATATCCAGGTCGAAATGGATCTCCCCGTCGTGTGTAAGGTCGGGGAAATAGTTGTCTATCAGTTGCAGTGCGGAATAAAAAGAGATGTCAAGGCACATGGCAATATTTTTATAGGTTGTTTGCCGGCAAATTCAATACAGCTCAATCCTCTCAAAAGGGATCGTATCCTCCTCCCGGTCATGACTAAATTTAATAAAAAGTTCCCCGAATTCCTCGTATAGCCCTACCTGTATTTTGTCTCCTTCCTTTTGCGGCCGCCAGCCGGGATGATGCCGGCCGATATAGCGCCGTATCTTCTGCTGGTATATGGCAGGGGGCTTCCAATCCAGCCCTTTTTTAGCCGCATAGAAGACCTTATATCCAAAAGGCTGACCTGCGGCGACCTGCAACCGCTCTACATGCTCCGCAATAGTCGCATCGTATAAAAAAGCATTGCCATCGCGGTTCAGCGTTGTCATGTGTTGAGTTGCCAGTTCCTTTTCTTCTTCCTGGTAGCCCCGTATCAAAAAAGCCGCTTTTAACCGGCTCTCCATACCGCGGGCAAAGGATTGCCGGACGAACCAGCGTTTGCCTTTGGCGATCTGATCATCCAGCAGGCCCTTTGTCAACAGGGGAAATGGGTTGTACATCCACCCAATTTAGGATTTTTTCAAACGCCCTCCCCTGTCTGTCCCACCTACCCCCACCGCCCGCATCAGCGCAGCCTCTCCATAACGCCGCTTGATAGAGTCAATGCTTTGATACAGCCGTATATTCTCCTGCGTATCCTCGTACAGCTTGATCTGGTAATTCCCGGGTATCAATTTTGTAAACCGTATCCCCAACAGCCGGATCAGCATCCGCCGGTCATACAATTTCCCGAAGATCTCTTGTGCCGTATTCAACAACACCAGGTCCGCATTCGTATAATCTACCACCTTCTGCCGGACAACTGTATCAAAATTGGAATACCGTAGTTTCACCGTTACGCAGCCTGTAAGCTTATTCTGTGAGCGCAGTTCGTAGCCGATGGACTCTGTCATACGCACCAGCTCGGCGTGGAGGAACTTCAGATCGATAGTGTCCGTCTGAAAGGTCCGTTCGGTAGAGATGGACTTCTGTTCCCGGTAAGGTATGATCGGCGATTCGTCCAGGCCATTGGCTTTCCGCCAAAGATCGATGCCGTTCTTTCCCAGCAGGGTCTCCATCATTTCGATAGGGATAGCCGCCAGGGTCCGCACCGTCTCCACTCCTCTCCGTATGAGCTTGGCTGCCGTTTCATGACCTACTCCCGGCAGTTTTCCCACCTTCAACGGCGCCAGGAAATTCTTCTCCTGGCCAAAGGGTATCTCTATCTGTCCATTGGGCTTGACCTCGCCCGTGGCCACCTTGCTGATGAGCTTGTTGCTGGCCAGTCCGTAGGAAACGGGGAGACCGCTGTCCTTTAAAATGGTATCCCGCAGTTGATGGGTGAACTGGCTGCACCCGTAAAACTTGTCCATCCCTGTCAGATCGATATAAAATTCGTCGATGCTGGCCTTTTCAAATGATGGCACATTCTCCTGGATGATCTCTGTAACTATCCGGGAATGTTTGGCATAGGACTCCATGTCCCCGCGTATGATGATGGCTTCGGGACATAACCGGCGCGCCAGCTTCATCGGCATGGCGCTGTGAATACCAAACCGCCGGGCTTCATAGCTGCAGGCCGCAACTACACCTCTATCGCCGGAGCCACCCACCAGTAAGGGTTTCCCTTTCAGACGGGAATCTTTCAGACATTCCACAGAGACGAAAAAAGCATCCAGGTCAAAATGCGCGATATGACGTTGCTCATTGTTATACATGTTTTAATGGTTTCTATTTTTAAGTCCAACCTTCTCCATTTTTAAAACCTCGATACTATACACCCCAAACTCTTCCACCACTTTCCCCGTGATCCTGTAAAACCCTGCGCGGGGTGGATAGGCCGCGTGCACAGGTGGGAAATGTACCGTATCGATCCAATCTTTATTCATATCCAAAAAAGTCCCGAAGCTCATCATCTCCCCTTTGATAGTACGCACAGGCTTGTGGGTGATGTGATATCCCATTACAGTAACAACCTTGCCCATATACCCGGACAATTCCTTCGCCGAAACATATTTTGAAGGATCATCGTCCACCAATGTATATGGATCACAAACGGGGAAACCCAGCAGTTCTATGTCGTCATAAACATCTTCAAGGGGATAACTCGGCAATACAGGCAGGCTGAACGTCACCGGTGCTGTCCTGAACAAAGGCTGGCAGGCCTGTCCATGGTGTCTGCTCTTCTTTTGCAAAAAATCCCCTTCCCAAAGCAGCTCTTTCTTGCTCTTTCCTGTGAATCGCAGCGCGTCTACCCGTATCAACAGCTCCAATTGCTCGGGAGTCACCCCACTCCTCTCTATCAGGTCAGCCACCGACACATAAGGCCCGCCATGTGCCCGTTCACGCAAGATGCTTTCCACCGTTCCCTGTTCCAGCCCTTTCACATGCACAAATCCGACATAAGCGTCCGATCCATGTATGTTTGTATAGTAGTCACTGTTGTTTACACAGGGTCTGTGCACAGTGGCGCCGGCTTTCATCAGCTCGTAGAAATAAAGTTCGCGGCTGTAAAATCCTCCGAAATTGTTGATCACTGCCACGGCAAATTCCATGGGATAGTACGTCTTCAAAAACAAGCTCTGATAGCTCTCGACTGCATAGCTGGCTGAATGCGCTTTACAAAAGCTGTATTCCGCAAAGCTTTCAATCTGTCTCCAGACATCTTCCGTCACCGCTGCAGGATAGCCGGATCCTTCGCAATTGGAAAAGAACTTCAGTTTGAGCCTGGGCAACAGTTCCTTATTGCGGTATTTAGGGCTGATGGCACGCCGCAGCAGGTCCGCATCCGCCATATCCAGCCCCGCCCATTCATGCGCCACCTGTAATACCTGTTCCTGGTAGATCATAACGCCATAGGTAGAACCTAGCACCTCTTTTAGTTTTGGATGCGGGTATTCGAATTTGTCGGGATTATTGTACCGGTATATATACTGCGCCATCATCCCGCTACGGCCCACACCCGGCCGGATGATAGAGCTGGCCGCTACCAGCGTCTCGTAGTTATCGCAATGCAGCTTTTTTATCAACTGCCGCATGGCGGGAGATTCGATGTAGAAACAGCCGATGGTATTTCCCCGCCGGAGCTGCTCTTTTATCAATGGATCCCTCTTGAACTTTTCCACCGCCCGTATATCCACATCGATGCCTTTATTGGCCTTCACCAGTTCCATGCTCTCCTTGATATGTCCCAGTCCCCGCTGGCTAAGGACATCCAGCTTGTGGAGACCGATGTTCTCTGCAACAAACATATCCATCATGGTGGTGGAAAAACCTTTCGGCGGCAGATGAACGGTGCCGTAAGATGATATCGTCTCTTCCGAGATCAGTATTCCTCCGGGATGAATACTAAGCGTAGCGGGAAAGTTCAATAATAATTTTCCGTACTGCAATATCGTCCGGTGTATCTTGTCCATGTCCGTTCGCTTCATAAAATTCTCTGCCCGGCTGCCGCCGTAATAATATCCCTGCTCGGCCAGGTGATCGATCTCCGCCTTTGGCAACCCAAACACTTTCCCCAGTTCACGGATGATAGCATTGTGCTGGAAGGTTGCATACATACCTAACAGGGCTGCATGCTGCCTGCCGTATCGCTTCATCATATAGTCGATGATCTCATCCCGCTCGCGATAGGAGAAGTCGATGTCGAAATCAGGTGGGTTGCTACGGTGGGGGTTGAGGAAGCGTTCGAAATAAAGCTCCAGCTCGATGGGATCCACGTCCGTGATCTGCAGACAGTAGGCCACGACAGAATTGGCGCCGCTGCCCCGCCCCACATGATAGAACCCCCTGCTTTGCGCATAGCGTATCATGTCCCATGTAATGAGGAAATAAGCGGTAAACCCCATTTGATCGATGATCTTCAATTCCTTGTTGAGTCTTTCCCGGGCTTTTCTGCTCGGGCCATAGCGCAGCCGGCAACCCTCCCTGGACAATTTTTCCAGCAACACCCTGTCATCCTCGCGGCTGGCGCTATACACCTTTTTATTCTTATCGACACCAAACTCCATCGAGATCGTACAGGCATCGAAAAGCCTGTATGTATTCGTAATGATAAAAGGATAATGCCGGAAAGCGGCCAGCACCTCCATCTGTGGAAGAAAATATTCTTTCTCTCCCGCGAGATCTTCCGGCTTCAGCTTTGTCAGTAAAGTATTCAGATCGACTGCCCGCAAAAGCCTGTGCAGGTTATAATAGATCCTGTTCTGAAAGGTTACAGGCTGCCGGATGATCCATTTATCCGGGTAAGAGGCAACTGATATTTTCAACAACTTATTCACTTCTCCCGGCAATACACCGATGCGTTCATTCGCCAGCAGCTGCTCAGGCGCTTTGGTCCCCAGTGGATAGATGACAAATACATTTCCAGGGTCATCGGAGAACGGCCCTCCCTCCGGAAATTCCTTTTTGGATAATAAATGTTCCGAAAGAAATTCATTGATCCAACGAAAACCGGCATTGTTTGCCGCAAGTAATATATACAGCAACTGATGGTCATTACGTATTTCCACACCTATGACCGGCTTGATCTTATGCTCCTGGCAATACTGTACAAAGTCCCATGCGTCGCAGGTAGAGTTGATATTTGCCAGTGCCAGGGAGGTGGCGCCGGCTTCCACTCCTTCCCTGACCAACTGTTCTGTGGAGAAGGTGCCGTACTTCAGGCTGAAAAATGTCTTACAGAGATACATCGTAAGGTCTTGTGTTACAAAAGTTAGAAACTATCCCAACAAATTTAGCATACAATTACTAAAAATATTAGTATCTTTGATTCGTAGAATGTACACTGCTCTTACATTTCAGCCGATCGTGGTCATTTGGATAAGTAAAAATGAATATATCACAGTTGAAAACTTCCAACCACGGATCAACGCGATGGATGAATGAGGATCTTTTAGCTGCAACATTCGGATCGGAAAAGGGAAACAAAGTTAGTTATATCAGCAATGAGTAGCCGAAAATTGGGTGTAACTCACTCCAGATAAGGGAGTAAAAAAATATCTAATCTTCCCTAATATCTAAAAATCAAAAAATAAATCCATTTCTTTGAAATAAGTTTTATGTCGTAAAAAAATTATTCGCACGGAAATATCCGACCTGTTTAAACCCTTTACAGCAGCACGAAATAGAAGATGTAGATAGTATCCGGAGTAAACTTTGGATTTTTCAGAAGAGTAGTTCGGATTACACCAATTAGAAATTTTATAAAACCTTTTCTTTGTTATGACCAATCGAGATTCACGTTATTCGCTTATCAAGCCGATGGTCGATGCCGGAAAGATTGAAGTGTTTACCGACATTTTCAAATACATACCCAAGACAAAGGTCGCCACTGATCTTGGGAAAAAGGTCGATCGTTTTAATGAGCTCATGAATAATGTCGAAGATTTCAACCTGAAAGATCTATTTCTCATCGCGAAATTCTGTGAGATGACAGAGCGGGAGATCCTTGAACTGGTGCTTAAACAATACCTGGACATAAAAAATAGATTGCCACATCTATAAGATTCCTGCGTTCCCATAACCATTAGCTGTCCTTTTAGAGTTAGAATGCCTTATCCTACAGTGCTTACCTGACGAACCCATCAAACAAACAACACTGTTCGCGAGCCGCCTTCACCCGGGCGGTTTTTTTTGCCCCACCGCCACAGCCCCGGATTACAGGAATTAAGTCGTACCTTTGCCCCCTGATGAATACGGGGAAAAAGAACATACGGCACCTGAGCCTCAGTGAGTTAGAGCAATATTTTGAAAGCCTTGGAGAGAAAAAGTTCAGGGCCCGCCAGGTCTATGAATGGATCTGGCAGCGGCATGTCGCCGGTTTTGACGCCATGACCAATCTCAGCAAAGAGCTTCGCCAGCTGCTGGAAGATAACTTTACCTTCCCTGCCCTCAGCGTAGACGCTACTCAATATTCGGCTGACGGCACCATCAAAAGCCGGTTCCGAACCTTCGACAACCACCTGGTGGAAGGCGTCCTTATTCCCACCGATGAACGCAAGACCGCCTGTGTCTCTTCACAGATAGGCTGCTCCCTGAGCTGTAAATTCTGCGCCACAGGCTATATGCAGCGCAAACGCAACCTCGATTACGATGAGATCTACGATGAAGTGGTGCTGATCAATCAACAGTCGGAACGCGTTTATGAAAAGAAGCTGTCCAACATCGTATTCATGGGTATGGGCGAACCGTTGTTGAATTACCGTAATGTATTAAAGGCTATCGAACGGATTACAGCCCCCGACGGGCTGGGCATGAGTCCCCGCCGCATTACGGTCTCGACTGCTGGTGTCGCCAAAATGATACGGCAGCTGGGGGATGATAAGGTCAAATTCAAGCTGGCCCTCTCGCTGCATGCCGCCAATGATATAAAACGCAATGAGATCATGCCCATCAACGAGACCAATAATATTAAGGCCCTCGTGGATGCGCTGAATCATTTTTATAAAGAGACGGGTAATGAGATCACTTTTGAATACATCCTCTTTAAGGACTTCAACGACAGCCGCCAGGATGCTGACGAATTGGTAAAGATCTACCGCCAGGTACCCGCCGACCTCGTCAATATTATTGAATACAACCCCATTGAAGCCGCCCTCTTCAGCAAGCCGGACGATGAGGCTATCAACAAGTTTATGCACCACCTGGAGAAAAATAAAGTAAATGCACGTCTCCGCAGGAGCCGTGGCAAGGACATCGACGCCGCCTGCGGGCAATTGGCCAATAAGGATCACTAGGATTCCCGCCCCCTGTCACACCGCAATAAAATGTCCGCCAATTCGTTAGCTATTAGACTAATAGCATATGATGAAAAATATTCGTCTGGCCGGTGCTGTGACCCTTCTAATCCTGATTACTACAATTAGTTGTAAAAGAACGCTATATCATCATCCAAACACCCCACCCTCCAGTTATTATATGCCCCTGAAGGTGGGGAAATATGCCATTTACAAGCTGGATTCCATCAATTTTTACCATTACGGGCAGCTTGATACCGTGACACAGTATTTGGCCAAAGATTCGGTGGAAAGCTTTTTCCTGAGCAACCAGGGTGATACCTCCTGGATCGTGGTACGCTATCTTAGTCCCGTCATAGGCGACACTGTCTGGACCCCCAACGAATCGAATATTGTAACCCCTTCCGCCCATTCAGTAGAGCTCTCGGAGAATAATCTGCGTTACGTAAAGCTGGCTTTTCCTATACAAGAGAACTTTACCTGGAACGGCAATAGTTATATCGCTGATGCCCCTTACAAGGGCCTTTTTGATTTTACCGCTCCCAAAAATCTGAACCTCGACGACTGGACCTATACTTATCAGCACGTTAATCAACCTTTCACGATAGGTGGAACAACATATGACAGCACCGTCACCATCCTGCAGGTGGATGACTCCGCCAACGTGCCTATCTTGATAGACACCTCTTTTGCTTCCAGAACTTACTGGTCGGAAACCTATGCAAAAAACGTAGGGTTGATATACAGGAATACAGCCGTCTGGGAATATCAGCCGCCGCCACCCAACAGCTCGCAGGTGGGGTATAAGCTCGGTTTTAAATTGACCCTCACGCTGTTAACACACAATTAACGCTGGAAGCGGGCCGCAAACATACTATCAGCCCGTTGATCGTACCCTTTTATAGTACCTGCCTCTTCCTGTCTTAGACCCAATTGCTCCCTGATAAGCGCAGCAATGGCCTCATTCTCCTTTTTAAATACAGAACAGGTGATGTATACCAGGTGAGCATCCGGCATCAGTCGGGGTGCAATGTTGGTGACGATCTGTCTTTGTGCGGTGCTATAGGTGAGTATCTTGCGGGGATCGAAAAAATAAAGCTCTTCGGGTGTACGGCTCCAGGTACCGCTGCCCGTGCAGGGTACATCAGCCAGGACAAGGTCGAAAGGCAGATCGGCCCCGCCATCGGAACGGAGCATATCCGCTGGCACAGCTTTAGTGAGGTCCGCGACCACAGACCGGTATCCGGCGATCCCTGCCTGGCGGAAACGCTGACGTAAATTGAGTAGAATAGATTCGCGTATGTCCGATACTGTTATATCCAATTCCGGTATAAGATCATGGATGAGGATGGACTTGCCTCCGCTGGCCGCACACGCATCCCAGAGCTTATGTGCTTCCGGTGGAATAAACGCTGCGATACGCTGGCTGCTGTAATCCTGGATCACGACTTCTTTATCAGGCGTAAAAAGCTCTTCCACCTTAACCCCATTCGGCAGACGCAGCGTAAAAGGAGGTATAAACTTATGCGTTGCCCCTTCTATCCTATCCAGGACCTGTTGCTCATACCCCGGCCGGATACGCAAAAAAAGATCCGGCTGCCGCAGGAACGAAAGACAAAAAGCATAGTGGTCGATGTCGTCGGAAAGCTCGCTCTTCCAGGGAAAAATTTCGGAAGGGTCAAATTCTACACCATCCTGCTGAACGATCTCGATCTTTTCTTCCAACGGCCGGCTGACCTGGGCATTCCATTCCGGGCGAAAATATGCTAAAAGCTCTCCCGGCTGATGCTGAACCAGGAACGACCCGAGCAAAACACGTTCTTCCAGGCCGAGCCCTCTAACTGAATGCCCCAGCCTGTAAAAACCATATACCAGGCTGCTGACCGTCTTACGGTCACGGGAGCCCATCTGTTTGTGCTGGCGGAAAAAGTCCTTCAGCCAGACATGCAGGGGAGTTTCACCCTGGTAGGCAGTGATGATGGTGGCAGCGTAACGGAGCTGGTTATCGAATTTCATGGAGTGGGTGGCAGTTCAGCGATCTTTTTTTGGATACGGGCGAGGGATGTGCGGGTCATAGGAAGATTAGGATGATCAAAATTCGTTTCATTCTTCAAGGATTTTTCAAACCAGTCCCGGGCTTGAGGCAACATATTTTGTTCTTCATAGGCCCTGCCAATCTGATGATAGGTGCTCCCTAGTTCAAATTCATTGCCGGTCTTTTCATACCACTCCAATGCAAGTCTATAGTTATTCAATGCATCCTCCCATTTTTCCTGCTTTTGGTAGACTATACCAATTTGGTGATAAGTATTTCCTATATCGTATTCGTTACCTGTCTTCTCTTTCCATTCTAATGCAAGCCTATAGTTATTCAATGCATCCTCCCATTTTCCCTGCTTCTGGTAGACTATACCAATTTGGTGATAAGTATTCCCCATACTGTATTCATTACCTGTCTTCTCTTTCCATTCTACTGCAAACCTATAGTTATTCAATGCATCCTCCCATTTCTTTTGCTCTTCATAAATCCTCCCCAATTGATGATATGTGTATCCTAGTTCAAATTCATTGCCGGTCTTCCTATTCCAATTCAGTGCCTGTTGAAAATTTTCCGATGCCTCAATCCATTTCTTATGCTCTTGATAAACTCTCCCTATCTGATGATACGTGGCTCCCATTTCATATTCATTACCAGTTTTAGTCTTCCAATCCAGCGCCTGTTGAAAATTTGTCAATGCTTCACCCCATTCCTTTTGCTCTTGATACACCCTTCCCATCTGATGATACGTACCACTCACTTCATATTCATTCCCAGTTTGCCTATACCAGTCTAAGGCCCGTTGAAAATTAGCCAACGCTTCCCCCCATTTCCTTTGCTCTTGATACACCCTTCCCATCTGATGATAGGTGCCCCCCACTTCGTATTCGTTACCAGTCTTCTTATACCAATCCAAAGCTTGCTGATAACTTTCCAGTGCCTCATTCCATCTCCGTTGTTCCCCATAGGCCATTCCTATTTGATGATACGTATCCCCCAATTCATATTCATTACCAGTATGTCTATACCAATCCAGTGCTTGCAAATAATTTTGCAGTGCCTTTTCCCATTGCCGTTTTCCGGCATAGACCAGGCCCAACATATGGTAAATATTTCCAACATCAGGATTACCTTGTCTTTGCATTATTGTCAAAGCATGTTGAAAACTCTCCAATGCCAAGTCAAATCTGCTAAATTGCCAATAGAAATATCCCAGTTCATAGCACAATTCCAGTTCTCGCCCAATCTTCATCCTGGAATTAAGTGCAATAGCTCTTTTAAACGCACTCTCGGCCTCCTGGAATTCAAAAGCAGCAGCGTATTCTTTACCCAATAAAAGCAATAGATCGATCTTATCTTTTACCAATCTGATCCGGTCTTTATTATCATGAGATAACCTTTCCCAGGCATTCTGTAACTGACCGATCCTTTCCAGTCTTTCGGGAATTCTACCTTTTTTTTCCACGATACCATATTCAATCGCTGCTTCGGCTACTTCCATTCCGTCAGAGCCTTTTTCTTCGAAAACAAATCGCTTGGACATCCACTGCAGCAGGTCAGGCGCTTTTCGTCGAAGTTCCCGGTCAAAGCTGTCACTCACCCACAATAAAATAATATAAGACTGATTGAAGATCAGCTCCCGTTCGAAATTCATCTGGGCCAATAAAGGAGAAAATTCAATTCTTCCATCTTCTGTCGTATAAAGACTGCTTTCCAGCCCTGTAATGCTCACCAGGTATTGAACAGGCTGGGATTGAAGTACCGTCGACGGCAAAAGGTCCACAAGTGCCTTATGCAAGGAGTTGTAATTAAAAGAAGTCAGATCGAGATTAAAAAACTGATACTCTTTCAAATGGTTTTTTAAAAAATGATAAAGCTCCTTTCTTTTCCACTCATTTGACGTTACAATCATAGCAAGCGTACCCCTATCCAATTCGGAAAGGGTAAAAAGCATTTCATTTCGGGTCTGCTTTTCTTTCTGGCTTAATTCTCCTGCTTGCTCTTCCATTCTTTAAAATCTAAATAATCCTGTAAAAGCGGGTTGATCTTTATCTTCCCGTTATATTTCAATAAGATAAGTATATATAACAATTCCCCCACTTTTCTTTCCGCAGGGCGGTAATCTCCCTCTTTCAGGACTTTAAGATGCTCATTATCGAGATATTCCCAAAGGAATTTCCCCAGTTCATCAACGCCTGCCCGGACATGAGGCCGTTGAATTTTCGCCCCCAATGAATTTTTAAGCGAAGTATATACCACCTGGAAAAGCTGCCGTATACATCCACCAGAATAAAAAATACAATCATCCAAAGCGTCATTTTCTATAAACAGGGGGGTGTCAATCCTTTTACCAATGATCTCCTTCATCAATTCGGCCGCTTTGGTCGTTTTCTCCAATTGTATCATTGGGACAGTATACTTACTGGTAAACTGATAAGGTGCTTTTTCGATCTGGTAGTAAGCTGATATGGGAACGGCTGTAAGCATATTGACATTAAGTCCTGCCAATACATTGCCGTTCTTTATAAAAAGTTCTTCATATACTTCCGATTGTATTTTCTCGGACCCGTCAACAATAAATAAGATGTCCTTTCCTAAACCCTTATCCTGGATAGCCATCCGGGTATCTCCCAGCTCCACATTGAGTTCATTGATCACCCGCAGGGTATTTTGCTTTATTTCCCGTCGGATCGTCGTAGATGCCTCATTTTCTCCACTAAACACTTCTTTGAAAGACGCTTTGCCGCCGAATCCAAATAATTTAAACCCAGCTTCAACTCCACCTTCCACATTTGTTCCAAGTTTATTCTTATTCGTAATTGATTTCTCCGTTTTACCACCCAGAAGCTTCTCCGCCAGGTCTTGTAGCTGGGAGACGCCTTTTACCCCACTCTTTGTCAATTCCTCGATCAATTTGTGCAATAGAAGGCTATAGAAATCGGCGGATTGGAAAGAGCCTACTTCCACTTCTTCCTCCAAATTGATAAATATGGTGAAATATTGTTCCGGAGTATCCAATTTCTTGTTTATCCGCCTTAGCTCAGTAGACTTTCCCGAGCCCCTGTGACCTGAAAAAATGATCTTTATATAATCCGCGGTTGGCTCAAACCCCTCTTCGCTGCATCCCAGTTCAAAATACAATTTGTCCAGGTACGAGCGGTCCCTTATATCATCCAGGTTGACATATAAATGCTGATCGTCAAAAAGGTCAGGTTGGAATTCCGGCGCAATAACGCTTTTGGCCTCCCTGACAGTGCGAACAGGATAAGTATACTTTATTCTTGCAGCCGGCATAACTACTGGTTTAAATCTAAATTTACAAAATACACACTGATAAAATCTATCAAAATACAAAAACACCTGACTCCGGCTAACGAAAATACCGAAGTCAAGTGTATCATACGCCAACCATTGGCGCAATCATGAGCTATATTAAACTACTATAATTCCAACAAAGCTTTCACCGGATCTTTCCCAAACAGCAGCTGGTCGGGATTTTCCAGCAATTCCTTGATCCTTACCAGGAAGCTGACGGACTCGCGGCCGTCGATGATCCGGTGGTCATAGCTTACGGCAAGATACATCATGGGGCGTACCACGATCTGTCCGGCTACGACAACGGGACGATCTTCGATCTTATGCATCCCAAGAATAGCTGATTGTGGAATATTGATGATGGGTGTCGACATGAGGCTGCCGAATACACCTCCGTTGGTAATAGTAAAGGTCCCGCCCTGCATTTCTTCCATGCTGAGTTTGTTATCTCTTGCCTTGGTAGCGAGCTCGACCACTTTCTTTTCGATGTCGGCCATGCTGAGGCTTTCGGCATTGCGGATCACGGGGACTACCAGACCTTTCGGAGCGCTGACAGCAATGGAAATATCGCAATAGTCGTGGTAGACCAGCTCATCGCCGTCGATGTAGGCATTGACGGCCCGCCATTCCTGCAGGGCATAACAGGTGGCCTTGGTAAAAAAGCTCATAAAGCCCAGGTTGACACCATGTTTTTCCTTGAACTTGTCCTTGTATTTTGTGCGGAGGGCCATGACGGCGCTCATATCCACCTCATTAAAGGTGGTGAGCATGGCTGTCGTATTCTTGGCTTCCACCAGGCGGCGGGAGACTGTCTTACGCAGGTTGCTCATCTTCTCACGCTTTTCAGCGCGGGTGAACAGCTCTTTGCCTGGGGTCCGACCGGGATGAGCCAGGGCTTCCAGCACATCGTTCTTAAGGATCTTACCGCCCGTGCCGGAGGGAACAATGGAACCGGCATCGATCTTCTTGTCGGATATGATGGCTGCAGCTACGGGAGTAGCTTTGATATCGTTCGGAATAGAGGTCACAGGAGCCTGTGCAGCAGGGACTGCAGCAGCAGCTTTGCCGGCATTGGAAGACTGACCCGTTTCAGCAGGCTTGACGCTGGCAGCTGTTGCTACGGTGCTTGGAGTAGCCCCGGCGCCGGCCGACGCGCCATTGGAGGAGGGACGCGCAGCAGTCTCATCGATCTGCGCCACAACGTCGCCGATCTTCAACGTATCGCCTTCCTTGCCTATCGGTTTCAAAATACCTGCCTGTTCGGCATTGACCTCGAAAGTTGCTTTTTCGCTTTCGAGTTCTGCGATCACTTCATCACGATCTACGTATGCGCCTGCCTGTTTCAACCATTTCACCAGGGTCACCTCGCTGATGGACTCACCTACTGCCGGAACTTTAATATCGATCATTTAATCCTCCTTCTCCCCTCGGGGAGTGTGTTTATTTTAAAAATTTATCTATTCCTCTTACCACTAGTCTAAATGTTAAATGCCGTTTCGATGATCTCTGCTTGCTCCTGTGCATGCACTTTCGAATAGCCGGTGGCGGTGGCAGCGCTGGGCTGACGGCTGATGACCCCGTAATTGATCGTCTTGAGGTTCATCTGCAGGAAACTGGCGGCTCCCATATTCAGCGGCTCTTCCTGTACCCAGAACCAGGTGGCTGCCTGGCTGTATTTTTTGTATAAGGCTTCGAGTTGAAGCAGGGGCAGGGGGTATAACTGCTCCAGCCGGACGATGGCTACGTCCTTACGATTATCCTTTTGCTGGCGTTCGGCCAGGTCGAAATAAACCTTGCCGGCGCAGAACAACACTTTCTTCACCTGGTTGGCATTATCCACAAAGGAATCGTCCACAACTTCCTCGCCGTGCTCGTCCACATCGCCTAGCGCCCTGCCGTTTAAGACGACGCCGAGCGACCTGGTCCAGCCCAGCCCCCACTCCTCGTCGGTCATTTCCTCCCCATCCGGCCGCAGCCACAAGACATCCTTCCCTTCGGATCCGCGGATTTTTCTGTCCTGGTAGAACTTACGCTGATGCAAGACCGGATGGCTCAGCCGGATTTTGATGAGCTTGCGCGTGAAGTTAAGGAGCCCTTGTTTGCGATCGTCCAGATTCCAGTCGAACCAGGTCAGTTCGTTGTCCTGGCAATAAGCGTTATTGTCACCCCGCTGGGTTCGTGCTATCTCGTCGCCGCCCAGGATCATAGGAACACCCTGCGAGAAAAGCAGGGTGGCGAGGAAATTCCGTATCTGGCGGTCACGGGCCAGGTTGATAGCGGCATCGTCTGTCGGTCCCTCAGCGCCCATATTCCACGACTGGTTATCATT
>Ga0207695_10000703_pt1 | contig 65583 bp, 60 predicted proteins | sample KBSC54metaG_FD_184354 | JGI IMG/M metagenome (GOLD analysis project Ga0207695, IMG submission 184354) | Corn rhizosphere microbial communities from Kellogg Biological Station, Michigan, USA - KBS C5-4 metaG (SPAdes) (version 2) | ecosystem: Host-associated > Plants > Roots > Rhizosphere > Soil...
GCCAGCCGGTGCTGCCCGATGCGCTGGCGGTGCTGGAAGGAGACATCGTATTGCAGCAGCAGGCAGGCACGCACAGCGTGCTGTTCGTGGAGATCCGGCATATTCGCCTGGCGGCATCACAAGCTGATGGCCTGGCTTATTTTGGACGGCGGTTTCACCGGATTGCGGCGGAGGTGGCGTTGGCGGCGTGAGGGGAACGATGGCAGCCCGGTATACCATGAAAAAACCGCTCAGCAAACTGAGCGGTTTCATCGAAATCACGGGAAGGCAACAGCCCGACAACGCCAACTGCTGCACACGTCGGCTTTACCGGCGCAGCAAGCGCCACCGTCCGACAAGACCAACAAGCAAAAAATATAAAGCGATAACGAGCCAGAGCACGTCAGCCCAGCCGATACGAGGCCAATGGGGATCGTGAAAATATACACGATTCATTCCGTACATTACGTACGCGGATAAAGCATACGCGCCCAACAACACGACTCCTGCCGCACCGGCCAGGATGCGTGGCACAGCGCTCATCTTTCGGCCGCCGGGATTCGTCTTCTCACTGCCATTCACAAGCGATCTCCTTCAATGGTCTCAAATCCTGATAAACCAACGCAATGGAAAGCATGCGCGTATCGGACACCGCACGATGATGCATACACTCAACAACGCGCAATAGCGAGTGACCTCTTCCGGGATGCCCCGCGCAGTACGGGGTTCCGCAGCAAATACCGAACCTGCTCAATTTGCACAAAGCCGCGGCCCGGAGTGAGCTCGGGTCAGACCAGCGTCTTAGTCTTATGTCACGCAGACAAAACGGTGAACCAAGCCCGAGAGCGTTGACGCCTGGTCACGCAAAGAGCTTGCAGAGGCCGCTGAGCGTTCAACCAACGCTGCATTTTTCTGTATGCCATCATCAATCACGTTGATGGCCTGACCGATTTCGACAATGCCGGCGCTTTGCTCGCGGATCGCACTGCCCACCTCGCCGAGGATATCGGCTACCCGCTGCACACTTGAGACGACCTCGCTCATGGTCACGCCTGCATGCTCCACCAACTTGCTGCCGCAGCTCACCGTGGCGACCGAGTCGTCAATCAAGGATTTGATCTCTTTCGCCGCAGAGGCCGAGCGTTGTGCCAGCGAGCGGACTTCGGAAGCGACCACGGCGAATCCCCGGCCTTGCTCACCGGCCCGTGCGGCTTCCACTGCAGCATTCAATGCCAGGATATTGGTCTGGAATGCGATGCCATCAATGACACTGATGATGTCAACAATCCTGAGAGAGGATTCGTTGATCGCATTCATGGTAGAGACCACCTCGCTGACCGCTTTGCCTCCGGCACTGGCGATCCCGGAGGCCTGGAACGCCAATTGATTGACCTCTTGCACGCTGTCTGCATTTCTCTTGACCGTGTCGGTCAGATGCGCCATCGTCGATACTGTCTCTTCGATCGAGATCGCCTGCTTTTCCGTCCGACTGGAAAGATTGACGTTGCCGTCGACGATTTCACCTGATGTATGGTTGACCTGATTGGTCGTCTTCTGGATCTCGGACACGATATCTTTGATCGATGACTGCATCGCGATCAACGCATCGGACAAGGCCGAAAACTCGGAAGTGGTCTCCTCGCCGATGATCACCGTCAGATCCCCGCGGCTGATGGCCCGTGAGTTGTCTATGGCATTTTTCAGTGGTTTGGCAATCAGGTTCTTCAACATGACGGTGGCCAACGCTGCGGTAAGCATTGCCATCAGGATGACAACCGAGATGCCGGCAACAATCTTGCGATTCGAACGCTCCAGCTCCGCAATCTTCAGATCGGCACGATCGCTGGCCACCCTGGCCAGGGTGGCCAGGGTGGCGAGATAGGAACGCACCTGAGGTTCGTATTGCTGCTGGATATAGTTGTGTATCTCTTCTGCGGTGCCATTGCTTTTGACTTTGGCGATGTTGTCGGTGATCGCCACCACTTTCTTCCTGACCTCCACCGCCGTATCGAAGGCCGCCTGAATATTCCTGTCAGTGATCAATGCGGCGACTTCCTGTTGCGTGTCGCCGATGATCTTCGAGGTCTTTTGAAAATCGCTCTCAAAGCTTGCCTTGTATCCGCCCAACTCAACATTGGCGCGAACAAACGCTCTTGCCACATTCTGCTGCACCAGCAAGCTCCATCGTTCTGCGGCGCGGGCGAGTCGTACATCATGGTCGATGACAAACTTGAGTTTCTCGGTCGCATCAAAGATCTTGTAGGTACTGAAAGCAGCAGCGCCTCCCAACGTCAAAGCGAGGATGGTTGCAACAAAGTAGATATACCTGTTGATGGAGATTTTCTTTGAGGATGGAAAGTTTTTCATTTTCTTGAAAATGGGCCCGCAGCTCGCTGAAATCCCAGCCCCTCGTCCGCTTGCATTTGCCCGCAATGGCCGAAGTGCCGCTGCGACCAAGGCTGGCCATATGCCGAAACGGCGTGGTGAGACTGGTGATATGGATTGCACCAGGAAATGCTGTCAATCGGGCTCGTGCCTGCTGATGGCAGCCCGCCCGACACGTCTTCTTAAAGTCGTTCGCGCGACAAGGACGATTTTCTTCTCTTGGTCATCTCTACTGCCAGATTCATCAGAAATTCGACAGCCTGCCGTGCGCCGTTCAGGGAAAACCGGCTGACCTCAAACTGGCCAGATGCCAAGGGATGCGCAATCCCGACAAGGCCGCTCGATTTGGCAACGATGCCATCAAACTCATCGGGTTTTTCCAGACTGTAGTTATAGAGGGTCTGCCTGTCGCTCGCATACGCGCCCTCACAGACCATCTTGTTGACAGCCGCTCCGGTCGGAGAGTTGATCAGAGCAACGGCAGTGCTTCCCTCTTCGCAAGCTATTTTCGAGGCCTGCAACCAACTGCATGTGCCTGAGCTGATATTGCACGTCTTGATCAAGAGATCTCCTGCTGAATTTGTCGTCGCGGCATAAGGAAAACCGGAGGGCGAAATACTTACTGACCAATCGCCAAAGTCCTTCGTCTCAGCCTGTGCAGACAAACTGAACAAGGTGAGCAGCGTGAAGCTCAATGCGCTGTAAAAAAGGGATTTCATATCATTCATCGCCAAGCTCCAGTTGGTATTGATTCTGTTGTGTGTAATGAGTCATCCGACGTGCAAGAATGACGTCGCTGCGAGGGAGGTTGTTGAACATGGGTCGCCCCCATTTTTCTCCATGAAGTTTCCTGCCACAGCAGCGAAACCCATGTTCAACGCGAAGCCTTTGAAGCTTGGCCTTTCGGCGTGCAGGCCGCCGGGTTGGACATGCCCATGGTAAGCAGATTGCCGCCATTGATGATGCAATTGAATTCCTTTCTGTCGTTGGTCACGACGTTCACAAAGGTATTGGTACCGTCCGTGCGCCGCGAAATGATGGTGAGATCAGAAGGGGAATAACCGAGATTGCCGGCGGCCTGCGACTTGATTTTTTCATCGCTCAAGATGTTCGTTTTTTCGGCAATCGTGTCGCATCCGGCCACGCTGAACATCGACAGGATCATCAAGCATTTCAAAAATTTCAATTCATTCTCCGTTCATTGAAAGACGTCGTGGCGATGCGCTTGTCCGGGCAGACCTGACAAGCGCCGTAAAAATACAACTGCCTTGCACGTGCCCGTCACATACCCATGCGGTGCAATATGCCTGTTTGCCCAAAGCCCCGTCCCCGCCATCCGCAAGTTCCTTGAACGTCATAATAGAAAATGATGTCGGTTTCCTTGTCGGCCCAGAACTGAACAACACAAACGTCCTGATACTGTCTGGTTTCATACTGGTACACGAGCGTAGGATGGTTTTCGGAAAAATCCATATAAGATCCCGCCAGCTCTTCTCTGGTGTACGGATTGCTTCTGATCAAACGGAACGTGACATGCTTCTGCCCATACAACTTGCTGATCTTCCACTTGTTGGTATCGATATCTATCGACCAAGGCCTGCCAAACACCTGGTAAGCCTCCGCAATATCTTTTCCCATCAACTCCTCCGCCGCATTACGTTCGGGGGCGAGGGTGGCACAGCCCGACATCATCAACACCAAGCCGACAAGCAATGCTTGCATGTAGCTACGTTTCATCCATTCACCATTCTGAAATTGTTTTTTAAAAGGCCTCCTGCAGCATCCGGGCGTCTGCGATCTTTGCAGCGGCAGGCTGCTCACCTCATTTGCACCTGGATAAGCAATCGGCACGAGTTGAGACTGCATGACATGAGCGGGAAGTCGCCGGAGCGTATCCAAGCAAGGGACGAGTCCACTTCATCAACACGTCGTCACGGTGCCTGGCACTCCCAATCAACCTGTCTCAGGGCAGCTCTGGCCAAATGGCTCAGATCATTCGATACATACGGACCAGCCCGCAAAGTGCATTCGCTCTCGATGCCTTGGGATCAGCGATGCAATCGAAAGCAAGCTTCACCGGACTCACCGGATGGATTTCGCCAGGAATGAGCGAGACAAAGCGACGCCAATTTTTTCTTAATTTTTTCTGATACATGTTTTTGCGAATTTACCGCTTCAAAAAAGCGAGCTTTTTATCTTTGATGGCGTTAAGTTTTGTAAGGACGGATCAGATCATATAGACCATCAATGACGAAAGGCTGACGAATAACTGACGCCATGCCACTGAATCGATGAAACAAATAGGCGATTTCGGGTTAATTAATTTAATTTGAACCAATCGGCCGCAAAGGTGAATACAACCGCATGAAGCCCCATTAGGACTGGTATCAACACGTAATATGCCAGGCGTAGTGCCTGCGCCGAGGAGGCGGCGGGAAGGAAAAGGAGGGAGATCGTCAGCGCTTGCTGATCAAATCAGTGCGAGAAAGACAATGCAGGCAGATGCCGGCGGCCAGCACAGAAAGACTCGATTTACAAAAGCGAGTATTAACTACTAAAAAAACAAGTCAAAAATTATTCATCCTCACTGAGGATCACAAAAACCCATTGAAGTGATGGGCACACGTTGCGCGTGATACCGCCGCGCACCGCCCTGGCGAGGGCCGTGCGCATTCCAGGCAGTGACGGCGCAATGGCCGCACTGCCTCCCATGTTGATCTCCGTTGTGGTGTGTGTTCGCTGACGGTCGAATTACATCAACGAAAACTTCTTGTCGGTGAGGCAAGGATTAATCCACGAATCATGATCGTCGGCAGGCGATCCACTTACCTCAGCATCCAGCTTGGGCAGCGGCGGATCCAACACGATACCGCCGCCCGCCGCCTCGGCTTGTGCTCCTGAGGCTGTGTCCCCACCCTGCCCCGAACACGTCTCATCCTTGCAGCTGGCTACGATCTTGGGGACACCGGCGACAAGTGTCGCCACCGTCCTGGTGGTGTACACGCGGTAGGTTGCCCACTCACTTGTCTCGCTACAAATCCGTTCCTTGTTCTGGTATTGGATTGTGCCCAGGCAGGCATAGCCATAGTTATCGCCAGAGCCATTCTGATTAAGCGGATAGAAGAAGCACTCCGTGGCAAAGCCAGTGAATTCCCCACGGGGAAATTGGCTTGCATAGCGCCGCTGATCCAGTGCCGCCTGAATAAAGTGAAACTGCCCCGGCTCATGATCTGAGCGCCGCTTGAGTTGATCTGTGCGCCCCCTGATCGCCTTCAATACCATCTTGCGCTGCATATCCTTCGGATAGGTCTCACCGGTCTGGCCATTGGTAGCGCGATCGAGATCTCCAAACGCTGCCTCCCGCGCCGCGATCCAACGTTTCTGGCTGGCGACCAGCATGTCGTGGATCTCAGCATCAGGAGCTGCCTTCAAGATGGCGGCATAGGCGCGGTTCATGTCCGCATCTGCGCGAACGATGGCCGGATTGCTGCAAATAAGATGCTCAACGTCACTCGAAGCACGCTGACAGTTGATCGCATAGGCTGTGGAAGACAGTGACGTGACGACGAGTATCGGCAAGGCAAGAAATAATTTCATTACTCGGATCTCTCCTGGAAACAAGTGGGCGAATACATCAGTATTCCTGACAGCATGGGAGAATCTTGCCAACAACGATGCATCCCATGCAGGATCAGGCGGATGCTGCCTGCCTTGCCTGACAAACGGCTGATGAATTTACACTTGTGGAATTCACCCAACAGAAGCGATTCCCGGCGTCCGGCCATGAGTGTCCCCCTGCTCTCGCCAAATAAAAAAGCCGCTCAGCAAACTGAGCGGTTTTCACCTGAATCACAAGAAGACAGCTGTCCTACACCGCCAACTGCTGCATATGCCGGTTCACTGCCTCCAGCACGATGGGATCGAGTCCCTCCCCTTGCGTCTTCTCGATATGCTCCAGGAAGGCCTTGCGCATGCGCGGCTCCCAGAAACGTTTGAGGTGCGAAGCCAGGTCGGCAATGGCCTGGTCGCGGTCCGGCATGGTGGAAAAGAAACTGCCGATCTGGTTGGCCATCTTGACCAGGTGTTCGATATTCATGGTGCGTCTCCTCCTGCTCTGTTCATCGATTGTCCGTCAATTCTTCATCCGCACCGCCGGCTCAACGCAAACGATGCGGCCGCGCATACACCACGTGGCCCTGCTTGCGCACGAAGCCCAGCAGCGTCACATCCGTCTCTTCGGCCAGCCGGATCGCCAGTGCGGTCGGGGCTGATACGGCGGCGATGAAACCGATGCCGACCGTGGCCGCCTTCTGCACCATCTCGTAACTGGCCCGGCTGGTGATGATGGCCGCGCCCTGCGCAAAATCGGCCCCCTCTTCGGCCAGCGCGCCGATGAGCTTGTCCAGCGCATTGTGGCGGCCCACATCTTCGCGGACCAGCACGATGCGGCCCGACGCATCCATCCACGCGGCCGCATGCGTGGCACCGGTGGCCTGCTGCAAGTGCTGCCCGGCCTGCATCTGCTCAAAAGCTGCATGCACCTGCTCCACCGAAAACACCGCGCCACCGCGCACTGCCTGCGGATGCCGCACCGCCTGCTCCAGCGTCTCCGCACCACACAGGCCGCAGCCGGTGCGCCCGGTGAGGTTGCGGCGCTTCTCCTTGAGCGCCACGAAGCGCTCGGTGGCGATGCGCATCTGTACCTGCACACCTTCGCAGCCGGGGACGATCTCGCATTCATACAGCTCGCCCGGGGCGGCCAGAATGCCTTCGGTGAGCGAGAAGCCCAGTGCGAAATCTTCCAGGTCGGCGGGCGTGGCCATCATCACGGCATGCGAGATGCCGTTGTATTCGAGGGCAATGGGCACTTCCTCGGCGACGACATCCTCTACCGTCTCGCGCTGGCCATCGCGCCAGCGATCTACCTGCACGCGGGCGAAGGTGGCGTAGTCGCCGGTGGTGTCGTCGATGACGGGGCTGCTGCTGTTGCGTGTGTTCATGCTGTCCTGCTGGATGCGGATGGGTTGGGCTCGTGTCTGCGGAAATCACGCCGGCACGGGCCCGTCAGGCCCGCGCCGCTTACTTCGTCACCAGGGGTTCCGCCGGCACCTCGCCCTTGAGCAGATCGAGCTGCGCACGGTTGAAGCGCTCGTAATGCTGCTGCCATTGCGAGGGCTGCGTCACCGGCATCACCTGCACCGCCGTCACCTTGTACTCGGGGCAGTTGGTGGCCCAGTCGGAGTTGTCGGTGGTAATGACGTTGGCACCCGATTCGGGGAAGTGGAAGGTGGTATAGACCACTCCCGGCTGCACCTTCTCGGTCACCGTCGCCCGCAGCACGGTCTGGCCTGCACGCGACTCCACGCCGACCCAGTCACCCTCGCGGATGCCACGGTCCTCGGCATCGTGCGGGTGGATTTCCAGCCGGTCTTCGCTATGCCATTGCGAGTTCTCGGTGCGGCGCGTCTGCGCGCCCACGTTGTACTGCGACAGGATGCGGCCGGTGGTCAGGATCAGCGGGTAACGCTGCGTCACCTTCTCATCGGTGGCGAAATACTGCGTGTTGATGAACTTGCCCTTGCCACGGATGAAGCTGCCCACGTGCATGATGGGCGTGCCTTCCGGCGCAGCCTCGTTGCAGGGCCACTGGATGCTGCCGAGTTTTTCCAGCTTGTCGTAGCTCACGCCGTGGAAGCTGGGGGTCAGGGCGGCGATCTCGTCCATGATTTCCGAGGGGTGATTGTACGGCATCGGGTAACCCAGCGCTTCGGCCAGCGCCACCGTGACTTCCCAGTCGGACTTGCCGGCCTTGGGCGGCATCACCTTGCGCACGCGCGAGATGCGGCGCTCGGCGTTGGTGAAGGTGCCATCCTTTTCCAGGAAGGACGAACCGGGCAGGAAGACGTGCGCGTACTTGGCCGTTTCGTTCAGGAACAGGTCCTGCACCACGATGCATTCCATGGCCTGCAAGGCCGCTGCCACGTGCTGGGTATTCGGGTCCGACTGGACGATATCCTCCCCTTCGCAATACAGGCCCTTGAAGCTGCCATCGAGGGCCGCATCGAACATGTTGGGAATGCGCAGGCCCGGCTCCGGATTGAGCGTCACGCCCCAGGCCTGTTCGAACTGGCCGCGCACGGTGGAATCCGAAATGTGGCGATAGCCCGGCAATTCGTGCGGGAAGGAACCCATGTCGCAGGAGCCCTGCACATTGTTCTGCCCGCGCAGCGGATTCACGCCCACGCCTTCGCGGCCGACGTTGCCGGTGCACATGGCCAGGTTGGCGATACCCATCACGGTGGTCGAACCTTGCGCATGTTCGGTCACGCCCAGGCCGTAATAGATCGCGGCATTGCCGCCGGTGGCGTACAGGCGAGCCGCGCCACGGATGATCTCGGCAGGCACGCCGGTGACGGCGGCCATGGCTTCGGGCGAATTGTCTTCGCGCAGGACGAATTCCTTCCAATCCTTGTATGACTGCAGGTCGCAGCGTTCCTGGATGTAGGACTCGTTCTGCAGGCCTTCCGAAAGGATCACATGAGCCAGCGCCGTGATGATGGCGGTGTTGGTACCGGGGCGCAGCTTCAGGTGATAGTCGGCCTTCAGGTGCGGCGACTTGACCATCTCGGTGGTGCGCGGATCGATCACGATCAGCCTGGCGCCCTGGCGCACGCGACGCTTGATCTGCGAAGCGAACACCGGATGGCCGGCCGCCGGGTTGGCTCCCATGATGAGGATGACGTCCGACTTCATCACCGATTCAAAGGTCTGCGTCCCGGCCGATTCACCGAGGGTCTGCTTCAGGCCATACCCGGTCGGCGAGTGGCAGACGCGGGCGCAGGTATCGACGTTGTTGTTGCCGAAGGCGGCGCGCACCAGTTTCTGGACCAGATAGGTTTCTTCGTTGGTGCAGCGGGAAGAGGTAATGCCGCCGATGGAATCCTTGCCATGCTTGGCCTGGATGCGACGGAACTCGCTGGCCGCATACGACAGCGCTTCCTCCCACGACACTTCGCGCCAGGGATCGTTGATGCTCTTGCGGATCATGGGATTCAGGATGCGGTCCTTGTGGGTCGCATAGCCCCATGCGAAGCGGCCCTTGACGCAGGAGTGGCCTTGATTCGCCTTGCCATCCTTGTACGGCACCATGCGCACCACTTCATTGCCCTTCATCTCGGCCTTGAAGGAACAACCCACGCCGCAATAGGCGCAGGTGGTGACCTTGCTGTGCTCGGCCTGGCCCAGCATGATGACGGTCTTTTCCGTCAGCGTCGCGGTCGGGCAGGCCTCCACACAGGCACCGCAGGAGACGCATTCGGATTCCATGAAGGCTTCCATCTGGCCGGCCGATACGCGCGACTCGAAACCGCGGCCGTTGATGGTCAGTGCAAAGGTCCCCTGCGTTTCTTCGCAAGCCCGCACGCAGCGGTTGCAGACGATGCACTTGGAAGGGTCATAGGTGAAGTAGGGATTGGATTCATCCTTCTTCATCTTGGTGTGGTTCTCGCCCTCGTAGCCATAGCGCACTTCGCGCAGGCCGACCACGCCAGCCATGTCCTGCAGTTCGCAGTTGCCGTTGGTGGGACAGGTCAGGCAATCCAGCGGGTGATCGGAGATGTAGAGTTCCATCACGCCGCGCCGGATCTCGGCCAGCTTGGGGGTCTGCGTCTGCACCTTCATGCCCGGTTCGCAGGGCGTGGTGCAGGAGGCCGGATAGCCCTTCATCTTGCGGCCATCCTTTTCGATTTCCACCAGGCACAGGCGGCAGGAACCAAAAGGTTCCAGGCTGTCGGTGGCGCACAGCTTGGGCACGTTGATGCCGGCCTCGACCGAGGCGCGCATGACCGAGGTGCCGGCCGGGACCGTCACGGCCACGCCGTCGATCTCCAGCGTGACCATCTGTTCCGAGGCACGTGCGGGCGTGCCGTAATCCGTTTCGTTGAGCTGATTCATGGTGCAACTCCTTGCATTCGCTGATGCGCTGATGCGCTAAATCGCTGATGGGATCAGGCTGCCTGTTCGCCGGGCGCGCCGAAGTCTTCGGGGAAATGGTTCAGGGCCGACAGCACCGGGAACGGCGTCATGCCGCCCATGGCGCAGAGCGAACCATTGACCATGGTGTCGCACAGGCTCTTCAACAAATGGATCTGCTGCGGGCGTTCCTCGTTGGCGATGATCTTGTCGATCACTTCCACGCCGCGTGTGGAGCCGATGCGGCAAGGAGTGCACTTGCCGCAGGATTCGACGGCACAGAATTGCATGGCGTAGCGGGCCTGTCTGGCCATATCGACACTGTCGTCAAACGCCACCAGCCCGCCATGCCCGATCATCGCGCCGATCGCGGCGAAAGCTTCATAGTCGAGCGGCGTATCGAATTGCGAGGGCGGCAGGTACGCGCCCAGCGGTCCGCCCATCTGCACCGCGCGAATCGGCCGTCCCGAGGCACTGCCGCCGCCGAAGTCCTCCAGCAGCTGGCGCAGCGTGAGACCGAACGCTTTCTCCACCAGACCACCCTGTTTGATGTTGCCGGCCAGCTGGAAGGGCAGCGTGCCGTGCGAGCGGCCTACGCCATAGTTCTTGTAGAAGTCCGCGCCGCGCGCCAGGATCACCGGCACCGAGGCCAGCGAGATCAGGTTGTTGATGACGGTCGGCTTGCCGAACAGGCCCTCGATGGCCGGCAGCGGCGGCTTGGCGCGCACCACGCCGCGCTTGCCTTCCAGGCTTTCCAGCATCGCGGTTTCTTCGCCGCAGATGTAGGCTCCTGCGCCCTTGCGCACTTCCAGCCGGAAGGATTTGCCGGAGCCGAGAATGTCATCGCCCAGGTAGCCGCGCGCGGTGGCGATGGCGATGGCGTCGTTCATCGTCGCAATCGCATGCGGATATTCGGAGCGCACGTAGATGTAGCCCTCGGTTGCGCCCACCGCGACGGCAGCGATGGTCATGCCTTCGATCAGCGTGAAGGGATCGTCTTCCATGATCATGCGGTCCGAGAAGGTGCCGGAGTCGCCCTCATCGGCATTGCAGACCACGTACTTCTGCGCGGCCGGTGCGCGCAGCACGGTCTGCCACTTGATGCCGGTCGGGAAGGCCGCACCGCCCCGGCCACGCAAACCCGAATCGATCATTTGCTGGACGATGGCCTCCGGTGTCTTGGCCAGCGCATTCTTCAACCCGGCATAACCTTCATGCGCCAGATAATCGTCCAGCGAGAGCGGATCGATGATGCCGACCCGCGCGAAGGTCAGGCGCTCCTGGTACTTGAGGAAGCCAATTTCTTCAGTCAGGCCCAGATGCAGCGTGTGCTGGCCTCCTGCGAGCAGCCCTGCATCGAAGAGGCCGCTGACATCCTCCTGAGACACGGGCCCGTAGGCCACGCGGCCGGCTGCGGTGGCCACTTCCACCAGCGGCTCCAGCCAGAACATGCCGCGCGAACCGTTGCGCACCAGCTTGATGGACTGGCCGCGCTTTTGCGCTTCGGCAGCGATGGCGGCGGCGACTTCGTTGGCCCCGAGGGCCAGCGCGGTCGAGTCGCGCGGGACATAGATGGTCACGGGTTCATGGGTGCTCATCATGCCTCCCGCTTGGCCTGGATCAGGCGCTTGAATTTGTCGGCATCGACGCGGGCGTGCAGCTCGTCGTCGAGGGTGAGGTTGGGGCCGATGGCGCACTGGCCCAGGCAATACACCGGTTCCAGCGTGAACTGGCCATCGGCGCTGGTTTCATGGAAACCGCAGCCCAGCACATTCTGCGCATGCTCGGCCAAGGCCTCGCTGCCACGCGCCTGGCAGGCCTCGGCGCGGCACACCTGCACCACGTGGCGGCCGGCCGATTCCTGGCGGAAGAAGTGATAGAACGAAATCACGCCATGCACCTCGGCGCGCGAGACGTTCAACTCGCCCGCAATCATCGGGACCGCATCGGCCGGGATGTAGCCGACCTTGTCCTGGATGCCGTGCAGGATGGGGAGCATGGCGCCGGCCATGTCCTTGCGCTCGGCGATGATGCCGCGCACCGCCGCCACGTCGAAAACCTGTTGCCTCTTCATTGTTGCCTCCTGTGTTGCTTCAATGCGGTCCTTGTCCTTCTCCCGGAGGATCTTCTGCGGACCGCGCAAATGACGAATGAAAGGAAAGAGCCGCGCCTAGGGAGGAGCAGCCTGTGGAAAGCAGATCAAGGGATGGGGAGAACAATGCGGCGGCATGACGCTGCCCCGGTGAAGGGTGCGCACGGCCGTGCGAGATGAACCAGCTGGTCTCCGTTGTTGCATGTTCGCCCTGCCTTGATGGGTTGGTGTGAACACTGCGGATGCTGGCCTGCCCTTGCCGGGGACGGGCCATGCTCCTGTTTTTTGATAGTCGCTGACACAAGCTGCCCTGGTTCACGGGGCCATGGCAGCTTGTGTCAGCGGCTTTCGCCGCTGCGGTCCTGCTGGCAGACCGGGTGGAGCCGGTCTGCCGATGTAACAATGACTTGACTACAAATTCACACGACTACGTAACCAGAAATTACATCGTCGTCGAGGTATTACTCAATCAGCGGAACAGCACGGCCGACTTCTGCAGCACCAGGGTGATACCCCAGATCAGCGGAATGCCGACAGCCGCCCAGGCCAGGCCGATGAACAGCGGGTTGCCGCCGCTGCCGATCTGCGACATGTCGCCCGAACCGGCGGTGACGGCTGCATCGGCGGCTGACTTTTCGTGGGCCAGCTGCTTTTCACGGGCCAGTTCTTCCGGCGTCATGAAGTGCTTGGCGGCGACCGGACGGATCAGCAGGTTGCAGATCAGGCCCAGCACCAGCATGCCGGCCAGGATGTACATGGTGGTGTTGTAGACCTCGTTCTTGGGCATGCCCAGGGACAGCTGGTACTCACGCATGTAGTTCACCACCACCGGGCCCAGGATGCCGGCGGTCGCCCACGCGGTCAGCAGGCGGCCGTGGATGGCGCCCACCATCTGGGTGCCGAACAGGTCGGCCAGGTAAGCAGGGACGGTGGCGAAGCCGCCGCCATACATCGACAGGATGATGCAGACTGCGCCGACGAACAGCGGGATGTTGCCGGACTTGGCCGACCACGGCAGGCTCACGTACAGCACGAAGCCCAGCACGAAGAAGATGGCGTAGGTCATCTTGCGGCCGAAGAAGTCCGAGCACGAAGCCCAGGCGAAACGGCCACCGATGTTGAACAGCGAGATCAGGCCCGTGAAGCCGGCAGCCAGTGCCGCGATACCGGCCTTCTGCTCGACCGACAGGTCATTGAAACCGATGTCCACGCCCAGCAGCTTGCCGCCGAAGACTTCCTGCAGCATCGGCGAAGCGATGCCGATGACGCCGATACCGGCCGACACGTTCAGGCAGAGCACCAGCCACACCAGCCAGAACTGGGGAATGCCCCAGACCTTGGAGACGTGCACGTGGTTCTGGGTGATCATGGTCGCCGAGGACTTGGCCACCGGCGGGGTCCAGCCAGCCGGCTTCCAGCCGGTGGGCGGCACGCGGTAACCGAAGGCACCGGCCATCATGAAGACGAAGTAGATCACGGCCATGACCACGAAGGTTTCCCACACGCCCACGGAGGTGGGGGAGGCAAACTTCTTCATCAGCGCATCGGCCAGCGGGGTGCCGACCAGGGCACCACCGCCGAAGCCCATGATGGCCATACCGGTGGCCATGCCGCGACGGTCAGGGAACCACTTGATCAGGGTCGACACCGGCGAGATGTAGCCCAGGCCGAGACCGACGCCGCCGATGACGCCGGAGCCCAGCCACATCAGCCAGATCTGGTGCGTCTTCACGCCCAGGGCCGAGATCAGCAGGCCGCCGCACCAGCAGATGGCAGCCACCACACCGGCCTTGCGCGGACCGGCGTGTTCCAGCCAGCCGCCCCACAGCGCAGCGGAGATGCCCAGCAGGACGAAGAACATCGTGTACATCCAGCCCAGCATGGAAATCTTCCAGTCACAGGTGGACGAGAAGACTTGCGCGAAGAAGCCGATATCGGCACCGCAAGCGATGGGCGCGGTCACGCCCAGGGCCTTGGACAGCGGCAGCCAGAACACGGAGAAACCGTAGGCCATGCCGATGCACAGGTGGATTGCGAGCGCTGCTGGCGGTACCAGCCAGCGATTGAAGCCAGGCTTGGCGACCGTGTGTTCCTTGTTCAGGAAATCGAAAGCCATTATTCCTCCGAATATTTTATGAGTGTGTGATGTGGGCAAATCGAAGGAAGGACTGCATCGCAAAGCCGGTAGGGGCGGATCGTGACACCGACCCATCTTTGCGGCGATATCCTTCTCTTTTCGTTTATTTATTTATGTACAACACCGCATATATTTTCTATCATTTATGCAGGGTGACGCGAAATTATCACCGATAAACGGCCGTTTCAATATGCTTTCTTTCACATAAATGTTCAAAGTCCACATCAAACCTCACTGGGAAATCGCCTACGACAACGAGGCGGCGCTGGACACGGCCAACTTGTTGACCCTGCTCACCGCGATCCAGCAGAGCGGCTCGATTGCACGTGCCGCGCAATTGACGCGCTATTCCTATCGCCATGCCTGGGGCCTGCTGCGCGAGGCCGAGCGCCTGTTCGGCAACGCCCTCATTGAAAGCGGGCGTGGCCGCGGCACCACACTGACCGATTTCGCCAGCAAGCTGTTGTGGGCCGATCGCCTGGTGACGGCGCGTCTCTCCCCTACCCTCGACAGCCTGGCCTCGGAGCTGGAGGTGGAGCTGGGCAAGACGGTGGAAGGCAAATCCGAGAAGGTGCGCCTGAACGCCAGCCACGGCTTTGCGGTGGCGGCGCTGCTCAACAAGATCAATGAAGGCCGCCTGCCGGTGGAGGTGCGCTACCGCCACAGCACCGATGCGGTGGCGGCACTGTCGCGCCAGGAATGCGACCTGGCGGGCTTCCATGTGCCGCTGGGCGAATTCGAGAAACCGGCCATCGCCACCTATGCCAAGTGGCTCAACAAGCGCAGCGATTGCCTGATCCACCTGGCCATCCGCAACCAGGGCCTGTTCGTCGAGCCGGACAATCCCAAGGGCTTGCGCGGCCTGGCCGACCTCACCCGCACCGACCTGCGTTTCGTCAACCGCGAAGCCGGATCGGGCACGCGCATGCTGCTGGAACTGATGCTCAATGGTGCCGGCATCCCCCACAAGAAGATCAACGGTTTCGAGAACACCGAGTTCACGCACTCGGCGGTGGCCGCCTTCATCGCCAGCGGCATGGCCGATGTCGGCTTCGGAGTCCAGACGGCGGCGCATCGTTTCGGCCTGGGCTTCATCCCGCTGGTGCGCGAGCGCTACTTCTTCGCGCTGCCGGCAGCGTCCTTGCAGGATCCGCTGATCCGCTCGGTGATCGATATCCTGCAATCGGACAGCTTCCGCAAGGTGGTCAACAACCTGGCCGGCTATGACGCCAACGACATGGGCAAGATCCAGACCATCAAGGAAGCCTTCGGCTGACCGGGTCCGGTCCGAGGCCACACTGCACCAAGCGCCGCTTGTGGGCGTGGGGCGAAGCGGCTACACTCGCGCCCCTGGCCTGCTGCCGTCCTGGCGGCAGGCCCTTCTCTTTTCGCTGCCACGCCTCCCTGCGCCATGAATTCCGCTGCAAGCCATTCCCCCGCCCTGCCTACTCCCCTGCCTGCGATGCCTGCACTGGCGGGCATGGATGCGCGCCTGCTGCGCCTGCTCGATGCGGTTCTCGATGAAGTCCATCTGGCGCGTGCTGCGGCGCGTGTGGGCCTGCCCCTGCCGGCCGCAGCCAGTGCGCTGGAACGGTGCCGTCAGTTGCTGCGTGATCCGCTGCTGGAAGATGGCGGCACGCAGATGCGGCTGACGGCGACGGCGCAGGCGCTGCGTGAGTCAGTGCGCCAGATGCTGGCCGGCGATGCGCAAGCGCAGACAGCCAGCCCGGCGCAGCAGGTGCCATCGCAAGCCGCAGTGGCGCAGCGCGTTCGCATTCTCATGCCGGACTATCCGGCGCAGGTGGTTGCGCATGCGCTGTATCAGGAACTGGCTGCCGAGCTGCCGTCACTGGATCTGGAATTCCAGACCTGGCTGGGCGATGCCGATGCCGCCGCCCGACTGGAACGCGGGCAGACCGATCTGGTACTGGGTGCAACCAGGCCGACCGGCCAGCTGCGCGGACGTGAAGTGCTGCAGGAGCGCTGCGTGGCCGTGATGCGGCGCGATCATCCGGCAGCGCATGCGCTGACCTTGTCGCGCTGGCTCTCGTATCCGCACCTGCAGATCGCCTGCCACGACACGCTCAACCGCATGATCGACGAGCAGATCGCCATGCAGGGCCTGCGTCGCCGTGTGGGTATGGTGATCCCGAATTTCCTGATGGCCCCGGCGCTGTTGCAGGGCTCGGACCTGATCGCGGTCATGCCCATGCATTGCGTGCCTGCAGCTACCGCTGCGCATCCGGTGGCACTGACCTGTCTGCGCCCGCCACTGCCGCTGGAGGCCCCGCCGCTGCGCTTGCTGCAGCATCGCCGTCACGCGGAAGATGCCTCAGTGGCGCTGGTGGCGCAGGTGCTGGAGCGCATCGTGCGGCAGCGATTCGACGGACGTTGAATCCGCTCGCCTACACCGTCGCCGACGACGCCGTCACATCCAGATGCTTCTGCAGGAAGCGCACGCATTCCCGCACCTTGGCCGAATTCTTCAACTGCACCGGATAGACCGCACACAGGTCGGCCTCCTGGAAATACTGCGGCAGCACCCGCACCAAGCGCCCGCGCTTGAGGCTGTCGGCCACATCCCAGATCGAACGCAGGATGATGCCGTGCCCATCCACCGCCCACTGGTGGATGATCTCGCCGTGGTTGGAGGCCAGTCCACCGGACACCTTCACCGTCTCCTGCCCCTTGGTGCCCATCATGCGCCAGATCCCGAAGGACTGGTTGCGCTCGCGGATCACCAGGCACTGGTGCTGGCGTAGCGCCGCCAGGTCGGCAGGCGCGCCATGCTTCTTCAGATACGCCGGACTGGCGCACAGCACGCGCTGGCTGGGCAGGATGCGCTTGGAGAACAGGTGCGGCTCATGCCCCGCGCCCACGCGGATATCGAGGTCGATGCCCTCGTTGACCAGATCGATCTGCCGGTCCACCAACTCCAGCTGTATCTTCAGTTCCGGATGTTCGCTGGCAAAGCGCGACAGCAGCGGCGACACCACCTTGCGCCCCAGGCCGAAGCTGGTACTGATCTTCAACAGGCCGCGCGGCACGCGCTTGGCGCTGCTGACGGTTTCCATCATCTGCTCGACATCATCGAGGATCTTGCGCGCCCATTCGTGGACATTGCCGCCGTCCTCGGTCATGACCACGCTGCGCGTGGTGCGATGGAACAGGCGCACGCCCAGCGCCTGTTCCAGCAGGGCGATGCGCTTGCTGATGTAGGCCGGCGAGGCACCCACTTCACGTGCCGATTCCGCAAAGTTGCTGTGACGGGCCACCACGCAGAACAGGCGCAGGTCTTCGAGCAGGGGAGAATTGTTCACGATATGTAGGCATTGGAGTCCACGATCTGTGGATTATAGTCCCGGACCGCCCTCCTCCCCCAACCTGGCGAGACGCGGCGCATCGCCTGCCCCAGCGGCCAATTTCCCGCAAGCGCCCGAAATGTGGCAGTCTTGCGCAATCGCAACGAATTCTCTTGGAGTAGCAGCATGAGCCTCATCGACGAACAGGAAGTCCCGCCCGATCTCCCTCATATCCAGCGCATCGAAGTCAACCAGCTGCAATGCCTGCGCGTGCAGACCGAGCGCGCCGAACTGCTGATCGCCGAGCAAGGCGCGCAGGTGCTGCGCTACCAGGTGCACGGCCAGGAACCGGTGATCTGGATGAGCGAGGAAGCCGCCTTCGAGGCCGGCAATTCGGTACGTGGCGGCATCCCGGTGTGCTGGCCGTGGTTCGGCGACCTCATGCGCAACCCGCCGCAAGTACAAGCGCTGCACGCCGGTGGCCGCCTGCCGGCGCACGGCCTGGTGCGCGGCATTCCCTGGCTCTTGATGGAAAACGCCATCGAAGGCGACACCGTGCGCCTGGTCCTGGCCATCCCGCCAACGACCGAATCGCCGGCCCTGCGCCACCTGCCGCCGGGCATCGAACTGCGCCTGGAAATCCTGCTGGATGATCGCCTGCACCTGAAACTCACCACCCGCAATGGCAGCGAACAGCACATCGCCCTCACGCAAGCGCTGCACAGCTACTTTGCCGTCAGCAGCATCCACAACGTGACGGTCGATGGCCTCGAAGGCCAGCGCTACATCGAAACCCTGGAAGGCTGGGCCGAGCGCGAGCAGAAGCGTCCGCTGGTGGTCAGCAGCGAGACCGACCGCATCTATCTGGACCTGCCGCCGCACCTGTCCATCCGCGACGAGGGCTGGAACCGCCGCATCCACATCGAGGCCAGCGGTTCCACTTCGGCCGTGGTCTGGAACCCGTGGGTGAGCAAGGCGCGCCGCCTGTCGCAGTTTGCCGATGATGCCTGGCAGCGCATGCTGTGCATCGAGACCGCCAACGTGATGGACGATCTGGTGGAACTGGAACCGGGCGCCGAACACACCATGGGCGTGAGCCTCTGGGGCGAGACGCTGGGCGGCTGACGCGGCCCTCGCAGCAGACTCACCCGAAAAAGGCAGTGCTGTCATGACGGCACTGCCTTTTTTCATGGCTGACGTTTTCTGCACTGTTCACGAATCGTGTTTTATAAAATCACCAGTTCGTGGATGATCCGGCGCGGGAAGCGATTTATGATGGCTGCACTTTACAGACCCGGCATGCCGGTTTCCCCTTTCTCCAGAGGAGCAGCAACGATGAGCAAGACCCACAAGATCGCCGTGATCGCCGGTGACGGCATCGGCCAGGAAGTGATGCCCGAAGGCCTGCGCGCGGTCGAGGCCGCTGCCAGGAAGTTCGGCATCGACATCGAGTTCAGCCATTTCGACTGGGCGCACTGCGGCTATTACGCGCAGCACGGCAAGATGATGCCGGATGACTGGTTCGATCAGTTGAAGGGTTTTGAAGCCATCTTCTTCGGCGCGGTCGGCTGGCCGGCCACGGTGCCTGATCACGTCTCGCTGTGGGGTTCGCTGCTGAAATTCCGCCGCGATTTCGACCTCTACGTCAACCTGCGTCCGGTGCGCCTGATGCCGGGCGTGCCCTGCCCGCTGGCCAACCGCAAGCCGGGCGACATCGATTTCTACGTGGTGCGCGAGAACACCGAAGGCGAGTACTCTGCCATCGGCGGCCGCATGTTTGAAGGCACCGAGCGCGAGACCGTGATCCAGGAATCGGTGTTCAGCCGCAAGGGCACCGACCGCATCCTGAAATTCGCTTTCGACCTGGCGCAGAGCCGCCCCAAGAAGCACCTGACCTCGGCCACCAAGTCCAACGGCATCGCCATCACCATGCCTTACTGGGATGAGCGCGTGGAAGCCATGGGCGCCAAGTATCCGGACGTGCGCCGCGACAAGTACCACATCGACATCCTGACCGCGCACTTCGTGCTGAACCCGGACCGCTTCGATGTGGTGGTGGCCTCCAACCTGTTCGGCGACATCCTCTCCGACCTCGGCCCGGCCTGCGCCGGCACCATCGGCATTGCGCCCTCGGCCAACATCAATCCGACGCGCGAGCTGCCGTCGCTGTTCGAGCCGGTGCACGGTTCGGCGCCGGACATCTTCGGCAAGAACATCGCCAACCCGGTGGCCACGATCTGGTCCGGTGCGATGATGCTGGACTTCCTGGGCAATGGCGAAGGCAAGTATCGCCAGGCGCATGACGCCATGCTGGCGGCCATCGAGGAGGTGCTGGTCAATGGACCGACCACGCCGGACCTGGGCGGCAAGAGCAATACGACCGAAGTGGGCAAGGCGATTGCTGCCGCGATCTGATCGCTGACCGCTCTTCATTGCAGCAACAAGTGGCTCGCCTGGTGCGGGCCATTTTTTCGTGGGGGATTTCATGCGGTGGGGCCATGTTCAATCGTAAAGGGCATGTTAGGATGGCCGCACTTTCATTTTTCGCGATCGATGAGTTGGACATGGCTGCAAGCCTGCGCATGACAGGACACCGCTTGCTGGCGGAGTTGCTCTTCTGGAGCATCACGCTGGTGCTGTTGCTGGAGGACGATGTCGCCATGCTGGCCATGATGCTGACCTGACGCGACGCCCTGCCCCACATGGATCCACGCTTTTCTTCTTTCCTCTCCGCACCCCGCCTGTCCCTTCTGCTGGCGACGGCACTGGCTGCGGCCTGCCTGCCGGCGCATGCCGAGTGGATGCCGCTGGGGGAGAACAACATCGGCAGCTTCTTCATCGACAAGGGCAGCATCGTCAACACGCGCAGCGTGCGGCAGGCGCAGATCCTGCTGAACTGGAACCGTCCGCAGCTGCTGATGGGCCAGGGCAGCAAGACGTATTACCTGTCGGAGATCTCGACCGCCTACTTTGACTGCTCGGCGCGCCAGCTCGGCTTTGGCAGCCGCAAGATGTATGCGCAGCCCGATGGCAAGGGTCAATTGCTGCTGGCACCGCAGCTGGCGTATTCGGACGTGAAGCTGCAGGATCCGATACCTGGTTCGACGGGGGAACGGGCGATTGAGGCGGTGTGCGGTAAATAATTTTCACATCAGTGGTGCACCGGGGGTCTTCAGGGCTTGCCCGGCAAAGCGAAATCGGTAATAATCGCTGGCTCGCGTCGCCGGGATGGCGGAATAGGTAGACGCACGGGACTCAAAATCCCGCGCCGCAAGGCGTGCCGGTTCGATTCCGGCTCCCGGCACCAACCAATTATCCAACGAAGTCCAAAGATGTTCTAAAGCCCGCGTGTCTTCCGACACAGCGGGCTTTTTCTTGTCCGCTTCCGTCCAAGGACGTAGCATTACATCCACGATTAATACCGTCATTTTTGACGGTATCTCTTCCCCACCCAATTCCAGATACCGTCAAACACGCTATGTCCCTGACCGATACCTTTGTGAAGCAAGTAAAGCCCAATAAACCCAATGGCGATAAATACGCCGATGGCGGCGGCATGTATCTTCTCGTGAAGACGACGGGGAAATACTGGCGCATGGACTATCGACACTTAAACAAACGCAAGACCTTGGCCTTCGGCGTGTATCCCGAGGTTTCTCTCGCCAACGCTCGAAAGCGCCGGGAGGCAGCCCGCGAACAACTGGCAAATGGAATCGATCCAGCCCAAAGCAAGCGGGACATGAAGCTGGCTCAAATGATCGCTGCAGGAAACACTTTTGAGATTGTTGCGCGCCAATGGCTTTCCAAGACGGCAGCAAATCGCGCTGCCACCACACAAGAGAAAATCACGAACTGGCTGGAAAGCAACGTGTTCCCGGTCATTGGTAAACAAGCCATTTCGACCATCGGGCCGCGTGACGTGCTCGCGGCCGTCCGCAGAATGGAAGCAAGAGGCGCTATCGACTCCGCACATCGAGTGAAACAGATTTGCGGTCAGGTTTTCAGGTTTGCGGTGGCCGAGGGTACTGCGGAACGCGATGTGACCACGGACCTGCGCGGCGCGCTAGCCGCCGTCCCCAAGGGACACTTTGCAGCCATCACGGAACCCAAGCAGGTAGCGGAGCTGCTGCGTGCTATCTACGGATATACTGGACACCCATACACCGTAGCAGCGCTAAAGCTGTCTCCCATGGTTTTCGTTCGACCGGGCGAACTACGCGCTGCCGAGTGGTCAGAGTTTGACCTTGATGCTGCCGAATGGCGTATTCCGGCATCCAAGATGAAAATGGGTGCAGAGCATCAAGTACCTCTACCTCTCCAAGCGGTAGAGGTACTACGCGGCCTCTACGCCATCAGCGGACACGGACGTTACGTCTTCCCCAGCATCCGAAGTGGCGAGCGCTGTATGAGCGAGAATACGGTCAATGCGGCTTTGCGGGGCCTGGGTTACTCCAAAGAAGTAATGACGGCTCACGGCTTCCGAGCGATGGCACGCACTATTCTGGATGAAGTGCTTGGAGAGCGTCCCGATCTCATCGAGCATCAATTGGCCCACGCCGTCCGTGATCCGAATGGGCGTGCTTACAACCGCACATCCCATTTGCCGGAACGCAAGCGAATGATGCAGCGATGGGCAGATTATCTGGACAGCTTGAGAAAAGATTCACATGCGATTCGATTGCGAGAAGCCTAAGCAGCACTTGTCAGAGCGAACAGGATTGGAAATAGCACATTACGCCAGCAAATTGAGCAAACAGGCGATTGAATTGATTATGACCGCGTTGCCGCGTTCGCTCGCCAATCGAAGGTGGATCAGTTAGATAGGATCAATTCTGCAAGCAAAGGAACACGGCTCATTGCAAAATAGGCATCCTGTCTTCAAAATGCAATCAAAACTGGCAATAAAGTCCTCGCCGACCGAGTCGCCAAAGTAGCGTGGCGGATTATTTCTAAAGGCGCACAGCATCGACATCGAAGAGTGAGATGAACTACGCATAAAATTAGCAATAGGCGCTATAAACAGTGATAGCCCTAAGAGCATTACTTCCAGGAAATTGCAGAAGTAAAATCTTAGTAGGTCTTATCAGTAACACTCACCAGTTTTGCGTCCGCAAAACTAAGTTTTCTACCGGCAAAACATTTTTCATGAACCCACAACTTGAGTCCCAAGCACTATCTTCCGGAGAGAGAGTTAAAGAACTCGCCACAAAGCTGATTTACTTATCTGGCACTGTGCACGACGCGTTGAGGCGACTCTCCTCAGATAACGCAACAAACGTCCTTCTCACACCTTATGCGTTATTGACAGAGGAGTACGCCCTACGATTTAGGGCAAATATTTTGTTAACGGATGCTGAGAGATTCGTTATTCCGGACTTCGAGACACCTCATGGTGAATTAATGACATCTTTATCAGCAATTGAAACAAAACTGGGCACAGTCACGCAACTCGAAGAATTGTCTGAACTGCTTAGCGGCTTAACATTATTCTCAAACTCAATTATTTCCAGAAAAAAACATATCATTTCTCTGCTTTTTAAGAATTTAATCGGCACCATGAATTCTGAATTCTGAGGTAAGAAAAGTTGCCAAGGAAAGGCAGTGAAGGAAGCCGGGATAGCAAGAGATTGAAGCCTTGCTTTCTTCAGGCGCTGAATTGGCCGAACCCCTTCAGTCTATGCCAATCCAACGCGCTGCAGCATGCGCCAAGACAAGAACCTGTTTTAGAGAGCTATCTGTTGACTTGTTGTTGACTCAGATGAGCAGCACAGGCGCAACATCACCCCACGAGAGAATAACGCCCGCCCCCTTGCCCTCAAAAAGATCGATTCGGTCCAACTGAGGAATGACAGTCTGCGCCTGCTCTTTAATCCAATTTGCCAAGCTCGCTGCATCAGTATCTCGGTCACCAACAATCTCATGAAGCGGATGATGATCTAATTGCTTGAAAATGGGATTGAATAACTCTTTGACATCACCAAAGTCAACAGTCCATCCCATCACTTCATCGAGGGGACCATGCAGGTGCAATCGCACACTGTAGGTATGGCCGTGAATCCGCCGCCGTATGTCGCCCAATGGAGCACGCTTGAGTTGCAGCGCACTATCAAAGGTCATCTCCTTCCATATCCGGTAATGTGTGCCATCGAAGTGGGCGCCACAAGTCGCCGTTTCATAGACCGTTACCCAAGACAACTGCGGTAAGACGGGTTTGATTCGATGCCATATCCAACTCGAAATGACTTCGCTCGTCGGGTTATTCAACCCCGGGATGTCGTTAAGGCAGGCGTAGTTCAGTTCCGCCTGGACAGGAGCCCAGATCTTGTCTAGGTAATCGTAATCGACCCCCATATCTGCGCCACGCGAATCTTGATTGGCGTACAAGATTATTTCAAAGCTGTGCCCATGCATGCGCCCACATTTATGCCCCGCAGGAACATTGGGAAGTTGATGCGCAGATTCAATGACATAACGCCGCCAAATGTGCACCTGATCATTACTCGATAAATTCACGCCTTCATGAAGGGTACTTTGAATCCCAATACTTGCAATTCCATCCATGTCCAAGCGCCCCCTTACCCAGCGAGCAAGATTTTCGTCCGTAGGATGCTCTACATTACAATTCAGATGCCCGTAGTCCAATGGGGCCACTGCCGCCTGTAGACGCTCGCGCAACTGACTAACTTCGTTGCCAGGAAAACGCGACCAATTTGGAGGCAACTTTGCGCGCACACTGGCGAGAAAGCTATGTCCGTGCAGACGCTGCGATCGATGTCCTTGGCGCAATAACTCCACCCGGCGGGCAGCCTCAAATCCGACTGCCGCCGTAAAAAATAATTGTTCGTCCATGATGTGCTTAGGAAATGAGGAGCTGAAACTACTCGAATTTTCCGCAGTTATGCGTCAACATCTATATTTCACTCTGCAGTTATTGCACGCATTTGTGGAAATTCATTCAGATAAATGCGAAAATTCCAGACAGAATTATGCCGCACTTTCTCTTAAAAATCCCATTCTTCATATGCAGTTATGCATCCACCAGTAATCATCGTTACAAACTGTACGAATCGCAAGCGAACCAACGGATCTATGGTTTCGCTAAGCGAAGCGCAACGTCAGGGCACCCTTGAGTGCGTTGCCCGTCGATGGGTGAAAGCTGTGAAAAAGGCACCGCGCATTGACGAAGCGCAGAACCTCTATGGTGGACGTTCAATTTCGGAAGCGAAGAACGCAAAAAAGGTGGTAAGCGGCGAACTCTATGTCGTTTCAGCGGGCTTGGGCCTCATTCATGCCTCTGAGAAAATCCCTGCATACAACCTCACCGTTTCTGAGGGCACCGGATCATTAGCACCGCTTTTAAGGAACCTTGGCAAACGCCCCTCAGATTGGTGGAGCGCGTTAATTAATGAGTTGAGTCCCCCCCTGTCCCTTCGATCTCTTATTGAGGCGAACAAGAAGGCACGTGTTCTCCTTGCCCTTCCGTCCGGCTACTTGGAATTGATCGCGCAAGACCTTAACGATTTAACGTCTGCGCAAACAGAGCGACTTCGAATCATCACGTCAAGGCCAGGTGAAGCTGTATTGTCTCAGCGCTTACGCCGCCTTGTCTTACCGTACGATGAACGACTTGAGGGGTCAACATATGCGGGCACACGCACAGACTTCCCACAGAGAGCTCTCCGTCATTTCGTCACTGAGTTAGGTGGACATAATCTCGACCACGTTACAGCGGTCAGTAAGGTAAGGGACGCGATGGAAGCCTTTCAAAAGCCTGTGCGCCCTGCGCGTGTCAGGAAAAGTGACGACGAAATATTGGCACTTCTTCAGGCTAAATGGGATAAACACGGTGGCTCCTCAACCCGACTGCTGCGTTATTTACGGGATGATGAGCTTGTCGCATGTGAACAATCGCGCTTCCGCGGCCTTTGGCTTCAAATGCAAAAAGAATTGAGTACGCGGGGCGAAGAGTGACAATGATGAAAACGGAAATTGTAGTTCGTGCTCTACATACAAAACAAGGCGAGGACCTCGACGTATTCGCCTTCTTTATCAAGGGCGCAGATATCGTCAAAGTGGCCGATATCTCCCGCGTTGAACGCACCGAAGCTGATAGTCTAAAAGGATTTCAACGACCTGAGATCCGATCACATGTAAAAAGTATTGCGGATTACTTAAACCAAGGCCTAGTGCTCTTCCCCAACGCGATCATTCTGGCTATGTCACCTGATGTACGTTTTTCTGCGTCGCGCGGGACACGTCCAACCGGCGACGAAGGCATATCCCAAGCCGGCACGCTTACGATCCCAGTGTACGAAGAAGGCAAGCGGGTTGCCTGGATTGTGGATGGACAACAGCGTTCGTTAGCCCTTGCTCAGTCAGACAATAAGGAGTTGCCGGTCCCAGTAGTCGCCTTTGTCTCTGATAGTTTGGAGATTCAACGCGAGCAGTTTATTTTAGTCAACAAGGCAAAGCCCCTACCGACTCGGTTAATTAATGAACTACTGCCAGAGACGCGTAGCATTCTGCTTCCTCGCGAGCTAAGCGAACGTCGGACGCCTTACGAGATCTGCAATCTCCTTAATCGTGATACTGAATCCCCCTTTCACAATCTCATCAAGCGCAGTTCCGATAAGAACAGTACAACAGCGGTCATCAACGACACCTCAGTGATGAAAATGATTCGCAATAGCATGAAGAACCCACTTGGCGCTTTATCGCCTTATCGATCTGTCGGGCGCGAAGGTGGAGATATTGAGGGTATGTACCGCGTTCTGCTCACCTTTTGGAAAGCTGCAAAGGACGTCTTTCCTGATGCCTGGGGTCGCGACCCTCGACACAGTCGACTCACGCATTCGGCTGGTATCGAAGCTATGGGAGTGCTTATGGATAGGATTTATGCGCGACTTTCGGGCAGCGCAGACGATTACAACGCCGTCCGAAAGGAACTGGAAAAAGTCGCCCCGGCTTGTCGTTGGACATCAGGAACATGGGAATCATTGGGAGTACCCTGGAATGAAATCCAAAACACTACCCGAGACATTAAGAAATTACAGGACGCGCTAGTGCGAGCCTATACGAATGGCATGAAACGATGAAGTTCCTTTACTCGGATACTCAGGATTATGTCGATCCCGAGTACGATTTTATAAATGACCGCACTGCGCCAGGTCGTCAGCGCTACTGGGATGATGTCTACGCACATGAATTGATGCGCCCCACGCCATATGACGGCCTACTGGTGGCCATGAGCGCTGTCCGCCAAGCCCCTGGAGTTGCAAACTCAAAGGTACGCTACTCGACTGCTGAAGAACAACGACTATTGCGTGACGGTGTGCGCAAATTCCTACGTTTTGGCGGTCCGAAATACAAGAACGCGATGGTGATGGGCGACTGCGGCGCGTTTGCCTACGTCGAGCATGAAAAACCGGCGTACTCGCCGGAAGAAGTTTTTGAATTTTATGCGGATGCAGGATTCACGCATGGCGTCTCCCCCGATCACATCATCTTTGCCTGCGATACCGACAATCCTCCCAAAAGCGAAGTAGATGAAGCAACCATTAGGCGTTATGAGATCACCCAGACGAACGCGAAGGAATTCCTAAAGATCTGTCGCCAAGAAGGCGAGCCGTTTGAACCAATCGGTCCGGTGCAGGGTTGGTCACCACAGAGCATGGCGAAAGCGGCAGTCTCGCTCGAGAAGATGGGCTACCAATATTTGGCTATCGGGGGCTTGGTTCCACTCAAGGTCGACGTAATTCATCAGGTTTTGCGGGCACTTCGCAATGCAATCAAACCGGAAACAAAAATTCATCTTCTCGGCTTCGCAAAAGCCGACACGATCCATGAATTTACTGGATACGGAATTACAAGTTTTGATTCGACGTCCCCGCTCATTCGCGCCTTTAAGGATGAAAAGGCAAATTACTATATGCCATCTCCTCAGGGTGGCTTGGACTATTACGCGGCCATTCGCATTCCACAGGCAATTGAAAACTCACGTCTGCTGCAAGGCATTAAACGTGGGATCTTCAGCGCCGAAGACTTACAGAAACGCGAGCAAAAGGCCCTTACCGCATTACGAAGGTATGACGAAGGAAAAGAGAAACTTGTTTCAGTTCTAGCGAACGTCATGGACTACCAGCGTTTTCTCACGCTTGGCGACGTTGATCAAGCAAAACACGAGAAAGACCTACTGAAAATGCGCTCGCTAGTGCAACGCACCTTAGAAGAAAAACCATGGAAGCGATGCAACTGCGACATCTGCAAAAAAGTTGGAGTAGAAGTCATTATTTTCCGTTCAAGCAATCGAAATAGACGCCGAGGGTTTCATAACCTTGGCGTATACCATCAACACGTTCAACGCATTCTGGAGAAACACCGGTGACGACCTACCGATTCAAAGCAATCCGCGCCAATCAGGCATCCGAACACCACGTTTTCTCGTTCGCAGCTACCCCCGAAGAGGTGTTAGGTTTTTCAGAGATCGAACGCGTCGGACGACAGGATGACGGTGAACTACGCGGCTTTCAACGGCATCAGGTCGCCGCGCATATTAAGGAAATCCGCGACTACCTTGGCCGTGAAGACGCGCTTCTACCTAATGCAGTTATCGTCGCATTTTTGGGCGGAGTAAAAGTTCGTGACAAAGGCGACGGCGTCGTTGAGATCGAAGTCAGAGTCACAGAAGGAGCTAACAAACCAGGTTTTGTCGTCGACGGCCAGCAGCGTCTTACTGCACTTTCTGGCCTGCGTAAGCCCGGCTTTCAAGTGTTTGTTTCTGGTTTGGTCTGCAAAAACTACAACGAACTGCGGCAGCAATTCGTCCTTATTAACAATACTCGCCCTCTTCCGAAAGCGCTGATATACGAACTGCTGCCAACCGTCGAAGGCCTTCCAGAACGCTTTACAGCGCGTCAGTTCTCGGCCCGTATTGTGGATCGCTTGAATTTTTCTCCGAAGTCATCATTGCGTGGCGAGATCAAACAGCACACGAACCCCAAAGGCACGATAAGCGACCTCGCGATGCAAAAGCTCGTGATGAATTCTGCCTCCGAAGGCGCGATTCGCGATTTGATCAATGAAGAGAACTATGACGATCGTGCATTCGAACTGGTGAGCGAGTTTTTTGCGGCCGTCAAGAAGGTGTTTGGCACCGAATGGATAGGCATGACACCGAAGACATCACGTCTTCGGCATGGTGCCGGCATCGTCGCAATGGGCTTTGTGATGGAACTTCTCTATTCGAGCGAAGGTGCAAAAACTGCTAAGGAGTTCGAGCCAGGACTTCGACTATTGCAAGCGCATACTGCCTGGACCACGGGCCAATGGCGTCTCTCAGAGGAAGATGTACGCCCATGGAACGGAATTCAAAACACGCCTAGTGATATCGATTTGCTTGCGAACCATCTAGTGCGCACACTAAAGCGTGCGTTGCGCAAACCAAGGCGTCTCGTTAATGGATAAATTGGGAGAGACTGCAATGAAAACCAGTGCACTTGTTCTGTTTTCGGGCGGCCAGGACTCAACAACCTGTCTGGCGTGGGCGCTCGAACGATACGCTCACGTCGAGACTATCGGCTTCGACTATAAGCAGCGGCATGTTATCGAGCTTGTCTGCCGCGAAACCCTGTTGAAGGAGTTCCGCGAGAAATTTCCTCAATGGTCATCAAAGCTCGGCGAAGATCACATGATCGACATGTCGGTCCTCGGAGAGATTAGCGACACATCGCTTACTGCATCGAAGATGATCGAGTTTGAACGGACAGGCCTCCCCAACACGTTTGTACCTGGTCGCAATTTACTGTTCTTTACGTTTGCGGCCGCTTTCGCATATCGGCGCGATCTTCAAGTGCTCGTAGGCGGGATGTGCGAAACTGATTATTCTGGGTATCCAGACTGCAGAGACAATACTCTCAAATCGTTACAGGTGTCGCTGAGTCTTGGCATGGACCAACCGCTTGTCATCGAGACGCCACTCATGTGGCTCACTAAGGCACAAACTTGGAAGATGGCTCTGGACATCGGCGGTTCGGCGCTCTTGGAGTTGATTCGCAAAGACACGCACACCTGTTACATCGGCGAGCGGACAACGCTACATGCGTGGGGCTATGGCTGTGGCCGGTGCCCTGCTTGTAAACTACGCCAAAATGGCTATGAAGAATTTCAGGCGCAGAGGCAGATATGACGTATAGCGTCAAAGAGATTTTTTACACACTGCAGGGCGAAGGAGCAAATGCTGGGCGCCCCGCTGTGTTCTGTCGATTTGTGTAATGACCCAGCGAAACCTGCTCACCTCAAGCAGCTAAGGCAAACGCCTCAGCCGGTGTCTTCATCCCCAGCGCCTGATGCGGCCGGCGGTGGTTATAGAAGCTGATCCAGTCGCCAATGATGCGACTGGCGTGTTGCAATGTCTCGAAGCGATGCCGATGGGCACACTGCTCCTTCAGGGTTCTGATGACGCGTTCGACCATGCCATTCTGCTGCGGGCAATGCGGCGTGATGAACTCCTGCTGCAGCCCGTAACTGCGGACCAACGCGGTGTAACTACGGCTGGTGAACACTAGCCCATTGTCGGACCTCAGCAAGAACGGCGCCGTCACGCGCCCCAGCGAACCATAACGCGCGATCAGCGCTTGCTCCAAGGCCGACTCTGCCGTCTTCGACCTGCCCGAACGCGACAGATGCCAGCCCAGTAATTCCCGCGTGTGGCAATCAATTACCAGGGCCAACACCGCCCAGCCATCGCGTCCTGTCCAGATCCGACACAGATCAGTAGCCCAGCGCTGGTCTGGTCCTGTGGCTACCGACGGCAAGGCTTTCACCCTGGGACGGAAACCAATAGGTCGCTTCTTAACCTGCCAGCCTTTGAGCTGGAAGATCCGCTGCACCGTGTTCTTGTTGAACCCGAGCAGGCCCGCCACCGTGCGATAGCCGAAGGACGGCTCTTCCAGGATCATCTTGCGAATAGGTTCGGCAAAGCGCTCCTGTACCTTGGGCTCGGCCTTCACAGGCTTGTAGTAAGCGCTGCGCCTGGCAATCCCAAACCACGCACAGATCTTGCTGACAGCCACATCGAAACCGTCTTGTTTGAGTCCCTGGCGGATGGTCTCGATTACTTGTCTTCCTCGCCCAACAGGGACGCCAATTTTTTTCTGGCGCGCAGCTCCAGCATGGCTTCTCCATAGGCTTCCTGGAGCTCCTTGAGTTGCCGCTCGTACTGTTCTCTCACATCCAGCGGCTTAGCACGCAGGGCGTTCTCCATCCCTTTTCGGCCTTCATCGACCCATTCTTCGATCTCTGAAGGCGGAATATCAAACGACCGACTGGCCTCCGCTACTGTCGTCTTTCCCTGGATGATCTCCATCACCAGCGCCGCTTTGCGCTTGGCTGTCCAACGCTTGAATTCTTCTTCCATGACCTTGCTCATTTTAGTTTCCTTTTAGGATTATCTACTGAGCAGGTTTTTAGTGGGTCATTACATTTGCTGGTTGTAATCTGTGGACGGGACGAGAAGAAGACCGAGCCGAGGCGATATGTCAATTCTGTGACACGGACTTTGTAGGCACGGATGGAACGGGCGGTGGCAAATTTGCTGATGCAGAAAGACTCGCAGCGGCAATTGCGAAAATGTGGCCCACTTCCGACCAGGTGCGTCGGTTTGTCGTGCTGACGGGCGGCGAACCGCTGCTTCAAGTCGATGAAGCACTTACCCGCTGCCTTAGGGAGCTCGGATTCACAATCGCTGTGGAAACGAATGGTACGTGCCTGCCTCCAACCGGAGTTGACTGGCTTTGCGTAAGTCCCAAGGCGGGTGTGAAATTAATTGTCGAAAGTGGGCAAGAACTCAAGCTTGTGTATCCACAAACTGGATTAAAACCAACGGACTTTGAAGAGCTTTTTTTTGACAATTTCTATCTCCAACCAATGGATGGACCGTTTCAAGCTTCGAATACACTTAAAGCCATCGAGTACTGCAAGTCCAATCCTCGTTGGAGTCTTAGTATTCAGGCCCATAAAACCTTAGGCATTCGCTAGAATGAATCGCCCTGGAACCCGGGGCGAATCACTATGATTTTGCCGTTACTCTTTTAGGGCGCGCTCCCTTATTCTGCCCTGCAGATACTGTTGCAATCTGCACTATTTCTAAACCGCTATGCCATGGCATTTTCCGACGCAGGTTGCTTGCCATTTGCTTAAGATCGCTCACTAATAGTTCGTTTCCTGCCCTAGTGTCCAACCCTGTCTTTGCCCATTCCACCTTAAAAAAAGTCGGCTCGAGATTCTTCAATATTCGAGTAACCGATTTCGCCAAATCAGTGGGGTCCATATAGTCGACCTCTTCCTCATTGAAATTGAGAAGATTTTCAAGGTTTTCGCAAATGAACGCGGTTAGGGCCTGGACGCTAGCCTTTTCAAGGAGATGAGATTCTTTATCCCATAAGTCGGGCCAAGACTTCTTTATAACGCTCCAAATTCCAACAAAAGTGTCGAGCTCGTATTCTTGAACCGACAGTAAGCTACTCCGATTCTGAACTTCCATTAGGCCCGCTTCCAACGCGTTGGGTACGACAAACCCATTGGAGTTCTTTACCCACTTAAGCTGCCCTTTAAAAGGGCTATCTATGCCGCCGTCGAAGTAATCGAGAGCGGTAATCTTTTCTGCGTCAATATTTGTGCTGCCGCTATCAAGCATTCGTTGTAGAAGTTCTTCTTCTCTATAGGTTGTAAATAGCGCCTTGACCTGATTAGGACTCACCTTAGAGCTATTATTGTTAATAACCAAGAACTGAAATGCCCCCTCGTTCTCATCGGCACCGAAAATTCCGACGACATTTAAGTGGATATCTTCGTCTTCGTATGCCTGCGCACCAATTACACGATGCTGACCATCGACAATCACACCAGCACGTCCCACTCCTGACCATGAAATAGAAAGTTTTCCTACCCCAGTAACCTCTTTCCCCGTAGAGGATTTGAGAGGAGAAAATTTTGCCGCGCCATTGTTGAACACTACAATGACTGATGTGGCGATTGTGTTTTCATAAGCTGGATTAGCTAAAAATTCTTTAATTCTTAGGACCTTGGTTTTATTCAATCCTCTTTGCATCCCCTTGGGATTTTCAGGCGACATTCGATCGACAAGGCCCCACTTGAATATCTCAGATGCAGGAGCATGAAACAGGAAGAACCTAAGATTGTTTGCGTTAGCGCGCTGAATGTTTTCAAGTGCGAAGTATTCGGCTTTATTTTTCGACAGAGTCTTGGCCACTGCGTCAGCGGATTTTGTAGAGCCCCTCTTTTTTGGAGAAGCGTTTTTGGTTTTTGGCTTTGAGGTGTTCATATTGTTATTCCATTGCGAGATTTAAGATCTCAAAAAAAGTATATCGTGTGTCTTGTTCACAAGGAATTGGTGGAATCGCGTGTTGGACACGATGTAGTGCATCTTTAAGAGATAACTTTTCTGAAGAATGGCTTGTGTGACCGCTAGCTATCTTCACCAGTCTATGAATACCCACAGCGAGTTTAATTTCTTTCGGCAAACCATTCGTCGCACTAAATTTGTCACTAAATGTATGGACGGAAAACCAACTCCAATTGTACGCATGCTGGCGGCGGGTATTACAATCATAACAAGCTATTGTTAAGTTATCGATAATCGAGGTACCTCCTAAAAACTCAGGCCAGATGTGTTCTACAGTCGCAGTATCATAGTCTTGCACCCTAGCCCGCGTGGTAAGCGTCCCACACCAACAACAGTACTTTTTTGACTCTCGATGCACCTGATCGATTATTGGTTTCTTTAGACTTCTATGAATATATGCATGTGAAGCGTGCCACGTTTGTTGTGCAATTCTTCTCGCGAAATCAACATCGAGTGTAAGTCCGACTTTCATTTGAAGGCGCCGAAACAATGCCTCCGTTGACGCGTCCGGAAAATTTGATAGCAGGTCCACTCCTTCATTCAAGCATCTATGTGTTAACTCCATGACGGTAGTAAGCCTAAAGAATTCGGTAAGGCCTTCAGCGGAAACGACCCACGATTGATCTATGAACTGAGGCGGTAGATGAGAAGCGACATATTCGTACAACGCGAGAAACAGCCTTTCCCCACTGGATTGCGGAATCCATTTTGCAATACAAGTAATATTGGCCATTTCATTAAAATTCGAAAATCGTTGCGGGGACTCCATGAGAATCCGCTAGCAAGTTAAACATCAAGCGCCCTTTAACTTCCAATTTTTCTTGGTGCCGCCATTCTAAGCAATAACTTTCTTTAGACAATAAAAAAGTAATGACGAGGCCGATCCGAAATTAACAAGAATCATCTAGTCTGCAATCTCCAACTATGCGATGTTTTGCAGCGCTGCGAATACCGCTTGCAAAATGCTCGCGGCGCCTTTTCCTAGAGGCATTTGCATGGGAAGTTCCTTACGTGCCTCTTTTACGCAGAAGAATGCCTGATGTTTACTGCTCCGCCATGCAAAAACGAACACATCTGCTGCAGCTGCCAAATGCCTCAACCGCTCCGTCGAGACGAAATCACCATTTAATTCAACGCGCGCTTTTGGCAGCATTTTCTGAAGCAATTGCTTCGCCCGAAGACCCGCGCCTTCCGTCAAGGTGTAAATGCCGATCAAACCCGAAAAGTTCATGTATTCATCTGCTACGCCCGTCTTTGACTCAGTTGTTGAAAAGCCGTCCAACAATTGAACGCAATCGTAATCCTTTACAAGGAGTTGTAGCACTGCTCTCTGCGAATCGGAAAACCGGTGGCTATTTCGCCGTATAAGTTCGACCACTGCCATGAACAACCGTAGCCGAGCCTCAGAATCAGGGGTTGGATATATCGCGAGCAACTCGGCCAAGTTCAGGCCCCAATCAATGTTCGACGCAGCCCTATTCTGCGAAACAATTTCCGTCAGAGCTTCCATCGCATCTGTATAAAGATCCTTACTTGGCGCAATTTTTAACAACGCATGTACAAGCATTGTCGCTAATTCGAGCTCATCCGCAGAGGCCGATCCGCTGAATGCCACAATTTCAATCAGCATTACATAAAGAGGTGCAAAACCTCGGACGGGAGATTGTGGCTGATCGGCAAAGAATTCTATAAGGTACGGAAACGCGTCACGAAATACCTGCTCGGCGCTGCCTGTTGCGTTACCAATAATGAATGCTAGCTTTTCACATTGCGTGGGTTCATGCAAATAGTCTTCGACCGACCATTTTAGGACTGAATCCGCCAATATGGTAATAGGTGGGGACTTATACTGGTCTGACACAACTGCTTCGGCCCAAGCGATCCATCCCTCCGGCGTTATATTTACTTGCGTAGGCACCACTGTCTGCGCACGTAGTCTCGCGATTCGTTTGGTGTCGCGTTCGCCAAGGGTGGTTCTGACTTCGGCAGGCGCGTCGTCGATAATGCCTAGCACTTTTGGCGTTAAGCTCGACGCGTTGATTTCGACAGCACACCGAAGCAAGCCACTGTAGGCGCGGATGTCTGGCAATAGTTCGAGATACAGGTCAACCGCCGACTCGTAATCCTCATCCCCTACTGCTCGCCGTGCAACTTCGAAAGGATCAGGCTCATTCGGGGGAGTTGGCTGCGCGAGCGGCACTTTAATATGCGACGACCACCGCTGAACGAGCGTCTTTCCTGCAGTATCCCCCAGATATGCAGACACAATGGCATCGCGTCGCGTCGCGTTTGGCACTTCTTGGGTAAGCTCGTAAAGCAGAAATGCCTTGAGTACACTCGTCTGGCGAACTCCCTTTCGTTCCTTGAACAATGGACCGAAGCGCTTTCCGATGTTTTGCTTAAAAGTCGTCAGGACCACATCGACATTGGCTTCGTTCTCGATATTAGAAATAAACCTACTATATAGGGCGTCGACTACGTCGGTGAGCGTCTGCGGCGGAAGGGGCAGATCCATAATCGACTTAATTAGCGCGTCGTTATGCGACAACTCTTGCTGAAGACCTAGACCGGCCAATAGACGGATTTCAAGGAATTTTTGCTGCTCTGCATTCGCCCGACCTGTCGCCAAAAGATCGTCAAGCAGGCGCCTTGCAGCCGCATCGTTACCAGCGAGAAGCGCTTTGTCAAAATCGCCCCGGATCTTGCCAAACGGCTGTTGCGTCCTATCCGGCGCTTCTGGACGCTGTCGCAGCATGCCCAGGTAAATGGATAGTGCCTTGACGATATCTGCTTCGTTACTCTTTGACTGCGGGGAAAAGCGATAAATAAAACGACCAAACCGTTCTCGGAGTGCGGACTCGATCACGTCATCAACTCGGCAAGCGTATGGCTGCCCTCGGAAATCGCTGTAGCTTGGGCCAATAGCGCTCATCAGCTCTTCACCGAGGGCAGCTGACACATTTTCATTTGGTGCCGCGGCATACCACATCGTCGGCCCATCCTTTTCAAAGACGGGCAGAATGATGGGCAGATCGCGCCGACCGTGCCCCTGTAGCTCGATCCATGGCACGACTTGTTCTAACCAAGCTTGATGCGTAGACCCACCCACGATGGCGTCCCAATGAAGCGCGTTGCGTCCAGAAAAAAAACGCTCGAGCCAGCCAATTTCTCGTTCTGGAAGGCTCAGCATTACTGCTGCTCCTTCATGTACAACCCGAACTCGAGCTTGGTTCTCGCGATTTCTTCCTGGTCGATGCAAAACTCAACCCACTCGTCATTAATCTCCATACCGTAATATGTCAAGTTCATAGACCCCATCAGAAGGCTATTCGATAGCAAAATACCCTTCGTGTGGAGTTGGTCACGAATCGTAATGGAAGCCCGATCTTCCAGACCGTGCTGTTGAGCCACTTCGCACAGTTTTGTAATAAACGGGACGTTTCGTTCATCGTTACGCGTAACAATGGTGACGTTTGTGCTGCGGCCCATTAATGTGGCCAGTACGTCAGATAACCGGACCTCTCTGCGCCCCCACTCGGGGTTCAGAGAGTCAAAATTCCCTGATCGATTGTCGACCAGAACAACATTGCTAATCCAAGGCGAAACGATCCACACGTCTCCCTTTGAAATCAGCAGTTCCGCAACAAACATTGTTTGCAACAGCTCTTTAATTGTCACCGTGCCCGTTGTCTGGGTCTTGAAGATTCTCCGAAACAGATAGCTCATTGGACCGCCTCGATCAGTTCAATATCAGCTTCGATCGCCGAAGCGGACTGCCGCACCCCCTGCAAACGTGCATAAGCACGAAGATAACCGGCATCGATTGGATTGGTGACAAGCGCGTTCAGAGCATCTCCCAAGTATTCACGCCTAGATCCGTGACAAGTCAAAGTCACTAAGCGGCCCGCTGATAAGTGCTCCGCAGTGCGCTCGAACCAGTCGGCCTCTTCTACAGAGATGCGAATACGGTCATCCACCAGGCATTCAGCGACGAGAAGGCGCTCTATCGGTGGCAGATCACTGAACGGATTGCGCACTTGTAGCGCGGTCTGTCGAATGGCGCGCCCGCGTGGCCATAGCAAACCGTAGACCGCGCTCATTCGCCACGCACCGCGGTCGGTACCTGCGGCCGTACCGAACTCCCCGACCACGCGATCGATGTCGCTCGACTGACTCAGCGCATAGCTCATAATTCTTAGGTCAATCTCGACTCCTAGCCGTGCTTCTTCAGACTCCCATCGCTCCAGGACATTCGCAAGGTAGCGATCGGTCGCGGGCCCCGATCCTTGCCGCAATATGCGGCTCCCCAGCGAGACGAAGAAACCGTGGAACGGCGAGAAGCCCTCAACAACCAATGAGCGGCGCAGCGTGCGCAGGTGACCATCCATGTCCTGTTGACGCTGAGCTGCGCGGAATTGCCCAACACATTCGGTTACCTCAGTCGATTTACCCCTTGTAAGCAAACGAACTAAGCCATTTAATTGATAGTCAATCTGCTCGAACTCACTCATCTCGAGATTGGCGCGCACTACTGCGAAGAACCGCCGGGGATCTTCGGCATAATGCCGCATAAAATCCTCAATAAGGCCGCTGCCTCCCGGGCTCTTTTCTGTCAACCACACCTCACTTAAGGCAGGATCAAACGCCGATGCTTGTGCGTCATCGACCGCGCCCCGACTTAAATCAATTTGGAGTTCGTCAGCGTCGATGGTCGGGCAAACATCGGTCACCGAACGTAGCAATGCAGCGGCGAAGGTCGCGTGGAACACGCCACGTAACCAAGGCTCCCAACTGTCCGTGACGCTTTCCCACAGCACAGCGGCTGCGCGGTGGAGTTCATCTACGATTTCCACCCTTTGCAAGCATTCATCCAACTCTTGCCGCAGCTTCTCTTGCGGCAATTCTTCGCTTTCACTCGATTGCGCCTGAACGACGTTGGATTGGAATAGCAGCGACAAGACGTTAGCCAGCGTCACGCTCGCGGTACCGGCAGCCAAAGCATGCGCCGCGTGGGCCATGCCTTGGTTGCCCTGCATTGCTTCAAACGTGACGGCCGACAAGAAAATTTGGGCAAGCCACTCACGCATGAATGGGTTGCCAACCATGGCTAAAGAGTGACCGCGCCAAGCCGCATCGAGGAATCGCGCGGTTCGCAGGGCGCGCCACTTCTTTTCCGCCCCTGCCCCGGCTCTCTTATACAGCGCGCTTGGAATCCGTAGCTGAAATAGCACGCCATCCGCTGAAAAACTGGTCCCTAACGCGACCGGCGTTTCTCCTGCGGTAAACGTGGTATCGATATGGACCTTCTCTTGTCCGACTCCCACGTCAGATGAGGCGCCCGTTGCAAAACGTCTTACTTCAATGGGTGCATGACGAGCGTGCGTAAAGAATCCGACCTGTGGCACCAATTCGCGCCACAGCCCATGGTCAGGCGGAAGTAACCAAGTTGGGGCGACATTCACGACAAACTGACTATGCCAGTTTAATGAGGCGTTCGATGAATCCTTTACCTTTTTGGGCGGTGCAAGCGGCGCAATAGCAACGGGTCGATAAACAGGAATTGGGACCACAACGTCGCCCTGCCGCATCTGAAACTCGCCCACCAACACGTGGCTGCCGACTGACATTACATCGAGATGTGCCGAACTGCCCGACGATGCGGCATCTGTTTGCATCTCAGGCGAAGGCGGCAACCAGTGCCGTTCCGTCCTATAGCGAACGCCATAACGGCGGCTTACGCGACCAGGTGCGAACTCTCGCAGTGCTGCGAACACCGACATAACATTGCGATCTCGGCCGTTTCCCGTTGGAGCGTCGGGCAGTTGAATCTCGACTTCGGCGAGATTCAGGTCGGCGAATAGCGTCCCGGGAATGAAGTCAGGCAGTGGATTATTAAAAACCGCGTAATCCATATTGATTTGGCCATCGGCACTCCACTTTGTACTGACCCGCCGTAGCGCCGTTGGCAGTGCCGTGGTCATTAACGGCCGCGGGAATTCCCAAAGCAGCGCGGAGATCTCTTCTTGAGGAAGCCTGAGTGCGCGCTGGAGGTAATTCGCGAGGCGCTTGGTCGCATTTTCAGATTGCAAAATGGACTCGAGCTCTTTTTGGAGACGAATCCGGCGTTGCTCATTCTTGCTCGGCCCACTCAAGTCGTTCCAAACGCTTCCGAACGGTCCGTCTTGCATGCGCGTACCGAGATAGTCGATCGTCGCATAAACTGCCTGCATGCGGGTCAGGTACCTGTTCGACAACGGCAAGGTGCGCACAGGAAGCTCAGGGTCAAACAGTAAATCGTAGGATTGATAAGCGAGGCGGTCTCGTCCGTAATCCGAAAGCACGACTGCCGTCCAGGGACGCATGCCACGCGTTCGTCCTGCGCGGCCTTTACGTTGCAGGAACCCGGCCATGCCCCGAGGTGCCTTGTGTTGTACTACCGCTCCCACGGCAGGATCGTCAAAACCTACTTCTAAGACGGCAGTGGCAACGATAACGTCGGCGTCAGCCTCCACGCCGCGATCTTGTGAACTGACACGCTTGACCTGCAGGCGATGTTTGAGCGAGCCGTGAACAGACTCACAGAAGCGCCAGTCCTGGCCATTCGCGTAGCGATAATGTGAAGTTCCGGTAGCGCGTAGGACCGCCAACCCACCGTTCGGTGCCTGTCGCATATCCGGATCGCCGGTACTGGTTCTCCCCTCGGCGCTGAGCAAATCAAAGTACAACCGGTTGATTACGTCTAGATTATCGGTAAACACAAAGATTTTTTGACCATAGGCCCCCTTGCTCAAGGACTGACGCACTTCCGGGGCTTTCGGATCCAGGCAACGCTGCAACAGCATGGTGGTCTGTATCGTTGTCGATAGTAGGGCTGTACGCGAGACCGGATCACCGCGTAACGCAATGAGGTACTCTGCCCCTTCGGTTTCGATTTCATTTGACTGCGGCGATACCTCGTCAACTAGGTTTTGGCGGCATGCAGTCAATGTCGCAAAAAAATCACGCGCCTCCCGCAATGTAGCGGACAATCCGACGAAACGAAGAGGCTGTTCGAGTTGTTTTTGCCAGCGCCGCATCAGATAAGCCACCTGCGCGCCATGTCGCCCCTCATAGGTGTGCACTTCGTCAAGCAGCACTAGTTCCGGGGCGCGTACGGTCTTGGAGCCAATGCCAAAAAGATGGCACATAGTGTTGTCCGCCATGCGCTGATTCAACATCTCAGTCGTGGTAAAAAGGATGTCGGGTGGATTGACCTTAATCGAATCCCGTGTTAACGGGAAAATTTCTCCGTCCACTGTGAAGTCACACGACGAGCAATGGAGACGCTCTTTACCAACACTGTGATCAGTCGCTCGCCACCGTAGTTCCGCACCGCACTTTACGCACGCTAACGAAGTGCAGATATAGTCATCCCCAATTTTGGGCCATTCGCAGAAGTTTGCCGACGCCGGCGTATTACCAAATAGCGCGCCTACGCGCAGCTTTACACGAGAGTTCGCTGGTAGTTCATCCGTCAGTGCCAATGAGCGACCAAGCACTTCGCGCAACTGATCTTTCAAAAGCTCGGTTCTTGGATAAAGGGCAACGGCTTTCACCCATGGTTTTGCTTTTACATCTGCAATCAAGTGTCGAGCTATCGAGGCAAGCGCTGGAAGATAAAAAGCGAGTGTCTTACCGCTCCCCGTTCCCGCACACACGATGGTCGCCAGCGGTTGGCCAGATTCAATGCCTTTAATAATGCGTTGCGCTGCCCGCACTTGGAATCCAGCCAATAATAAGGGCTTCCCCTGCGGCGATAGCAGTGCCTTGGCTGCTGTCATGAGAGCAGCGCTCGACGTGACGTCCTTTAGTTGCTTGAGTGCCGCATCGACGGTGATCTCCCTTTTCGGATATTCGCGACGTCGGCGTAAAAAGCGATAGTCTGCGACCAAGGTAGGTGCTTGCTGCCAACCGGTTGTTCCTGCATGCTTGGGAAACAATTGGCGCAAGCGTTGGAGGAGACGAACTGTCTCGGCCATCCGGGAGCGGTAACCAGTTCCGCCTTCACTCAATTCGACGGTCGTCAGCCACTTTCGCTCGATGAGGGCAGAAAGCACCTCGCTCGCGGAGAGAAAGTCATCGATATTCCCTTCTTCTAACGCCAAATCGATCGCATCGTTGATCAGTTGACTTAATTCGTCATGGCTAAAAAAGCCATCAACAATTCCCCAAGTCAAAAGTCTCGTTTCCCGTTGCTCGATTTGGTCGAGCACCTGGGATAAGAATTTTTCGCTCTCAGCCGACATGACTATTCCTGTTAGAACCGGGCTCGTACCATGTAACTGTGCAAGAGCTTGTTTTCGCGCAGCCAGTCAATCACCTCTGCGGTCAACAATTCTAAGCTCGCTCCCGCACTTGTCGACACCGCGGCAAAGAACTGCTTAACTGATTCTGGCACGTTTTCATTCTCTACAAACTTGATTTTCCCAAGTTCATCAGAACAATAGTGCACATCGTCGAGGGCTTCTTTCGTTCCGGGAATCGTGCTGCGGTACCGAATAAATTGCGAATAGAACTTGGTGTAGCGCTCAATCGCTTCCTTATTGACTGAAGGCAGTAGCGTTTCCTTACGCTTCTCAGGCGGGACCCCGGCAAATAGGCGTGTGCTGAAATACAGTTTCCAGTCCTGATTCTGTTGTGCCTCCAGCGCATTGATCATTGCGTCTAGCTTGGCGACCAGGTTTGTCCATCGGGTTCCCTGCTTCAGGGTGCTGGCTTTCGGCGATTCCTCAAATCGACTGCGCACATTGACGATTGCCTGCTTCGTAGCTGCAGTGTCGGAAATACCAGAGAGGAGAACGCCATATTCACGAAGCATCGCGCCACGCGAGACTAGGTCGTGAAAGCGACTTGCTTTTGCGCTTAAATCCTTATTCAAGGTGAGTAGTGCCTGAGCCTCTTCTAATCCGGCGCGAGCGGCGTCCGCCTGTTTGAGTCGTGCGTGCGCGACCCTCGCGTTCTCTAGTAACATTCTTTTTCCCCTTTGGCTTCTAAGGCCTCAATGTCACTTATCAGATCGGAGAACAAGGAACGTATTTCGTTCACCTGCCCCACTGGGTCCACACCCTGCACCAGACTTTCCAGTTGTTTCGCTTGTCGCTGCCCTGCATTGATCACCTTGGCCGCTGCATTAACAAACGTGTGCGCGATAATTAGTGGGTTGACATCGAGTTGTGCGATGCGACTAATCGCCTTACCGTCACTCTTTCCATCTTCCGTCAGAGCGGAAGCCTGCAAGGTCGCGAACGCCTCTTTGAGCGCGCTGCCACGGAATTCGTCACATAGTTGTTTGAATTTGTTTGCGGTTTGTCCGATTTCATTAGCATCCCACATACCGGCTTGCATGTCCGCCGTGAGTTGCTTTAACGCATCCACGACTTCGTTCTTATCGAAGTTGTCGCCGAGTTCGGCATCTAACGCCTTCTTAATGCGGGCCGCTTCGTCGTACACTTTCTTCGCTCGGACAACGATGCGCACCTCAGACAGCTCCTGGAGTAATTGCTTGAAATCGGTATCTATTGGACCGAAAGTACTCAAGTCAGGCTTATCCAAATCACCACCAAAGTTGTCTACAACGCGAGTAATGTCAACACCATAAGCGCTGCGCGCTGCTCCTTGGAAACAGCCGCAGTTCGACAAGAGGAGGTCAAATACACGAGAACGAATGCGCAGCGCATTATCTTGTACTGCGCGCCATTCATGGAAACACAGATTCGCGCCTTCTGGCGGGTTATCGCGCAACTGCACCGGAGAGAACAGGAAGGACGAGAGCGCTTGCGGCGTGCGCCCTTTCTCTATCAATCCAAGCAGTCGACTATTGGTGGTCAATATCTTGGTGGCGTTCAGTAATTGCTTTTCCACGCTGGATCGAACGATTTTAAGCGCGTCGGGAAGTAAGCGACTGACAAGATTGCCGGTCCGCGCCAAATCATCGTCAACTTCCTCATAGTCCGCCTGCTTCTTGTTGTAGTGATAAAAGCGAATAAGTGCAATCAGTTCGCTGCGCAAGCGCCCATCAGGATCCTTGTTATCGGTTGCAATCTTGATGGAGATACCGAGAACGTTTCCCTCGCCACTAGCATGGGGTATGGAGATCTGATTTGCCCCAATTGGAGATTTGACGCAGCGCTCACCATTCCAGTCGATACGGTCGTTGATCATATCTGCAAGCGCGCGGCGAACTTGACTGGCAACAGTTTGATCCAGACGCTCGCCTTTTTGAACCCAGTTCTCAAGCGCATCCTGTAATTCCGTGACGGGGGTAGATTTCTTCGACTCTTTCTCTTTTTCCCTTATTTCTTCTCTTCTCTGTTCTGGCTCTGACGGCGCCTCAATTCCAGGCGCTTCTAGCCCGAACACCTTGAAGATCTCAGGGGGTATTCTGCCTATCTCTGCCCGCGACGTTGGTGCATTTCCCCAGATTGCGACGACACGTCCATAGCGACGCCGCTGCTCTTCGGAAACGGACAACGAGGCAAGCCACTGAGCGACGTCAGCTGTAGCGGGCTGAACTTCGATGCTCGGAGGCGGAAAGCGATTCTCAGCGAAGGCTTCGCGCCCAAGCAAAAGAATATTGCGCAGGATGCGATCGATCACAAAGCGTGGTGTATAAACAAGCGCGTCGCCTTGTTTAAGCGTCATTCGCGCCAGTCGTTCAATGGCCAATTCAGTAAACGGAAATAGAGGAATGTCACCGACTTTTCCAAAAGCTGCCAACTGCGTAGATGCAGACTCATCCACGTCATTAAACGCGCCAATCCAAGCATTATCACTAGACCAGGCTGTCTCGCGCGAGGCGTAGTGGCGCTTGAGTTCTTCTTGCCCCCATCGCGCGGCGTTCAAGTATGACGCGACAAGCGTTTTCGTCCGAGCAATGACATCCGCGTCGCTGTTGAGTTGGCTTTCAACACGCCACTCACGCTTGGCGCGTGTTGCAATGGTGTCTTGCCCCTCAAGATAGCCGTCCGTCACGGCGATGGCGGAGCGCATCGTCGCGTAGACCTTCTCGCCGTCACGCACCCCCTCCTGAATGAGCACGTTCAGAAGGGTTTCTTGAATTCCGGTGAGCGCTTTAAAGTCTTCGACGAGAATGACGAGTTCCCGGTTGTCCTTCAGTAGCAGACGCCGAATTTCAAGAATGACGTCTTGCAACGTCATGCCACCCATTTGTTTGTGGAGCTTGAAGAGTTGCCCTGTAGCGTGGTCAACCACGCGCCCGTTGAGAAGCGCGGCCGCCTCTCGCATCCCTGTACGATCTTTTGCTACAAGCATAGAGTAATACATGCGGGTCGATGCGGCGGTTCGGCTCAGGTCGATTTCGCTCGGCAGTTCGAAGTCATCCGCACTGAAGTCTTCGACACGAACGTCGATGACGCCGGCGCTTTGGCCCGCTACGGCACGCTTCACAATGCGAGGAAAGACCTCTTTTCTGAAATGGGCATTAACCTCAGGATCCGCGAAAAACTTCGGCAATTGCATCGCATGTCCGATTTGTGCTTTCAATGCCTGGTTGGTCGAATTGGACCGAAATTTCTCGCGAAGTTCTTTTTCATAGGCGCCTAACGCAATTTCCAATTGTGCCTGGAAGCTGATTGCTGCCGTCTCGAGGTTGACTTCTTCCAGTGCCTGCTCAAACTCGTTCTTGACGCCCGCATAGCGGTCATCCGGCAGTGGTTCCAAAATCAACTCAACCACACGCCGTAGGCTTGCACTTTTCGGAATACGAATCACCACGTACCGGCCATCCGTATCCTCGCTCTGTAGTCGCGCAGCTAGCAAGCGCACAAGGTGCGATTTACCGACGCCCGACGCGCCCGTAATCGGCACCACATGGGCGCCTGTCGGCACGTGTGGTGTGACGAAGTACTGATAAAGCTCGTCTTCCGTCGTTACCCGTTTTTCACCATGCAGGCCTTCCTTGTACGTTAGTGGCGATGGTTGATGCACGGCTAACAAAACGGAGTCATGTGCACCTTCCGCCTCTGGCTTAATGCATTGGTCGACCTCTGTCGCAGTTGGCCAGTAGTTAAGTAAAGTCAATTTGCATCCCCTAACAGGCGAACGTGGGTAAAGCGCGTCCAAGAACGGTAATCCCTTCCAGTTAGGCCGAGGCTGGTGCCAGCGTCGGCTTTGGCCTCGAGAGCGAGCATGCCGTTGAGTTCTAGGCGTCGGAGTGCCATCGACAATGACATAGAGAGATGCCCTTCGGGTGGTCGACGCCACGTGTCGGTACGAAGATGGCTTTCGACTTCGCGTCGATACGCACCACGATCGAGTACTGGCAATCGAATACTGAGCTCATCAATAAACACATCGGCCGGTGTCGATTGTCCTTGAGTCAAGACATTCGGTAGCTCACTCCGGACGGCTTCCGTTGGATCTAGAAGAAAGTTCGCGTCGTCACCTGTTCCAAATCCTAAGTATCGTGCCCAGACGCGCATACCTGGCCAACGCGTCTTATTTTGGAAGATAGATCGCGCGGCTGAAATCTGCATACGGACGAGCGCGTCGATATCATCAGTTGAACTTGGCAAGTTGTAAATATTCTGCGCAAGCGCCCACGAGAGTGAACGAGCAAAGTCCGCAACCCGTCCTGCACCGTCTTCGCTCACTTCACCGCTCGCCACCCACAGCGGTAGACAATGCTGTTCTTGCATCAGAATCTGCCTACACGCCGCAGGAAGGCGTTCGGTGAACGCCTCTAGGCTCTCGCCGCGCGCAAGCGGGGCGGTTAACAGGACCTTGCTGCTATCCTCCGCAAACAAGCCGAGATCCGTCCAGCGCTTCAATGTAGCTCGCAGACGGGCGAGATCTCGCTCCTTGCCTAATTCATCCAGGGCAGTACAGACCGAAATAAGCTCGTCCTTGTCAATCGCGCCGTATTTTGCGACGACACGGGCAAGAATAATTAATTGCGAATGCAGACCGTCGTTTGTGAGGTTCGTAATTGTCATTGGCTTATTACTGGAAGCAACTGTTTAAGATGAATCGAATTGCCACAAACATCTACGAACCGACGCAAGTCATTCGCAGGATCTGGCAAACTTTTCGGCAAGAAGATCACGTGATACGGGCGCTGCAGAAGCTGAACTTCGTCGAGTTCCTGCATCGTCGTGGTGGGCGGCAATACCGTAACACGTGCAAGCGGCGTGTATGGTTCGTCGCGCGCCTCGTTGGGGGGACGATGCAACACAACGCCGTCTGATGCCCGCCGGTACAGGCTCCGCCATTCTGATAGTGTCAAGAGCCGTGATTGCTGAGTAGTAGCGACTTCGCGCACGCTACACTCTTGCACGAGCCAACCTACTGCCTTAATAATGGCTTGCCATACGTCGTCCAGTGCGCGCTCGTCATCATAAAAAACATAGGCAAGGGATGGATCAATCCACGAAAAGCGCGCCTTCCATGCGGCGAAGTCGGGTACCTCAGTGTTTGAGAGCGTTGTCGCCGTGGGCATCACGTAACGACGGTTCGCTGACGGCTCAAAGCGATCCGAAGGGCAACCGCCACAGACGTGCGTCACCGGTACCAACCATTGCTTGTGGTGCACACGATATAGTTCGGCGAGCGTTTCCCCCACTTCTCTTTTGCTTTCAAGCAGCACTTGCATCAGTTCCAGATTGCGCTGCGCAGCTTGAAATGTGCGCGTTCGAGACGACGTCACCGCCTGCTCCCACACCTCCGGCATCAGATGACCAGTGTTCTTAATCCGGATGCGGATGTTCGCCATTGCAGCTAAAAGGGAGAGCATCTCATCTGACCTATTCTCGTCTTCCTCGCCCTTTGCTATCGCCTTGACGTCGAGTTCGATCAAGTGTGCGCGAGCCATGAGTATGAGCGTGCGCATATTCCAGTTCACATTGTAGTCATTCCCACCAGTCTTCCCTGCACGCACGGCATTAATGTCGATTTCACAGAGGCCATCTTCGGCAGTCGGCTTCCGGCTTTGAAACATGGCCTTCCACCGGCTAATTCCTAACTCCTCTGTGATAATTTGGGGCTTTGCAAGGCGTGTCGGTAATGCCCAGTCGGAATCGTCATAGACGACGAGACTTACCGACGGGCGGCCATCGCGGCCGCCGCGACCGACTTCTTGGTAATACCGATCCAGCGTTTCGGGGATCGTCGCGTGGATCACAGTCCGCACATCGCCTTTATCGATGCCCACACCAAAGGCTGATGTCGCTACAATGCCGTCGAGCCGATTCTTCACCCAGTCGTCAATAATACGCTTCCGATCTGCCGGGCCGGTTCCGCCGTCAAAGCAGTCGATGCGTCGCAAGCCCATCTCTTGGCGTAATAGCGCACTCCACTCCCGAATTTCTTCGCGCTTAGTTACATACAAGATGAACGGACGTGGGGCATGGCGCAACGCTTCGATGACGCAGGTTCGCTTGTCCGATGGTGACACTGCCTTATGGAACCAATATTGCGGCTCTGGGCGAAGGTGAACCGCTGACACCATATGCACGCGCTCAGGTGGGCCGAACAAATTCGCCAGTGTCTCGATCGTCTCTTGGGTAAAGGTTGCGCTAAGCAAAACAGTGCGAAAGCCGCTCGGCGAGCTTCTGAGTAAATTGTTACGCAATCCCGCAAGAGCTTGGAACGACGGTCGAAAGGCGTCACCCCACTGCGTGATGAGATGCGCCTCATCAATCACCAGGTACTGAAGCATACCGGCGTTCGCCGCCTCTGTGACAGCACCGAGCAAGGTAGTCGTTAGCGCTTCTGGGGACGTGAATAAGATGCGCTGCGTACCGTTTCGTAAGCGCATACGAATTTCAGCACGCTTTTCTTTAGTCAGCCCCCCATACCAGGCGAGCGGCCACACGCTCGCTACCTGGTCGGTGCGTCGAATGTAGTCGGCCATTGCCCGTTCTTGGTCAATTGCGAGAGCGACTGTGGGCACGACAAAGATCGTGAGACTGCCTTCAAGCTTATGCACCAGTGCTGGCGCCTGTCCCACGAGGCTTTTGCCGGAACCAGTTGGCAAGTTGACTAATAGAGTTTCGTCAGCCCGCATCAAAAATACGGCACGTACAGCTTCCCGCTGCCCAGGAGACGAGTACGTGCTAAACCCTGTAGCATCACTGATAAACGGGTCTGCTTCGCAGCTTCCTGCTGTTCGTACTATGCGGTCGGTGAATGCATCATGAAATACGCCATCAGTTGCGGTGCCGAGCCATTCTGGGTACCAAGCTTGAGCGGACAGAATATACGCGTCATTACCAGCAGGGATGACTTCAACGCTGTGCCGTTCCCAGTCCGCCCTTGTGGGCCAAGGGTGGGCAGCGGGAACCCGGAGACTAACATCGCTACCTTTGTGGTCGTTCTCGTACAACAGGCAGTGGCGAATGAGCGGTTGCAAATCCGCATACCACGTTGTCGTCGTCGGGTTTGCTTGGGCAGTGCGCAAGACCTGACAAATGCGTTCCAGAATCGCATTTCCAAAACCGGTTTCCGGAACAGTGGCAGTCTGCCAGTCGTTAATGAGGAACTGTAAGTCGGTGAATCCAAAGGTCATTATGCGTTCCCGACAAAGCGTTCAAGTACGGACACCGGTGCGCTCGTCAAAAAGCAGACGCCTGCGACGTCGACTTTTACGATGGGGTCGATGATCCCTCTATAGAGCGCTTCGTTCAAGCTTTCTTCTAGAGCGAACTGAGCGCGCTCGGCATCCGCTTCGCGGCCACTCAGCGATTGGATACGGGTGCGCAACTGAGCGTAGCGAATCTCATCTTCAATGCGAGCCTGCTTTAACGCGTTACCCTTTTTCTCGGCGAGATCTGCACGCGCCAAGACGATCTGTCGCGCAAAATCGTGCATGCGAAGGCATCGTTCATGCCAATTGGCAAACGTGTCAGGCGCCATTTTCTTCAGGCCTCGGAAATGCTCTCCGCCTAGATTCTTGTCTAGGTAGTTTGGTGTACCATCCTTTGCGTATTTCCCCGACAAATACTGGTCGACAAAGTCCGGTGCTAATTCTTGGCCGTCTTCATCCAACCAGACATGGATAATAAAGGGGCGTAGCAAGGCATCGCCACGCCTCGTGAGTGCCGCTCGGGACAATTGCATGGCTCCTTTGCCCTCATAATCGGCCAAGGCCTTTTCTGCATCGCTGAGCCTTGCCTCAACAACGAAGTCGAATCGAAAGCACATTTTCAACTCGTTGCTCTCGAAACCTTCGTGAATCTGCCGCCACATGGCAAAACTGCGTCCTCGGTCGTCGATATCGGAGAATGACATTACGGCTTCAATGAACTCATCGCCGTAACGTAACGGCCGAATGCCCCGTTTAACCGCCGTCCCACGTTGAGTTGCATGTATATACGAGCGGGGCTCGTTCGCACGACTTCCGGGCGCTTCGTAATCAATTGCGCCAAGGAAATCATCCAAAAAGCCCGCGATAGGAATGAGCGTTGGCGCGGCATTGGTTGATTCTGGTGGATGGTAGTGTAGGCGGAACGGTTGATCGAGCGGAGGTGTGGTGCCGGTATTCTGCTTAATCGGGGCTACTTCAAACAACAACGTCTCGGCAATCCAATACAACATAGACCGCCGAATTGATTTCCAATCGGCATCGAGATCAAATATTTCATCTGTTTCGCTTTCCAGCAAAGGCGACAACTCATCGAGTGCGTCTTGCTGGTCAATGAGCTTCAATTCTTTTGCTGCGAGTCCATCCGGTCCGGCAAAGCGCAAATTAAGTTCATCCATTGCTTCTGCGCCACTGAGGAAGATGGCATCTCTTAGACGCCCCAACTCATCTTCAACCAGATATTGCAGGCTCGAGATCGATTGATTAAAAACGCGCCATCCTTCGTCGAGTACGTTAAACCACGCTGCTTGCAACCGCGAGTGTTGGTCGACCATGACAATGGACTGCACCTGGCTTCCCGCACCATATCGGTCCACCCGTCCAATTCGTTGCTCGATACGATTTGGTTGGATCGGCATATCGAAGTGAATAATCGATTTATTGCCGCCCTGTAGATTAATCCCCTCTTCCGCCTGATGATCACAAACGATTATTTTGACATTCGGGTCGACCAGAAATCCGTCCCATGCCTCTGGCTTGTCCAGGTCAAAATCTGCATCTGGGTCGGTTTCGTGCCGAACCGGGTTGAGGTGACAGGCCTTGAGATGCGTAAATACGTCGTTTGCGACGTCCGTCGATGAGCAAAACACGACTGCCTTCGTGTTGCTGGGCAACGATCGAATACCCGTTGTCAATTGAGCCAAGCGCGCGTCTAACCACTGGTCCTCATCGCAGAAAAATTTAATCCGTTTCAGAAGTTCTTGTTCGCCCTCGAAAAGTACTATCCCGTCTTCCGCGGTATTACTGGCGAGCGCGTCACGCTGCATGCACAACTGCCGGACTTTGCCCGGTTCCTCCATATAGGCCGAAATCAGCGACCAGTAGAAGTCCCGCAGCGCTTGTTTATATGCTGGCGATTTATTGTCACCAAGGGATGCGCAGGCGGCAATACGCCACTCTTCCAGTGCAGACTCAAGTCGCGACATCGGGGAGTCGCCAACGAACCATTTCGTTGCGCCACCGCGGTCCGGGGTTAGACCGCTGATTTGCCTACGACGGTTACGAAGAATGCGTCTGTTGAGGCGGTAGGTTTCAGAAATATGCGCTCGCAGTTGGCGGATGCCGGCGGCCACATCAGGATCATCCTCATCTGGTAAGTCGACCAGTTGATCTTTCAGTTCGGATACAAGTTCGTGTAGTCGGGTGTCGTCTGGAATGCGCGCGACAAGATCATCGAGAACCGGATCTAGATAGTACGCGTTGGCCGGCACAAGCATGGAGACCACTTCCGCAAGTGATTGTCGGTTCTCGATTTTGATGCGAAAACGTTCGTAATCGTCAAGCGGATATACAACGGGGTCGAGTAAGTGCAGCATCCGCAAAAAACCTGCTTCGTTACGCAAAATCGGGGTCGCGGATAATAGAAGCAGTCGTTCTATCTTCAGTGCTGCACGGCGTGCCAATTCATAGAGTTTCTGGATTCTTGGTTCTGCATTAGGATCGGCGACGTGGTGAGCTTCATCAATGACAAGCATGGTTGCGCTGTCGAGCATCTCCTTCTGTTCAGGACCAGCATCGTGCGCTAATACGAACACGGATTCGTCAATAAAGGTGCGCAACCCAAATCGGCGGACTAATTCCATGCGCCACTGCTTAATCAGCGTGACGGGCACGAGGACAACAATACGGTGCCCGACCGGATCATCAAGAACCGCTTGCCGGATAATCATCCCCGCTTCAATTGTCTTGCCGAGTCCCACCTCATCGGCCAGTAAATAGCGCTGCGACGGATCATTCAGTACCCGTCTAGCTACGTCAATTTGATGAGACTCCAGTTCAACAGATGATGAGAGAAGGCTTTTTATACCGAATGCTACGCCCCGTTGTTCTGTATAACACCGCAAGTACTCAGAGCGCGCTTCAGCATATTGAGGTGTCTCGGCAATGTAGTTCGCGAGGTAAACCACAGGATTCTGAATCGGTTTTTTCCACCGGACGAATGCACTGTCGTATGGGAGAAATGCATCGTCCTTATGTGCGAATCTAACCAGTAAACCCTCGCCGTCATCCTCAATAACTCGGCCAACTCGCCAGCGATTGTCCAATTCATTGTAAGCGTAGACACGCGTATTTCGGCCCAGCTTTTTCGGTACCACTAACGTCTTGTGAACCTCTCGAATATGGCGCCCGTCGCCCGTCGGAGAATCAAAGAACTCTACTGTGCATTTTGCTGCATCCGACCTAATAACTTTTCCAAATCCGTCGCGCTCATATCCCTTGATCAAACAAAACATGGTTCAAAAGCCTGGTATTTAAAAGGGTAAGGGTTAGGCAAATGCCTAAAGAACTTGCGTCAATTTTATAACGACGTCCGCCAAATCCATTCCCCTCTTAAGAATCGGGCATCTACGCCTAAAATTTGTCATCTTGAACGCAAAAACTCTCCACATGGCGACACGCCAAATAACCAAAGATGACGTTCGCCGAAGTCTTCATTCAAATCATGCCATGTTTTTCCGCTAGTTACCTTATTAGCATAGGCTCCAGAGATTTTTCCCTTCCCCCTATGTTTTTGAGAAGCAACTATTTTGACAAATTGGTAACCGTAGCCAATATCAAGTTGTGTGCGATCTGTTCTGGGGTGACGCGTCCGCTGGCCATGTTGGGGCGTTCGTGATTATAGGATCAGCGCTCGCTCCAAAGCCGACTCTGCTGTCTTCAACTTGCCCGAACGGGACAGATGCCAGCCCAGTAATTCCCAGGTGTAGCAATCGATCACCAGAGCCAGCACCGCCCAGCCTTCACACCCTGTCCAGATGCGACACAGATCAGTTGCCCAGCGCTTGACTGGTCCTGTGGCTACCGACGGCAAGGCCTTCACGCTGGGGCGGAAACAAATTGGACACTTCTTGACACGCCGGCCTTTGAGCAGAAAGAACCGAAGCACCGTGTTCTTATTGAACCCGAGCAGCCCAACCACCATGCGATAGCCGAAGGACGGCTCTTCTAGGATGATCTTGCGAACGGGTTCGGCAAAGCACTCCTGCACCTTGGGCTCAGCGTTCACCGGCTTGTAGTAAGCGCTGCGCCTGGCAATCCCAAACCATGCGCATGTCTTGCTGCCAGCCACATCGAAACCGTCTTTTTTGAGTCCCTGGCGGATGGTCTCGATTACTTGTCTTCCTCGCCCAGCAAGGACGCCATTTTTTTGCTGGCGGGGAGCTCCGGCATGACTTCTACATAGGCTTCCTGCAGCAGCTTGAGTTGCCGCTCGTACCGTTCTCTCGCATCCAGTGGCTTGGCACGCAGGGCGCTCTCCATCCCTGCGGCCTTCATCGGTCCATTCTTCGATCTGTGAAGGCGGAATATCAAACGACCGGCTAGTCTCGGCCACCGTCGTCTTTCCCTGGATGATTTCCATCACGAGCGCCGGTTTGCGCTTGGCTGTCCAACGCTTGAATTCTTCCTCCATGACCCTGCTCATTTTGATTTCTTTTTAGGATTATCTAATGAGCAGGTTTTCAGTAGGTCATTACACGTACATCTACGAACACGAGTCACAACATCGCAATGAACTGGCCAACAGAGTGGCCGCATGACACCGTGCGCCTGGGCAGCGCCGAAAGGTCGTGCCAAATCTGTGAGCAATTCAGCGCATCGAAAAGACTTCCAAGCACGTTCGGCAGCAGGTACTGCAGAATCACCTTTATTCATTCATCCGAGATTTTTTCAGATACATATTCCTTCTGTGAGATTGGAGAAGTAAGTACTCCAGATCGTTGTTTAACGCTCACCAAGGAAACCGCATGTTAAATCTCCGCATTATCCTCATTCTCATCATCGTGGGAAACGCCCTGCTAACACTCCTGTTCCTGACAGACAAAGGCACCACATGAGTCTTTCATGCCCTGTCTGTAACTCTCTGGATTTGTTCCCTCAACAGCGCAAAGAACGGCCCCGAAACGTCTATACGTCAAATGGGGGCGCCCAAACGTATTGGGATGAGCCCTCTTGCCGCAATTCGCAATTACCGCTGCAAACTGCCGGACAAGATCACCGATCGACGCCCGGATCCTAAGTACCTACCGCTGCGCCGACCGCAACTACACATTCTCCAGTTGATGCGCCATTTTTCTCGCTCCCCACAGCCCGTCTCATGACGGGCTTTTTCATTCCAGAAAGGAAATCACCATGGCACACCTAATCGAATCAATGGCCTACGCCAATACCACACCCTGGCACGGTCTGGGCAATCAGCTCTCGGCTAAATCATCCCTATCTGTCTGGGCCAAGCAGGCCGGCATGGACTGGAATATCCAGGAATCCCGCGTCTACTTCCAACCTGGCGAGAACGCAGATCACTGCGCATTCGATGATCAGAAAGTTCTCTATCGTTCAGATACCGGAGCCGCCCTCTCGGTAGTCTCGCAGCGGTTCCAGGTGGTGCAACCACGCGATGTCTTGGAGTTCTACCGTGATCTGACCAAGGCGCATGGTTTTACCTTGGAGACAGCGGGTGTTCTCAAAGGTGGCCGTAAAGTTTGGGCGCTAGCCAAGACCAACATGAGCGCCAACATCAAGGGCAATGACAAGATGAACGGCTATTTGCTCCTGGCCACCGGATGCGATCGTACGTTGGCCACAACGGCCCAGTTCACCAGCATTCGGGTTGTCTGCAACAACACTTTGGCCATCGCACTCAAGGACGGACGCGCCGCAGTCAAAGTACCTCATTCCACTACTTTCGATCCGAAGGCCATAAAACGCCAACTGGGACTGTCGTCGTCCTCGTGGGACGACTTCGTCTACCAAATGAAGAAACTGTCGGAACGCAAACTGAAGCACGCTGAGTCCGATGCTTTCATTACTCAACTTTTTGCCAACCCCCAGGAGAAATTCACCAACGAACGCGCCATGAAGAAAGTACGGGAGCTGTATGCCGGCCATGGCCGGGGTGCGGAACTCTCCTCTACCAAAAACACCGCATTCGGCCTCCTCAATGCGGTGACCGAGTTTGTGGATCACGAGCGCCGTGCCAGGAGTACGGACTACCGCCTTGATTCCGCTTGGTTCGGTACAGGTGCCAATCTCAAGAACGATGCCCTGGCTCAAGCCATCGCCCTGGTGAGCTGACCCTTGATCTCAACGACATAAAGCCCGAGCCAAGTGCCCGGGCTTTTTTCTTTTCTGAAAGGAGTGCTATGCCTGTACCAAATGATCAATCGACCAGGCGTCCCGGCCGTGCAGCCTTAAGACTGGTCAAAACCCGGGACCTGTCTCGAGAAGAATGGCTATCAGTACGGCGTCAGGGCATCGGCAGTTCGGATGCTGCGGCGGCGATTGGATTGAACCCCCATCAATCCATGCTGGAGCTGTGGATGATCAAGACGGGGCGTGCCCATCTGCTGTCTCAATCCGATCCAGGAGACCGTACCAGTGCCACCTATTGGGGTAGCCTTCTGGAACCTATCGTGGCCGCTCACTATACGCACGAAACTGGCAACAAGGTACGCAAGATCAATGCAGTCCTTCAGCATCCCGACCCTGACAAGACCTGGATGCTCGCCAACATCGATCGCGAGATCCTGGGAGCGTCTGATGTCCAAATCCTGGAGTGCAAGACCGCCGGTGAATTTGGGGCTCGGATCTGGCGTGAAGGCGTACCTGAATACGTGCAATGCCAAGTCCAGCACCAGTTGGCGGTGACCGGTAAAGAAGCTGCCGATGTATGTGTACTGATCTGCGGGCAAGAAATCCAGATTCACCGGATTGACCGTGATGACGGGCTGATCGAAGCATTGATCAGGCTAGAGCGTGAGTTCTGGCATTACGTCGAAAGGGACATTCAACCACCTCCCGATGGGTCGGAGTCGGCAGACCGCGCCTTGCGGTCGTTGTACGCGCATGACTATGGCGATGTGGCGGATTTCCGAGATAACCGCGCCATGTCGGCAGTCTTTGCGGATCTGCAGGCCATTCGGGAAGAAATTGCTACCCGCGACAAGATCGAACAGCAACTGAAGCAAACCATCCAGCAGATGATGGGGAGCTCCAGTCGAGCGCTTTTCGAGACGGGATCAGTCTCTTGGAAACGCAGCAAAGACAGCATCCAGCTCGATGTCAGCCGACTGGAAGCCGATCATCCATATCTGGTCAAAAGCTATCTCTCTCCCAAAGCTGGCAGCCGCCGCTTCCTCGTTTTCCCCTGATCGCCAGGCATCTTCGGATGCCTGGCTTTACCTTTTGGGAGCTTCCCATGATCAAAGGTCTATGCATTACCCCGCCTGTTCTCGGGCGAATTTCAATTGGTAAGGTGGTAGAAAAAAACGGCCGACGACTGCCGGAGAAAGACGACCAGTTTACCATCACCAGCCAGGTACAAACACCGGATGGCTGGGCGCCCCACCCTCTCGATGCGGTCTATCGGGCAGCTTCCCCCGGCAATAAGCTGCGCGCCATTCCAGTCACGATCATGTTCAGTCAGCCTGATCTGAACCTGCGCACATCCTACTGCTTCTTTGACCGACATGCCGGCAGGCCGCTGTGCAATGGCAACGGAGTCACATGCAAGCGGCTCACGCACGAGGGGATTGCAGATCTTCCCTGCCCTGGGCCTGATACCTGCGAATTTGGGCTGGGTCAGTGCAAGCCCTATGGGCGGCTCAATGTGCAGATCGATGCCGCCGATGAACTGGGCACCTTCATCTTCCGCACCACCGGCTATAACAGTATCCGCACACTCACAGCCAGGCTGCACTACTACCAGGCGGTTTCTGGAGGTTTATTGGCCTCCCTACCGCTGGAGCTGCGCCTGCGCGGCAAAAGCACCGTGCAGTCGCATCGCACGCCAATTTACTACGTGGATTTAACGATTCGGGAGGGAACCACGCTGGATGAGGCCATCCGGCAAGCACAAGAAACGCAGGATCGACGAGAGAAAGGAGGATTTGATCAGGAGGCCCTGGATCAAGCAGCCAAGGCAGGATTGGAAAACGGCTTGTTTGAAGAATCTACGGAGGAATTGCCGGCTGTAGCAGAGGAGTTTTTTACTGCCAATCACGCATCTGATGCGCAACAAACGGCCTCATCAGACTCCTTAGCTAAGAAAGTCAAAGCACGAGAAAACACCAGAACGAACCTAGAGCGCTCTCTTAAATAAAGAACGCCCTAATACTTAAAGCCCCTCAAATAAGCGCCCCGCCGAAACTCTCAAAGACTTCGCCAGGGTTTCTATCGCTGACAACGATGGATTTCGCACCCCGCGCTCAATCCCACTGACATACGTTCGATCAAAACCACATAGATCAGCGAACTCCTCCTGAGAAAGGTCTAGCCCCTTTCTCAGTTCTCTGACTCGTTCCCCAAAGCGTATTGACAATGATTTCACGCGGCTATTAACCCATTTATGAGGACTAATTGACCACGGACTAATCGTCACATGTAATAATGAAGACTAATCGTCACATTTTAAATTAACTATCTATTAACAAAAACAGGAGTGAATATGCATGCCCATGGTCTTCTGCCGCAGTTACAGCAAGGAAAGTCACGATCCCGCTCCGCACTGCCCGCGGTGTGGGGCGCCTCAAGGTAGCCCAGCCACCGCGCCCCCACCGGTTCGCCCTGGCTAGGGATTAGCAGCATCGTCCTGGCGATCGTGGCGGCCATGAGCGCTATTCAGATCTACACCTTTAACAGCGACCAGATTGTCAGCAGCAACGTCGTCTTTGCCAGCGCATTTGCCGTCGGCAGCGTCAACCTGCAGCAAAAGAAGCCCGGTAAGGGCATGTCCATTGCCGCCATCGCCATGGCGGTCGTTTTCATTTCTTGTTCTCATCGGCTCGTAGCACCACCAATAACTATCAAAGGAAATAAACATGCCAAATTTCGTGAATTGCCCGCACTGCCAGCATCACGTGCATGAAAGCGCTCCCACATGCCCTAGCTGCGGTGCCCCCAACCAGGCGATGACCTATACCAGCTATGACCAAGTGCCATGGTATCGCCGGCGTTGGGCACTCGTACTTGCCGCGTTCGTGTTCATGCCCATTGCCCTAATCATCGTCTTCACGGGCGACGTCTATTTGTTCAAGGGTGGCAAAGTCCAAACCTTCCCCAAGAACTTCAAGTACACGCTTCTCCTCACCTTTGCGATTTTGGTCGCAATCCAACTCTCACGCTAACGAGCATCTGTGAGCCCATATATCTAGGTTCTTTAGCTATTCAGGAGAAAAAATGAAATATCTTTTGGCCGCTTTAATCGGGATGACCGGTATCTCCCTCCAAGCCTATGCGGGAAACAGCTATTGCGACAGCCGTCAACCTAATCGGGAAGTCATCGCCTGCTACAAAAGTGGGATTGAAGTGCATGCTAGCCAGATCAAGAAAAACTATCAGATCCTGATGCAATCACCAAAACTTAATCCGCAAGAAAAGGACGCGTTGCGAAGGGATCAAGAAGCATGGATCAATAAAGTAGGTCAACACTGCGGTAGCGACATTCGATGCGTACACGATGCAGCGAAAGAGCGCAACGCCTACTTATACCTACGCGTGCATAAGTCCTAATCCACATTTCAACGAAGGAGTCAATTATGAAGAAAATCCTCACTACCGCAGCATTATCACTGGTCAGTGCCCTGCCGGTTCATGCGGGCAACGTAGGACAATGCGTCTTCCCGAAAACCACGATCCAGAAGAATGGCAATTTGCAATTCAAGAAACCGATCGCAGTCTATAGCGCCCCCGATTTGAAAAGTAACCAAAGTACCTTGACTGCTTTAACGGCATTTAGCGTCGCGAGAGAATCCAACGGACTGGCGCAGTTAGTGGAAGTCCCAGGTTTTGACGGCAGCAATCCACGCGCCGGCAAAGCAATTGGGTGGGCGAAGCTGTCGGACTTTGATTTCCAAGAACTCCGCAACTGCAATTAACGAATGAAAAGAGCTGCTTAGGCAGCTCTTTTCGTTTGATGTCGAGATTTTTTTTGCAATTTATCGACAAACTACGCACTGCTTAGCTGGCTATAAATTACAAACGCATGTCACTTGGTCACTCTGTCTCGCGCAGCGTTTCTCTTATTGCGCGAGGAAAGTGCAACAACGTTGAGAAGTCACACGCAGTCATGTCCGAAGAATGACCCGAAGTCCGCCAACGCGTATTCCGATGGCGGACTTCCGCTATAAGGACTGCCTGCCAGTAGTGAAGTGAGCTTCCAATGGTCATTACCGGCGGTTCAGATAGTCGTGACTCGCCATGACCGAAGTCACGTGACCGACTTCTGCGAAGCCTCTGCAATGACCGCCTTCAGATGACGGGTGAAATCCAGAGCAAGAGGCTGACTGCAGCCCAAAAATTCACGAACCTTCACAACGGTCGGCTCGTACTTGCCAGCACGCACCTGCGCTTCGAGCCACGACTGCCTGACTTCGCGTGGCGTTTCTTTTCCGGGCATGTGCACAGTCCAATCGCCGCTTTGCTCCGAATTGGATACCGATTGGGATGTCTTGAGCGGTCTGTCTGAATCAGTCATGTCGGGCTTGCCTGCTGGCGTTGCTTCCGGGCTAGTCTCACGAGTAACTGCGCTTACCTTGGTGGGTCCATGGTCGACCGGCGGTGCCCTGTCCAAAGAGAAAATGAATAGCCACCCTAGACAAGCCAACCCCTCCAGCACGACCGCAAACAACAAGGCTTGGGCGATATTGATGTTATCAACAGAAACGTTCAGCACTTCGGATAACTTGGCCGCCACGAGATCTTGACGTGCCGAGTCCCTTTTCTGTTGGAACAGCGCGGTTGCACGATCACGGTCTTGTTGCCAACTCCTTGCGGCATTTTCCTCCTCAGCCAAGGTCTCCAGCCTTGCACGCAGTGCCGTCGACCTGATCTCACGCCACGGACATGAGTTGTTGCAGACATACGCCTGATTTTTGGCCAAATCGACAGAGACCTTCTCGCGTTCATTAACGATCGCCAGCAAACTTCGAGGCGCGGCGCCAGCGACACTTTGGTCGCTCTGGTCAATATGGACGGCTGCCGCCCGCTTTTGGCCAGCATGCTCCTGGCTCAGCAAATAGAAGGTAGCATGGCTATACAGGGCCAGGCCCAAACATCCGGACCAGATTACCGCAGTAACCGCTCGTGCTTTGCCACGCAGCGGCATACGAACTGGCAAGAGATGCGTGCCCAGCACTGTCATGATCCCCAACGCCATCCAGAAGACGTTCTCCATCGGAGCTCCCGCCCGATACCAGCCAACGTAGACGGCTAGGGCCACCCCCAAGGCCGTGGCCGGAATCGCCAAAACCAAGCCAATGATGCACGACCAACGCGAGGATGCATTGTTCAGGTAACGTTCAGTCATCGCTTCCCTTATCATTGCGCCCTCCCTGTAATTTTTTCTGTGCCAACGCTAGCCCAGTCAGACGTGCTCGTCGCAAAGCCCTTCCCCTGCTGACCAAACGGTATCTCGGATATGGCTTCATGAACCTTATCGGATATGGGCTCACAGCTGATGAAGCCTTTCTTGCGAGGACGTCCCAAACGCTTCTCGCGCATCTTCGGAACCTGTCCTGTCGTGAACATCTTGCCCCGCTTGGAAGGTTTGACATGGACAAACTGATCCTTCTTCGCCAGATAGCACAGCGTCTCCATCAAGGCCGCACGCCGATCCGCCTCATGGTATTCAACAATACCCACGGTGTAGTTGGGGTAATTGTTGCGATTGCAGTTGTGGTAGTGGCCACGACCTTCAGTGATGTCGTTGTTCCAGTACTGTCCGATCTGCTCACCCATCCATTCGTGTTGTTGCACCATGGAATGACCGAAGATGAAGGCCGCATGCATGTGATAGACCCCGCGCATGGAACACTCGATACGGATCACATAGCCCACCAGATCCTTGAAGATCGATTTCTTCTTGCGCAAGTTCGTCATCAAACGCTCACGGTCCTGCACGATCTCCCCGATGTCGGCACGATATTCCACCGGCAAGAAGTCCTCGCCACGCTGATCTTCGCGCTTAGATAGCGGGCCCTGCCCCATCGCCAGCAATTCATCTGCAGCCGCATTCACTTCTGCCTTGGACAAGGCATATTTCTTGTACTCGAGATCAATACGGACAAACACCAAGCGACCGTATTTCTCGAACAACGCGGGAATGTACGCGTTGAGGCGGTCGGCATTACCATTGGAATTGCGTTCCCAATTGGCGATCGCGGACTTGAGCTTGATCTCCTTGGCACGTTGACGCATGTACTGCACGAACTCGTTGAAGACCTGAGCTTGGCGTTCATTGCAATAAAGCGTCTTCTGAATCCAGACCTCGCACCATTCTTCGATCAATGGGTGGTCTCGGTAGCACTTGAAGAAGAAGCGCAACAACGGCGAAAAGTGCAAGCCATCCACATACAGATTTGCGAATTTCTGCAGCATCAGCATGGAGGTAACCATCCCATGCGAAGCTACCCTTGGCGTCACATCACCTTTAACGGTCACGAATTTATACGGCACATCTTCGCTATAGATCACCCTCTCCATGAATTTCACCATGGCGGATAATGTCTCGGGACGGTCATCACGGATGTATGTTTTGTGTTCCCCAACACCAACCGTATGGAGGGTACGATCTAGATCGCGATAATAGGCAGAACCGATTGACGCTCTGCCTTTGCTCTTCGTTTTCAATGTCTTGCTCCTATTTAGAGAAACATAGAAGCAGTCGGATAGAGATACAGACGCAACTGCTTGTGAATATTTATCTGATTGATTTCACCATCAGATAGTTGGTGAATGTCTACTAATCCATAGCATCTCTCCAATCTGTTATTTATTTACCTATATTTATCTATCTCATAAAAAAGCAAAATTCGTCAGTCCGGCATACAGCCTGTTTCAGGCACCTTTTTTCCCCAATACCCCACACGGCAACGTATTTTTGGCTTCACGCGATATCCGAGATACCTCGACATTTCGAGCATGGAGAACTACGCCCAGACGAGTTGAGGGAAGAATTCTGGCAACAACTGGGAGCGTTGCATCGCGAGCTGGAAGAAGTTACCGCCACCTTGTGCGATCACCTGAATGCGCGCCTCACGACAGAGCAAGTCAAAAGCAAGATCGAAACGCTTCTTATCGAGCCCCCAATTTTTTGCCAGCTTGCGGATCACATTAATTTTGAAGACACTGCCTTTTGCCGGATCCAAGTAGCGCAGCGTGCGCAACTGCGAATCCAGCAGTTGTGCGTCAGCCGCTGTGCTGGAGGCCTTCACCGACGTCGCAAGGTAAGCGCGATAAATTTCCAAATGATGCAGGCACAAGACATTGGCCCGCTGAACATAGTCCAACGAAATCGGACCGGTGCAGTCATTGAAAACAGTCCAGGATGCCGCCATTTTTGCCACGCGCTCGACGTGACGAGCAGCGTACGCATCCATGGCCGCTGGCCAACCGCGACGCTGATGCTGGATGTGCGCATTCTGATCTTCAAGGAAGCGCAACGCCGCGTCCGACAGAGTCAAAATGTACCGATCGCCCGGGCCTTGACGGTCAGGACGAGCACTTTGTTGGAGCAAGCTGGTAACGCGCCGCCCATACGCTTGGAGCACATCGTCCGCCGGGAAGTCGCTGCGATATGTCGTAGGAACTTGTTGCTCCACCACAGAAAACAAGAAACGCGCGTCGAAACCGCTTTCCTGGGCCGTTTTCTCGTGATCGCGGCGAAAACTGACGAAAACGCCGTTTTGGATCATCAGCAAGATGGCCAAACGAGGGGCCGGGATGAAAATTTCCCCGGTACCGGCACGGTTGATACGATACGGGCTGCCATCCATCAACTTGATGAATTCTGCCGGGTTCTTGGCGACGCGATTCTTGAGCCAAAGCCTGGCCTCATCCAAAATAATGCCCGCCGAGGGCCAGCGCTGCAATTTCTTCAGCAGGCCCTCGATGGTGGCGTCATGGCAAATCACGCTAGGCGTTGCTTCCACTTTAGGCTCCTCAGCCAAAGTGAGCGCCAACATCTCCTGAAAAACCTGCAGCCTGTCCGGATCTTCGAGAGATTTGTTGAGCTTGTTTTCAATGGCTTTAACCTTCGTCGCCCACACGCGATGGCTATGCTTGCGCTTCACAGCTGCTTCAGCTGCGATATGCACGTGCTCGAGATCGAACTGATCGAAGGGAAAGCGCAACTTATTGAGCAAAGTACTCTTGCCCGAACCGCTCGGCGCCGCAATCAACGCATCAACGCCAATGGGTTGAGGTGAGTGCGAGCCATATTGGAGGTCGGCCAGATCTTGAGTAGCGAGCTTCACCATCACAGACAAAGCCGGGCCAACAATCTCTGGCAAATGACCACAATGCGTCAAGCCACGAAACAGCTCGCCGATCAGCCCAGGAAACGTGTCCGCATTAGCGAGATAATTGGAAGTCTGGTTGAAATGCGCCATGAGTACTCCTAGCGCTCAATAACATTCGTCAGGCGAGGACGCGAGGCGATCCACGCCATAACTTCACCTTCGATGAAATAGGTACGACGACCGATCTTGATCGGGCGGGGAAGGTCGCTGGTTTTGTCGGCCAACAAGGAGTACAGAGTAGACTTCGAGAAGCCGATGATGCCAACGGCTTCGGCGACAGAGATACAGCGCTGCTGGGTAGAGACGTGATTGTTCATTTTGATTCCTCGTACGTAATTGAATGTGTTTGTGCGCACCCGGACATCATCTATCTAAAAAATGAACCTGCCTAAGGACGGCTTCGGCCAGCCCGCCATCCTTTGACAAATTTGAAAATTTGAAGTAGAAAAATGAAGAAGACAACAGGAAAGCCAAAGCAAAGACCGCCAGAGAGTCGGTATATCAGTCCATCGGCCCCGAAAGACATGGACTTGAAGGTGGGAGAAGAAGGCTATGAGCTGTCAAGCTATGAAGCCCGAAAAACCCACGCGAAGGCATTGCGGCAAAGCGATTTAATTTTGGCGCAGCAATTTGCCGTGCGGAGGTTTCAGGCACATCATGGGGCGGACTTTGAGAAGCTCATGCAGTTGCGCCAACAACTCGCACGATTACTGGAGGCGGCAATTCCAGAAGAAGGAGGCCGGGAATGGTTCTTTTACCCAAAGAATCGATTGCTATGCGCCACGATGGCTTTTATCGAGGATACAAAGAATCGACGCGCTCTATCGAAATCCATTTCAGATGATCTAAAGGGGTCTCTGCGTACCGAATTCGATGATATCGCCCGTTCTGTAGATTATCCAGTTCTATCACAGGCATACATTGACGATGTCCGCCTAGATGAGATCATGACGTTCTTGAGTCAATCAACCTCGTTCATTGACGACCTGATTTCCAGACTCAATTTCTTCCGGTATTACAGCCTGTTCTCTATGACTAGCTTGGTACCGGGAAAAACAATGTACGAACATGTATTCAACGCAAGCATCGGCAGAATGACCTTGCTAGCGAAGGTGGAAAATCTCCGTCATCAAATCGATCCTCAATCTTTCTGGATGTTTACGCAGGAATCACGATTTGACGATCACCTTTCTGCAGTAATTGACACCGCCTGTTACGAACCAAGAACCTTATCAAGCAATGTCCAAATTTTTAGTGGCAGCAAAAACAAGATATCGATCGATGACGTTGCGCTCAAAGACCAACTCGTTCTAGTCTTACCAACAGCCAGCATCCCAGAGAAAATCGATGCCGTTATTCACTACCTTCAGAATGCACTGCTTCAGGAACTAGAAAAAAATCAGCCTGATTATGACGCAACTGAAGAATCCGATTTCAATCATTCCCTATTTCTCAACCAACTGCACCATACTCCCTTTGTACTAAAAAGCTGGGGGCAGTTAAATCAGTATCTGGTTGCATTCTGGGTTTTCGACGTAGTGCAATCGTCTGGGAAGCGTCCAGATCAAGCCTTGGAAGAAATCCATCTCGCGATTGAGCGTATGCACGATTCTTTATCAATCAATCCCGATGAGAAACTGTTCAAGATGGAGCCGTTCACGTATGACACCATTGAAACGTACTATCTTGACGTGAAGAGGCAGATATCTCCTGCAAGAAATATGAGAACCAAAATTGATCAATTCCTGTGCGTTAGCCCAGATAATCTCTTGGGGTAGTAAGGCCGTCGATCTAAATCAACGCAGGCTCGACATTTCCCGAACCGCGGCCCGTCGTTAATCAGAGGCGATCGAATGCGCCTATATCCACTGACCATCATCAAGTCCGCTAGACGAATTCATACCTAAACTCAGTGGCTAGTTGAATTCATGGTAGCCAAATTAGCAATTCGGACAAGTTACCGATCGAAAGCTATCGTTGCGATCGCTTGCCTTTCCCCTACGACCAAGCTCTCCAGCGACTGTGGGCCAATTCCCCAGTAAGTTGTTGTCTAGTTGGCCGGAATGGGAACATCATCAGTCTAGGCGTGAAATTCCGACACTCAGTTGTATGGCGCTCGTCCAGATGAGATAAGTGGGTCAGGTTGGGCATAAAAATTGAAGCCATCTATTCATATTCGGAGGACCTATCGCCGGCCAGAAAACTAGCTGCGATCTGACTTGACGAGTTGCATATGGGTCAATTGCATGCAAATTGACCCATGTTGAATTGCACTAAAAACTGACCCACTTTCCCCGGAAATTTGCATCCTAAGTTGACCCATGTTTAGACCACAATCCTGCTCATGACAGCGAGCAGGAGAACG
>Ga0207695_10000706_pt1 | contig 65089 bp, 47 predicted proteins | sample KBSC54metaG_FD_184354 | JGI IMG/M metagenome (GOLD analysis project Ga0207695, IMG submission 184354) | Corn rhizosphere microbial communities from Kellogg Biological Station, Michigan, USA - KBS C5-4 metaG (SPAdes) (version 2) | ecosystem: Host-associated > Plants > Roots > Rhizosphere > Soil...
CCGGCCTTTATCAGCCGTTACCGTTTTTTTTCAACCCTATACGATATACCAGCTTTGGCCTGGCCGTCTGTGAGGCCATGATGATCGGCATGCCGGTGGTGGCGTTGGCGACAACGGAATATCCCGCTGTGATACAGAATGGTATTTCCGGGTTTATCAGCAATGACATAGATTACCTGACCTGCTGCATGCAGCGGCTGCTGGAAGACAAGGCATTGGCCGCGAGGATCGGTGAGGGGGGCAGAAGAGTGGCGGAGGAAAAATTCAACATCGGGAGGTTTGTCAGGCAATGGGAAGATGTTTTTCGATTGGCCATTACACAAAAAGTAAAAAACTATGAACAGAGTAGCATTCATCAGTGAGCATGCCTCTCCGCTGGCTGTATTGGGAGGGGTCGATAATGGAGGACAGAACGTGTATGTGGCGGAATTGAGCCGGGAGCTTGCGTGTAATGGATATTGCGTAGATGTGTATACCCGGAAGGAAAGCCGGTCGCAGCCCGAGATAGTGGAATGGCTGCCGGGGATCAGGGTCATTCACATCAAGGCAGGGCCGGAAGCGCTCATCGAGAAGGAGAACCTCCTGGGACATATGAAGGAGTTTACGGACAACATGCTCCATTTCATCAGGCGCCAACAAGTATATTATTCATTGATACATGCGCATTTTTTTATGTCGGCGCTGGTAGCGTCGGCTATCAAGAAGATCCTTCGCGTGCCGTATGTCGTTACCTTCCATGCGTTGGGACTGGTGCGGAAGGTGTATCAGAAGGAGATGGATAAGTTTCCGCCCGAGCGATGCGCCATTGAAAAATTTATTGTGGGGGATGCGGACCGTCTTATTGCCGAATGTCCCCAGGACAGGAGCGACCTGATCAGGTATTACAAAGCGGACCCTGAAAAGATCAGCATTGTACCGTGCGGGTTCAATCCCGCGGAGTTCAGGCCTCATGACAGAAGGGAGGCGAGGGAAAAGCTTTCATTACCCCTGCATGAAAAGATATTGTTACAATTGGGAAGGATGGTGCCAAGGAAAGGTGTCGATAATGTCATTCGCGCACTCGGAAGATTATGTGCGGATGAACGGAAAGTCCGGCTGGTGGTTGTAGGCGGCAACTCGGACCAGCCGGATCCTTCCCTCACTCCCGAGATCGGCAGGCTGCAGGAGATCGCGTGTAAAGAAGGTATTGCTCACCGGGTGCAATTCGTAGGGCGGAAGGACAGGCATATCCTGCCTTTTTATTATGCTGCCGCCGACCTGTTTATTACAACACCCTGGTATGAGCCATTTGGTATAACGCCGCTGGAAGCCATGGCTTGTGGTATACCCGTTGTAGGGTCCAGGACAGGTGGGGTAAAGTATAGTGTTGCGGAGGGTAAGACCGGTTTTTTGGTACCGCCGAAAGATCCGGACAGTCTTGCCAGAAAGATCTGTCATTTGCTGGATAATCCCCTCCTGGCTGAAAAAATGGGAAAGAACGGTATCCGGCGGGTGCATAAGCTGTTTACCTGGAAAAAGGTCTCGCAGCAGATAGCCGTCGTGTATGAGTTGGTGGAAAAGCAGGTACGCAAAGAGCAAATATTACGGCACAGGGTGTCCCGGGAAAAGGAGCTCTTCTCCCTTCAGGCGGCCGGCACGATAATGCGGCAGCCGTTCTTCCCCGCCTTCAATCTTCCTGCGTCATGAAGCGGGCAGTGTTCCTGGATAAGGATGGTACATTAATACGGGATGTCCCGTATAATATCGATGTGGCATTGGTCACATTGATGCCGCATGTAGCGGAGGCTTTGAGCATGCTGCGGGACGAAGGCTATTTGCTGATCGTCATTTCCAATCAGCCGGGGATGGGACTGGGTTATTTTGGAGAGAAGGAATTGCAGGCGGTATCTGTACATATGGATCATTTGTTGAACGCTTATGGGATAAAGCTGGATGCATTTTACTATTGTCCTCATGTGGAAGGTACGTGCAAGTGCCGTAAACCGCAGCCGGGGCTTTTGTTGCGTGCGGCGAGCGATTATGACATCGATCTGTCCAGCTCGTGGATGATCGGAGATATACTCAACGATGTGGAAGCGGGCCGGCGCGCCGGTTGCTGTACCATCCTCGTGGACAATGGAAATGAGACGGAATGGCGTTTGGATGAACATCGTATTCCACATCATCGTGTAAAAGATATGAGAGCTGCGGCGAAGACCGTTCTCTCGCAAAAAAGAGATTATGCAAATGGCGGCAGGTGAATACAAACGTATCCTCTGTATACGGGCGGACAATATGGGGGATGTTATCATGAGTGCGCCGGCCATACGGGCTTTGAAAGATTCTTTTGGCGCCCGGATCACTCTTCTGACCTCTAAGATGGGTAGCCTGATAGCGCCCTATTTGCAGGAGATCGATGAGGTAATAGCAGCTGACCTGCCCTGGGTAAAGACGAACGGCCAGCCTTCCGTGGGAGAGCTCTTTGTGCTGGCTGAACAGCTGAAGTCGATGAAGTTCCACCTGGCGGTGATCTTCACCGTCTATAGTCAAAGCGCTTTGCCTGCTGCCATGCTGGCTTTCCTGGCCGGCATACCCCGGCGATTGGCGTATTGCCGGGAAAATCCCTATCATTTATTGACGGACTGGGTGCCGGATAAAGAGCCCTATTTTTTTATCCAGCACCAGGTGGAAAGGGATCTGGAACTGGTGCAGGCCATCGGTGCACGTTCATCGGATGACAGGCTGCGTATCAGCTGCGGGTACACTTCCAGGAAATCTGCGATAAAAAAAGCCATGGCCTGCGGCATCGATATACAAAAGCCATGGGTCCTTTTGCATCCGGGTGTAAGCGAACAGAAAAGATGTTTCCCTGTACAGCGCTGGATCGAGGCAGGCAGGCTCTTGCAGAAGGAGATGGGGGTGCAGCTGGTGATCAGCGGCTCCGGTAAGGATGTGCCGCTGGCGGAAGAGATATGGAGGGGACTGGCTTTCCCGGCTTATTCCATGGCCGGGGTATTGAGCATGGATGAGTTTATTGGTTTTATATCCCTGTCACCGCTGGTGATCTCCGTCAATACGGCTACGGCCCATATCGCCACCGCCTTGCAACGCCCGCTGGTGGTGCTGTATGCCAGGACCAACCCGCAACATACACCCTGGAAGGGACGGAGCGAGGTGTTGTCTTTTACGCCGGAGGCTGCACATGCAAGCCGCAACGAGGTGCTGAACTGGGTGAACCGGGAGTTTTACAAGCAGGAGATGCCGTATCCCAGTCCGGAGCAGATATTGAATGCCGTGAGAAAGTTATTACAGGAACAGCCTGCATACCAGAGCCTGGTAGGGCTTTAGCAGCCAGGCGCCATTCTTTTCCACGATACTTTTATAATTGTTGACGAGCACTTCTCCGCCTACGGGGATAAAACCGTCGGAACATTCCGCCGTGTGTCCCTTGAAGTTCAATATGACCAGGCAGGTATCGTTACCGATGGTCCTTTTATAGGCATAGATGTCGGGATGATCCGGCAATAATAGTTCGTATTTGCCTTCCACCAGTACAGGAAGGCTTTTTCGCAGCCTGATCAGATAGCGGACAAAATTCAGCAGGGAGGAGGGGGATCTTTCCTGTGCTGCCAGGTTTACCTTTTTATAATTGTCGTTCACTTTTATCCAGGGTTCTCCCGTGGTAAAACCGGCGTGGGGAGAGGTGTCCCATTGAAAGGGAGTACGGCCGTTGTCCCGGGCGGCCAGCTGCTGGTCTTCCAGGAATGTTTGCACATCGGCGCCGTTGTCTTTTAACTTTTGATAGATGTGGCGGGTTTCGATGTCCTGGTAGTCCTCGATCTTTTCAAAGCGGATGTTGACCATGCCTATTTCGTCGCCGTTATAAATAAAGGGAGTTGCCCGCATGGTCAGGAGGAAGGTGAACAGCATCTTTGCGGAAAGCTCCCGGCAGTTGTCGCTGTCGTTCCCCCAGTGAGAGATCATGCGGGGTTGGTCGTGGTTGCCCAGGTAGAGGGTGTTCCAGCCTTTTCCCTCCAAAGCTTTATCCCACCGGGTGTAGATCTCTTTCAGCTTGCGCAAATCGACGCCCGCGGGATCCATCTTTTTGAATTCGCCGGGGATATAACCCGCCATGATGCCTTCGAAATGGCAGATCATATCGAGTTCTTTTCTATCGGGGGCTACAAAGGTCTGCGCTTGTTCAGCCGTGATGCCCGGCGCTTCTGCAATGGTGAGCGTGTCATAGTGGCGCAGCACTTTTTTATGCATTTCCCGCAGATAAGTGTGCAGGTGCGGGCCTGTGGCGTAATAGTGTCCCCAGTCGTCCTGATAATGTTTTTTCAGGATGTCGGGCGTGATGGCGGGCCAGGATGTGTCCTTGGAGATAAAGGTAATGGCGTCCAGGCGGAAACCGTCGATGCCTTTGTCGAGCCAGAAGCGGAGGATCCCGTAAATATTTTCGCGAACGTCCGGGTTTTCCCAGTTCAGATCAGGTTGGTGGGCGGAAAAATAATGCAGGTACCAGGAGCGGGTGGCTTTGTTATAATGCCAGGCTTCTCCTGCCGGGTCAAAAAATCCACAACGATAGGGCGGCTGTCCTTTTTCTTCCGGCCACCAGTGATAGAAAGAATAATAAGGATTGTCCCTGGATGTCAGGGCCTGTCTGAACCAGGCATGTTTGTCGCTGGTGTGATTGATCACCATATCCATGATGATCTTCATGCCTTTATCGTGGACTTTTTGGATGAGTCTTTCCAGGTCTTTTAGGGTGCCCATCTGCGGTTGTATAGCTTTATAATCGCTGATGTCATATCCATTATCCTTGTCGGGAGAAGCATATACCGGATTGATCCACAGGATGTCGACGCCGAGGGAAGCGATGTAATCCAATTGGTTGATGATGCCTTGCAGATCACCGATGCCATCTCCGTTGCTGTCCTTAAAGCTGCGGGGGTACACCTGGTAGATGACGGCAGAATGCCACCATGTATGTCCGGTGCTGTCCATAACGGCATCTGTGAAAAGACTATGCCAGAATACTGGCATGGCATTTTACTTGCTTGGATAGGGGCATGCAAACAGATAAACAACATCTTTGGTGGCAGGACGGGATCATTTATCAAATTTATCCGCGCAGTTTCCAGGACAGTAATGACGACGGGATAGGGGACCTGAAAGGCATTCTCCGGCGGCTGGACTATCTGAAAGAACTGGGTATAAAGGCTATATGGATCTCGCCTATCTATCCTTCGCCCATGGCGGACTTTGGGTATGATATTTCGGATTACAGGGGTATCTGGCCGCGTTTTGGCACGATGGCGGATTTTGACGAGCTGTTGAAAGAGATACATGCAGCGGGGATGAAGCTCATTTTGGACCTGGTGCCCAATCATACTTCCGACGAGCATCCCTGGTTTGTGGAATCCCGCAGCTCCCGGGACAATCCTAAGCGGGATTGGTATATCTGGAAGGATGCGCGGCCTGATGGGAGCCCTCCCAACAACTGGCTGGCCTGTTTTGGGGGCAGCGCCTGGGAATGGGATGAGAAGACAAAGCAATATTATTATCATGCTTTTTTGACAAAGCAGCCGGACCTCAACTGGCGCAATCCCGAGGTGGAGAAAGCCATGATGGATGTCATCCGTTTTTGGCTGGACAAGGGAGTGGATGGGTTCCGGGTGGATGCCATGTGGCATATGATCAAGGATGAGCAGTTCCGGGACAATCCGAAGAACCCGGATTATGAGCTGACGATGGCTACCTATAATGAATTGTTGCCCGTCTATTCCACTGACCAGCCTGAAATGCATGCCATCGCCCACCGGATGCGGAAGGTACTGGATGAATATCCCGAGCGGCTGATGATCGCCGAGATCTATCTGCCTATTCACCGGCTGGTGGCGTATTATGGGAGCGATCAGAACAGGGAGGCGCATCTGCCGTTCAATTTTATGCTGATCAGCCTGCCCTGGGACCCCAAGCAGATAGCTGCCGCCATCGATGAGTATGAGGCTGCGCTGCCTTCCGACGGCTGGCCCAACTGGGTAATGGGCAACCATGACCAGCCTCGTATCACCAGCCGAATCGGACAGCAACAGGCAAGGATATCCGCTGTTCTGCTGCTTACCTTACCGGGCACACCTACTATGTATTATGGGGATGAGATAGGTATGCGGGATGTGCCCATACCACATAATGAGGTGCAGGATCCACAAGGGCTGAACATGCCGGATAAGAATTTAAGCCGTGATCCCGAGCGGACGCCCATGCAATGGGACAACAGCGATCATGCGGGTTTTACCCGGGGTAAGCCGTGGCTGCGGCTGGACAGGACCTGGCAGCGGGAGAATGTACAATTGCAGAAGCAGGATAAATATTCCATCCTTTGCTTATACCAGCGGTTGATCCGGCTGCGTCAGCAGGAACCCTCCCTGATGACGGGAACGTATAAACCCGTCTTTTCCGATCACCAGATGATCGTTTATATCCGGCAGGCTGAGGGAAGCGTTGGTTTTCTCGTTGCGCTGAACCTGACGCATCGTCCCTGTTATTTCAGACCCACGAATCTCAAATTTAAAGGCAGGATCGTCATCGACACTTTTCCCGAGCTGGAGCAGATGCAGGTGGAAGACACCATCGATCTGGGCGGCGATGAAGGAATGGTTGTAAGGTTGGAGGCATGGCAGTAAATATCCATCATACAGGTTGTACGTTCACCGTATGGGCACCCGAAAAAGCATCGATGCTGCTGCACCTGGTGGAGGACGATCGTCTTATTCCCATGCAAAAGGATGAGAAGGAATATTTCAGCGTTACGGTGGAAGGGGTGGGGCAGGGAGATACCTATTATTATCAACCTGAAGGGGGAAAGGATTGTCCTGATCCCGCCAGCCATTACCAGCCGTTGGGTATACATGGGCCTTCGGAAGTGGTAGATCATGATAAATATGTATGGCAAGATGGGGCCTGGAAGGGTTTGCCGTTGGAGGAGATGATCTTTTATGAGGTTCATGCGGGGACTTTTACGGAAGAGGGGACATTGTCTGCCGCGATCAGGAGGCTGGATGATCTGGTTAGTATAGGTATCAATGCCATCGAGCTGATGCCTGTATGTCAATTTCCCGGTACACGTAACTGGGGCTATGATGGGGTCTTTCTTTATTCAGTGCAGAACAATTATGGCGGTCCGGATGCATTGAAACAATTGGTGGATGCGTGTCATCAACGGGGGATAGCGGTATTTCTCGATGTGGTGTATAACCATGCCGGTGAAGAGGGCAATTATCTTTCATTTTTCGGTCCTTATTTTTCCGATAAATACCAGACGCCCTGGGGGAAGGCCTTTAACTATGACGGCGCCTGGTCGGATGGAGTACGGGCGTTTATCACCGGCAATGTATTGCATTGGGCGGAGCATTATCACATCGATGGGCTGCGGCTGGATGCGGTGCATGAGATCTTCGACAGGAATGCGGTGCGGATATGGGACCAGCTGCAGGATGAGGTAAGGAAGTGGGGGGAGAGGTCAGGCCGCCGGCTGTACCTGGTGGCGGAGAGTGATCTGAACAGTCCGCGGGTCGTTGCGCCCGTGGAGTTGGGCGGTCATGGTTTCGATGCGCAGTGGCTGGATGATTTTCATCATTCGCTCTATGTGCTGCTGGATGAGAAAGGCATCAAACATTATAAGGATTTCGGGCGGCTGGAGCAATTTGCCAAGGCATATACGGAAGGTTTTGTGCATAGCGGAGAGTGGGTGGAATTCCGCCACCGGCGGCATGGGGCTTCTTCTGCTGGCTTGCCCGGTCATCAGTTTGTTGTTTTTAACCAGAATCATGACTTGCCGGGTAACAGGCCCGGAGGGCAGCGGTTATCCATGCTGGTAGATCATGACCGGCTGAAGCTGGCAGCAGCGGCTGTCCTGTTGTCGCCTTATCTTCCCCTGCTGTTTATGGGGGAGGAGTATGGGGAGGATGCTCCTTTTAATTTTTTCTCGGACCATGAGGATGAAAAGCTGAGGAAGGAGCTGCGGGAAGGGCGCAAGAAGGAGTTCGAGGCTTTTGAATGGGGAGAGGATCCTCCCGATCCGCAGGATGAGCAGGTGTTCCTGGACAGCAAACTGCGATGGCACAAGCGGGATGAAGGGAAATATCGTGAGCTGTTGGAGTGGCATCGGGCGCTGATACATCTACGCAGGACACATCCGTTGATAAAGGACCTGTCGAGGCGGCGGATCAGGGCTGACGTGGCGGGAGCCAATGGGCTGGCGGTGCACCGGCATAGTGAGGATGGGAGACGGCAGCTACTTTGTCTTTTTAATTTTTCTGCTGATAAGATGGAGTATAGCATCCCTTACAGTGGCAAGTGGATGAGAGAGCCGGTATCTCTTCCTGCCTGGGGTGTGGCTGTCTATGATCTGGGTGAGACCAGTACGATTATGCTGCGTTCGGATGCTGTGAGCTTGCTGCGGGCGGATTGACAGTCCTTTTGAGCCGACTGTGTTGCGGTGCACCGTTCCGGGTTGGCCGTATCCCATATGATCTTCCAGCATTTACCGAACTTCTCTTCCGGCAATTGGAAGTCGATGGGCCCGGAATGGGCGTTGAATATGATATAAAAGCTGTCGTCGACGATAGGCTTATTTAATTGATCCACTGAACCGATGCCCTTACCGTAGAGGAATACGGCGAGGGATTTGGCAAACCCCATTTTCCAATGCTCTTCTCCCATTTCGGCGCCGTCAGGAAGGAACCAGGCGATGTCTGTAAGACCTTTGGAGCGAACGGGTTTTCCCATGAACCAGTACTTGCGGGAGAATACAGGATGTTCTCTCCGAAAATGAATGAGCCTGGATGTAAGCTCCATCAGCTCGCGATCTGCCTTTTCCCAGTTGATCCAGGAGAGCTCGTTATCCTGGCAATAGGTGTTGTTATTGCCTTGTTGTGTATGTCCTGCCTCGTCCCCGTTCAGCAGCATAGGCACGCCCTGGGAAAGGAAGAGGGTGGTGAGGAAATTTAGTTTTTGCCGGCGGCGCAGGGTATTGATGGCGGGATCGTCCGTAGGACCTTCGGCACCGCAGTTCCAGGAGAGATTATCCTGGTGGCCGTCCTGGTTGTTCTCGCCATTGGCTTCGTTGTGCCGTTGTTCATAGGACACCAGGTCTGTGAGGTTGAAGCCGTCGTGAGCCGTAATAAAATTGATGCTGGCGGTGGGGTTACGGTTATCGTTCTTGTACAGGTCCGAGCTGCCTGTAAATCTTTCCGCAAATTCGGCCAGCACGCTGTCTGCTCCTCTCCAGTAATTGCGCATGCAGTCGCGGTACAGGCCGTTCCATTCGGCCCAGCCGGGCGGGAACTGACCGATCTGGTAGCCGCCTTCGCCTACGTCCCAGGGTTCGGCGATGAGCTTTACCTGGGATAGAACAGGGTCCTGGTAGATGATGCTAAAGAAGGCGCCCAGCCTGTTGACATCATGCAATTCACGGGCGAGGGCTGCGGCCAGGTCGAAACGAAAACCATCCACGTGCATTTCCAGCACCCAATAGCGCAGACTGTCCATGATGAGCTGGAGGACATTGGGCAGGCGGGTATTCAGGGTATTGCCCGTGCCGGTGTAGTCGAAATAGAACCTTTTGTCTTCCGCCAGCCGGTAATATTCTACATTGTCGATGCCTTTGAAGGAGAGGGTAGGGCCCAGCTGGTTGCCTTCTCCCGTGTGATTGTATACCACGTCCAGGATCACTTCGATGCCGGCCTTGTGTAATTCCTTTACGGCCTGTTTAAACGTCTTCACTTGTCCTCCGGTGTCCTTGCCGTTGTAAAAGCGGATGTCGGGCGCAAAAAAGCCGATGGTATGGTAGCCCCAATAATTGGTGAGACCTTTTTCCGCCAGGTGTCTTTCGGTAATGGACTGCTGCACCGGCATGAGCTCGATGGCAGTGATGCCCAGCTTTTTCAGGTGGTCGATGAGCACCGGATGGGCCAGGGCGGAATAGGTGCCCCGGATCTCGTCCGGGATGCCGGGCATCAGCCAGGTGAGGTTTTTTACGTGTGCCTCGTAGATGATGCTGTTGTGATAGGCGACCTTGGGCGATTTGTCATCTTCCCAGTCGAAATGATGATCGATGACCGCGGCTTTTGGCGCCAGCGCTGCGTCGTCCGTATCGTTAAAGCTCAGGTCGTCCTCGCCTATCTTATATCCGAAAAGACTGTCGTCCCATTCCACGATGCTGCAGATGGCCCTGGCATAGGGGTCGAGCAGGATCTTGTTGGGGTTGAAGCGGTGCCCGTTGGATGGGTCGTAAACGCCGTATACCCTGTATCCGTATAGTTGTCCAGGCCCCAGTCCTTCTACATAGATATGCCATATGTTGTGAGACCGTTCGGTCAGCTGGATGCGCTGGTATTCTTTTTCTCCTTTGGGTTTGTGAAAGAGGCATAGTTCTACGTTGCCGGCGTGGCGGGCATAGAGGGAGAAGTTTACTCCTTTACCGTCCCAATGTGCGCCTAGCGGAAAAGGGTCACCCGGATACAGGTTCATGTGTGTGTGTTTTATATTGATGAATTTCTTTTGTCAATGCAGTGATGAGGTCGCCGGAATATGTTTTGACAGGCGGATACAAACATTGTGCCTGCCGGGGGGGTGATCTGGCGGGAGCGTTTTACAGGAAAGTAACGGGCAGTAAAGAACCCAGGGAAATTTAATTTGCTGTATCTTGTTGATTACATAGAAATTGAGTTATATTGCTATACGGTTTGATAAGAGACCTTTACCAGGATTTGGACTACATATCCCCCTGTATCCATAACAATACTACATCGATGGCGGGCTGCCATATTATTCCGTTGCCTTGATTACACCTGCTAACCCCCTTTACCGTTCAATATCTGTTATAAGCTTTAAGTGATCATACTTAACATGTACCTATGCAGGATAATAGTTTTACCCATTCCGCGCATAAGAGGATAATGTCAGAAGATGATGGGCGCTTCTCCGAAGACAGTGTAGGCGTATTGTTCCCTGTGGTGGCAATTGGTGCGGCTGCGGGAGGGATGGATGCCGTTTGCCGTCTGCTGGAGCATTTGCCGCCGGACCTGGGAATGGCGTATGTGATCTTATTATATCTGTCACCCGGGGAGCGGGGTGTAATGGATCTTTTCCAGCAGCGGACAGATATGAAGGTAGTGGTGGCCTGTAATACTACGTTACTGGAGATGAATAAGGTTTATGTATTGCCGGCGGAAAACTATCTGAGCATCGGCATTGGACGATTTGTTCATTTGCCCGTATTCCGTTCGAATAAAGCTTATCATGTCATCGACCATTTCTTTACCACGCTGGCGGGAATTTACAAGAACAATGCATATGCTGTTGTCCTGTCCGGAACGGGAGCTGATGGAACTGCCGGGATCCGCGCCATCCGTGCGGAAGGAGGTATTACGTTTGCCCAGGATGCTACGGCGGCCTTCCGTGGTATGCCGCAATATGCCATCGAATCGGGTTTTATCGATTTTGTGCTGCCGCCCGAAGGTATTGCAGGCCAGCTGGCAGCGCTGAAGGATTATTCTTTTCGCGCCGGGGCGATCCTCAGGCACCTGGAAAACAGCAAAGTGCAGCTGGGCAGGATCTATTTGCTGTTGTCGGGTAAATATGGGGTAGATTTTTCCCTGTACAAGCAATCCACGGTGAACAGGCGTATCATTCGCAGGATGACCTTGAATAAGATACCTAATGCAGAAACTTATTTAAAGCACCTGGAGGCCGACCCCGCGGAGATCGAGCTGCTGTATAAGGACCTCCTTTCAGGCGTGGGTGGATTCTTTCGCGAGCCGGCCCTGGGCCGGGTATTGGTAAAAAAAATTTTTCCTGTCCTGTTGAAGGATAGGAAACCTGATGAGCCGGTGCGCGTATGGATCCCTGCCTGTTCCGGCGGCGAAGAGGCCTGCTCGATGGCCATCTATCTGCTGGAGTATATGCATGCCAGGGATATACAGGCTCCCATACAAATTTTTGCAACCGACCTTCATGAGGGTAGCATAGAAATGGCAAGAACGGGTTTTTACACCAAGGCCGCCGTTCACCACCTTTCGCCTTTGCGGTTGAAAAAATTCTTTATCAAGATAGAGGGCGGCTACCAGGTGATAAAAGCCATACGGGATATGTGCATCTTTGCTTCGCATAATTTTTTGAAAGATCCGCCCTATGCACGCATGGATATCATCAGCTGCCGGCATGCTATGCTGTCACTGGAACAAACTGCTCAACAGAAAGCGCTGAGGATCTTTTATTATTCGCTGAAACAGACAGGTTTCCTGCTGCTGGACAGGACAGATACATTCCATGATCCGCAGCCATTTTTCCAGCGGGCATTCAAAGAGTGGAATATTTATACTAAAAGAACAGACATATCCTCTCCGATCATCGATTTGCATGCAACCATTCTGCAGACAACGCGTGAAAACAACAAAGACCCGCAGGATACTGATAACCTTCCGGAAAAGGGAAAGGCAGCGGACAGGATCATGTTATCCCGCTATGTCTCCGCAGGGTTACTTGTCGATGGAGAAGGCCACATACTGCGGTTCTACGGCGTGACTGCGCCTTATCTGCGCCCGCGGGCCGGAAAAGCTACGCTGGAATTGTTTAGTATCGTCCACGAAAGCCTGGTGTATGAATTGCACGATCTGTTGCAGCAGGTGAAACGGCACGGTGTAGCTGCCAGCAAGGCCGGAATAATAGTCCAGACCGGGCAAGACGCAAAAATGGTGACGATAGATGTTGTGCCTGTAAAGCAGCCCGGTGATACATGGCTGCTGATCGTTTTCCGTGAACCTTCCCCTGGAGGTCCGGATGCCGGGCCCGGTGAGGATACCTGGAAGCAGAGAATACTTGAGCTGGAAGAAAGCCTGCTGGAAGCCGGAAGGCAAATGCTGGCAATGCATGATGAGTTCGGGCAGGTCCGGATGGAGCTGCAGGCAGCTCATGAAGAGCTGCTGTCTTCCAATGAAGAGCTGCAAAGCATCAATGAACAGCTGGAGACGTCCAAAGAGGAGCTGCAGTCCACGAATGAAGAGCTGACGACGATGAATGAGGAGGTGATCCGGCGCAATGCGGAGCTGAAAGAATCCATCGAATATGCCGAAGCCATTGTGGAGACCATCGGCCAGCCCCTGCTGGACCTCTACAGCGATCTCCGGGTACGGAAAGCCAATAAGAGCTTTTATTCTTTTTTTCGGCTGACATGCGAGGAGATGGAAGGCAACTATCTGTCTGAGACGGCGAATGGGCTTTTCAATATCCCGGAGCTGATGGATGGCCTGCGGCTTGCCATATCGAGGAGGATCCCGTTCAGGGAGCTCGAATGGAAGTATGCGGCACCCGATGCAGGCGAAAGGATCATTCTTTTCAACGCCACGCGTATCAATGGACAGCCGGGCAAGCGGGCCAGGATATTGCTGGCCATGGAAGATATAACGGAAAGGCGGCAGCTGGAAAAGAGGAAGGATGAGTTCATCAGCATTGCCAGCCATGAGCTGAAGATGCCTGCCACCAGCATCCAGGCCTATGCGCAGATATTGTACAACGAGTTTGTGGAAGCCAACGACCAACAGTCGGCCCAGCTGGTGGGCAAGCTCAACAAACAGGTGGCCAGGCTGGCCACGCTCACAAGAGACCTGCTGGACATGAGCAACATCAGCCAGGGCCATCTCCGGTTGAAAGAAAGTTTTTTCGATATTCAAAACATGGTGGATGAGACCATCGAGGAAATGCAGCGAACGACACCCATACGGCTCATCTTCTCACGTGCGTATCCTGTAGGAAATTTTTGGGGTGACAGGGATAGGCTGGGGCAGGTGCTCCGCAATCTTATTTCGAATGCGATCAAATATTCCGCGGGCGGTACCCAGGTCCTCATCGGTCTGGATATGCAGGAGAAGCATTTACATTTATGCGTACAGGATTTCGGCATCGGCATGACGCCTGCGACCCAGGAAAAGATCTTCGATCGGTTTTTCCGGGTGGACGATCCTGCCGCGCGACAATATTCCGGCCTTGGATTGGGATTGTATATATCCCAGGAGATCGTGCGTCAGCATGGAGGGAAGATCACCGTGCAAAGTGAAAAGGACAAGGGCTCTACGTTTACCGTCATCCTTCCTGACAGGAAGGAGCCGTTTTCCATGGTATAAAATTATAAGCTTAGTCTGCAGGCATCTGCTGCCGGGCGAAAAGCAGCTCCTTCAGCCGCTGGATATGCAGCTCCATTTCCCGGACCATGCGACGGTGCGTATCGCGCAGCATGGCAAGACTCGTGGCTGTTTCTTTGTCGGCCAGCTTGCAAAGGAGCGCCCGTCTTTCCTCCATCATCTGCAGGGCCGTCCATAAAGTAGCCTCGATGCCGGTGACCTGCTTTGCCAGCAGATGCAGCATGTGGTCGATGTGCGTGGCGGCCTGTTCGGCCAGAACGGCTTCCTGCATGACGGAATCCGGTGGCGTCACCCGGGGAAGATCCCGCCGTACCAGCTGCCGGATGGTTTCCTGCATCTCATGCAGGCGCAAGATCCTGTCCACTTGCATATTATGGAGGACGGCCAGGGGCATGCTGTTATGTTCCGCCTCTTCGGGGTCCTGAACGATACAGATGCCCCCGCATTTTTTGACGGCCGCCATGCCGGCCACGCCGTCATCCAGCATGCCCGTGAGTATGATCCCTATACAATGAGTATCCCAGGCGGCGGCAGCCGAACGCAGCGCTACATCGATGGCCGGCCGCCATCGTCCTTCTGTGGGGCCCTGCCCCAGCAGCAGCTTGTTCTCCTTGATGATCAGGTGCAGGCCAGCCGTAGCCAGATACACATTTCCTCTTTCCAAAGGCATATTGTCCGCCGCCACATGGCAAGGCAGCGAAGTGCTTCTCCGCAACCCTTCCACCATCAGCTCGCTGGACCCATCCCTTGAAACATGGATGACTACCGCTATCGCGGCATTGATGTCCTTATCGAAGGCGGAAAGCAGCGGGCGAATGGCCTTCATTCCTCCGGCGGAAGCCCCGATGACGATGATAAATCCATCCTTCTGCAGCATGCCTGATTTTTACCTGATGCTTGCAATCATCGCGCCATTGACCTTATCCCGGTGCCCGCAAGTCCGTAACATCGGCTACGACCCCGGCAGCCCGGTCGGCGTCCCCGTTTTCCCCGCGATGCAGGCGCCCGGTGATACTGATCCACCGGATATCCCCATTCGGCCGGCGGATCCGGCATTCTTTGTTGATCCTGCCCGAGGTCAGCAGACCGCGGAAAGCTTCCTTATAGATCTCTTTATCCTCGTCCACCAGGTAGGTCATGCCCTTGTCGGGGGTCCATTCCTCCTGTGGGGAATCAAATCCATACAGCTGGTCGTGACGGGTATTCCTTTTCATCCGGAGCGTCGCCGGGTCCAGCTCCCATGCCCCCAGATTGGCTGCCTCCAGCGCCATCTCCAGGCTGGACTCCGCAAACCGGAGGTCCTGTTTGCTCTGGCGGCCGCTCTCGCTCATGCGCAGGTTGCGGTCTTCGCTCACTTTCAACGCCGTCTGGGCATTCGAGCGTTCGGTCATATCCTCGATGGCCAGCAGCACCCGGGCCTTCCTGCCCGGTTCCCCATTCATGCTCATGGCATTCATCACAAGCGATTTGATGCCCAGGTTGGGAAAATGATGGTTCAGCTCGAAATTTTGAAACGGGAGTCCTTTCGCAATCATTTTCTTCAGCTGCGTACGCAGGCCCTGAATATCGAACATACCCGATCCGGTCTCGAAGAGAAAATTACCTTCCGCCTCGTCCACACTCAGCCGGAAGGTGGTATAAAAGGCCTGGTTGGCTGTGATAATGCGGAAGTCGGCATTGAGAACGATCAGGGGTTCGCGGATAGTCTCCACGATGGCCTTGGTAAAATCCACGGATTCCTTGAGGTCGTTATTGCGCAGCTGCAGCTCTTCGTTGATGGTGATCAGCTCTTCGTTAGTGGATTGCAATTCTTCCTTGGAAGTTTCCAGCTCTTCGTTGATGCTTTGCAGCTCTTCATTGGAGGAAAGCACTTCCTCGTTGGCGGATTGAAGTTCCTCCCGGGTGGCTTCAAAGTCCTCGGTCATGGATTTGACATGCTCGCGGGCTTCCTTCAGCTCCGCTTCCAGGGCCTGTATGCGCTTGTCTTTTTCATTATTCCGGTAGGTGGGCGTTTGCCTGGACTTGGGGGCGGGCAGCGCCGGATGGGTCTCCGGCCGGAATACGATGAGCATGCATGCCTCTGCGCTGGGCGTCTTCACCGGCACCACCTCCAATGTGATATTCCTTGCTTGTCCATTGTCTGAAAGATGGACATTCTCCTTGCGAACAGCCTTCCCATCTTTATTTACCTGCCTGATAAGCCCTCTCAGCTCGAAGATCAGCTCATCCCGGATCATTTTCAGCAGGTGCAGGCTTGCCTTGCCCGTAGCAGGCTGGAGAAAAGGAAAGGTGGCCCCATAAAAACGCAGGATATGCAGATCTTTATTCACCAGGACGGATGCCGGCATATAAAGGGACAGCATGAGCTTTTCCGCCTCTTTTTCGATGTCTATCTCCTTGGCCTGGGGTGAAATGAGCATTTTTTCATCTTTTAGATTCGTATCCGGTAAATAAGACGGATGGCGGATGGAAAAACTAAACTGCAGATTGGCCGGCGCCGACTTTTTAATATAGATCCGGAGGTCCTTGTCTGTCTGTTCGAACAATTCCGTAGAATTGCCCACTGTCTCCGACTTGCCCAGCAACAGATATTTGGAGGGCTTCAGTGCGTAGTGAAAGGCCTGCATGATCTTTTTTTGCGCCGTCTGCTCCATGTAAATAAGAACGTTCTGACAGCTGATGATATCCATCCGGGAAAAGGGGGGGTCTTTCAGCAGGTTGTGAGTGGCGAAGATACAGACGTCCCTGATAGGTTTAATGATCTGGTAGCTGCCGTCGATCTTCACAAAGAACTTTTTCAGCCGCTGAGGCGATACATTGGCTACGGCGCTGGTGTCGAAGATGCCTGTCCTGGCTTTATTGATGGCCGGTTCGCTGAGGTCGGTGGCAAAAATTTGGATAGGCATGCTCATCGCCTTGTCCTTCAGGAACTCGAAGAGGCAGATGGCGATGGAATATGGTTCTTCCCCCGTAGCGCAGGCGGGTATCCAGATGCGGACAGGGTCGTGGGAACGCCTGTTCTTCAGCAGGATGGGAAAGATCTTTTTTGAGAGGGCGGCATAAAGGGTCGGCTCCCGGAAGAAACTGGTGACATTGATGAGCAGGTCCTTGTACAGCAGGTCCACCTCCACCTTGCTTTCCCTCAGCAGCCGGATGTATTGCTCCAGGGTGGTAAGCCTGTTTAAGGATATGCGGCGAATGATACGCCGTATGATGGTCGTCTGTTTGTACAGGGTGAAATCCACATCGTGCTTGTTTAAAAGAATGATATGGATCTTGCGAAGGTCGTCCTCGTTATTCTCGATGTTCTCCACCTTGAGATCGTTCCTGTACATGCCCTTCAGGATACTTTTCAGCTCGGAAGCTATGCGGTAGGGTGGCAAAACGAAATCGATATAGCCGGATTCGATGGCATGCTGGGGCATTCCCAGGAAGCGGGCAGTATTGTCTTGTGCAAAAGTGATCCCTCCTTCTGTTTTGATAGCTTTGATGCCGGCCGTACCGTCCGTGGCGGTCCCTGAAAGGATGATGGCGATCGCCTTGCCCTGGTAAACGGGAGCTAACGCCATGAGAAAATGATCGATAGTATGAATGCCGTCTTCCGATGGTTTCCTGGCGGAGAGATGGAATGCATTATCGTCGATGGTCAGGATGCTGCCGGGCGTTATAACATATAGATTGTCAGGTTCCGCTGCCATACCTTCCTCCACGCGGCGAACCTGCATTTTTGTTTTTTTCTCCAGCAATTCCGGCAAAATACTTTCATGCACGGCGGAAAGGTGCTGAAGGACCACATAAGCGGCGCCTGTATCGGGTGGAAGGTTTTCCAGCAGCTGGATGATCGCCTCGAGTCCTCCCGCGGAAGCGCCGATGGCCACAATGGGGCAAGAGATGTTATTCTCCATGAGACTAAAATAGAAAAATAAAAGTACGGGCTTTTCCCGTACTTTTATTTTAAGCGACCTGCTGTTTTTCCGGGCAGGTCATTTGTGCCTTTTTGGAGCGACATGCTCGTCTTTTCTGCGTAAAGCTTCATTATTCCATCCCCGTTCATTATTGTAATTAGCTCCTTTACCGGATTCGCTGCCTTGCTTATAAGCCTGTTTGCCTAGTTGTTCTGAGCCTTGTCCGAAGTTGGATCCACCCTGCGCTGTCGATCCATGGTGGTATGTCGCCCTGCTTTTTGGATTGCCTTCCTGTATATCATTGTTCTGCCTGTGTGTGTGATTTTTCATATGCGCGCATTTTGAGTTACCACGCAGCAAAAGTTATACCCCGGGTCATGCCGGCTCAGGATTGATGTTCTTTTACAATCTGGCTTTCGACGGCCTTCCAGATGGCGTCCGTTACTTCTTTTGCATGCCTGTTCTTCAGGTCTTCTCCCGTCTGTACATTCCCTTTTTCATCGAAGTCGATGTAGCCGTTGATGATGTCGTCCAGGAGCTTATCGTCGTTGTCGGGCACCACCCTGTAGATGACTGCGGGGTCGTCGGAAGGAATCGTCTCCACGGTAAAGCTGTATTCCTTCCCTTCTATATTGGCCGTGATCTTTTCCAGGTTCATAATCATGCTGTTTATTTGAGGTGAGTGAAAGCGTATTTCCTGTGCATGGGCTTCATAAGCCGTGCCAGCCGGCTGCGGGGGGACAGTTCCGGCGGCTATGAGGAAGCGATTCCCCATGGGGTTTGGCCCCGGCTTCGTATTTTTAAGGTATGAAAGAGATCAGGGCCATTGTAAAGGCCTATCAATCCATCGATTTTGAGAAGACCAGGGCAGCCCTTGCCACCGTGGTGCGTGTGGAAGGGTCTTCTTACCGGCGGGCGGGCGCCCGGATGCTGGTGCTGGATAATGGCGTTTACCTGGGAGGTATCAGCGGAGGATGCCTGGAAGGGGATGCATTGCGGAGGGCGCAAAAGGCCATTGGTCTGCATCATCCTTCCGTCGTCACTTATGATACGATGCAGGAGGATGATCACCAGGTAGGGGTGGGATTGGGGTGCCAGGGGATCATCGATGTGCTGTTTACGCCGCTGGAACCGGAAGATCCGGAAAATCCTGTACGGGTGCTGGAGCGGTTAGTGGATATTCGTGAACCCGCATGCCTGGTGACAATTACGGGGGGAACGGAGACGCCGGGAAGGAGTATTCTTTTTGAAGAGGGCAGGCCTGTACCCGGGGATGTGTTGGGGGATATAAATGATTGCCGGGCCACGTTGCAGTCACGAAGCTTTTCTTATGCGTCGGGGATGAGCCTGTTTGTGGAGATTGTCCTGCCGGCCATACAGGTGATCGTTTATGGCAGTAACAATGATATCTATCCTTTTCTGCGTATGAGTGGAGAGCTGGGATGGGATACGGTGCTTGTGACTAATTTATTGCGTGCGGATAAGGTGCTGTGGTCGCTGGCGGGCCAGGTATTGGACCAGGCGATGGAAGGGACGCCTTCCGTGGATGCCTATACGGCCATTGTGCTGATGACGCATGATTATAAGACGGATCTGCGGCGTCTGCCGGAAGTGTTGGGGACGGATGCTTCTTATATTGGGATATTGGGGCCACGCAAGCGGACGGAAAGGATGTATGCGGCCCTCGGGGCGGAGGGGCGATCCGTCGGCGAGGCGGATCGCCAACGGATATACTCACCTGCCGGACTCGATATCGGCGCCAGCACGCCCGAAGAGATCGCTCTTTCCATACTGGCGGAGATACGGGGGCATTTTGCGGGCAGGCAGGGCTCACCTTTACGGCTACGTACGGGTACCATTTACAGCGGACAGTAGTGTGAACAGCACCAGCCACCGGCAGGTGAAGGACCTGGAGGACGTGGTAGTCATTGGTTACCAGACCTGCCCCTGCTTTGCCCCCCGTGACGGAAGCTATGCCGAAATTTCGTGACATTCATATCAGCAATATTGTTTGTGATGGCGCTGAAGAAGGTATCTTTGTCCGCGGCTTGCCTGAGATGGATATAGCGCAGCCGCGAACGCTCTGCAAATAAAAAGATAACATAACATGGCACCCATCAAGACGGCCTTGCTTTCATTCGGAATGTCCGGACGTGTATTCCACGCTCCTTTCCTTCATCTTAACCCGGGATTTGAACTGTATGCGATCTGGGAAAGAGAGAAGAGTCTTTCAAAAGCGCTGTATCCCTATGTGCGCGTTTATCGCAGTTTTGAAGAAATATTACAGGATGAGGCCATAGAGCTGGTGGTCGTCAATACCCCCAACTATACGCATTATGAATTTGCCAAGGCAGTGCTGGAGGCGGGTAAGCATGCCGTGGTGGAGAAGCCTTTTACGGTGACTGTGGAGGAAGGTCAGGAGCTGGAAGCCCTCGCCATGGAAAAGGGTAAGAAGCTTGCCGTCTATCAGAGCAGGCGTTATGACAGCGATTCCAGGACGGTAAAAAAGATCGTGGAGGAAGGCTGGCTGGGAGAGATCGTGGAGGTAGAGCTGCATTATGACCGGTACACAACTGCGCTCAGTCCCAAAGTACACAAGGAAACGCCAGGGCCAGGCAGGGGGCTGTTATATGACCTCGGATCGCATCTGCTTGACCAGGTGCTGCAGCTGTTTGGTATGCCTTCCGCTGTGTTTGCGGACATTGGTATCATACGTCCCATCTCCAGGGTGGATGATTATATGGAGCTGTTGCTGTATTATCCTGCTGCGCGCAATCTGCGGGTGAGGCTGAAGTCGAGCTATCTTGTCCGGGAAGCTGTGCCTGCTACCGCCTTATACGGCACACTGGGTACCTTTTTAAAGCCCAAGGCCGACCCCCAGGAGCAGCGTTTGCTGGCGGGCGCCATGCCGGATGAAAAGGACTGGGGTGTAGAGCCGGAGAGTGGGAAGGGGCTTTTGCATACGGAAAAAGATGGAAAGGTCATCAGGGAATATATTCCTTCGCTGAAAGGGGATTATGGAGATTTCTATGTAGGAATGTATGAGACTATCCGCAATAATAAGCCTGTGCCGGTGACGCCGGAAGAAGGGATCGATATCATCAGGGTCATCACAGCTGCCTATAAAAGTAATGAATTAAAGAAGGTGATCCCTGTAGAATGATCGCAATCGCCAAAGCGGACCACAGGTCCGCTGGCCGAAGGCCCATCATAAGATAATTTCTACCGGAGGATAAATTGATGGGTTATCCGGAGGCAGAAATTCACGATAACGTTTGCGTAAATAAAAAAGACAGTATGGCCAGCCGGTCTGAAAATACTTTCTAACATTGTCACGAAGCATTTCAATGCGGCAAACGACCTTGTAAAGTGGATTATAACTGAAATAAAAGTGCTATGAAGAATTTTTTGGACGAAAACTTTTTACTGGACAGTAAGGCAGCGCAGCAGCTGTATCATGACTATGCCAAGGAGATGCCGATCATCGATTATCACTGTCATCTGTCCCCGCAGCAAATAGCTGCCGATCATCAATTCGAGAACCTCACGCAGGTGTGGCTGTATGGCGACCATTACAAGTGGCGGGCTATGCGGACCAATGGAGTGGATGAAAGCTTCTGCACGGGGGATCAGCCGGATTATGAAAAATTCCTGAAGTGGGCGGAAACCGTTCCCTATACGCTGCGCAACCCCCTGTATCATTGGACACACCTGGAATTACGGAGGTATTTTGACGTGCATGACATCCTCAGCAGCCGGACGGCCAAGAAGATATATGGGACATGTTCGGATAAGATACAGACAAAAGAATATTCGGTGCGCAACCTGCTGCGCAAAATGAATGTAAGGGCTGTTTGTACCACGGATGATCCGGTGGATTCGCTGGAGCATCATCTCAAGCTGAAGCAGGATGGTTTTGAGATCCCCATTCTGCCGGCTTTTCGTCCTGACGGCGCCATGAATGTGGACAACCCGGATCATTTCAATGCCTATATCCGGCGGCTGGAGACGGCTACCAACGTAGCCATCTCGAACTTTAACGATTATCTTTTTGCTTTGCAGAACCGGCATGATTTCTTTGCTTCGGTGGGCTGCACGGTATCCGATCATGGGTTGGAAGAGATCTATTCGGAGGAGTTCACAGGTTGGGAAATAGAGGCTGTATTTAACAAAGTGCGGGCGGGCAAGGTATTGAATGAAGTAGAGCGCCGCAAGTTCAAATCCGCCATGCTGGTACATTTTGCCGAATGGGATTGGGAAAAGGGATGGGTGCAGCAGTTCCACCTGGGAGCTTTGCGTAACAACAACAGCCGTATGATGCAGCGCCTGGGGCCTGATACCGGTTGGGATTCCATGGGCGATTTTTCCCAGGGAAGGTCGTTGGCACGATTCCTCGACAGGCTGGATAAGGAGGATAAGCTGGCAAAGACCATTATCTATAATCTGAACCCAGCCGACAATGAGCTGATGGCGACGATGATCGGGAATTTTAATGACGGGTCTGTTGCCGGGAAGGTACAATACGGCTCTGCCTGGTGGTTCCTCGATCAGAAGGATGGGATGATCCGCCAGATCAATGCATTGTCCAATATGGGGCTGCTCAGCCGTTTTGTGGGTATGCTGACGGATTCGCGCAGTTTTCTTTCCTATCCCCGGCATGAGTATTTCCGCCGGATACTTTGCAATCTTTTTGGGGAGGAGATCACCAGGGGGGAATTGCCGAATGATATGGAGTGGATCGGGAAAGTGGTGAGGGATATTTGCTATTATAACGCGAAGCAGTATTTTAATTTTCAGCCCGCGGGCTCGCTGGCTGCGTATTCGGAATAAGTTGCGGTGGAAATGAAGTTGACCAAGTTAATTACGATTGCTTTTTGTCTTGTTTTACAGGCTGCTGCCGCCGCACCGGTTCCTCATGGGTGTAAAGGCGTACCACCCGGATGGAAATTAGTCTGGTCGGATGAATTCAACTATACAGGTCTGCCCGATGCGACGAAGTGGGATTATGATGTAGGGGGAGATGGATGGGGCAACAATGAGTCGGAGTATTATACCCGGGCGGACAAAAAGAATGCCTGGGTAAAGGATGGCTTTTTGTATATCACGGCCCGCAAGGAGGTAAAAGAGGGAAGGCAGTACACATCCGCCCGTTTGGTGACGAAAGGGAAGGGGGACTGGCTTTATGGCCGTATAGAGGTCCGGGCTAAGCTGCCGGAAGGCAGGGGCATGTGGCCAGCTATCTGGCTGTTGCCCACCGAAGATAAATATGGAGGGTGGCCTGCCAGCGGTGAGGTGGATATCATGGAGAATGTAGGTTTTATGCCTGACAGTGTCTTTGGCAGCATTCATACCCAAAAGTTCAATCACATCATTCATACGCAAACGACGAAAGGGCTCTATGTCAAAGACCCATATACGAATTTTCATGTGTATAGTGTGGAGTGGAGCCGGCAGGCCATCAGCTTTTTTGTGGACGGTCAGCAGTACTTAACTTTTTATAATTCGGGAAAAGGGTTTGAAGAATGGCCTTTTGATGAGCGGTTCCATCTTCTTCTGAATATTGCCGTAGGCGGAGGATGGGGTGGTAAAAAGGGGATTGATGACGCTATCTTTCCCCGGAGCATGGTCGTCGATTATGTGCGGGTCTATCAGCGGGAAGACGTCGAAGGCAAAGTGGATTCACTGTTGCAGAAGATGACGTTGGAAGAGAAGGTAGGACAGCTGAACCAGTACAATGATGATCTGAACCCTACAGGACCTGTCACGTATGCGGGTGACAACAAGGCAAAGGAGGTCAGCGCAGGCCGGGTAGGGTCGATGCTCAATGTCATTGGAGCGAAAAATACCCGGCGGCTGCAGGAAGAGGCGATGAAGTCGAGACTAAAGATCCCCCTGCTTTTTGGGCAGGATGTTATACATGGATACCGGGTGACCTTTCCCATACCTTTGGCAGAAGCGGCCAGCTGGGATATGGCGGCGATCAGGCAGTCTGCCAGGGTGGCTGCGACGGAAGCTGCTGCCTCCGGTATTCACTGGACCTTTGCCCCCATGGTGGACATTGCGCGTGATCCCCGGTGGGGGCGTGTGATGGAGGGAGCCGGGGAAGATCCTTACCTGGGTGCATTGATCGCCCGGGCCCGTGTGCAGGGCTTTCAGGGCAATGGTCCGGGGAGCCTGGATGCAGTGATGGCCTGTGCCAAACACTTCGCGGCGTATGGCGCCGCCATCGGCGGACGTGATTACAACAGCGTGGATATGAGTCTGCGCACCTTATGGGAAATTTATCTGCCGCCCTTCAAGGCGGCCCTGGATGCAGGGGCTGCCACTTTTATGAACTCTTTTAACGATCTCAACGGGGTGCCGGCTACCGGTAACGGTTACCTTCAGCGCGATATCCTGAAAGGGAAGTGGCATTTCTCCGGCTTTGTGGTCAGCGACTGGGGTTCCATCGGTGAGATGATCCCTCATGGATATGTGGCGGATAGTAAGCAGGCCGCGGAGGTGGCTATCAAGGCGGGTTCCGATATGGATATGGAAAGCCGTTGCTATATCAGCAATCTTGTCAGCCTGGTAAAGGAGGGCAAGGTAGCGGAGTCGTTGGTGGATGAGGCGGTGAAAAGGATATTGACGAAGAAGTTCGAGCTGGGGCTTTTTGATGATCCCTTCCGTTATAGCGATGAGAAAAGAGAGGCTGCTGTACAGAATACGTCTGCCAGCAGGGCGGTATCCCGTCAGATGGCCTGTAAGAGTGTTGTCCTGTTGAAGAATGAAGGTCATCTGCTGCCGCTGTCTAAAAATATAAAGACCATTGCGCTGCTGGGCCCGCTGATGAAGGCCAAAAAAGAGATGCAGGGTTTCTGGTCCTTTGACTGGGGACCTGAGGACCAGTTGATCTCTCCTTATGAAGGTATTGCCGATAAGCTGGGAAACAACACCCGTCTGCTATATGCGAAAGGCTGCGGGATCGAGGATACCAGCCGGGCCGGCGTTGCGGAAGCCGTTGCTGCGGCTGCACAGGCCGATGTGACGATACTGGCCGTCGGTGAAAGACAGGATATGAGCGGAGAGGCAAAGAGCAGGGCCAATATTCATTTGCCGGGTATCCAGGAAGAACTGGTAAAGGCTGTCCAGGCCACCGGCAAGCCTGTCATCGTCATGGTCATGGGTGGAAGACCGCTGATATTCAATTGGACCGCCGATCATGTGCCTGCCATTCTTTTTACCTGGTGGCTGGGCAGTGAGGCGGGACATGCCATGGCCGACGTTCTTTTTGGCGATTACAATCCTGCAGGGAAGCTGCCGATCAGCTTTCCCCGGGAAGAAGGTCAGCTACCTGTATACTACAATTATCTGAGTACGGGCCGGCCGGGTAAGGATGATAGTGACCGGTTTTACCGGACAGGATATATCGACCTGGTAAAAAGCCCCCGCTTTGCTTTTGGATATGGTCTGAGCTATACGGATTTTGTATACAGCGACCTGCAGCTCAGCCGGACAGAGATGACCCCATCAGATAGCCTGGTCGTTACTTTCACGCTGACCAATAAGGGCAGCTTTGCAGGAGAGGAAGTGGCTCAGCTATATATACGGGACCTTGTGGCTCAGCCATTGCGGCCTGTGAAAGAGCTAAAGGATTTTAGCAAAGTGAGATTGGAGCCTGGAGAAAGCAGACGTCTTTCTTTTACCATCGATAAAAATAAGCTGTCCTTTTATAATGAGGAGCTGGAGTGGATCGTTCAGTCCGGGCAGTTCGAACTGATGGTCGGCGCCGCATCCAATGCTATCCGGCTGCATGGCACTTTTGTTTTGAAATAACCCGGGCACAGCGGGGGGAGGCGGGCGCTAAAAACAAAAACCCGATATGAAGATACCGGGTAATGAGTCGACTCTGATTTAGACCTTATCCTAAAGGCGAATTTAAATAAGTTATAAATATAAATTATATTGAATATAAAGAATTGACCGATTTCTAATGATCGGCATATTTTGTTGAATAAAACAAGGACTAATCCCATATAATTCTTTTTACTAATGGTATTTAAGGGTTTTCTTTTAGAAGGTTTTCTGCATAAATACGAACAGACCTTGTAACGAAAGCGGACAGACCCCCCGGGAAAGTAAGAATTAACACATTTATTCCCAGATAACTATAGTGATGGCACTATATTAGCGCCCTAAAGAACAACCTATTAAGTGACCCATCCATATGAAAGAGGAGGACCGCATCTGGAGACTCATAGCCAAAAGACTTGCCGGAGAAGCGACGGAGAAAGACCTGCTGGAGCTGCAGGAGCTGTTAAAAGCTCATCCGGATAAGTCTTATTCCTCACAATTATTAATAGATCTGTGGAAACCGGTGGCGGCAGAAGATACCGGGGCTGCTGAGAAAGCCTTTGACAATCATATGCAGCGGCTGGCGGCCCGGCAGGAAAAGGCCAAAGCTGTCAGACCCGTCAGCAGATACAGACCGCCGGAAGAGGGGAAGAAATGGTCCGCCGGTTATAGCCTGCTCCGCAATTACAGTAAGACCATCAGCCGTAATTTCCTGCGAAGCAAGACTTTTTCCTTTGTTAATATTACCGGTCTTGCTATCGGGATGGCAAGCGCGCTTATTATCCTGTTATGGGCAAGGAATGAGATGAGCTATGATCTTTTTCATGAAAAGAAGGATCGCATTTACCAGGTGCTCAGCCGGGGTTCTTTTGATGGAAAACCGGCGATCTGGCCGAACACGCCCATGGTGATGGGGCCGGTCCTGAAAAAGGAATATCCCCAGGTGGAGGAAATGACGCGTATGAACTGGGTGGGCGCTTTTGTCCTGTCGAACGGGGACAAGCATCTTCAGACGCAGGGTTATCTTGTGGACACGGGTTTTTTAAGGATCTTCAGCTATCCTTTGCTGCAGGGAGACCCGCGGACCGCCCTGAACAATCCTCATTCGATCATACTAACAGAGACGTCGGCCCGAAAATTGTTCGGCACCACCGATGTATTGGGCGTTACCATGCGGGTGGACAGCGTACCGGATTATACCGTGACGGGCGTATTAAAGGACATGCCCTCCAATACCCGGTTCTCTAAAATGGAATACCTGGTGCCCTGGAGCTATACAAAAGAAGTGAAGTGGGAGGAGTCCAGCTGGGCAAAAGGTTCTATCGCTACATACGTTCTATTGCGACCTGGTGTGAGTGAGCAGCAGGCCGACCGGCTTTTCGGGCATATCATTACGGCGCATGCCCCTGATGTAAAGAACGATGTATTCCTGCATCCGCTGTGGAAATGGCGGCTCTATTCCGGGTTTGAGAGTGGGAAGAATGCCGGAGGATATATCGAGCAGGTACGAATGTTTATCATCATTGCGGCCTTTATCCTCCTCATTGCCTGTATCAATTATATGAACCTGAGTACGGCCCGGAGTGAAAAAAGGGCCAGAGAGGTGGGTATCCGAAAAGTCGTAGGCGCCGGGAGAGGGTCGTTGGTGGGGAGGTTTATCGGCGAGTCGCTGCTCATGGCAATATTGGCAGGGGTGATTGCGCTGCTGATCGTGCAGCCCGTGCTGCCTTATTTCAACAGGCTGGTAGAAGAGTCTTTATCTGTGCCCTACCGGGATGCAGGGTTTTGGATTGGCATCGCCGGCTTTATATTATTGACAGGATTGCTGGCTGGTTCTTATCCGGCGTTCTATTTGTCCGGTTTCCGGCCTATACAGGTGCTAAAGGGGCACTTTAAAGTGGGTGCTGCCCTGGTAGCTCCCCGTAAAATATTGGTGGTGGTGCAGTTTACCACGGCTATTGCCTTTATCATCTGTACGCTGGTGGTTTACCGGCAGCTGATGTTCGTGAAACAGCGGGATACCGGGTTTGACAAGGGTAACCTGGCCTTTGTTTATATAAAAGGGGATATCGCTAAAAACTATCCCCTGATCAAGGGTGAGCTGGTGAGCCGTGGGCTCGTCACCTCCATCACGCGGACAAATTCTCCCGTGACGGATATATGGAGTACCGATGACAGCTATGAATGGAAGGGAAAGGATACTGGTATAAGATCTTTTTTCTGCAAGTTTACCGCGGATAAAAACTTTGTGCAGACCATCGGGTTGAAGCTGGTGGCTGGAAGGGACATCGATATACAGGCATATCCCACGGACAGCACAGCCATACTGCTGAACGAAGCTGCCGTAAGATCTATGGGATTGACCAATCCCGTAGGACAGACAGTAAAGAACAGCGATGGTCCCAAGCATATCGTAGGGGTGGTCGGTGATTTTGTGCCCGGATCGCCTTTTTCCCAGATACCGCCTATTATTATCGAAGGACCCAAAGCAATGGGACTCGGCACTATTACCTTTAGGTTAAATGATAAGGCCAGGGGGGCGCTGGCAAAGGTCAGCTCTATATTTACGAAATACAATCCAAACTATCCTTTTCGGTATTATTCTGTAGAAGATTCTTATGCGGAACGATTTGAAGGCGAGCGGCATTTTGGGGTAATCGCCGTGATCTTTTCCGGACTGACCATTTTTATCTCCTGTCTTGGGTTGTTTGCGCTGGCTGCTTATATGGCGGAGAACAGGATAAAGGAGATCGGGATACGAAAGGTGCTGGGGGCTTCGGTGCCAAGGCTTACAGCGCTGCTGACGAAGGATTTCCTGTTGCTGGTGTTTATTTCTTTTGTCATTGCTTCACCTCTTGCCGGCTGGGCCATGCATGCCTGGCTGCAGGATTTTTCTTATCATACGAACATTGGCATCTGGGTATTTGTGATTGCCGGCGGGTTATCCTTTGTCATTGCCCTGGGTACCGTGACCTGGCAGTCCTTAAAGGCTGCGCTGACCAATCCCGCGAAGAGCCTCAGGACGGAAGGCTGACCAGGTATCGCCCTGGGTTCGGGGGTGAATGACCGGGTAGCATAGGGGCATTGCTTTTGCATAAATTAGTGGTAACTTGTAAAAAAACATTTTATGGCTACAAAACGCGACACCGGTAAGATCGATCTGCCGGAAGTAAAAGATATTCCCGGTCAGGAGCATGTACGTGCTCCCCGCCTGGGCGAGCTGGCGGACAATACGGCTTCTTCCGACGATGAAGAAGGGGATGATGTCCTGGGATCGGAAGAGGTGGACATTGAACCCGGTACGGATGCCGATGTAACGGCTGAAGAAAGAAGGATGCTGGAAAATACGGAAGAGCTGGATGCGGATTCCAGGGATGATGAAGCTTTGATAGAGAGCCGCCTGGATGATGTGGACGATGACGGCGACCCGTTGAATGAAAAAGGTTTTGGGGATGACTTTAGCGGGGAAGACCTGGATGTTCCGGGGTCGGAAGATGACGACCAGGATGAAGAGCTGGGCGAGGAAGATGAGGAGAATAACTCGTACAGCATCGACGACAACGACGATGAAGGCGATGAGACGAATCATGATGTCTAGGAAAGAATGGTGCGGTCGTGCGGCAAACTATCGGGGAAGTTCTCCTGTATGAACTTGATCAATCCTTCCCGGATATCGCAGCGCAGATCGAAGGCATTCCCCGAGCTGCTGGCGCTCATCAGCGCCCGCACTTCAATGGTCCTTTCAGAAGCGTTGGTTACCTGCATGACGTTGACCCTTTTGTCCCACAGCGGATTGCTTTCCAGCAACCGCTGGAATTCCTTTCGCAGCGGGTCTAACGGGATGGTGTAATCGAGATAAAGAAAGACCGTGCCCAGGATATCCGCTGTATTTCTCGTCCAGTTCTGAAATGGCTTTTCGATAAAATAGTTGATGGGAAGGATGAGCCGGCGCTGGTCCCATATATTCAGCACTACGTAAGTGAGGGTGATCTCTTCCACCCGTCCCCATTCACCTTCTACTACCAGTACGTCGTCGATGCGCAGCGGCTGGGTAAACGCCAGCTGAAATCCGGCCAGCAGATTGCCCAGTGATTTTTGGGCTGCAAAGCCTATGATAATACCGCCTACTCCCACGCCTGCCAGGAGGCTGGCGCCCAGCTTACGGAGGTTGTTAAAGCTCAGGAGAATGATGCAGGCGGCCAGGATGATGATCAGGCCGATGGCCAGCTGGCGGACGAATTGCAATTGGGTACGGATCTTCCGTTCTTTCAGATTATCTGCCTTTGAGATATCGAAAGAATGATAGGCGTAGTCTTCGAAGATCTTTACGACGCCGATCAGTACATACGCGACGGCGAGGGTCAGAAAGATGCCGACGGCTTTGTCGAGGGCGGGATAAAGCTGGGCTTTGATCCGCATCAGCGGCAGAAGAAAGTTAAATGCCAGCAGGGGGAGAAGATAGCTGAAAGGTTTTCCCAGGCGGACCAAAATGCTTCTTCCGATGGAAAAATGAGGTTTGCTGACGGAGGGCTTCTTTTTTATCAGCAGGGAAAGCAGGAATTTTACGATCAGGCCGATGGCGATGGCCACGCCGGCTAAGAGCATGTCCCATATGAAGTCGGGGAGGCGATCGAACATACCAAGGAATTCGTCCATAAACGGAATAAATTTACCTATTAATGCCCATATATGGCAAAAAGGATGCCTTTCCCCAGTGATGTCAAGCCGATGCTGGCTACGCTTGTCGATCAGCCCTTTGACAGTCCCGACTGGATCTATGAGATCAAATGGGATGGCTACCGGGTTGTTGCTTATCTGAACAGGGGACAGGTGGAAATGCGCAGCCGCAATAATCTTTCTTTTAATGAGAAGTTCAACGTTATCCGGGATGCGCTGGAGCAATGGAAGGTCAAGGCTGTGGTTGACGGAGAGATCGTTGCCCTGGACGAGCAGGGGCAACCGGATTTTCAGCAGCTGCAGAATGTACTCAAGCATAAGGATACTGCCCACCTCGTCTATTATATTTTCGATATCCTGTGGTATGACGGAAAGGATCTTACCCAATTGCCCCTGCTGGAGAGAAAACGGATCCTGAAAAGTATTTTCCCGGCTAATGCCCGTGGGGATGACCGTCTCCGGTATAGCGATCACATCGTGGAGAAGGGCATCGGTTTTTTGGCGTCGGCGGTCAGGCATGGATTGGAAGGGGTCATGGCTAAAAAAGGCGACAGTATTTACGAGGTAGGGGCGCGCAGCGGCAACTGGCTGAAGATGAAGAACAGCCATCGCCTGGAGGCCATCATTGCCGGCTTTACCCTTCCCAGGCGTAGCCGGAAATTCTTTGGGGCCGTCATCCTGGGGAAGTACCAGGGAAAGAAGCTGGTATACATCGGGCACAGCGGATCCGGCTTTAATGACAAGGATCTGAAAGAGCTGTGGCAGAGATTCCAGCCGTTGATCATAGATAAATGTCCTTTTGAGAAGGTTCCGCCTACTAATCAGCCGGCTGTCTGGTTGAGACCGGAGCTGGTATGTGAAGTGAAATTCTCGGAATGGACGAAGGATAAGATACTTCGTCACCCCATATTTGCGGGATTACGGGAGGACAAAAATGCATCCACCGAAAAAAATGAAAAAATGGTTACCGTCAAAAAGAAAGCGCTGTTGCCTGACGACAGCCCCAAGGAGCAGATCATAAAAGTAGGCCGGCGGGAGCTGAAGCTGACCAACCTGAACAAGGTTTACTGGCCAAAGGAAAAATATACCAAGCGGGACCTGTTGAACTACTATCATGAAATAGCTCCATACATACTACCTTATATGCTGGACAGGCCGCAGTCCCTGAACCGGCATCCCAACGGTATTGCGGGTGCGAACTTTTACCAGAAGAATACGGCGGGGAAGGTGGCCGACTGGATCACGACGTATCGTTTTGACAGTGAGTCGCAAGGTCCCATCGATTTTATGGTTTGTACGGATGAAGCGTCGTTGCTGTATATGGCTTCACTGGGCTGTATCGAGATGAATCCCTGGCATAGCCGCACAGCGGCGCCTCATCATCCCGACTGGTGTGTCATCGACCTGGACCCTGACGGCAATCCATATGACCAGGTGATAACGGTGGCATTGGTGATCAAGGGGCTGCTGGATGAAATGAAGATCCCTGCCTGGTGCAAGACCTCGGGGGCCACCGGTATGCATATCTATATTCCCCTGAAGGCTAAGTATACATATGATCAGTCCCGTATGCTGGCCCGGTTCATTGTAGAAATGGCCCGCCAGGATCAGCGGATCGCTGCCTATACCAGCCTGGAGCGGACGCCTGCCAAAAGAAAAAAGAAGATCTATCTCGACTTTTTGCAGAACAGGGAGATCCAGACACTGGCGGCGCCGTACTCTGTTCGTCCCAAGCCGGGCGCCACGGTGTCAACCCCTTTGCATTGGGATGAGCTGAAAAAAGGATTGAAGCCGTCGAACTTTACCATGGTGAATATCTTCGACCGGCTAAAACGCGAGGGTGACCTGTTCAAGCCTGTGCTCGGAAAAGGTATCGACCTTGAAAAGGCCATACGGCGGATGGAGTCCATGCAGCAGGCATGATTTGTGGATTATCCTTTACATGGAAACGACACTCGCCCTCTCTCATAAGGAGCTCCTGCAGACAGACAGGGATCATGAAAAGGCTGCTTCGGCAGCGCACCTGGTATATGTCAGCGACCGGCTGCCGGGTATCTTCCGTCATAAAAAAGGCAAAGGGTACTCCTATGTTTTTGGTAATACGGTTATAAGAGATCCGCGGCAGCTGGACCGCATCCGCAAGCTGGCGATCCCTCCTTCATGGACGCAGGTGTGGATCTGCGCTGACGACAAAGGCCATATACAGGCCACCGGATTGGACCTGCGGGGGCGCAAGCAATACCGTTATCATCCCCTGTGGAATTCTTTGCGCAATGAGACAAAATTTCACCGTCTGTATGAATTTGGAAAAGTCCTGCCTTTGCTGCGCAGCCGGATAGAGGAAGATCTCCGGTCCAGAGGGCTTACCCAGGAGAAAGTGCTGGCCACTGTGATCAGCCTGATGGAGCGGACGTTTATCAGGGTAGGCAATTATGAATATGAGAAGGCCAATGGATCGTATGGTCTGACCACCCTGAAGAATAAACATGTTTCCATCGCGGGCGATAAGCTGGTGTTCTCCTTCACCGGCAAAAAAGGCATACATCACGATATATCCCTGCGGAACAAACGGCTTGCCCGCATTGTCAGCCAATGTCATGATATTCCCGGCAAGGAACTGTTCCAGTATTATACGGAGGACGGCGGCCGTCACCCGGTGGATTCGGGGATGGTGAACACGTATATCCGTGAAGCCACCCGGCAGGATTTCTCGGCCAAGGATTTCCGGACCTGGGCGGGCTCGCTGCATGCCCTGCAGGCCTTCCGCGGCATAGGGGAAGCGCTGACAGCTGTGGATATGAAGAAGAACATCAATGCTGTGCTGGACAGTGTCAGCTGCAAATTGGGGAATACGCGGACAGTATGCCGGAAATACTATGTGCATCCCGGCCTGATACAATTATACGAGGAGAATAAGCTGGTGAAATATCTCCACGAGCTGGATACATTGGAGGAAGCGCCAGAAGAGCATGCAGGGCTCACCGCCGAAGAAAAAGTGTTGATGAAGATCCTGAAACAATATATTACGATGGCGTAGTGGCGCGCAGCTTGGCGTGCAATATCGAGTGTCGTTTGAAATGGTATTTCTGTGGTTTGCCCAGCAGGAATCCCACGGCCTTGAACCCCGGCAGCAGATCGAATATGATCTTACAGATGGCTGTGAAGGGTATTGCCAGGATCAATCCCGGCAATCCCCAAAGCTTTCCGAAGAGCAGGAGGGCGAAGATGGCTACCAGTGGGTTGATGCTTACTTTAGAACCCACCACATAGGGTGTGATCAGGTTGCCTTCCATGATATGGACGAACAGGAATACGGCCATCACGCCCACCGCATACCAGTAGGAATCCTTTGTGATCAGCGCTATGATGACGGGCAGGGCGCTGCCGATGAGGATGCCGATGTAGGGGATGATCACCAATATGCCACCCAGGAAGCCAAAGAACAAGGGGGATTCGATGCCCAGGCACCAGAGACCGATGGCATTCAACGTGCCGATGATCGCGATGACCTTCAGGAGCCCGATGAGATAGTTCTGGATGACCTCATAGATCTTTTGCATCGTGTCGTCGATCAATAGCTTATCGGAAGATGCGAAGACCTTGTAAAAGAATTCCAGGAAGAACACCCGGAAATAAAGCAGGAAAAAGCTGAAGAGCAATACCAGCACGAATTGTGAGATCAGGTTGGCCGTGAATGACATGCCGGATGAGAAATAGGCGCTGCTATTGTCCGCCAGTTTTTTCAGCAGCAGATGGATATGGTCTGTCTGTATGGATTTTTCTATCCGCCAGTGCTGGGATACATAGTTCTCTATTTTGTCTACCAGCCCGTTCATTTTTTGTATGAACAAAGGCCCTTCTCCTAACAGGTGGAGGAGCTGCATGATCACGATGGTGAGGAACAAAGCCAACAGCACACCGGCTACCAGCACAGCTATAAATGCCGACAGCCCTTTGTGACATCCCCAGTGTTCGAGCTTCAGACAGATGGGAAAGAGCATGCTGGAAAAGATGATGGCAAATAAAAGAGGGATGATCAGGACTTCCGCCCAGGCCAATATGACAAAGCAGATCACCAGGATGAACAGGATGGCTGCTATGCGCAGAGGAGAAGCGAATTTTAATTCATTCATAACACAGTCGTAAGATTAAAAATAAGCCGGTCGCGACGACCGGCTTTAAGGGTCCGTAGATCACCCTTTACCCCCTAAAGTCTATCGTCATGCCCTCCGGATGATACCTAATATCAGTGAAATGAGCGCGAGTACGATCAGCACATGTATCAGACCGCCTACACTATATACGAACACACCCAGGAGCCAACCTATGATCAGTATGACTGCTATTAAATAAAGTAAGCCACTCATAAAAAAAGTTTTAAGTAAGTAAGGAATATTAGTTGTCTACTATAGCCTATGAAAAATGCTTGCCAAATTCCAAACAGACGGAAATGCCGGGATTTAAGGCCTATCTTTGTTGAATTTTGGGGAAGAAAATCCACGGAAAGGCCCGCAAATTGCATGATCTTACTTATACGCATAAAATGAAGAAGCTTTCTGATTATTGGAAGGTGTTTAAGAAAGCAGCCGTAGAATTCGACGGTGACAATGGATTCAAGCTGGCGGCTTCTTTATCTTACTCCACGATATTTGCCATGGGGCCTTTACTGATCGTCGTCATTTCACTGGCGGGCATATTCCTGGGCCGGGATGCAGTGGAGGGGAGGATCTATCATCAGATAAAGGGCCTGGTGGGCGGCGGCGCTGCGTTGCAGATACAGGATATCATCAGGAATATACAGGCCTCCAGGCATACGGTGGCAGGAGCCATTATCGGCGGCGCTATTTTGGTGGTCGGCGCCACCAGCGTATTTACGGAGATACAAGGCTCCATCAACTATATGTGGTCCATCCAGGCCAAACCCAGGAAGGGCTGGCTGAAGCTGCTGATGAACCGGCTGTTGTCCTTCAGTCTTATCGTGGGGCTTGGTTTTATCTCCATGGTATCGCTGGTGATCAATTCATTGATGGACCTGCTGAGCGGCTATCTGAAAAATTATTTCTCCCATTTTACGGTCGTGTTTTTTTATATCCTGAACATGGTGCTGACGCTGGCCGTCATCACGTTGTTGTTCACCATCATCTTCAAGGTATTGCCGGATGCCATCATACGCTGGAGGGATGCCTTTGTCGGAGCCGTTTTTACCGCACTGCTCTTTATCCTGGGTAAATTTCTCATCGGTCTTTACCTGGGGAATTCCAGGCTGGGAGTCACCTACGGCGCCGCGGCTTCCATTGTGGTCATCCTTACCTGGGTATATTATTCCTCTATCATCCTGTATTTTGGGGCCGAGTTCACGGAAGTCTATGCGCAAATGTGCGGAGGGCATATTCGGCCCTCCGACACGGCGGTATTTATCCTCAAGAGAGAAGTGAGGGAGCTGGATGAATAAACGAATATTTAAGAGGCTTTTCTTTTGCGTCCTCCGCCTCCCTGCAGGCTGGCCTTCAGCTGGGACATCAGGTCTTTTCCTTCCCTGTGAACTACCTTCATAACGGGCTTGGGTGGCCGCTTGCCTTTCGCCTTTGCCTGGATAAGTTTCATCAGCTCGTCGGTATAGGTGTCCTTGTATTTTTCGATGTCGAAGGGACCGGAAAGCTGATCGATAAGCTGGATGGCCATTTTCAATTCAGCCGGCTTGCTGGCGCCGCTGGGAATATTGAGGTCTTCGGTCGACCGGACCTCCTGCGCCCAACGGATCTTGTAAAGCACCAGTACTTTATCTATCGTCTTTAACAGACAGAGGCTCTCCTTATTGCGGAGCACAAAACTTCCAAAAGCAACTTTACCTGTTTTGGCAAGGGCGTCGCGAAGCAGGACGTAGGCTTTGGCGCCGTTCTTTTCGGGTTCAAGATAATAAGGCGTTTCATAATAGATACCGTCTATTTCCGTCTCGACCACGAATTCTTTTATTTCGATGATCTTTGATTTTTCCGGACTGGCTTTTTGAAAATCCTCGTCGGTGAGCACTACGTAGCGATCGTCCAGCTTATATCCTTTTACGATGTTCTCCCAGGCGACCTCTTTGCCTGTGTTCTCATTTACGCGTTTGAACTTGATATTGGCGTGATCTTTTTTGTCCAGCATGTCCAGGTCCAGGGAACTTTCTTCCGTGGCGCTGTACAGCTTGATCGGAATGTTTACCAGGCCAAAACCGATGGCCCCTGTCCATATGGATCTCATGGCTGTTGTTTTATAATTAATATACAAAGTTTTGTGCCAAAAATGACGGGAATGGCCAACCTCGGGCTGGTGGGGTGGCATAACAATTGAAAAAGTTCAGTTAAGACAATTGAAAAATTCAGTTAAATTATCAATTATGGAAAAACATCAATCAATCCGCAAGCTAAGTGTTTTATTTACAGCGGCATTATTGGTCGCTGTAATGGGTGTACGTGCGCAGGAACAGCAAACTTCTATGGACAATGGTCTGAGGCCGAAACTGGGTATCAAGGGTGGACTCAATCTGACTACTTTATATAGTTCTGATGTATCCACCTCTCATATGAAGGCAGGCTTCAATGCCGGTATATTCGCCAAGCTGCCCGTTACCCGTGGTTTTTCTTTTCAGCCGGAGTTATTGTACAGCCTGAAAGGAGCGAAATCGGAGTATAATAATTTTGCACAGGGCAGTGGGGAATACCGGTTCAATCTCGGCTACATCGAGATGCCCGTACTCGCTGTCGTGAACCTGGCTCCTAACTTCAACCTGCATGCGGGTGGCTATGCTGCTTACCTGGTGAATGCGAATGTGAAGAACGTCAACAACAATGGGGAGATCCAGGGGGCTACGGAGCTTAACACGAATGACTTTAACAGATGGGATTTTGGTCTGGCAGGCGGTCTCGGGTTCGACATCGAGCACTTTACGCTGGGCGCCCGGTATAATTATGGCCTGAGCCATATTGGTAAATCCGGAAATCTGGCAGGTCAGCTGGCGGGGAATGCGAAGAATGCAGGATTTTCGATCTATGCGGGTTTTGGGTTTTAAGTTTAGTTAGAATCCCGTGCAAAAAAATTTCCTCGCATGCGAGGAAATTTTTTTGGTGGGGCTATGGGGCAGTCCCCATAGCCCCATTGGCGAGGAAATTTTTTTTAGAATTAATTGATGCTGACTGTCACTGTGCCTCCCGAGTAGACCGTGACATTACTAAAAAGGGCGGAGGTACCCGTTTGGCTTCCGTTGTCAGGGCCACTGCTGTAAGAAAAGTTGTGTGTCCCTGAGGCGCCTAAGAGAGGGGCAACACCTAATGAGTAAACGCCCGGGGCCAGAGCGGCGGTGAAAGTAGTACTTCCGGATGCAGGAAAAAGAAAGGTTTGGCTACCGCTCTGCATAAATATGGCCCTGTAACAACATGCCCCGCTGTTATTTACCAGCGTTAAGTTGGCATTGGTAAAGCAATGGGTTGAGGGGGCTGCACTGGTCACGATGGCAGCCAGTAATGCCAGGAAAAGGATCCTTTTCATTTTTGATTTTTTTGATAAGGAAAATGATTAACAATAAAACACTCTTTATTCCCAGAGTCCGCGTATCTGTGCTACGGGGATATTTAATAATTCACGGTATTTCGCCACCGTTCGCCGGGCGATGGAATAACCGAGGTTAGCAAGGATGGACACAAGCTGTCTGTCTGTGTAAGGCGCTTTTTTGTTCTCAGCCTCTATCAGCTCGCTGATGATGCTTTGGATGACCTTGTTGCTGATGCTGTTGCCTTCCTTGTTTACGATGCCTTCCGTGAAAAGGTCCTTCAGCAGGATGGTCCCAAAGGGTGTTTCCGCATATTTATTACAAGTGAGACGGCTGACAGTGGAGATATCTACCTTTACCTTGTCGGCGATATCTTTTAGCTTCATGGGTTTCAGCAGCAGGATGTCGCCATATTTGAAGTATTCATATTGTATCTCCAATATGGACTTCATGATCTTCAGCATGTTGGATTCCCGCTGCTGGATGGCGTTGATGAACCACTGTGCCGAGCTGAGTTTACTCCGAAGGTATTGACGTGCGGACTTTTCCACCTTATCATTTTGGGAGGCGTTTTGCACCATTTCCATCCAGGACTGGCTGATGTGGAGGTTGGATGACCGCTGTCTGTATAATGCTACTTCGAGTTTATCGCCTTCATCGATGATGGTAAAGTCCGGGAGGATGGAAGGGTTGACCTGTATGGTTGCCGTCGGTTGGGTGAAAGGTCTTGTCTTCAGATGGGCCAGCAGGTTAAGGATGATCCTGATCTCATCGTCTTCCAGGCCCAGCTGTTTTTTCAGCTTGTCCAGGTTGGCGCCCCGGAGGTCCTGGAAGTGATCTTCCAGGAGGCAGATGGCCATCCGTACGTCCGGCTGTTTGACATTCAATTTTCTTAGCTGCAGGAGCATATATTCCTGGACATTCCTGCAACCTGCTCCGAAAGGCTCCAATTCCCGGATATGGGCAAGCGCATTTTCCAGTTCGGGCGCTTCTATCCAGGTCTTTCTCGAAAAAGAGATCTCCGAAGCCAGCTCTTCCAGGTCCTGTTCGAGAAAGCCGTTCTCATTTAAAGAGTCGATGAGGAAGTCGAATAGGAAGTATTGCTCTTCGGGTATATCGAGATAACGGCATTGACGTTTGAGCTCTTCCCGGAAATCTGTTTGTTCCGCAATGGGTTTTTCCGGTATCTTTTCCGTGGAAAGGTAGTTCTTGTATTCAGTCTTATAATCGGGGATATCGTCGTATCCGTATTCTTCCCAATTCTGAAAATCCTGTACCGTATCTTTGGAAAACTTGTCCGTAAGGCTTTCATCACCGGAGGCCGTCTCTTCGAGGACCGGGTTCTCATTCAGTTCATCCTGGATACGCTGTTCCAGTTCCAAAGTGTTCAAATGGAAAAGGTTGAGTAGCTCAATCTGCTGTGGGAGGATCGTGTGTTGTTGCTTTTGCGTTTGAAGTTGCTTGAGCATAGTCCACGGGATTTTTGTATTTGTAGGAAAGGGTACGACAAATCGGACGCCAGAATTTTCTTCAGCTTTAAAGCCTGGAAAAGAAGGCCTGTGTGACGCTCCCATGTAGAAAAATAGATACGCCCCTGGGGAAAAAACGTAACAAACCCCTTGAATTACAGCTATTTCTCCAAGGAGTATGCTTACAACGGGAGGGAGCAGATCATGGGGAAAGTGGTCTGTATTTTGTCAGATAGTAGTAATAATATAATTTAAATAATATTAGCGAAAATCAATCTATGCGAAGCAGCCAGCCTGAAAATAAGCCGCGCAGATCTGTTGTACGTAGGTTGGTGAGGATATTTCTGAAGATCGTAGCAACAGTGATCATCATCCTGATCATTGTGATATTCCTGGTTCAGACCCCTTATGTTCAGAATATTATACGTAACAAAGCGGAAAAATATCTTTCCCGGAAACTGCAAACGCGTGTCAGCATAGGTAATCTTTATATTAAATTTCCCGAACGGGTGGTGTTGAAGAATATTTACGTGGAAGACAGGCAAAAGGATACCCTGCTTTCCGCGGGATTGATAGATGTAAATATTCATATGTGGGGATTGCTCCACAGTAACATAGATATCGGCAAGGTGCAGCTGGAGGCGATCACCATGAAAGTGAAGCGTCTGTTGCCTGATACGGTTTTTAATTTCCAATTTATTGCGGATGCTTTTTCCAGTCCCGGTCAGCAGGCGGCTAAGAAGGACTCTTCTTCCATGAAGATGTCCCTGCGGGAGCTGCAGATGGACAAGATCAGATTGGTTTATAAGGATACGGTGACGGGGAATGATGTGGAGGTGTGGGTGGATCACAGCCTGATCCACCTGGACGCCTTTGATCCTGCTGCCCTCCGTTTTCATGTGACCCAGTTCAGGATGAAGGGGTTGGAGGCCCGTATCCGGCAAAACAAGCCCCTGGTGATACCGGATACAACCGTGGCCAATGCTGTCGCCGCGGGTGTTCCCCTGGACCTTCAGCTGGGGAAGATCGAATTTGCCGACAGCAGGGTGGATTACAGTAATGGGGTGAGCGCTATGACCGCCAGTCTTCAATTGGGCCGGCTGGCAGCGGAAGTTCAATCCGTCGATGTGGACAAGCAGGTATTCAGGGTAAAGGCGATGGAGCTGGATAGTACAAGTGTCAGATATGATGACAATACCCAACGCCGCCAGAAGAAGGGGATGGATTATGCTCACCTGGATATAAGGGGGTTTTCTTTACAGGGGGATCATCTTATGTACAGTGCGGATTCCATCAGCGGGCGGGTGACGAAGGGGCAGTTTACAGAGCGATCCGGCTTTCAGCTGTCTGCACTGCATGCCGGGTTTGTATACACCTCTCATGAAACCGTGCTGAAGGATCTGTTGTTGCGGACGCCAGGAACACTGCTGCAGCGGAACCTTACCCTGCATTATTCTTCGCCAACGGCCATGGTAAAAGATCCTGCCCATACGCGGGTGGATCTCGATCTGCCGGGGAGCAGGGTACAGGTGAAGGACATACTGGTATTTGTCCCTTCCCTGGCTTCGCAGCCGGCTTTTCATCCAAATGATGTCTGGAATGTGGATGCCCGGGTCAGGGGTACGCTGGATGCGCTGCAGGTTGAGCGGCTGCGGTTCAGCGGTTTGCAGGATATCCGCCTGGATGTTGCCGGCACCGTACTTCATCCCATGGATGTGAAAAGGGTAGCTGCCAACCTGAACATCGGCAGTGTATCCGGCAGCCGGAGAAGCCTGGAAGCCTTGTTGCCAAAAGGGACCCTTCCGGCCAACATCGCGATTCCCGCACGTTTTACCATCCGGGGCCGGCTGCAGGGCGGGATGACGGGTTTTAACAGCGACCTGGTCCTCAACACCACCTCGGGGACGCTGATCTTAAAAGGGTATATTCAACAGATGCGGGACCCCCGGAATGCACGTTATGACCTCGTGCTGCAAACCCGGGCGCTGGACCTGGGCTATATCCTCAAGGACAGCGCGCAATGGGGATTGGTGACAGCCGACCTTACCGCAAAGGGGAAGGGATTCGATCAGCATACGGCGGATGCCGTGTTGCATGGCCGTCTCCAGGCTGCTGCTATCCGGGGATATACTTATCACAACTTTTTATTCGACGGACAGATAGCTCATCAGCATGTGGAGCTGCACTCCGCTATTCATGATACAGCTATTCGTTTTGACCTGAAGGGCTCGGCCGACCTGGCGGGTAAATATCCCGCGGTGAAACTGGACTGGCGCATCGATACCATGGACCTGCATGCGATGCACCTGGTGAAAGACACGCTGCAGTTGAAGGGGCGTCTGCATGCCGACATGGCCAGCACCAACCCTGATTCCCTTATAGGCCGGCTGAAAATGGATAGTCTTTTTCTATTGCAGGGAGCGCAAAAATTTGCTACGGACAGCATCCTGCTGACAGCCGCCCACAGCAAGGACACACAGGATATACAGCTGCATGCGGAGATGGCCGACCTGGATTGGAATGGCCGTTATAAGCTGACGGAAGTAGTCAGGGCCCTGCAGCATACGATCAATAATTATTACAGGATCAACGGTTACAAGGATTCCGCCTTTTCTGAACAGGAATGGCGGATGCAGATGCATTTCAGGGCCTCTCCGCTCGTGCTGGCTTATATGCCTTCCCTGAAAGGGACGGACACGGTCTCGGGTCTGTTGTATTTCAACAGCCGGTATGACGATATCCGCCTGTCTATGAATGCGCCCCGTGTACAGGTGGGTAGCGAGGTTTTCCAGCAAATGACGATGGGTGCGCATAGCACGGGCGCCGACAGCGGACAATTGCGTTATAGTGTCGATATCGCCGGCGCACAAGGCGCCGGCATCAATCTTTATCGTACCTCCCTGCATGGCTGGCTGGCCGAGGACAAGCTGTTTACCACGCTGCTGCTGGAAGATAGAAAAGGGAAGGGCCGTTACAGACTGGCGGGACAGCTGGAAAAGCTGATCGACGGACTCAAGTTCACGCTGCATCCCGACAGCCTGCTGCTGAACTACGATAAATGGCAGGTGAGCAACGACAATTACTTTCAATATGATTCAGCCGGTATCCTCGTTCATGACTTCAGGATCGAAAATAAAGGCGAGGCGTTACAGGTCAACAGTACAGAGCAGTCGGCGAATGCCCCCATCGATGCGACCTTTTCCCATTTCAGTCTTGGAACGTTAAGCCGTATGGCCGACCAGGATTCCCTGGCGGTGGAAGGAACGCTGGACGGTAAGGCCCAGGTGAAGAACCCTATGGACAAACCGGTGTTTACTGCAGATCTGCAAATAAAGAACCTGAGCTATAAGAAAGACTCGGTGGGAGATCTGGCGATCAAGGTAAGCAATGAGAAAGCCGATGCTTTTACGGCGGATATCCGGCTCAGCGGTCATGAGAACGATGTCCAGGTGAAAGGCGACTATTATACCAGGGACAGCCGTATGGATATGAAGCTGGACCTTCGCCAGCTGAACCTTGCTTCCCTGAAACCTTTCGCCACTTCCCAGGTGAGGGATATGCGGGGATTCCTCAAAGGCAGTCTCGATCTGAAAGGCGCCATGGATCAGCCTGGTATCAACGGCAACCTGCATTTCGACAATGCGCTTATTGTACCGGAGATCACAGGAGAGCCGTTGAAGCTGTCGAATGATAATATCGAGTTCGACGCGGATGGGTTCAACTTCAGCGAGTTTGCCTTGCAGGATTCTACCGGCAATAAGGCCACGCTGGACGGCAACGTATATACGAAGGATTACAAGGATCTCCGTTTTGACCTTTTTTTCAATGCGGCCAATTTTCGTTTAGTGAATGCCCCGGAGGGACGGGACCGGATGTTTTACGGTTCTTTGAATATGGACGCTGCCGCCAGTCTTTCGGGCGATATGAATACGCCAAAGATAGATGGGGACCTGCGGGTGAACCGGAACACGAACTTTACGTTCGTACTGCCGGAGGATAACCCGGAAATAGTGGAAAGGCAGGGGGTGGTACGATTTATCGATAAGGATCATCCCGGCGATACGCTGGTGGACCAGCGTGCGAAGCTGATGGCGATGCGTTCTGCCATCAAGGGTATGGATATCAGCCTCAACATCGCCACGGACAGCAGCGCCTTGTTTACCATCGTCGTCGATGAAAGGAATGGGGATGCGTTGACGGCCAGGGGCAGGTCTAATCTCGTCTTCTCCATGGACAAGTCGGGGCGGATGGAGATGACGGGTGGATATGAGGTGGAGAGCGGGGCCTACAATCTTTCCTTCAATGTGCTGAAAAGGAAGTTCGAGATCCAGCGGGGGAGCACGATCACCTGGACGGGGGATCTCATGAGGGCTACGCTGGATATTACGGCTACCTATACGGCCAATACGGCTTCCATCGACCTGATAGCAAACGAGATCACGGGCAGGACGCAGACGGAGATCAACAAGTTCAAACAGAAGCTGCCGTTCCTGGTGACCCTGAAGATGGAAGGGGAGCTGCTGAAGCCCAAGATCACTTTTGACATCAGCCTGCCGTCCAATATCCTGGCCCTCTGGCCCGATGTCGACCTGAAGCTCCAGCAGATACGCACGCAGACTTCCGAGCTGGACAAACAGGTGTTTGCCTTGTTGCTGCTGAACCGGTTCGTAGGCGAAGATCCCTTTCAAAGCGCCGCGGGCGGCGGCAGCAGTGTCGGGAGCCTGGCCTTTCAAAGCGCCAGCCAGATACTTACCAACCAGCTGGATCAGCTGGCCAGCAGCCTGATAAAGGGAGTCGATATTCACTTTGACCTCAACCAGCAGCAGGATTTCAGCTCAGGCTATGAGCGGGATTATACGGAGGCGACCGTATCCCTGTCCAAAAGGATGTTTAACGACCGTATCCAGGTGACTGTAGGCAGTAACTTCGACGTGCAGGGGCAGGGCAATCCCAATCAGCAGGCGTCCAATATCGCAGGCGATGTGGCGGTGGATTACCGGCTGACAAAGGATGGGCGTTATATGGTGAGAGCTTACCGGAAAAACCAGTACCAGGTGGTCGTGGAAGGCCAGGTGGTGGAGACGGGTGTGAGCTTTATTTTGACATTGGACTACAATAAGTTCAGGGAAATATTCGGCCATACGCGGGAGGAGAAATTGCAGGAGCGACACCGGCTCAAACAGCCACCAAAAACACAGCCATCAAAGCCATGACGATCCGTAAACTCTTATACTTCTTATGCATTGTATCCCTGCTGGCGGCTTGTAACGAGTCGAAATACCTGGCAGAAGGACAGAACTTATACGTCGGCAATAAAGTAAAGACGAAGACCACCGATGTAAAAAAAAGGCACGCCAAGGCCATGGCGTCCGAGCTGGAGGGGCTGCTGCGGCCCCGGCTTAACAATAAGTTCCTTGGTATACGTCTGCGGCTGTGGATCTACAACATCGCCGGCACTACAAAAAGGGACAAGGGTTTTAAACACTGGCTGAAATACAAGGTAGGCGAACCGCCTGTGCTGGCAACGCCCAGCATGCTGGAAAAGAACAGGGATGTACTGCAAAATCATTTGGAGAACAAAGGTTATTTCAAGGATACGGTGATGGTGGCTGCGCCCGTGAAGAACAAGAAGCTGACGGCTATTTATACGGCGCAGTTCGGTCCGCAGTATACCATCCGGAATGTCGCCTATCCTAATGACAGCAGTGTGCTCAGCAGAAAGATCGATAGCCTGCAACGGCGCAGGGGCAGGCGCAGCCAGCTGCGCAAGGGTGAACCCTATGACCTGGATGTCATCAAGGCCGAGCGTGTCCGCATCGATACCCGTTTGAAACAGCAGGGATTTTATTTCTTCAATCCCAACTATCTGGTGGTGGACGTGGATACCACGGTGGGCAATCACCAGCTGGATATGTTTATGAAGGTCAAGGATGAGACGCCGGACGAGGCCTATCAGGTCTGGCGGATCAACAGGATCAAGGTGTTTGCCGAATATGACCTGCATTCCGACTCCACCCGAAGGGGCGTTATGATACCCGGGGGCATCCAACTGGTGGACACGGCCCATCTTTTTAAACCTTCTCTCTTCCCCAATACGATCATCTTCCGGCCGGGGCAGATTTACAAGTTGAATGCCCATACACAGACCCTCAGCCGCCTGGTGAGCCTGGGTGTATTCAAATTTGTCAAAGCGGGATATGAAAAATCGGATTCCGGGCGTAGCGGGCTGGATGTAACGTATTATCTGAACCCGACGCAAAAAAAATCAATCCGGCTGGAAGTATCGGGGCTTACCCGCAGCGATAACACGACGGGGGGAGAGGTAGCGCTCACCTGGCGTCACCGGAATTTATTCAAGGGTGCGGAATTGTTTACGGCCAGCATATATGCGGGGCTGGAAGAACAGCTGTTGGGCAATGGGGTAAAGATCTCCACCCGCAGGAGTGGGGTAGACCTCAATCTATATATTCCCCGCATCGTTTCGGGACCTTTTCATTGGAGCACCAGCAGCCAGTTCGTCCCAAAGACAAGGATCAACATCGGCTATGATCTTTTCGACCGGAGCCACCAGTATACCCTGACCTCGGCCAGGGGCAGCTTTGGATATATATTTAAACAGTCCCTGGCCACCGAGCATACCGTGAACTTATTCAACATCAATTATGTCCGTCCCACGAATATCGATCCCCAATACCAGGACACGCTGGACAAGAACATCACCCTGGCAAGGGCCATCGAGAAACAGTTCATCATCGGCACCAATTATAATTTTAACTACAATTCTCAGGCACGGCCCAACCGTAAAAAGAATAATTTTTATTTCAATGGGAATGTGGACGGTTCGGGCAACCTGTTGGGGTTGATAACAGGCGCTAATCTCGATAAGGGTAAGGAAGTCCATATTTTCAATACGCCTTTTTCCCAATATATCCGTTTTGAGGGTGATATCCGGCATTATCTTAGTTTTGGAAAATACAGTATGCTGGCTTCCCGGGTGACGGGGGGAATTGGGATCGCTTATGGCAATAGTCTCACCATGCCGTTTGTAAAGCAGTTCTTTGCCGGTGGTACGAACGATATCCGTGCGTTCCGGAGCAGAGCATTGGGCCCCGGATCCTATTACAGGGGCAATCCCAACCAAAATGCTTTTTTACCTGATCAGCCGGGGGATATAAAACTGGCGATGAATGTAGAATACAGGGCCAAGCTGTTTTCCATCGTTCGTTGGGCGCTGTTTGTGGATGCGGGGAATATCTGGACCCGTAATTATGACAGCAGCCGGGTAGGGTCCGCCTTTTCGGGTCATTTCTTAAATGATGTGGCGGTTGGCATCGGCACGGGGCTACGTTTTGATCTCAGCATCCTTGTCCTGCGGGTGGATCTGGCTACTCCCGTCCGCTATCCCTGGTTGTCCGAAGGTCATAAGTGGGTGTTTAACAAGATAACGGACATTTCCAACATGGTGTTGAACCTGGCGATAGGGTATCCTTTTTAGATTTCTTTGGCATGATTTTTTTAGCTGTTGATATAGTGACAAGGAAATTTTAGTGGTAAACGATTTAAACGTAACTATATGACAGATAAACATAAACAACAGGATCAACCAGATAATAAAAAGTTCGATCCAAACAAGAAGCACTTACCAGATGGCACGGAAGAGCCGTCCAGGGAGGCGAACAGGGAAGCTAGTATGGACCCGAAGCATCCTGATAATGCGCCTAAATTTGATGACAACCCTGATGAAACAAAAAGAAAGATTCCGAACCTATAACAATAGAAGCCCGGCGAACGCCGGGCTTCTTGCTTTTAGTGCTTGAAGTATTGTATCTCCCGTTCGTGTTTTTTTGCTGCTTCCATGGAATCGAATGTTCCCAGATTCCTTCTCTTGTGTGTTTTGGGATCGATCTTACGGGAATAGATCCGGTATTGTCCTGATTTTAGTTTACGTATCATAGTGGTAAGTTTTATGTATTTTTTTAATGACTGGATAAGGTCGAAAATATAGCGCCCTGTAGAAACAGGGCGCGATCGTATTCTTTTCTTTCAGGTTTTATTGACAGAGATATTTATTAAAATATTATGCCAGATATTCCGGTCTTTTAAAAGGGCCTTTTGTGCAATATTTTCCTCAACCTTCCCAAAATCTTTTCGCAGCTGTATTATTTAAGGTCTGTACGGGCTTGATTTCCACGCACTATTTACCGGGGAATGAAATGGTATTGGATTTGGAATTTCCTGACTGTTGGATTCTCAAACTCTTTGTTAAAATGTCTTCGTATGCACAATCATTCATTCAATTCTAATTTACCCTTTCTTCGGGGAAAGATACAGGAACTGAAGAACGCACTTTTTTTTAGCGAGAACAACTCTGTCCTGAGAATGGCTACTACCGTAGTTTCTATTTTAAAAGTGGACGAATTGGGGCAATTATGGTTTTTTGTGGCTCGTCCCACCCAGGCCCTGCATGAATTCGACCGGGAATTTCCCGTCAGGCTGGAGTTCTTTCGCAAGGGTAAGGGTTTTTTTCTTCACATCAAGGGCAAGGCGTATATCGTCGATGATCCGGAAGAGATCAACGGGTTGCTTTTTGAAGATCTGAAGGAACAGATAAATCCGGGGATGGTGCTGATAAAGGTGAAGATGGGAAAGGCGGATTATTTCGAAAGCATGATGGGAAGCCATCAGTCCGGCTGGTGGCATGATATCCGTACGCAATTGCATACCTGGCTTTTCAACACCCGTCGGGAGTATAAGCCTCATCAGCTGGAAGCACCCTTACCGATGCTGGGTCCCGTGGCATAGGTTTTGAATCATGAAGCTGTATCACTTAAAATATTTATTATGAAAAGATTGTCTAACCTTTGTGTAGCGGTATCCTTTGCTTTATTTATCCTCAGCTGTGGCAATAGTCAGCAGGATGCGACCAAGGATGCCAAGGATTCCAATGCAACAAAAATGGACAGTACGGGTACTGATACTTCCGGCGCGGGTAAAACATCTTCCATGCCTGCTTCTGTATCGAAGGATGACGCGGACTTTGCCGTCAAGGCAGCTGACGCCGGCATGACCGAGGTACAACTGGGGCAATTAGCCCAGCAAAAAGGGATGGCGAAGGATGTAAAGGATTATGGCGCTATGATGGAGAAGGATCATACTGCAGCAGGTGACAAGCTAAAGGCGCTGGCTGCCAGCAAGAATATTACGCTGCCTGCCGCCATTTCCCCCGATATGCAAAAGCATGTTGACGACTTACAGCAAAAAAGCGGAAAAGACTTTGATAAGGCCTATATTAACCTGATGGTAGACGATCATAAGAAAGTGATCAGTGCATTTGAAGATGAATCCAAGAAAGGCTCTGATGCAGACATCCGCGCTTTTGCAGACAGCACCCTGCATACGTTGAGACATCACCTGCAGGAAGCTGAGAAATGCAAAAAGATGGAAAAAGGAATGTAAAAAAGATGGGCCCCGTGGTGATGGTTATTCTGTTTTTAGGCTTTTCGAAGGGTTCATGGTCGCTGCCCGGATGGCCTGGAAGCTGACGGTGAACAGGGCAATACCTATGGCCAGCAGTCCCGCCAGGAGGAATATCATCGCATCGATGGTGGTACGGTAAGGGAAATCTTCCAGCCATTTATTCATCGCCCACCAGGCCAGGGGGAAGGCGATGAGGGTCGAGAGCAGCACAAGTTTCAGGAAGTCCCTGGATAGCAGCTGTATAAGGTTTGGTACCGATGCGCCGAGGATCTTGCGGATGCCGATCTCCCTGATCCTCCGCTCGGCTGTATAGACGGAAAGCCCGAAGAGACCCAGACAGGCCACCAGGATGGACAGGGTGGTAAAGATGGAGAAGACGTTACCCATTCGCTGTTCGCTGCGGTACAAGGCTTCATAGTCCTTGTCGAGAAAGGAATATTCGAAGGGGACATCGGGTGCAAATTCTTTCCAGATCTTTTCTGTCTGGCGCAGCACTTCGGATGTATGTGCGGCATCGGTGGAGGCGATGAGGTAGTTGGAATAAACGTGGTTTGTTTTAGACGTGGAATAAAAAAGCGCAAAGGGTTCGATGATAGTACGTGCCGATCGGAGATTAAAGTCTCTGATAACCCCGATGACATGGAAGGTCTGGTTGCCGCCGCCAGGGTAGGTGAGCCGTTTACCGATGGGATCTTTCCATCCTACTGTCCTTACCGTCGTCTCGTTGACGAGGACGGCATCCGAGTCGGAAAAGTCTTTGGAGAAGTTCCTGCCTTTTATGATCTGTAGCTGCAGCGCAGGCGCCAGGTGTTCATCCGTCATAAAGGAAGTGAGGGTAAGGTCTTTTGCCAGCGGTTCTGTCACGCCTGTGGTTACCGGAACATAAAAATCTGTAAAGCCAGCGTAATCGTCGGCAAGGGTACCTGTGGTAAGGCTGGCGTCCCTGACGCCGGGTATCGAGGCTATTTGCCGGCGAAGCGTTTCTTCTTTACCTGTGAGCGCCATGCTATAGTCGGGCGTCAGTTTTTCCAGGTTAGGCAGGATCAATACATTGTCTTTTTTGTATCCCAGGTCCATGTTGCGGACGTAATTCAATTGCCGGAATACTACCAGTGTGCAGACGATGAGGGTGATGGAGATGGTGAACTGGAATACCACCAGGCCGTTGCGTACGAGCTGATTGCCCAGGCTTTTTGCGAATAGTCCGCTGCCCTTCAATACGTCCACCGGCTGGAAGGAAGTGAGATAGAAGGCCGGGTAGCTGCCTGCCAGCAGGCCTGTCAGCAGAAAGAGGAAGAGGATGAAAATCCAGATGCCGTGCTGAAAGATGGATGCGAAGGTCAGGGTCTTACCGGCTACCATATTGAAAGGTGTCATCAGCGCATAGACCAGGAACAGGGCGATGAGCGTGGCGATACCTGTATACAGCATGGCTTCGGATAGGAATTGCCGGATCATTTGTCCTTTCAGGGAGCCCAGCACTTTACGGATGCCTACTTCTTTTGCCCTCCGGATCGACTGTGCTGTGGACAGGTTCATAAAATTGATACAAGCCAGCAGGACGATGAAGATCGCTATGGCGGAGAAGATATAAATGTATTTGATGTCTCCCAGGTTGGTCAGGGGTGTGCTCAGTCCCGCGGAATGGAGATGGATATCGGTGAGCCGTTGCAAATGAAAATCCCATCTGCCCCCTTTTTTGATAAATTCGTCAAAAGGCTGGCCGATGCGGTTAAAGGCCTTTGCGGCATCCTGCCGTACCATGGCAGGGAATTTGGCTTCCAGCTTTTGGATGGTGGAAGGATCTTTTGCTGCCTGGGGGGTGAGCACGATATACGAGGTCATCAGGCACCATACCCAGCTCCAGCTGAATCGCTTTACGATCGCGCAATCCTGTACGGGCATGAGCATATCGAATTGCAGCGATGCGTTGGAAGGCAGGTCTTTTAATACGCCCGTGACCACGAAAGGGGATTCATATGTATCCAGCAGGAGGGAGCCGCCGATTGGCGATGTCCTGCCGAAATATTTGCGGGCCATGGTCTCCGTGATGACGATGGAATGATATTTTTTCAGACAGTTGACAGGGTCGCCTTCTATCATGGGATAGTCGAATACCTGGAGGAAGTTGGAGTCGACGGCCCATAGGTTTTTTTCCGTGAAGGGGCGGTTAGCCAGGGCAGGGGCAGTATTACGGATGGCTGTATTGCCCATGCGGAAGATACGGGTGTAGTCCGCCACCTCCGGGAATGTTGTCTTCATGTCAAGGCTCACGGGCGGAGGGGTATTGGAGGTGTTGAATTCCTGTCCTCCAAAGTTTCCGCGGAGGGTTACCTGGTAGATGCGATCCGACATTTTAAAGCCTTTGTCATAACGCAGCTCGTCCTGCACGTACAGGGTAATAAAAATGACGCAGGCGAGGCCGATGGCCAGACCACCGATGTTGATCAGGCTATTGGTCTTATTCCGCAACAGGTTGCGCCAGGCGATAAAGAAATTGCTTTTGAACATAGTATAAAATGTTATTCTGTACGTAAACTTTTCACTGGTGGGGTGCGTGCTGCCCGAATGGCCTGCAGGCAGACCGTGATCGTGGCGATCAGCAGCGCGAGCACTCCTGCCCCGGCAAATACCAGGATGTTGATGTCGACCCTGTACGCAAAACTTTCCAGCCATCTGTGCATGGCGTACCATGCAATGGGTGTGGCGATCAGGACCGCGAGGATCACAGGCCGGATGAGATCTTTTGATACAAGGCTGACGATGCCCGTTACACTGGCGCCCAGTACCTTCCGGATGCCGATCTCTTTTGTCCGCTGTTCGACGGCAAAGGTCACCAGGCCGAAGAGGCCCAGGCAGGCGATGAAGATGGCCAGGGCCGTAAAAGCCAGCAGCAGACGTCCTTCGTGCTCTTCGGTGGCATATTGTTTTTCGAAGTTCTCATCCAAAAAATGATATTCGAAAGGGCTGGCAGCGTCGAAGCTCCGGTAAGTTGATCCGATAAAGCGGATGGCGGCCGGTATATTTTTCCGGCTGACGCGTACATAACAGTTATCTTCTTCCTTTAGTTCGGGCGGCATCTGCAGCAGCAGCGGTTCTATTTTATGCTGCAGGCTGTAGATGGAAAAATCCTTTACCACGCCGATGACAGTGGCCTGTCCTCCACGTAGGTTCACTTTTTTTCCGAGCGGTTCTTTCCATCCCAGCTCTTTTACCAGCGTTTCGTTGACCAACACGGCGGCGGACCCATCCGTAGGTCTGTCCGAAGAAAAGTTCCTTCCTTTTGCCAGGCTGATTTGCATGGTATGCAGATAATCGGCGTCGACATAAAAGTTTTGGATCATCCTGTCCGAAGCAGCCATTTCTCCATTGTTCTGCTGGAAGGTGAAAGTATTGGAGCCGATGTCGTTATTGCCGATGGGGTTGCTGGCGGCGGCGGCGCTTTCGATCAATGGGCTGGAAAGCAGCCGTGCTTTGAGATCACTGATATGGGTGCGTACGGCAGGATCGTAGATATGAAAGGTGAGGACCTGTTGTTTGTTGAACCCAAGGTCTTTGTTGTGCATGTAGCTGAGCTGCTGGTACAGGATGGTTGAGCCTGCGATGAGCATGATGGTGATGATGAATTGAAAGGTCACCAGGGATTTACGGAATAAGATACTGGCATGCAGGCTGCCTTGCTGGCCTTTCAGGGCCGGGATGGTCCGGAAGCCGGAGAGAAAGAGGGCGGGATAGAGTCCTCCCAGGATGCCGGTGAGCAGGGAGAAGAGCAACAGGGTCAGCAGGGTGGGTGTCAGGCCGAATTGCCATAGGGACAGTTGTTTCCCCGCGAGCTGGCGGAAGACGGGGATCAGCATGCCGGCAAGCGTAGCGGCGATGGCTGCGGCAACGAGGGTGAAGAGGACCGATTCGGCCAGGAAGAGTGTGATGAGATGTCCTCTGCCGGAGCCGATGACCTTCCGGACGCCTACTTCCTTTACCCGCAGGGAGCTGCGGGCCGTGGCAAGGTTGACATAGTTGATGATGGCGATGATAAGCACCAGGACTGCGATGGTGGAGAAGAGCCAGATATAGCGGATGTCGCTGTTGTTGGGGCTGATGTCATATGCCAGGTTGGAATGAAGGTGGATAGAGGTCAGGGGCTGCAGCCACATGGTGTAGCGAGTGACGCCGTTATTCATCGCGGATTTAAGATGGCGTTGGAAGAAGCCGGGGAACCGGGTTTCCAGTTGCCGGGGATCTGCGTTAGGCTGCAAAAGGACGTAGGTATAAAGGGAAAAGTTCAGCCAGCCCTCTTTTGAAAGATCGGGCATAGAGCGCAGGGCGCTGAATTCCAGGTGGGAGGCGGCGGGGAGGTCTTCTATCACACCCGTTACTTTTTGTGGGTCGCCATGCTGGAAGAAGATAGTCTTGCCCAGGGCGCTGTCTGCGTTGCCGAAGATCTTTTCCGCCAGGCGCCTGGTCAGGACGATGGATTGGGGCGTGGCAAGTGCCTGCCGGCTATCGCCTGAGAGGAATGAGAACTGGAAGATGGTCAGCAGCGCATTATCTGCAAAAAAAATGTCTTCCACCCTGATCTTTTTGTCTTCATAGACGATGGTGCCGCCTCCTTCGGGGTCTATGCGGGCAGCCTCTTCAATTTCGGGATACTCTTTTTTCAGGGTGGGGGCGAAGGGCGCAGAGGTAGGGGCCAGCCGGAATTTGCCGCCCGACCATTCGGCGCTGTGTGCCAGGCGGTAGATACGAGAGGTGTTGGGTGACCACCTGTCAAAACTCAGCTCGTCGGCTATGTACAGGGCCATCAGCCAAAAGACTGCCAGTCCTACAGCCAGGCCAATTATATTCACCAGGGAAAATACCTTGTGTTTTTTCAGATGCCGGAAAGCGATGGTGAAATAGTTTTGCAGCATATTTCTCATTTGACATCATTTGAGGAGTCAATCCTGTGCCATTCTTGTAAGTTAATGATAAGTAATTAATTAGATAAATATCTGCGCAATTATTGTCCGATTTTGATACATTGTCTGTAACATTCCCGAAAAAATTGCGTCAATCCCTTGAGCATGTCTTTAGAAACCTTTCAACAGCGCGTTTTGCCCATGAAGGACAAGCTGTACAGGCTGGCCTTCCGTCTGCTGCAAAATGTGCAGGAGGCAGAGGATGCCGTGCAGGAGACCATGATCAGGATATGGGCGAAGCGAGAAGAGTGGGGGCAATGGCAAAGCCTGGAAGCCTATTGTATGATCTCCATAAAGAATGGTTGCCTGGATAGATTGCGTAAACAAAAGCTGCGGTCCGTGCCGGAAAATAAGGCCTGGGATATCAGCAGCCCCGATAAAGACCCCCAGGAGAAAATGATGGCAAAGGAGATGACGATACAGATCATGAAATGCATGGACGAGCTTCCGCAGCAACAGCAACTGGTGATCCAGCTGCGGGAGATAGAAGGTCTTAGCTATAACGAGATAGCGGAAGTGCTGGATATGAGCCTGGACCAGGTGAAGGTGAACCTGTTCAGGGCAAGGAGCGCCATAAAAAGATCAATCATTCAAACCCCATCTGCATGCGACAGGAAAGCATAGCCGGATTGCTGGAAAAATACTGGCAGGCGGAAACGACGGAGGAAGAAGAAAGACAGTTAGCGGAGTATTTCCGGGGAACGGAGGTGCCGCCGGAGTGGGAGTCTTACCGTGAGCTGTTCTCTTTTTTTGAGCAGGAGGCGCAGGTAAAACCGGGGCCGGACCTGGAAAGAAGGATCATGGAAAGTATCCGTCCCCGCCGGCATACAGCCTGGTGGGCGGCTGCCGCGGCGATCATCCTCCTGTTGGGCGTGGAGCCTTTGTTCAGGATGGCGCCGGAGAAGACTCGCGTTGAGCAAACGGCATTCGTGGTAAAAGATACCTATGACGATCCGCAGCAGGCCCTGGCTGCCGTCGAAAAAGCGCTGTTCATCATGTCGAAGAAAATGAATAAGGGCCTTCACCCTATCAAATAATTACTATGTCAGCATTTATTCGAAAATTATCTGTGCTTGCCGCTCTGCTGGTGGTGTCGGCAGGCGTCTTTGCCCAGGATGATGCCATCGGGAAATTTTTTGGCAAGTATGTCGATGACAGCCGGTTCACCATCGTGTCCGTCAGTCCGAAGATGTTCAGGCTGCTGTCGAAAGTGAACTGGGATACGATCCCTTCCGACCTGCGGCAGACCGTGACGGGGCTGCACAGTCTTCGTATACTCAGTACGGAAACCACGCCTCAGCAGTTCTATAAGGAAGCGTTGTCCAGGATCGACATGAAAGAATATGAGGAGCTGATCACCATCAGGGACAAGCAGGACAATGTCCGGTTTGTAATCAAGGAAACGGGTGGGATCGTCCATGAGCTGTTGATGATAGCCGTCGACGATGATGGGTTCACCCTGATGAGCTTTACAGGCGATATCGACCTGGACAAGCTGTCCCGTCTGTCTTCCTCATTGAACATCAAGGGTATGGAAGGGCTGAAGAATGCCAAAAGGAAGAAATAAATAATATACATATGCGAAGATTATGCTTTTTTACAATTTGTGTGATCATGGCAGTCACCTGCTCTGCCCAAAGCGCCAGCTGCTCATTCTCCATCGATCGTTGGAAAAGTAAGATCACCCAGCTGAATATACAGCTGCTGGATGGTCGCTCAATTCCGACAGCGTTGTCCCATGAGCTTCGGGACGAAAAATTTGAAGACCTCTTTTCCGTTCGCAAGGGTATCGAGCAACTGCGGTTACTGTCCAGGGATAGAAAGGATGGTTTGCGGGAAGTGGTTTTTCTGGCCGAGGGCAAGGAGGGTGGACTGTATATCCGGTGTACCGGGAAGTTTACGCTGCAGGACCTTGATCAGATGACGTCGACCCTGAAGGATTGAGTCAATCCTGCAGGATTGATGAAAATCAATATTTGTGTCAATAGGTGTTTACACTTATTGGCATATTTAGGCATTCTAAATAATTCACCTTAAATTTAATTAACACTACAACCTAACTATTAACATCCCGGATAAGGATCCACAGTAGCCCCTAAACGACTTGTACGCGCCATTTTTAACCCTAATTCCACTGTATGATCAGGATTCTACTGGCGGATGATTACACTATTATCAGAAAAGGTGTCCGGCAAATACTTTCGCAAGCTTACCCCCATGTTCAGATCGAAGAGATAGAGGAGGGAGAGGAATGGACGGAAAAATTGTGTGCATCTTCATGGGACATGGTTATTTCCGATCTGCCGATGCCCGACAGGGGCGGGCTTGATACCTTACAACGGATCCGCCAGCGTTTTCCGGAGTTGCTCGTTCTTATCCTCACTTTATACCCGAAGAAAAATTATGCCGTTCGCGCCCTGAAGGCGGGTGCAGCAGGTTTCCTGAACAAAGACGCTGCTCCTGACGAGCTGATCATGGCTGTCGATATGATCTTATCGGGTAAAAAATACATTGCCTTGCCCGGAATGGAAAATTAAATGCGGAATTTCCCATAATTTAGATAGTCAACGAATTGAGCACAACTATTTAAATTATGAAAAGAAGTGATTTTATCCGTAAAGGCCTGATGGCTGCCGCAGGCGTTTACATCATTCCCCGTCATGTATTAGGAAAAGGTTTTACAGCACCCAGCGACAGGCTTTCCATTGCGTCGATAGGCATCGGCGGTAAGGGGGAGGTGGATGTCAATTATATATCCGGCAGCGGAAAGGCTGATATTGCGTATCTCTGTGATGTGGATGACCGGCGTGCCGCCCCAATCCGCGGCAAATTTCCTTCTGCAAAATATTATAAGGATTACCGTGAGCTGCTGGATAAGGAGCACAAGCATATCGATGCCGTCAGTATATCGACCCCTGATCATATGCATGCTGTGATCGGCATGGCCTGTATGCAGCTGGGCAAGCACGTGTATATCCAAAAGCCCCTGACACATGATATCTATGAAGCCCGCATGCTAACGCAGGCGGCTAATCGCTATAAGGTGGTGACCCAGATGGGTAACCAGGGTGCTTCGGGGGATGGGGTACGGCAATTGATCGACTGGTACAAGGCCGGTGTAGTGGGAGATATTACGGAAGTCTTTTGTTTTACCAATCGTCCTGTGTGGCCGCAGGGTATCCAATGGCCTGATAAGAAGGCGCCGGTGCCGGCAGAGCTGGATTGGAATCTTTGGCTGGGTACGGCTCCTTACAAGGATTATGTGGACAACCTCGTGCCTTTCAACTGGCGTGGCTGGTGGGATTATGGCACGGGAGCATTGGGCGATATGGGTTGTCATATTATTGCTCCTGCCTTCCAGGTGTTGGAGCTGGGTTATCCCACCGAGGCTGAGTGCAGTGTCGGCAGCGTCTATGTAGGCGAGTTCAAGGCCGGTTATTTCCCCGACAGCTGTCCTCCCTCTTCCCATATCACGTTAAAGTTCAAGGGTGCTGCCGGGAAACCCGATATCAAGCTGCATTGGATGGATGGCGGCATACAGCCTGAGCGCCCTGCTGAGCTTGGGCCCAGTGAAGTCTTTGGAGATGGGGATAATGCCACCTATTTCATCGGTACTAAAGGGAAGATGATGTGTGCTACTTATGGGCAGAATCCACAGCTGCTGCCGACGAGTCTTACGGCGAAGACGACCGTGCCTCAGACCATTGCACGGGTGCCCGGTGCGGATCAGTCAGGGCATTACAATTCCTGGGTGGATGCCTGTCTGGCCGGCTATGGCAGCGACAAGGAAAAGAACCTCAGCAGCAATTTCAAGGCCGCGGGGCCTCTCACCGAGTCCGTGTTGATGGGCAACCTGGCTATCCGCAGCTATGATATCCGGCGTGCGCGGGCGAATGGCAAGGGGTATGATTATCCGGGCCGTCATATCAAGCTGCTATGGGATGGAGCGAATATGAAGATCACGAACTTCGACGAGGCCAACCAGTTCGTCCGGCGTACTTACCGGGAAGGATGGAGCCTGTAGCCGGAGCTTTTTTATATGTAAAACGATTTGCTATGCCGTTTCATCTACTTACTCCGGAAGAATCCTCCCTGTATGAGCGGGATGGATTTATTGTGATAAAGCAGTTCTGTTCGGCTGAGGAGATCGATAAGCTGTATGCTGCCGCCCTGGCCGACGATGCCATGAAGCATAATGCCCTCGATCTCAACGATCAGACCGGTAAGAAAACCCGCCTCTCCCTGTGGTTTACACCCGGGGATGATGTATTCGGGAATTTTGCCCGCAGCCGTCGTGTCATCGATGTGGCCTGGCAACTGCTGGACAGTGATGCGCCTGTGTGTCATTTTCATACAAAGCTGATGCAGAAGGAGCCCAGGGTAGGTGGGGCCTGGGAATGGCACCAGGATTATGGGTATTGGTATAAGGACCAGTTCATGTTCCCGGATCAGATGATCAGCGTCATGCTGGCGCTGACGCCGGCCAATAAAGAGAATGGCTGTCTGCAGGTGATCCGCGGCAGTCATAAAATGGGCCGGGTCAATCATGGTTTTGCCGGCGAGCAGGTAGGGGCCGATATGACAATGGTGGAAAATGCCCTGCGTACGATGGAGCTGGTGTATTGTGAGCTGGATGCCGGTGATGCTCTGTTCTTTCACAGCAACCTCATTCATCGCAGCGAAGCCAATCTTTCCGAATGGCCGCGCTGGTCGTTGATCTCCTGTTACAGCTCGGCTTCCAACCTGGCTTATAACGAACATTCCACGTCCTGGAAGGTGCCCATTTCGGTGGTGCCTGATGAAGCTATTCTCGAATGGGAAAGTGGGGCGGGGGCGGGTAGGGACTTTTTACGAAAAGAGAATGATGCTGCGCTCAAGGATTAGGACTAATAGCCGTCCATCCTCCGTCCACGATCAGGGTTTGACCGGTGATGTGCCGGGCCTGCGGGGAGACGAGGAATAACGCGGCTTCCGCGATATCACGGGTAGTGGCGGGCCGTCCCATCGGTGTAAGGGCCGACCAGGTCTTCTCGTAACCGGCATCGCCGCTGGTCCTTTCTGTCATGGTGGCGCCCGGTGCGACCGTGTTCACCGTAATGTGATAGGGTGAAAGCTCGATGACGAGGTTGCGGGCGAGCATTTCCAGGGCAGCCTTGCTCATGCCGTAGGCGGACAGATGTTTATGAGCCTGGTGCCCTGTGACGGAGGACATGAAGAGGATGCTGCCTCCTTCGCTTTGTTGTTTCATTTGCAGGGCTGCTGCCTGGGCCAGAAAAAAACTGCCTCCCAGGTTCACCTGCATTACGCGGTTGAAAGACTCCGGCGAATAGGAAAAGAAGTCTCCGAAAAGAGTTATACCTGCGTTGGCGATGACGATGTCGAGGCGGCCGAATGTTGTGACCGCTTTGTCGACGAGGCTGTGAATGCAGCGGATGTCTGCCGCGTCGCCGGCCAGGGGGATGCAGTTGGGCCCCAGCTGTTCTGCGGCCGTCCCTGCAAGAGACTCGTCACTATCGTTGAGGATCACGCGTGCTTCACGCTGCACCAGCTGTTTGCATATTTCAAAGCCAATGCCCTGACCAGCGCCTGTGACGATAGCGGTTTTGTCTTTCCATTGATGATCCATGTCCTAAATTTAAGTATTCAGGCTTCCTGGTCAAAATAGATCTTATAGTAGTGTTTTCCCACCACTTCATCATAGCCTTTTTCGATGAGTTCGCGATCTCCGTGTACGTAAATATGAAAATTCTTGTCCAGCTTGATAACGCTTTTGAATACGCGGGCTTGTTTTTTCACCGCCTGGGGAGAGATGTAGAATTCATCGGCGGGGGCCATGGGGTTGGATGCCCTGTGCTGCTGGTCATATTGCCGGAATGACTGGATCAGGTCATCATGGTGCAGGACCTCCGTCTCGAATTCCGTTTTGTTGAACTGGTCATGGGTCTTGAAATAATCCATGGAGCGGTTGAGGAGGTCGATCTGCTCCGTCCTGGAGACCTCGAACTCTCCCGGCATCTGCCTGGTCACATAATTTTTTGTGATGGTGAGAAAGTCCTGTGTGTGAAGGAATTCATTCTGTTGGATCAGCACTCCCAGGAACTTATCCTTCCAGTATTGCGCCTCATCACCCTTCCCATTGGAATCGAAGATCAGCAGTTCGTATCCTTTGTCCTGCTGTTGATGCAGGATAAGACAGCCTTTGTCGATCTTTGTCATTTCCACCCCTTCCTTTAATTGAAAATGGAGCTGATCGGCGGAGGGGTCGATGTCTGCGAAGAGGGATTTGGTCTCTGCCTTGAAAAGGCCGATGGCTTCCGTGGGCTTGTCGTCTATAAGGATGTCCGTGAAGAAGGCTGCATACAGCTCGCCCGGTTTTATTTTTGGATGGAGGGCTACTTCATAGAGATGGGATGCCATCTTTTGGGATAGCGTTTGAAATTGACCGGGGTCGTCGAAGATGGTTTTTGTAAAGTTGTAGATCTCGTGGTAGTCGAGGGAGGAGGTATGATGAAATGAATACCGTTCGTGGCAATCTTTGAATCGTCCCAGTAGCACTTCGGCGAGGCGGACCCGGGTGTCCGGGTCCAGGTCCTGCTCTTCCCGGGACAGGAGCAGAGGTTGCCCGTTTTGTTTATTTCCCGTATAGTGTACGGCCAGTCTGGTTAATGCGGCTTCTGTGAAAAGCATAGTAAAAACCGCAAATATAAGTAGGTTTGTGGGATATGAGTATCAAACTCACGCGCAGTCATTTGCTCACCCTTGTTTACTGTCTGTTCATCCTGCTGTATACCCTTTATATATCGGAGTATAAGCATTGGTGGTATTACCTGAAGTTCCTGCTGTTCTGCGGCTACCTGTTCTTTGTTCTCCAGGGGCTTTTGCTGCGTTCGAGGAACTGGGGGATCGTGCTGCTGCTACCGGTGGCGATATTGCTTGCTTCGGTGCTGGCGGGCTACCTTTTATTATTTATTCTCCGGCTGGGAGGCGGTACCTTATTGGATAAGGACAGGCCGGATATGATATTGCTTGCTTTGCTCTTTATTGTGTTCAGTTTCCTGTCGCTAGGATTTATTGGAAAAAAAGGGCGTAAGAGTAAGAGGTAAACGATAGGAATATGTGGAAACGTAAGCCATATAACGTTGAAAATTATAGGTGTTTTCTGAAATTGGTTTCTTTAATGGATTGAGAATATATAGCTTACATATGGGTTAAAGTGAAAATTCGTATTACTATTAAATATATCTAAGGGTTTATACAATAAAATATGCCTTAATCCCTTTTATATTAGCGAATTTCTTTTTAAGTTCAAGTTGAAAATCCAATAGTTAAAAACCATTTTTATGAGACCCAAACCCCAAAAACTTGTAAACTTCTCCGGGCAGTCGCGAAGCGTTCCTTCCCTTTTTAATTCCTGATCAGCTATTCTGTGATGTCTTCCGGTAGACAACCCTAACGGGTATATGCCCGTCTATATGGGAGACCCTCATGGAATAGAACCATTAGGTATTCTGTAATAAACCCGTATCGTATGACTGCCCCCATGAAACCGACTGTATTAACCTTCTTGACATATTTATCTGGAAACTCAGGCCGCCGCCGGAAATTACTTTCAGCGCTGGTCTCCGGGCTTCTTTTTATGGTAGGTGTGCCGGCTGTTACACAGGCGGCGGGACCTGACCATGCTTTTCGATTTGACAATGTAACGATCACGGTTACGCGGGATCATGCGGTAGCCGGTGTAGGTCAGGACAGCATTTTGGTAAACATCAGTCCTGCGCCTGCTCCCGGGGAAAAGATCACTTTCAACTGGGCTGGTTTTGGGATTGACGCCGATGTAGATGCGGCGGGCAATGCACGCTTTGGTGTGGGGGCTACGGCCGCGGGGCAGCTGATCGTATCGATCTACAGGGGCACGACGTTTTTACAGGACGTAACGCTGACCTTTATCGCTGCACCAGGTCCTGTGGATCCCACCAAGAGCTATCTCGAAGTGATACAAAGCCCTCAGCCGGCGGATGGAGCTTCCGAAGATATTGTGCGGGCGCATCTATTCGACCAGTATGGTAATGTCATCACACAGGCGACGCCTACGACCTTCGATATCCAGAGCGGAACGGCCAGCTTTACCAGTCCGAACGCTCCGACCCCGGGCTCGGGATCGGCTGGCGGCGGGACCATCGATGCCAGGCTTACCAGCAATGTAGTAGGAGATGTAGTGGTACATGCAACTGCGGGTGGGGTGCCCATTACCAATGTAGTGACGGTACAATTCATTGCGGGACCGGTAGATCCCACGAAAAGTTATCTTGATATACAACAAAACCCTGCGGCTGCGGATGGAGTTGCCGAAGATATAGTTCGTGCGCACTTGTTCGACAAGTATGGCCACCTGGTGGACACGCTGGTGAATTTTGTTATTGTCAGCGGGACTGCGAGCTTTAGCAGCCCATCTTCGGGGAAATCGGCCGGTGGGATCCGCGATGCGAACCTTGTCAGCAATGTAGTAGGGTATGTGAATGTAACCGCGACGGTCAAGATAAATGGCGTAGACGTGCCTATCAGCGGTTCGCCTGTCACCGTCCAGTTCATAGTGGACCCTCCGGATGTTACCAATCCGGAGACCAAACTGGTGGTGGATGTACCTGTTGCTCCGAATGACGGAGTAACCACCGCCGTCGTCCATGCCCACCTGGTGGATGACCAGGGGCGTCTGATCGATTATCCTTTAGATAAAGTAACCTTTTTTATCGTACCTGGCGGGACGGCCAATGCTACGGCTGTGCTGGCGGGTGGCGGAAATAATATAACCCCGAATGGTACCGGAGATATACCCCTGACGATCACCAATGCGGCGGTGGGTACGGTGACGATAGGAGCCACGGTCACCTATAAAGGGAAAACCTATACCATCACCTTCGGCAGCCCCGCGACGGTGACATTTGTCGATAAGGATACACCGGATCCCTCCAACCCGGGGAACATGCTGGTGGTGGATAAGAATTCTGCGACAGCCGACGGGGTCGATTATACGATCATCCATGCCCACCTGGTGAATGGCGCCGGCGGTGCACTACCGGCGGGTGTGACTGTGAATGTGGTTTTCTTTATCATCCCTTCCGGCGGGCCTGAAGCGACGGCGGTGCTGGTGCCTCAGAGCACTGTAACGGTTGGTAATGGCGACATATACTTACGTATTTATGATACCAAGGTAGGCACAATACAGCTGGGCGCCAGGATCACGGTTGGCGGATCTACCACTGCTATCACCACCGGCAGCCCTGCTATAGTGAACTTTGTTTCAGGGCCCGCGGTGCCTTCCGCACCGGGAGCGCCTGGCGGCCTGGGCACCAAGCTGACCATCGTAAAAAATTTCGCCCCGGCGGATGGTGTCAGCACCAACGAGGTAAATGCCTATATCACGGATGCTACGGGCAATCCTAAGGGCGGCATTCCGGTGACCTTCTCCATACGGGCGGGCGGGACATCGACTGCTACGGCCCAGCTCATAGGAACGGTGACGGTACCTACGGACCCCAGCGGCAAGGCCACTTTCGGCAATGCGATCATGAAGATCATCAATACGGTCGCCGGTACGGTCTGGATCGACGCCACCATCGACTACAACGGCGTACCCACGTTGATAGACGGCAGCTACCAGGAAGTAACGTTTACCAATGTAGCGGATGTCACCAATCCTGCCACCCGTCTGATAGTCGTCGTGTATGAAGCGCTGGCGGATGGTCAGTCCACCACGATGGTAAAAGCGCATATAGTGGATCAGAATGGAGATCCGCTGCCCGGTCAGAATGTGACCTTTACCATTGACAGCGGTACTGCCCAGATCATTACGCCCGGGCCCTGGACGACGGATGCCAATGGAGATGTTTCTATCGAGCTTACCAGTTCCAAACCGGGCTTCGTGCTGGTGACGGCTACTGTTACCGTCGGCGCCGTCGAAAAGGCCATTATCAACGGCAGCCCGGCCAGGGTGAAATTTGCGGCCATCAATATCTATGTACCGAAGGTGTTTACGCCCAACGGAGACGGTATGAACGATGTGCTGAAGCCGATACTGGTCGGTATATCCACCTTCCATTACTTTTCCGTGTACAATCGTTGGGGCAACCTGATCTTTACGACACAGGACCCGAATTATGGATGGGATGGAAGGTTCAAGGGGGTACCTCAGCCTGTGGAAACGTATTTGTGGATCGCAGAGGGGATAGATATCAACGGTAAGAAGATCGTAGCGAAGGGTATGACGTCGCTGGTGAAGTAATTCGCCTGCTGCTGCCATCCTGACTTATATATAATAGTAAATCCAATATCCAGATGAGGAAGACTTATATCATACTGTGTCTTTTGCTATTCGCGGGTCTTGTCCGCGGACAGGAGATCAATTTCTCGCGTGTGCAGGATATGGCAATCTGGTATAACCAATCCCTTAAAACCGACAAGAACAACAGTCTCAAGTTAAACTATCGCAATGTCCAATATGGCGGCCAGATCGCCTACAACAGCGTAGCCGCTCTTTTCGATATGCCCCTGATGTCCAGGGAAGCCAGGAGCAAGGCCAATGCGGCTTATTTCAGTCTTAGCGCAGGCGCCGCCTCGGACAAATCCAATGCAGGTATATTGAATAATTCGCTTGGCATGCTGGGTATCTCCTATGCAGTGCCCATCAACAGCAAGGAAACGTACCTGGCTGTAGGCTTCCAGGGCGCGTACTATCAAAGCAATTTCAATGTAAATGGCGTGTCGAATGCCTTTGGCGACCAGTATGACAACTATGGTCCTATCGAAGGCGCGCCCAGCAGCGATCTCCTGTCGAGCGGATGGTCCTATGGGCATTTCAATCTCAATACAGGTGTGTCGGTGTTCAGCAATTCACGGTATGATAAATGGTACCTGGGTGTGTCGGCCATGCAGATAAACAAGCCCTATTCCTATAAGATCAAATCGGATTCCACCCGGCTGAAGACCAATTTCGGCGTGCAGGGTGGGTACCGGTATGTCACAAAAACAGATGACGAGGTAGGTTTCTTTATGTCCATGAACT
>Ga0207695_10000709_pt1 | contig 64887 bp, 56 predicted proteins | sample KBSC54metaG_FD_184354 | JGI IMG/M metagenome (GOLD analysis project Ga0207695, IMG submission 184354) | Corn rhizosphere microbial communities from Kellogg Biological Station, Michigan, USA - KBS C5-4 metaG (SPAdes) (version 2) | ecosystem: Host-associated > Plants > Roots > Rhizosphere > Soil...
CGCGACTGAAGGGCATCTCTAGAAACCTCTCCTACCTGTCATCCCGGCGAAGGCCGGGATCTATTCCTCTGCGCAAATGCTTGCCATGCGTTGCCTGACGAGGGAGGGGTGAGGAGTGGGTCCCGGCCTTCGCCGGGACGACGATGAAATCTGAGGCTATTTGAGGGTGCACTGAAGTCGCTTCGACACAGGTTGAGGGCTGCGGGTTAAAGATTGCCGTTATCTGCGGTTGCATTGCGCCTTATCGCGACTGAAGGGAATCTAGAAACCTCTCCTACCTGTCATCCCGGCGAAGGCCGGGATCTATTCCTCTGCGCAAATGCTTGCCATGCGTTGCCTGACAAGCGAGGGGTGAGGAATGGGTCCCGGCCTTCGCCGGGACGACGATGAAAACTGAGGTTATTGGAGGTGCCCTGAAGTTGCTTCGACAAAGGTTTGAGGGCTGCGGTCAAAGGTCGCCGTGCACCGCCTGCAGTGCGGCGAGTGCCGCAAGCCCGGCTGTTTCGGTGCGCAGGATACGGGGCCCCAGTACCAACCCGCGAAAACCAGTCTCGTTCAATACGGCGATATCGCGCTCGCCTAGCCCACCTTCGGGCCCGACCACGAGCACGCCGCCGGCCGGTGAAAAGGCGAGCTCGCGCGCCTTGACGCTACCGCCCGGCAGCAGCGCCAAGCGTGTGGTGCCATCGTCGGGGAGTGCTCTTGCCCAGATGTCCAGCGGCTGTGGCGCCAGGATTTCCGGTAAGCGTGCACGGCCGCTCTGTTCACAAGCGCTGGCAGAGACCGCTTGCCAGTGGGCTACGCGTTTTTCCGTGCGTGCTGCGTCCAGCTTTACTTCCGAGCGTTCGGTGAGCAGGGGAACGATTCGCGCGACGCCGAGTTCGGTGGCCTTCTGCACGATCAAGTCCATCTTTTCGCCGCGTGCTACGGCTTGGGCCAAGGTAAGCCGCAATGGCGATTCGTTTTGCAGTGGCTGCTGCGCCTGCACCTGGACGACAACCTCGCGCTTGCCGACGCTGCTGATCAGCGATGGGTAGTCGCTGCCGTCGCCGTTGAACAGGGTGATGGCATCGCCCGCGGTGAGGCGAAGTACCCGGGCGACGTGTTCGCTGGCCTGGCTGGGCAGGGCCAGTTCGGCGCCGCTGGCCAGGGGCTGGTCGACATGAATGCGGATGGTACGCATGGAGCGAAATCGTGTGGAAAAACGCAAGGATAGCGGAAGGCGCCCGGCGGCGAACCTGAAGCGCCAGCGGCACTTGGTGAACCGAAACCTCGCCCACACGTTATAGACAAAGGAGCATCCATTCGTCCCCACGTTTCAGGTGCGCCCAGGAGGTGCCTTGCCATGTCCAAGCTTTCCCTCGTTTCTATCGCGCTAGCCACCATGCTGAGCGCTGGCGCGGCCTACGCACAGGCCGCCGATCCTGCACCGCAGGCCTCGTCAACAGATAAGCAGGTCATCAAGCCGGGCGATCGCAATTGCATTCGCGACACCGGCAGTTTGATCAAAGCCAAGAATGGCCAGTGTCTGCCGGTGGCTGGCCGCAGCTATGGCCAGGACGATATTCAGCGGACTGGCAAGACGCGGCTTGGGCCGGCTTTGCAGGATCTTGATCCGAGTATTTCGGTGCGTGGGCGGTAGGTTTCGTTCCTCGGCAAGGTCGGACGCAGGGCTGTCGTGCGGGGTTGCGGTCGCGACTGAAGTCGCTCCTACAAGCTGGCTGGGCTTGACTATCTTGTAGGAGCGACTTCAGTCGCGACCGCCCGAACCTCACACCTTCGGAAAGTCGAAAGTTTGGCCGGTTTTTTTGATCCGTCTAGCGAACCGCTTTTTCAATGCCCGCAATGGCAACATCGACAAGATGGTCGATCTCGCTTTCCGTGACTACATACGGCGGCATGAAATAGACAACGTTGCCCAATGGGCGCAGCAGTGCCCCGTGTTCCAACCCATGCAGATAAACCCGAAGTCCACGGCGCTCATCGGCGGGGAAGGGCGTGCGCGTGGCTTTATCCCGCACCAACTCCACCGCAGCAATCATCCCGGTCTGCCGTACATCAGCGACATGCGGATGATCGCGCAGTGGTGCGAGGCGTTTAGCCAGATGGGCGGCTAAATCGCGGTTGCGTGCCAGCACGGGCTCTTCGCGGAATATCTGCAGCGTAGCCAGCGCCGCGCGGCAAGCGAGTGGGTTGCCGGTGTAGCTATGCGAATGCAAAAACGCCTTGCCCGCACTGTATTCGGCATAGAACGCATCATAGACGGCGTTGTTAGTGAGCACCGCCGATAGGGGCAAGAACCCACCGGTCAGCCCCTTGGACAGGCACATGAAGTCAGGCGTGACAGCGGCTTGCTCGCAGGCAAACAACGTGCCGGTACGGCCAAAGCCGACGGCAATTTCATCGGCAATGAAATGCACGTTGAACTCGTCGCACAATGCTCGCAACCCGGCGAGGTAACGCGGGTGATACATGCGCATGCCACCGGCGCATTGCACCAGCGGCTCGACAATCACCGCGCAGGTTTCATGCGCGTGTTGCTCAAGCAGGGCGCGCAAGTCGCCCAGGCGTCGCTCCGCGGTCTGCTCGGCACTTTCGCCAGGTTCGCCTTCGTAGGCATCGGGCGAGGGCGCAAGGAATGGGGTCAGCAACAACGGCGCGTAGGTCTTGCGATAAAGCGCCACGTCGCTCACCGAGAGCGCACCCAACGTTTCGCCGTGGTAGCTGCCGCTCAACGCGATAAAGCGCGTTTTTTCACCGTGGCCGAGATTGAGCCAATAGTGAAAGCTCATCTTCAATGCGACTTCGATCGCGGCCGAACCGTTGTCGGCCAGGAACACCTTGTCCAGCCCCGGTGGCGTGATGCGCACCAGCTCTTCGGCCAGCTCGATGGCCGGCTCGTGGGTGAAGCCGGCAAAGATCACGTGCTCAAGCGTATCGAGCTGCGTCTTGAGGGCGCTGGCAATACGTGGGTTGGCGTGGCCGAAGATATTGGTCCACCAGGAGCTGATGCCGTCCAGATAGCGGCGGCCATCGGCGTCGATCAGCCACGCTCCCTCGCCACGCACGATGGGTAGCATCGGCACGGTCTGGTGGTCGTGCATCTGGGTGCAAGGGTGCCAAAGGTGACGAAGATCGCGCTCGGCGAGCGCGGCATTGCTGAGGAGAGGGCTGGTCATCCGGTTATGATCGGGGGTAGTCATGCGGGGGCTCAAGCCCTGCCGCCTCCGTCTTTTTCAAGGAGCTCTCCGGTTTGAAGCCGTTGCGTGTGTTGCTGGTGGTCCTGGCGCTGATCGTGCTGGTAATCGTGGGCCTGGGCTGGTTTCTGCCGGCGCGCTGGGTGCAGCCGCAGATCGAGGCGCGCCTGCACGGGCTGCACCTGGGCGGGGTGACCGGCTCGATCTGGGATGGCCATGCCGATCAGGTGCTGGCCGCCGACGGCCACAGCGTGGGCAGCCTGAATTGGCAGCTGTCACGCTTGAGCGTATTCGGCCATACCGAGCTAAGCATTGATCTCAACGGCGACACCTGGGCGTTTCGCGGCCATATGGAGCGCCTCAGCGAGACCACCACTCATTGGGAGGACGTGCATGCGCGCTTCGACCTGAAGGCGCTGGGTCTGCATGCCAACCCGTGGGGGCAACCCCTGGGCGTGCTGGAAGCCGATATCACCAGCGCGTTGATCCAGGCACAGTGGCCGATCAGCCTGAGCGGCACCGGGCGCTGGGAAAACGCCGCCATGGTTACATCGCAAGGCACGCTGGCGCTCGGCACCCTGCACTGGGAAGCACAAGCCAGCAACGCCGTGCTGAAAGGGTCGTTTGGCGATGCGCGGGATTCGGAGGGTGCATTGCAACTGTCGGGCAGTTTTGGCGTGAGCGCGCTCGGCTGGCGCTATGACCTGGAGGCGCAGCCGCGCGGCCACCGGCCGGGCTTGCAGCGGTGGCTGGCCACCTTGGGGCCGGTGGGGCCTGATGGCACGCTGCATCTGGAACAAAGTGGCGGTTTCACCAAATGGGTGAAGGGAAAATCATGAGCACGACGGATTATTCTGCCGCCCTCGACGCGGCCCGCCAGGCTGCTGCCGCTGCCGCGGACATCTTGCTGCATTACTGGCGCAAGGGCGTTTCGGTGGAGTGGAAAAGCGACGCCACGCCGGTCACGGTGGCCGATCGCGAAGCGGAGCTGGCGATTCGCGACATCTTGCGCGCCGCCTTGCCGCAAGCGGGGATCTATGGCGAGGAGTTTGGCCGCGAGGGGGACGCGCAGGACTGGCTATGGCTGGTCGACCCGCTCGACGGCACCAAGAGTTTCGTGCGGCGTACGCCGTTTTTCTCCACCCAGATTGCGCTGATGCACAAGGGCGAACTGGTACTGGGTGTATCCAGCGCGCCGGTGTATGGCGAGACGATGTGGGCCAGTGCCGGTGGCGGTAGCTGGTTCGACGGCGAGCGGGTCCGGGTTGCCGAGACGGCCGAACTGGGTCAAGCGTCGATTTCCTTCGGCAATATCAAATCGCTGACGGCGGACAGCCGCTGGGGCGTCATGGGCGGCCTGGTCGCCGAGGCCAACCGCATTCGCGGCTATGGCGATTTCTGCCACTACCACCTGCTCGCGCGTGGCGGGCTGGATCTGGTGATCGAATCGGACGTGAATATTCTCGATGTGGCGGCGCTGGCGGTCATCGTGCGCGAAGCCGGTGGCGTATTTACCGATCTGGAAGGGCAGCGACTGGACCTGGACACGCGCAGCGTCCTGGCCGGCACGGCTGCCATGCATGCACTCTCGTTACAACGGCTGCGCACTGTCACTCAAGGAGCTTAGATTATGGGAAGTTTTCCCGCTTTTGTCGGATTGTTGCTGGGCAATAGCCCGGTCATCATCGCGTCGTTTGCCGGCATCATCGTCGCGGCTGTCGGTTGGCAACGGGCGCCTCGCGCCGCGCTGTTGCTGATGATCGCCAGCGTGGTGAACCTGTTGCTGGCGATGGTCACCGTATGGCTCTACGGCGTCTATGTGCCGCAACTGCCCTCAGAGGGCCGCTATGCCTCCATGCAGATGATCGGCATATGGAGCGCGGTGGCCGGTGTGCTTCATGGCGTGGCCTATGCCCTGATGATCTGGGCCGTATTTGCCGGGCGCCCCCCGGCCATGCCGCGAGCCCGGGCCTAAGCCGGGTTACAATCGCCCGATGCGCAAACCACCGATCATCCACGCGACCCGTGACGTGCACGACAGCAGCTTCCTGCACGTCGAGCAACTGGACCTGGAGTTTTCCAACGGCGAACGCCGCACCTATGAGCGCCTCAAGGGCAGCGGTGCCGGCGCGGTGATCATCGTGCCGATGCAGGACGACGAAACCGTGCTGCTGGTACGCGAATACGGCGCCGGTGTCGGTCGCTATGAATTGTGCCTGCCCAAGGGGCGGCTCGATCATGGCGAAACCGCGGCAGAGGGCGCCGACCGCGAGCTCAAGGAAGAGGTCGGTTTCGGGGCGCGCAAATTGACCATGCTGCATAGCTTGTCGCTATCGCCGTCGTACATGACGCATATGGCCCATGTGGTGTTGGCGCAGGATCTCTACCCGGAACGCCTGCAAGGCGATGAGCCGGAAGAACTCGAAGTGGTGCCGTGGAAGATGTCCGAATTGCATCGACTGGTTGAACGCGACGATGTCACCGAAGGGCGATCCATCGCCGCCCTCTTCATGGCGCGCGAGTTTCTCGCCGGCCGCTTTCGTCCCACGTGAGCGGCGAACTGTCCCCATTGCTGCAACGTGTGGGCGAAATTGCCCGCGCGGCCGGCGAAGCCATCCTCGCCGTTTATGTCAGCGACTTCGATGTGGTGCAGAAATCCGATCATTCGCCGGTGACGGCCGCCGATCTGGCCGCACAGGAAGTGATCGTGGCCGGCTTGGCCGACCTGGAGCCGCGGTTGCCGATAGTGTCGGAAGAGGCACATGCGGCAGCGTGGAGCGAGCGACAAAAGTGGTCGCGCTACTGGTTGGTCGACCCGCTCGACGGCACGCGTGAGTTCGTCAAGCGCAATGGCGAGTTCACCGTCAACATTGCCTTGATCGACAACCACGAAACTGTGCTTGGTGTCGTGCTGGCACCGGTCACTGGCGAGCTCTATGTCGCAAGGCGCGGTGAAGGCGCATGGCTGCAGAAAGCGCCGGGCGGTGCCTGGCAGCGCATCGGCACACGTGGCCTGGCGCAGCCGCCGACCGTGGCTGGCAGCCGTTCGCATGGCGGTAGCGCGGTGTCGATGTTGCAGGCGTTGCTGGGTAGTGAATACGCCTCGCATCCGCTGGGATCGTCGTTGAAGTTCTGCGTGATCGCGCGTGGTGAAGCAGACGTCTATTTGCGTCGCGGCCCCACTAGCGAGTGGGATACGGCCGCCGCGCAATGCGTGCTGGAAGAGGCCGGTGGTGCGGTGCTGGACCTGCGCGGCGAGCCCTTTCGTTACAACCGCGGTGAGTCATTGCTCAATCCTGAGTTCATTGCCGTGGGCGATACGAGTATCGATTGGCGCGAGCGGTTGCTTGCGCTGGAGGTTTGATCGTCGCTCGCCCCACGTTGTCCAACCGAAAACATGATGAATAGCCCATGTCGCGTCACACCCTGAACGACCTTCTCGACATCATGACGCGCCTGCGCGACCCCGAGCGAGGTTGCCCCTGGGACGTAAAGCAGAACTTCGCCACCATCGCACCCTATACGATCGAAGAGGCCTACGAAGTGGCTGACGCGATCGATCGGCAGGACTGGCACGACCTGCGCGACGAGCTCGGCGATCTTCTTCTGCAAGTCGTTTTTCATGCGCAGATGGCCAAGGAGGCCGGGCTGTTCGACTTCAACGACGTTGCGCATGCGATCAGCGACAAGATGCTGCGCCGGCATCCGCATGTGTTCGGCGATACCAGCTACGACGATCTCGAAGCGCAGAAGCAAGGTTGGGAAGACATCAAACGCTCCGAGCGCGCAGCCAAGGGCGAAGGCATTGACGACACCAGCGCGCTGGCAGGCGTATCGCACGGCTTGCCCGAGTGGAAGCGTGCGACCAAGCTGCAGCAGCGTGCGGCCAAAGTGGGGTTCGATTGGCCCAATGCGGCGCCGGTGCTGGACAAGCTGGCCGAGGAACTGGAAGAAGTGCGCGCTGAGTTTGCCGATGGCGCCGATGTCGAGCGGTTGCAGGATGAAATCGGCGACGTGTTGTTCGTCACCGCGAACCTAACCCGCCACGCTGGCGTCGATTTTTCCCAGGCCATGCGGCATGCCAATACCAAGTTCGAGCGACGGTTTCGGCGGATGGAAGCGTTGGCAGAGAGTGAAGGCAAGCCCCTGGCCGAGCGCGATCTGGCGGCGCAGGAGGCGCTCTGGCGGCAGGTGAAGGTGCTGGAGCGGGCTTCGCAGGAATAAGGCGCTGGGCCCCGGCGTTCGCCGGGGCGACGGTGAGGCAGGTCTTCAGCATCCCGCATCAGTCACTCTCTCGGTCGTCGCCCCGGCGAGCGCCAGGGCCCAGTGCCTTGGCGTTTCAAAAGAGGTAAGGCCATGACTGCTGGCGGTTGACGGTACTTGGCGGGGCTGCAACCTTTTCCCCGCAGGCTGCATCTGAGCCTTCGACACCGTTCACTAAAAGGACTCTCACCATGCGTCGCTTGATTCTTGCCGCCCTGCTGGTGGCTCCGTTGGCCGCCTACGCGCACGACGAATGCAAATACCAGGCCCCCCGTGCGATGAAGCTGGACCTGTCCGGCGTGCGGGAGGTGCAGCTTGAGGTCAACAGTTACGACCTGCATGTCACTGGTAGCGATAGCGCCACTGTGGGCGACCTTAATGGCCGCGCCTGTGCATCCGACCAGAAGCTGCTGGAGGATCTCACCGTCACCCAGCGTCGCGAAGGCGATCGGCTGATTGTCGAGCTTGGCGGTGGGCACCACATGAACATCAATTTTTTCGGTAGTACCTATACCGATCTGGACATCAACCTCCAGTTGCCGGCGAAGATGCCCATCTCCATCAATGTCGGCTCTGGCGACGGTTGGGTGGCGGGCGTGCATACGGTCAAGGGACGCGTCGGCTCAGGCGATCTGCACCTCACCGATATCGATGACACCTTTATCGGCGGCGTCGGCTCGGGCGATATCGATGGGCGAAATATCGGGCGCATCGAGCTGGGTTCGGTCGGTTCGGGCGATGCAAAATTCCATGACATCAAGGGTGATGTCAAAGTCGGCAGCATCGGTTCCGGCGACGTGACGCTTGTTGGCGTCGGTGGCAGCGTGCGTGCCGATACGCTGGGTTCGGGCGATCTTACGGTGCGCAATGTGCACGGCGATTTCAGCCTGGGCGCGAAGGGTAGCGGTGACGTGCACAAGTCCGATATCTCGGGCAAGGTCAGTGTGCCGCACGATAGTGATGATGATTGAGTTCTTGAGAGCCCCCTCGCCCCAACCCTCTCCCCCGGCAGAGCCAGGGGAGAGGGTTGGGGTGAGGGGGCGCAAGAGGCGACGCGAAGCGAGCCTACGGCTCTGAATGAATCAATGCAGCGCCATCCACACCGCATAGACCACCGGCGCGCACACCAGCAAGAACGGTATCGACACCTTGTGAAACAGCCCCATCGCATGGGGCTGTTTTGCCAGGCGCAAGGCGATCAGGTTGGCCAGCGAGCCGATCACCAGGCCAAAGCCGCCGACGTTGACGGCAACGGCAAGCGCCATGGCGTTCGAGGCATGGTTCAGCAACAGCACCGTCGCAGGCACGTTGCTGATGACCTGCGAAGCAACGATACCGCCGAGATAGAGATTCAACGGTTTGTCGAGACCGAGCTGATCGAGACGCGCCTGTATAAACGGCAGCTCGGCCAAGTGCCCCAGGCCGAGAAAGATCACGGCAAAAGTGGCCAGAAGCAGCCAGTCCAGGCGCTTGAAGGTCTGGTGTTCGATCAGGAACGGCAAGATCACGAGGCCTGCACCGAGCAGGGCTTCGCCGTGCTCCATCATCATCACCATCATCGACAACGCAACAATCGACAACAGGCCCAGTGTAGTGCTGACGGGCTGCTCCTCAGCCAGGTGCGTATGCAGCTCGATGCGTTCACGTGGCAACCAGAACCACGTAAGCAGGGCGACCATGACAAACATGGTGGCAGCCACGGGGAACATCACGCGTACGAAGGTCAGAAAGGGCAGGTGCTCGTATTGCCAGAGCAGCAGGTTTTGCGGGTTGCCGATCGGGCTCAGCGTGGAGCCGGCATTCACCGCCAACGCTTCGAGTATCACCATACGCAGGATCGGCAAGTTCGACATGCTGCCAATGGCGACAGTCAGTGGCACCAGAAGAAACAGGCTCACGTCGTTGGTCAGCACCATCGACAGCACTGCCGTGGCTGAAACCAACAGCAGGCCGAGGCCACGCAGGGAATGCGCGCGTTCGACCAGCCTGGCGGCGATGCGTTGTACCCAGCCGCTGTCGCGAATCCCCTGGATGGCGAGCATCAGGCCGAACAGGCCAGCTAGCGTCGGCAAACGCAGCCAACGCTGATGTTCGTGGAGCGAGCGCGGGTCCGCGATGGCCAATACCAGCGTGAGCAAGGCAAACAGGATCAGCAGCCATTCCTGTTTGAGGCGTTGGATGAGGTGCGGGGTATTTACCATGGACACTAAAATAGCAGCCCATCCCTCCCCATTTCGTCATTCTGGCGAAGGCCGGAATGACGAAATGGGGGACGAGGTTTGAATCTAGCCTTCGCGCAGCAAACGCATCGGTGACGTACGCGTCACCTTTCGCGTGCCGGCCAGGCCAAGCAGCATGACCACCAACGCTGCCACCAGCGCTGCGGCAAACAGGGGCCACAACGGCGGTACGAAGCCATCGATATGAAACACCGCATGACCGAGCCACATCCCGGTGCCTATAGCACCCAATGCGGCGGTCAAGCCCGCTACCAGCCCTAACAAGGCAAACTCGCACGCTGCCGCTGCACGCAACTGGGATCGGCGCGCGCCAAGGGTGCGCAGCAATGCAGCTTCATGTCTCCGCTCCGCCGCACTGGCCGCCAGTGCCGCGGCCAGCACCAAGGCACCGGCCAATAGGCTGAAGCCAAGCACCCAGCGCACGGCATTGCCGACACGGTCGACGATTTCACGCACGCGATCGAGCAGGGAATCCACATCGATCAAACTGAGGTTGCTGTAATCGCGCGATAGCGTGGCCAGCTGTTCGGCGTGGCCGCGTGGCACGTAGAAACTGGCGATCCATGTGTGCGGCAATTGATCCGCGTGCGCTGGATCCAGCAGCAGAAAGAAGTTGACGCGGAACGAGCTCCAGTCCACCTGCCGGATGCTGCCGACCTTCGCGTCGATATCGCCTTCGCCGATATTGAAGCTCATCGTGTCGCCGACTTTCAGATGGAACATGTCGCGCCAACTGGTATCGATCGACACTTCGGCCTGTGCCGGGCCAGCGCCGGACCATTGGCCGGCGACGACCTGGTTGCTCGGCGGCAATTCGCTGGACCAAGACAGACGCAACTGGCGATCGGCCCACTCCTTGGCGCGTTCGTCCTGGAAGTGCAGGTCGTCGATCGGCTTGCCGTTGATCTTGGTGAGCTTGCCCACGGCCAGCGGCAGCATGTTGAGCTTCTGCCCGCCGATGGACGTCAGGGTCTGTTCGAAACTTGCACGCTGATCGTCCTGCAAATTGAGTACGAACCAGTTGGGCGTGTCGACGGGTAGCTCGCGACGCCAGCCTTCGAGCAGGGCCGGCGCGACGATGGCAAGCAGCAACAGTGCGACCAGCCCCAGGCTGAGCGCGGTGGCCTGGACCAGGCTCATGCCACGCCTGCGGGCCAGCGCCGCCAGGCCCAGGCGCAACGCGGGATGCGCGCCGGGCGCGACGCGGCGCGCCGTCCACAACAGGGCAGCCGCCAGCAACGCCGCAACGATCGCCACACCGACGAGGCTCGCCGCGAGAATACCGGCGAGCTTGGCTGAGCCGCTCTGTGTCCAGATCAGCAGCAGGGCGACGACCGCAGGCACCAGATACAGCGCGTCGAAGCGGCGTACTTGCCGGGTCACGCTCTCGCGAAACACCGCCACGGGCGGTACATCGGCAAGACGTGCCAACGGCGGCAGTGCAAAGCCTGCGAGCACCGCAATGCCCATTGCGGCAGATGCGAACACCGGACCGAGCGGCAACTGCGTCGGCACAGCGGAAAACAATTGGCTGGCGAATGCCCAAGCGCCCTGGGCAAGGCCGAGCGCAATAACGATGCCTAAGGCGGCAGCGGGAATCGCCAGTGCGGTCAGCGTGCCGATCAACAGGCCGAGCACGCGCCGACGCGGCGTGCCGATGGCACGCAGCAGCGCGACCTCGTGGGTCTTGCGGCGTGCGTAACGTTGCGCTGCAAGCGCAATGGCCACGCCGGCCAGCAAGGCCGAGAGGAGTGCCGTGAGGCGCAGGAAAGAGCCAGCGCGGTCGAAGGCGCTACGCATACGTTCCTGCGTCTGCTCCGGTGTCATCAACTCCCCGCCTTGCGGCAGCTTGCTGTCCTGCGCGTAGCTGCGCCATTGACGAACCGGTGCGGGATCCCCTGCGATCAGCAGGCGATGCCGTGCGCGACTGCCGGTGCCGAGCAGGCCGGCCTGGGTGGCATCGTCCAGGCTCATCAATGCACGCGGCGCGAGCGCAAAGAGCTCACCACCGTCGGGCTGTCGCACCAGTTCGGCGGCGATGCGCAGGTTTCTGCCACCCAGTTGCAGTGGGTCTCCGACCTTCAGGCCAAGCGCGACCAGCGCGCGGTGATCGAGGTAGACATCGCCGCTTGCGGGAGCGTGGGCATCGGTACGGTCATGCCCCTGCGTGTCGATCACCTCCAACGTACCGCGCAGCGGATAGGCGGTGTCGCTGGCCTGCACGTCGAGCAGTTGGCTGTGCCCATTGGCAAACGCCACGCTGGGGAAACTGGCGCCGCGGCTGGTCTTGAGCCCCAGCGTTGCAGCCCGGTCGGAATAATCGGCTGGCAGCGATTGGGGCGCCGTGATGCCGAGGTCACCGCCGATCAACTCGGCGGCGCTGGCGAGCATGCCGCGTTCGATACGCGCGGTCAGCGTGGCGACGACGCCAAGGGCCACGACAGCCAGCACCAGCGATGCCGCCAGTGTGCGCAGCTCGGGCAAATGCCATTCGCGGCGCAGGCTGCGCAGGGCGAGGCGAAAGAGTTTCATGCATGCGCTCCGCTGCAGGTCTTCATCGGAGCTGCTTCAGCCATCCATGAATAACCTCTGTTCACATCGTCGCCCCGGCGAACGCCAGGGCCCAGCGTGTTTGCTTTAAGGGGACGAAAGGCGCTGGATCCCGGCGTTCGCCGGGATGACGAGTAGGAGGGGTTCTTTCGAGATTCTTTTTTACAAAAATAGGTGAGGCTGAGTTTCATGAAGCCACCCTGGCGGCAACCTCGGTAGCGGTCATCACACGCCCGTTATCCAGCTCGACGTGACGCGAGCAACGCGCAGCGAGCTTGGGGTCGTGGGTAACCAGGACCAGCGTGGTGTGGTGGTCCTGGTTCAACGCGAAAAGCAGGTCGGTCACATGGTGGCCGGTACGTTGGTCGAGGTTGCCGGTGGGTTCGTCGGCAAACAACAGGCGTGGGCCGTGTACGAAGGCACGGGCAATGGCGACGCGCTGTTGCTCGCCACCGGAAAGTTGCGCGGGATAGTGCCGGCGCCGAGGCGTCAGGCCGACGGCTTCGAGTGCCTCGCGCGCGCGGCTGCGTGCTTCGTTGCTGCCTTCCAGTTCCAACGGCAGCATCACGTTTTCTTCGGCGGTCAGTGCCGGCAGCAGGTGAAACGACTGAAAGACGAAGCCGACCAGGCGCCGGCGCAGGTCCGCGCGCTTCTCCTCATCGAGCTTTTCCAGCGCATGGCCATCGAGCGAAATGCTGCCGCTGGTCGGAGTGTCCAGGCCGGCCAGCAGGCCGAGCAGGGTGGTCTTGCCCGAACCGGATGCACCGACGATGGCGAAGCTTTCACCTGAATGCACCTGAAGGCTCACGCCGCGCAGGATGTCCAATTGCCCCTCGGGACCTCGTACCGACTTGCTAACATCGCGGGCATCGAGAAGAACACGGGACGTACCGCTCATGCTTCGTTTCCTTTCAGTGCTACTGCTGTCGTTGTGTGTCGGCGTGGCCCAGGCGGCAACGCCTAAGACCGTACTGGTGCTCGGAGATTCCCTGTCCGCGGCGCACAACATCCCGGTGGAGGCGGGCTGGGTGCATTTGCTGGGCGACCGTCTTTCGAACATGGAGACGGGTTGGTCCGTGGTCAATGCCAGTATCAGCGGCGAAACGTCATTAAGTGGCCGCAACCGCCTGCCTGCGTTGCTGGCCAAGTACAAGCCCTCGGTGGTGGTACTGGAGCTGGGCGCCAACGACGGCCTGCGCGGCCTGCCGCTCGATGCCCTGCGCGCCAACCTGGCCACCATGATCGACCAGGCTACGGCCGCCAAGGCCAAGGTGCTGCTGCTGGGTATCGAGCTGCCGGTCAATTATGGGCCGCAGTATCGCGATGGCCTGCGCGCCATCTACAGCGACCTGTCGATCCAGAAGCACACGGCACTGGTGCCGTTTCTGCTGGAGGGCGTGGCGCTCGATCCGCAACTGATGCAGGACGATGGCCTGCATCCGGTGGCCGCGGGCGAGCCAAAAGTGCTCGATACAGTCTGGAAGGGCTTGCAGCCATTGCTGAAGTGACGTAGGGCGCAACGGTAACGGTATATGAACCGCCGGTGGACTCTTTCACGCATCTATCACCGGCCGAATCGTTAGCTGTTCACCTTTGTGAAATTCCAAACGTCCGCGGATGGGAGGCAAGCATGAGTTCACGTGACGAGCAAGCAGGTTTGGTACTGCTGGTAGAAGACAATCGGCAGATTGCCGAGATGGTGGGCGAGTTTCTGGAGCGCCGTGGCTATTCGGTGGACTATGCCGCCGATGGCGTCAGCGGCCTCCATTTGGCGGTATCCAACAGCTACGACGTGGTCGTGCTGGACCTGATGCTGCCGGGCATGGATGGCCTGGATGTCTGTCGGAAGCTGCGCAAGGATGCCAAGAAGTCCACGCCGGTGCTGATGCTGACGGCCCGCGATACGCTGGAAGACAAGCTCGTGGGCCTGGAAGCCGGCGCCGACGACTATCTGGTCAAGCCGTTCGAAGTGCGCGAACTGGAAGCGCGTCTGCGCGCCCTGATCCGGCGCGATCGTCGCCAGGTATCGACCGAGGTACTCACCGTCGGCGACATGACGCTGGATACGGCAACGTTGCGCCTGACCCGCAGCGGCCAGGAACTGACGGTGTCGCCGATCGGCTTGAAGCTGCTGGCGATCCTGATGCGCGAATCGCCCCGGGTGGTCAGCCGTCGCGATATCGAGCGAGAGATCTGGGGCGATACGCTGCCCGATTCGGACACCTTGCGTTCGCATCTCTACAACCTGCGCCGGGTGATCGACAAACCGTTCGAACGTCCGTTGCTACATACCATCCACTCGGCCGGTTATCGACTTGCAGACCTTGAGTCGGAGGTCGCCTCGGCCATGTAACCGGCTCGTGGCCGGTGGCTTCTTATGGAGACCAGGGGTACTTCGCAATCATCCAAGGGTTCGCAGGGTGGAACGTACTATCGGCGTATCGCGCTGATATTCGGTCTGCAACTGCTTGCACTGATCATCGTCTCGCTGATGGGCGCGTTCAACGTGGCTCCCTTGGGAGCCGTGTTGACGCTCGTTGGGATCATCAGCGTGCTCGGTTGGCTGGCGGCGCGGCGTGAGTGGTCGCCAGTCGATCACCTGGTCAGCGTCCTGCGTGGCTGGGACGAACGCAAGCCGGACCTCACCAGTTGGGAAGAGGACCGGATGCCGCGTCGTTCCACCTCCGAGATGCGCGAGCTGGCCAAGGGCATGGGGCAGTTCGCCACTCGCATCGCCGGTTATAACCAGCGCGAGCGCGAGTTCACGCGCGACGCCAGTCATGAATTGCGTAGCCCGCTGACGGTGATCCGGATGTCGGCCGATATGTTGTCGGACGAGCAGGCGCTGGGTGAGTTCGGGCAGCGCTCGGTGCAACGCATCAAGCGCGCGAGCCGCGAAATGGGCGCGCTGGTGGAAGCTTTGTTGATCCTTGCGCGCGAGTCGGACAACGGCTTGAGCATGGAAGACTTCGTGGTCAACGAAGTGATCCGCCGCGAGCTGGACGATGCACGTGACCTGTTGCATGGGCGCCCGATCGAACTGCAACTGGAAGAACCCGCACGCTTTGCCTTGCATGGTTCGCCGCAGGTGTTTTCGGTGCTTTGCTGGCAATTGATTCGCAACGCCTGCCAGCAGGCGGAGCAGGGCACGATCGTGGTAACGGTGCTGCCTGGCGCCGTATCCGTGCTGAGCCGGTCATCGGCCGATCAGGCCAATGCGGTGGACCGCCATGGTTTTGAATTGGCGATCGCGCGACGCATCAGCGAGCGTTTTTCGTGGGAACTTGAACTGCAAACGCGTGAAGGCACACAGCACATTGCGCGGGTGAAGTTTCCGCATACGTTGCCGGCGAATCTTTGAGGGTGAGTTCGGCCGCCTTGCGGCCTGTAAATGGTCAACGGGAAACGGGACAGCTGGTTCGGGCTCTTCCTATTGACCATTGACCATTTACAGCTCGCGCAGCGAGCGACTTGCCGCTCTACAAAGCTACCTTGAAATCACATCCGGTCTTGGCCTTCACCTCATCCACCGTCACCCCCTCCTGCAGCTCGATCAGCGTCAGGCCCTGGCCCTTCGCCACTTCGAACACGCACAGGTCGGTGATGATCAGGTCGACCACTTCCTTGCCGGTGAGCGGCAGGTCGCATTCGTTCTTGATCTTCGGCGTACCGTCTTTGGCGGTGTGTTCCATCAGCACGACGACGCGCTTCACGCCGCTAACCAGATCCATCGCGCCGCCTGGGCCCTTGACCATCTTGCCCGGCACCATCCAGTTGGCGAGATCGCCGTTGCAGGACACTTCGAGTCCGCCGAGGATCGACAGGTCGACGTGGCCGCCGCGGATCATTGCGAACGATTCGGCGCTGGAAAAATAGCTGGAGCCGGGCAGGCTGGTGATGGTCTGCTTGCCGGCGTTGATCAGGTCCGGGTCGACATGGGCGTCATCCGGGAATGGGCCGATACCGAGCAGGCCGTTTTCCGACTGCAGGGTAACGTCGATATTTTCCGGAATGTAGTTGGCCACGAGGGTCGGAATGCCGATGCCGAGGTTGACATAGAAACCGTCGCGCAATTCCTTCGCGGCGCGTTGTGCCATCGCGGTGCGGATCGGGCTTTCCTTGCCGGTATTGGCGCCGGCAATCGTGCGGAACTCGATGCGCTTTTCGTACTTTTCGCCCTGGATGATGCGGTCGACATAGATCCCCGGCACATGGATTTCGTCCGCGGCCAGTTCACCCACTTCGACCAATTGTTCCACCTCGGCGACGCAGATCTTGCCGCAGGTGGCGATCATCGGATTGAAATTGCGTGCAGTCTTGCGGAAGACCAGGTTGCCGAACTTGTCGCCCTTCCATGCCTTGACGATGGAGAGGTCGGCGTGGATAGCCTCTTCGAGCACGTATTCCTTATCGCCGAAGGTCTTGGTTTCCTTGCCCTCGGCCAGCTTGGTGCCAAAAGCGGTGCGGGTGTAGAAGCCCGGGATGCCTGCGCCACCGGCGCGCAGCTTCTCGGCCAGCGTGCCTTGTGGCACCAGATGGAGCTCCAGCTCGCCGGCCAGCACCTGGCGTTCGAATTCCTTGTTCTCGCCCACGTAGGACGCGTACACGCGCTTTACCTGGCGCGTCTTCAGCAACGGACCCATGCCGAAATCATCTACGCCGGCGTTGTTGCCGACGATGGTCAGTCCCTTGGTACCTGCGGCGAGCAGCGCGCCGATCAGGTTCTCCGGGATGCCGCACAGGCCGAAGCCGCCTGCGGCGATGGTCATGTCGTCGGTCAGCAACCCGTCCAGGGCCTGCTTCGCGTTTGCAAAAACCTTATCCATTGCCTTCTACCTAACTAGGGGAGAGTCAGCTGCCTAGGATACGACGGATCGGTGTCAGCCCATGCTGTACGAAGGTCCAAGTTGCACTGGAGCCCTATTGACGGGCAGCGTTTACGTATGTAATTGTTCGTTCCGCTTACACATGTAAACGGTGGCCTATGTCGATCAGTGAAGCCGAATCGGTAGTCATGGAGGTGCTCTGGCGGCAGGCGCCGCGCAGTGCCGAGGACATCCTGGCCGAAGTAGGCCCCCAACAGGGCTGGCAGGAAGGCACGGTCAAATCGCTGCTCAACCGCCTGCTGAAGAAAAAGGCCGTTCGGGCCGAGCGCGAAGGGCGGCGCTACCTGTATTCGCCCAAGCTCACGCGAGAGCAGTACGTGTCCCAGGAAAGCAAGGGCTTGCTCGACCGTCTGTTCGACGGGCGCATCGCGCCGCTGGTTGCGCACTTCTCCGAGCAGCGCAAGTTGAGCCGCAAGGATGTTGCCGACCTGAAAAAGCTGCTGGAGGAGCTGGATGATGAGCAGTCTTGAGCCCTGGCTATCCTCGCTGTGGTTGGCGATTCTTGCGCTGACCTTCTCGCTGGCGCTGGTCTTTCTGCTGCGCCGTGCGATGCGCCGATGGCTCGGTGCGGAGACAGCGTTTTTTCTCTGGACGTTGCCGCCGGTTGCCGTCTTGATGGCGCAACTGCCACACCCGACCGGGATCGCCTTGCCGCCGTTGCCGCCGCTGATTGTCAGCGTGACGCAGGCGCCGGCAATACGGGTGGCGCAGGGTACTTCCACAACGATTCCCATGAGCAGCTTGCTCGTGCTGACGTGGCTGGTCGGCGCCACCCTCTGCGTGGTCGCTGCCATCGTGCGGCAGTACCGATATCAGCGCCGCCTGCGTCATGCGACGCACTGGGTGGCGCCGGATATGGCCTGGCCGGTGTTGCAGGCACCGGATGTTCGTACGGGGCCGGCCATGGTGGGTGCATGGCGGCCACGTATCGTGTTGCCTGGCGATTTCGAGCAGCGTTATGACACCACCGAGCAGGCGCTGATTCTTGCTCACGAAGCCAGCCATGCCCGCCGTGGCGACGGTTGGTGGTGCCTGGGCGCACAGGCGATGGCATGCCTGTTCTGGTTCCACCCCCTCGTGTGGTTGGCGCTGCCGGCGCTGCGCCACGATCAGGAATTGGCCTGCGATGCCGCCGTCATGCGCAAGCACTCGGGCCAGCGTCGTCGTTATGCACTCGCCATGCTCAAGACCCAAGGGGCAGTCGATGCCCTGCCCGTGGGCTGTGCCTGGTCTCCTCGTCATCCCGTTACGGAGCGTATTGCCATGTTGAAGCTTTCGCAGGTCGGTCGTGTTCGCCGTTGGGCAGGCATGTTGACCATCACCGGTCTCGTCGCCACCTTGGGTGGTGCCGTGTACGCAGGCACGACGGATACACCACAGCCGGCGTCGTCTGCCGCGGAGCGCTTCACCTTGCGGCTGGAAGTTGCGACCCGGGGCCAACCTGCGCACCTGCATTCGACCACATGCCTGGCTCCGGGAAGCGAACACTACAACCTGACGGACACCAGCACGGAAGGGCTCCCGCCGTGGCATGCACTCATCAGCGTATCGCCAGCACAGAAGGGACAACTCATGGTCAATGTGGAGATGTCCGGCGGTACGCTCGACAAGACCATCTACCCCAAGATCCTGGTGCTGGCAGGCCAGCAGGGCACGATCCAGGTCGGTGAAAAAATCCAGGCAGGCACAGGCAAGCCTGAAGAAGATCACACCATCACGATCAAGGCGACGCCGAGCGTGGGTTGTTGATCTTTCGTGCTGCAAGGGCGATGAGCTGGAAGATCGCGGGAGTGTCGAGTGATGAGCAGCTTTGAATCTTGGTTGATATCGTTTTGGCCGGCTTTGCTGGCGCTGTCCTGTGCGCTGGTGCTGGTGCTGCTGTTGCGATGGCCGACGCGGCGCTGGTTGGGGGCCGAATCGGCGTTCTATCTATGGCTGCTGCCGCCACTGGCGTTGCTGGTCAGTCTGCTGCCGCATCCCATGACCCTGCCGTTGCCATCACCACCTTCGGTAATCGTCCAGATAACCCGCGCGGTTGCCGCATCGCCGACACCGGTCGCCGCGCCACCGTTCGCATGGAAGAGCCTGTTGTCATTGTTGTGGATCGCCGGCGTGATCGTCGCTGCATCGACCATGGTCGAGCGTCAACGTGGTTATCAACGACGACTGCGCTCGGCGACCCGATGGACCGGGATAGAAGGTGCCTGGCCGGTAGTGCAGGCGGGGGATAACCAGATGGGGCCGGCGATGGTGGGAGCCTTTCATCCGCGTATCGTGCTTCCCCGGGATTTCGCCGAACGTTACGACGCCGATGAACGTGCCTTGATCTTGGCGCACGAAACCATGCATGCCCGCCGCGGTGACGGTTGGTGGTGCCTGCTCGCCAACCTGTTCCTGTGCCTGTTCTGGTTTCATCCCCTGGCCTGGTGGGCGTCGCTCGCCATGCGCCACGATCAGGAGCTGGCCTGCGATGCCGCCGTGATGCGCGAGCATTCGGGCCAGCGTCGCCGCTATGCGCTGGCCATGCTCAAGACCCAAGGCGCAACGGCAGCATTGCCGGTGGGTTGCTCCTGGTCACCTCGTCATCCTGTCGTGGAGCGTATCGCCATGTTGCAACGTCGTGTTTATCCCCGGCGCCTTGGCAAGAGCGGAGTCTTTGCGATGGCCATCGTGCTGGCGGGCGCGGTTTATGCCGGCGAGCAGCCTGGACCGCCCAGTGCCGATGCAAGGGCGATTGCCGAGGCGACGCACTTCAGCGTGGACCTTACTATTCGCCGAGACCACGAGCCGGTCCCGATGCACCAGACGGTCTGCCTTGCTCGCGGCGAGCGCTACATCCTCGATGTTCCGGCTATCGGTGATAAGCCCGCATGGCATGGCTCGTTTGTGGTGGAGCCGTTCGAGCAAACGTACCTGGCCTTTCGTGGCAATGTAGATGGGGGGCCCTTTCTCGGAGCATACACGCCCAGGCTCGAGGCCATGCCCGGGCAGTCCACCGCCTTCATGGTCGAGAGTCATCGGCCGATCGCTGCCCCGGATGGACCGGGCATCGATCACAGCTTTGGCATGGGAGTGATCATGAAGCCAGGATGTTGAATCCGTACGGCTGAGCACGGCGTCGGCGCTGGCTATACTCAGGTCACGACGCCAGTCCGGGAGAAGTCGCGTGAAGCCGCAGTACCTGTTTGTCGCCATGGCCGCCTTCGGTATGGCTAGCCTCGTGCATGCCACGACACCCGTGCTGGTGATTCATGGTGGTGCCGGCGTGATCAAGCGCGATATGAATCCGGCGAAAGAAAAAGCCGTACGTGCCGCATTGACCCAGGCCTTGCAAGCGGGTTATGCGCAGTTGAAGAACGGTAAGGCGGCGATGGATGCCGTCACTGCCGCCATCACTGTGCTCGAAGACGATCCGAACTTCAATGCGGGCAAGGGGGCGGTGTTCACCCACGACGGCAAGAACGAGCTCGATGCTGCGGTGATGGACGGCTATTCGCTCAAGGCTGGGTCGATTGCCGGCGTACATCGGGTCAAGAATCCGATATTGCTGGCACGCGCAGTAATGGATAAATCACCGCACGTAATGTTGATTGGCGATGGCGCCGAGCAGTTCGCCAAGGAAGCTGGCATCACCCTGGTCGATCCCAGTTATTTCCGCACCGAAGAACGCTGGCAGCAGTTACAGAAGGCGCTGAAAGAAGACAAGGCAGCCAAGCCGCACGCCGACGAAGAAACCGCCAAGCATTTCGGCACGGTGGGCGCCGTCGCACTCGATACGTTTGGCCATCTTGCTGCGGGCACGTCGACGGGTGGTATGACCGACAAGCGTTATGGTCGTGTCGGCGACTCGCCGTTGATCGGTGCGGGCACCTATGCCAACTCGGGTTGCGCGGTATCGGGAACGGGCTGGGGTGAGTTCTACATTCGCACTGTCGCTGCGCACGAGGTCTGCATGCGCGTCACGCAGATGCGCGTGCCGTTGCGTCGCGCTGCTGCCGAAGTGATCAATCAGGAAATTCCGTCGATGGGCGGCAATGGCGGTGCCATTGCGCTCGATGCCGATGGCAACGTGGCGATGCCGTTCAATACCGATGGCATGTATCGCGGCTGGATCGGCGCCGACGGTACGCCGCATGTGGCGATCTATGGTGACGAGGATGATGGGGCTGGCGATCCGCTGCCGGCGGTGAGCAGTAGTTCTTCGGAAGAGCCCTAGATCAAGAGCCCCCTCACCCCAGCCTCTCCCCCGGCAAAGCCAGGGGAGAGGGAGCAAGCTACGGCGAGTTTGAAGGAGCGCGCTTTTAGCTCCCTCTCCCCTGGCTTTGCCGGGGAAGAGGGTTAGGGTGAGGGGGAAGCAAGAGGCGAGGCGAAGCGAGCCTAGGCTTCGCCGTCAGGCCTTTCCCGCACCGGATGCTTGCTCAACTTTCGCTGCAATGTCCGCCGATGCATCCCCAGGCGCCGCGCCGTCTCCGAAATATTGCCGTCGCATTCGGTCAATACGCGCTGGATGTGTTCCCATTCCAACCGACGCAGCGCCAGCGGCGCTTCCGGTGCGTCGACGAGGTCGTCTTCGCCTGTCGACGAATCGCCATCGAGCAGCGCACGCACCACGGCATCGGCATCGACCGGCTTGGAAAGATAATCGTGCGCACCTCGCTTGATCGCTTCGACCGCCGTGGCGATCGATGCGTAGCCGGTAAGCAGCAGGACGCGGATGTCCGGCACCAAGGCCTTGAGCTCGGGAATCAGCCGCAGGCCGTTTTCTTCGCCCAGCTTCAGATCGAGCACGCAATAGCGCGGATGATGGCGGCGCGTCAGCGCGCGTGCTTCATCGGCGTTGCTGGCGGTGATGACTTCGAAGCCACGTGAGCTCAGTGCACGCGCAAGTACACGCGCGAAGGTCGGATCGTCGTCGATGATCAGCAGTGGTTGTGCCGGTGTCGGGCGAGGCGAATCGGTCATCGGAGGGCTCCAGGTGTCACGGTATCGCGGGCTTCCACAACAGCCAGCGGGAGGCGCAGGCACATCTGCGCGCCATCGTCGTAATTATCCGCTATAAGCTCGCCGTCGAGGCGTTCAGCAGTCGCTTCGGCCAGGGCGAGGCCGATGCCCAGGCCGGTGAGCTTGTGCGACAGGCCCAACGCAAGTTCGGCTTCTTCGTCAAAGCCGGGGCCGTGATCGCGCACGATCAGCTCCAGCCAGCCGCCTTGCTGGCGTACCGTCAGGCTGACCGCATTGGATTGCTTCAGCGACGAGGCATCGACGGCGTTATTGAGCAGGTTGATCAGCGCATGGCGCAGACCGGGCGGCGTGCGCAGCACGATCAGGCTGGTGTCCTCGTGGATGTCCAGCACCAACTCGGCCTCGGGCCGCAGCAGCTGAAAACGCTCCAGGCAGCCATGGATAAAACGCAGCACGGTGAAGCGTTCCGGTTCCTGCGATAGCTGGGCTTTGCCGAAGGCCACCATCTCGCGAAGGATGGTGCGGCAGCGGTCGACCTGATCTTGCAGCAGGGTCAGGTCTTCGCCCAGGGCCTGATCCTGTGCATGGTCACGGCGCAATTCCGGCAGCAAGGTACGCATCGTCGACAAGGGTGTGTTCAATTCATGTGCAGCGCCTGCGGCCTGGGTCGCGATGGCGAGGATGCCTTCGTCGCGCAACGCACGTTCGCGAATTCGCTGCACTTCCATCTGCTGCATGCGCAGGGTGCGCGCGAGCGTGTTGATAAAGAACCCAAGTAGCAGAGCACTGATAACGAAGTTGACGCCCATGCCGGCGATATACAACGCGATGCCGCCGATAAAGGCGTCCTGCGGCGGCTCCGGCAGCGGGACGTACCAGACTAGCAAGGTCAGGTAAGCGACACCCGCCAGCGTGGCGATAGTGAGCACGGCCGTGACGGACAGCGCTGCCGCACTCAGCGCGATCGGCACCAGCAGCAGCATGATGAACGGGTTACTGGCGCCGCCGGTGAAATACAGCAGGTAGCCGAGCACGAGGGTGTCGGCGCCGACGTGCACGATGGTTTCCCATTCGCGCATCGGTGCGGGCTGGGTCAGCCGCCACGCCGCAAAGACGGAGAAAATCGCCAGCGCGCCGATGCCGATCAGCAGCGGCAGCAAGGGGATGGCCAGATGCATCCACAGCGCGCAGAAAAACACCGCGAGGCTCTGGCCGGAGATCGCGCAAAGCCGCAGCCAGGCGAGCGTCCGGGCGAGTGCCGCGGGACCGGTGCGTTGCAGTTGCGCCTGGCGCGAGCGGTATTCCATACGGTTCAAACAAAGGCCGGCAGCCGATCGCTACCGGCCTATGGTGCGGTATTACGCCAGCTCTTCGCTATGCACCGCCGGCAGCGGGGTATGTTCGCCAGCCTGGGAGTGCGTATTGGAAAGCTTCTTCATGACCGGCAACACGGCCAGCGCCACCACGGTGCAGGCGATGCCGACCAGGCCGAGCTTGTTGAACAGGCTGATATAGATCGGCAGGGATTGCACCGGGTCGCTGACGTCCTGCGGAATGCTGGCGTAGTTGGCGACGATGCTGCCCAGGTACTGTGAGATGCCGACGGCGACGTAGTACGCGCCCATCATGAAACCGCCCATGCGCGCAGGCACGTAGCGGGCAATCATGGCCAGGCCCAAACCGCTGACCAGCAGTTCGCCGAGCGAGTACAGGCCGTAACCCCAGACCATGGTCCAGGAAGATACCTGGCCGCCGACGGCGCTCATCGCACCGATGCCGTACATGAAGAAGCCCACCGCGACCGCGGCAAAGCCAAGCGCGAACTTGGCGGCAACGGACGGATCCTTGCCGATACGGCCGAGCGAGTTATAGAAGAACACCAGCACCGGGCTCAGGACCACGATCCAGATCGCATTGAGGTTCTGGTATTGCTCGGGGATCCAGGTGAACAGGTGGAAGCCGAAGACGTTGAAGGCGAGGTCGACGTTCTTCTGCGCGAACAGGTTCAGCGAGGTCGCCATCTGCGCGTAGAAGATGAAGAAGAAGATCGTCTGCACGGTCAGCACCAGTGCCACGATCAGGCCGGAACGCTCGCTCTTCTGGCTGTTCGAAATCAAGTAGGCGAAGATGCACAGGATGATGATGCCAGCCAGGATGACCGCACCCTTGGCGATCAGCAGGCTCTGCAGAATGCTGGCGGCGACGAACACCATGACCAGCGATGCGGCGACCAGGGCGAGGATGCGCTTGAAACCCACCGGCCTCTCGTCGGCCGGCGAACCGATATGCGCCAACGTGCGGAACATCAGCATGTAGTTGCCAAGGCCCAGGATCAGGCCAACCGCGCAGGCGCCGAACGCGGTATGCCAGCCCAGCGAGTCGCCGTAGTTTTCGCCAACGTAGTTGCGAATCCACGGCGTGGCGGTCATCGAAATCATCGAGCCGACATTCACGGCCATGTAGTAGATGGTGAACGCGCTGTCGATGCGCGTGTCGTCACCTTCATAGATCTTGCGCACCAGGTTGCCGGCGTTGGGCTTGAAGAAGCCGTTACCGACCACGATGACGCCGAGCGCGGTATAGAGCAGCGTGGGGTTGCTGGAGGGGATCCACAGCATGGCGTAGCCGAGCATCAACACCACGGCACCGGTCAGCATGGTTCGGCGGGTGCCGATCAGCTTGTCGCCGACCCAGCCGCCGATAGCCGGCGTGGCGTAGATCAGCGCCGCGGCGGCGCCCCAAACGAGATTGGCCTTGGTATCGACAAAGCCGAGCTTCTTCATCATGTAGGTGACCATCAACACCTGCATGCCGTAGAAGCCGAAGCGCTCCCACATTTCGATCAGAAAAACGGTGGTGAACGATCGAGTCTGCGAGACCGGGAGGTTCTGAGTTGCCATAGTTGTTCCGTACACGATTCATACAACGGCCGCATCGCAGCCGGCGGATGGGCCCCTGAACAGGGGCCACAATCGGTCAAGGTTACCTGATTCGCCTGGGCGGTCGCGCTGCAGCGCGTCAGGCAAGACTTTGCGCCAGATCAGGCCAAGTGTGGCTCCAACTGGCCAGCGAACAGGGCGCTTGTGGCATCATGCCGCGCTTATTGCCCGAGAATTCCGCCAGATCATGCTGATTTTCCCGCTTTACAGCCTGTCGATGCCTGCCCGCCCCCGGGCTGGAAAGGGCGGTTGACCGATGGCAGCGCAAGGCTTTCGTGGCCCCAGGCAGGTCTGGGCGGCCTTCAAATGGTCGATGAAAGGCCTGCGTGCGGGCTGGGATTTCGAGGCCTCGTTCCGGCTTGAGGTCGTGCTGGCCGTCATATTGGTGCCGGCGGGTCTGTGGCTGGGGCAGGGCGGCCTCGAAAAGATGGCTCTAATTACCCCCATCATCCTGGTGCTCAGCGCCGAGCTATTGAATTCCGCGGTCGAGGCGGTGGTGGACAAGGTCAGCCCGGAATTTCATGAGCTGGCCGGCCGCGCCAAAGACATGGGCTCGGCAGCCGTGTTCCTGCTGCTGTTGCTGACCTTCCTGAGCTGGGCGCTGATCCTGGGGCCGCGCTGGTTTTGAGCGCGGTACGAAGCGGCCTCTATCTGGCCGGTGTTGTGTCTGTCTCCATGCCACCGACTGTCACCGTGCCCGTCCAGACACCATCGCGAGCCCTGAAGTAATCGTTGGGGCTCCATCGCGCTTTTGCGAAATGCTCCTGACCGCAACCCTCGACGGGTGCGTTGTCGATCGTCGGCGCGGCGCATGGCAGACGATAGGTTTCCGGTGCGGTCGTTCGGACGATGCTGGCAGCCTGATAGCCCATGGTCCTTCCAGTAAGGTCCTGGAGCCCATAGCGCAGGGCGCGCTCCATTCGTGGCTTGGCATACACGTCGCCGTATTGGGCGTAGAGCTGTTCGACCAGGGCCTTGGCCTGCTCTCGCTGTCCGGCATCGAGGTTGGTCCATATCTGGTCGCGTGTGGCCAGAAACTGCGGATATTTCCGTTCCGCTGCAATGGCCACCCACGCAAAAGCGGTGACAGGGTCCTTTTGTACCCCTTCACCGTTCAGGTACATCAAGCCGATACTCAACTGCGAAAGCTTGTCGCCATAGCGCGCGCCATACATGAAGTCTTTCATGGCGCCGACATAGTCGCCACGAGCGTACTTGGCCATCCCGGCATATTCGCCCTGCTCGTCCGGGTGGCCTATGGTCGATGAGCGCTGCATGGCAGCCAGCGTTTCAGCGGAAATCTCATCGTTCTTATCGGCGGCCATGGCGGCGGACTGAGCGAGGGCGCACAGGGCAAGACCGAGCAACCAGCGGGATGTCGACTTCATAGCCTATCTCCTTGAGGCGCCTGCACGGAGGCACCAATGACTTGGGGAGGCAGTGTCGAGCGGATCGTAACTCCCGCCATAGGCCATGTGGAGTGCCGGAAGATGGCCTGTTTCGATTGCGTTTCCCTACGCCGTAATGCTGCAATGGGTCATCCACTGGAACGGAGATCGACCTTATGAAATTTTTACGCGTCATTGCACTGCTGGTGATGCTCGTCGGTCTTTCCGGCTGCGGCTATAACTCCATACAGAGGCAGGACGAAGCGGTAAAGGCGTCCTGGTCCGAAGTGATCAACCAGTACCAGCGGCGTGCCGACCTGGTGCCGAATCTGGTCAATACCGTCAAGGGCTACGCGCAGCACGAAGAAAGTGTGCTGACCCAGGTAACCAATGCTCGCGCCAAGGTCGGCACGATGCAGCTTTCGCCCGATGCCTTGAACGATCCGCAGAAGCTGCAGCAGTTCCAGCAGGCACAGGGCGAACTGTCCAGTGCGCTTTCGCGCTTGATGGTGGTCACTGAAAACTATCCGCAGCTCAAGGCCGACGGTTTGTTCCAGAACCTGCAGGCGCAACTGGAAGGCACGGAGAACCGCATTACCGTGGCGCGCAACCGCTACGTCAAATCGGTCGAGGAATATAACTCGATGATCCGCACTTTCCCGAACAACCTCACCGCGAAGATCTTCGGCTACCAGATCAAGCCGAATTTCACGGTCGACAATGAAAAGGCGATCTCCACGGCGCCGACGGTGGACTTCGGTACGCACCCGGCTCCGGCCGCCAGCGCGCACTGAGTTTGTTTCACCTGCCTGCGAAGCGCTGCGCGACCTTAAGGCCCGCAACGCTTCGGGCAACGCGAGGTCATATGCCGACACATGATGGAGCAGGGCATCCAATAGCGGCCGCGGCTCGTTGGCTTTTCAAGCTCGCGTTGATATGGACGTTAGGGGTTGCAGCGGCGTATGCCGACGATGCGGCCATTCCGCATTTGACCCGGCATGCCACCGACCTCACCGGTACGCTCACTGCGCAACAGATCGATCAACTCGATGCGCGCCTGGTCGAGTTGGAGAAGCGCAAGGGCGCGCAGTTGATCGTGCTGATGGTCGGGACGACCGCGCCGGAGGATCTGGAAGGCTATTCGCTGAGCGTCGCCGAGGCGAACAAGATCGGTCGCAAAGGCACCGATGACGGCATGTTGCTACTGGTGGCCAAGGACGATCGACGCGTTCGCATGGAAGTTGGCTACGGCCTGGAAGGCGCCGTGCCGGACGCAGCTACCGCGCGCATCACACGCGAGTACATCGCGCCGAAATTTCGCAACAACGACTACTACGGCGGCATCAACGATGCGGTCGGTGCGTTGACGCAACTGATCGACGGCGAGGCATTGCCGCCGCCGGTCGAGCCGGTTGTACGAAAGCATCGTGGTTTCGACTTGCAGTCTGCGTTGATGATCGGACTTTTCGCGGCGTTTTTTGTCCGCGGCATATTTGGGCGCGTACCTGCGGGCCTGCGTTTTGTGCTGGGTGGCGTACTGGTCGGCGGCATCCTGTGGTTGGTGGTTTCGATGTTCGCCGGCATTGCCGGCGCCGTGCTTGGCGGCTTGTTCATGCTGCTGCCCTCCGGCGGCGGCCGCTCGATCGGCGGAGGCGGCTGGGGCGGTTGGGGCGGAGGCCTCGGTGGTGGCGGTGGCTGGGGCGGCGGTGGAGGTTTCGGTGGCGGCGGAGGCGGAGGCGGCTTCAGCGGAGGCGGCGGCAGCTTCGGTGGCGGCGGTTCGTCGGGGAGTTGGTGATATGGCGCTGATCATGCGACTGCTGCAGAACACCTTCGACGGATGGTTCCAGCTTTCCAAGCGCTTTCCGGCACCCGTGCTCGACGAAGTGGCGAAGATCGTCGGTCAGGGCGAGCAGACGCACAACGGCGAATTACGCGTGGCGATTGAGGCACGTCTGCCGGTATCGGTCGTACTGAACGGCGTAACCGCCAACCGGCGTGCGCATGACGTGTTTGCGCATTTGCGCGTATGGGATACCAAACACAATAGTGGCGTGTTGCTCTACATATTGCTGGCCGAGCATCGCATTGAAATCGTGGCCGATCGCGGCATCGCCAGACGCGTAGGTGCTGAGGAGTGGCAGTCTATTTGCGACCAGATGCGCGAAGGTTTCGCGCGCGACGATTGGCGTGGTGGCTTGTTGCGCGGTGTCGAGCAGGTTAATGCGTTGCTGCGGCAACACTTTCCCAGCGATGGCTCGCATCGCGGCGGTGAGTTGCCGGATCAGCCGATTATTCTTTAAGACGACGGGCTGCATTGGGGTTAGCGTGGAATTTGCGCGCTGTGGCAAGAGCCCCCCTCACCCCAACCCTCTCCCCCGGCAAAGCCGGGAGAGAGGGAGCAGATTACGCAAGTGCGAAGTCTCGAGCCCCCCTCACCCCAACCCTCTCCCCGGCAGAGCCGGGAGAGAGGGAGCAGATTACGCAAGTGCGAAGTCTTGAGCCCCCCTCACCCCAACCCTCTCCCCGGCAGAGCCGGGAGAGAGGGAGCAGATTACGCAAGTGCGAAGTATTGAGCCCCCCTCACCCCAACCCTCTCCCCCGGCAAAGCCGGGAGAGAGGGAGCAGATTACGCAAGTGCGAAGTATTGAGGCCCCCTCAATAGGCTCCCTCTCTCCCGGCTTTGCCGGGGGAGAGGGTTGGGGTGAGGGGGCGCTCTTGCTCTTTAAGTCACAAACAAAAAAAGGCGAGCCCGAAGGCCCGCCTTTTCCCAAAAAAGTTCGGCTCAGACGAGCTTAGAACTTCTGGTTGTAACGCACGTAGAAGAAGCGGCCGTAGTCGTACGACGGGTTGTAGACGAACCCGCTGTTGCCGATCACGTTGCTCGATGCGGTGTAGAAGAACGGACCCTTGCGGTTGAACACGTTGTTCGCACCGATCGAGATCGTGCCGTTCCACGGAGCCGTCCAGCGCACCGACAGGTCGTTGAACGCAATCGCACCGACCTGACGCTTCGGGGTCAAGCCAACGCCCGGGGTCACGTAGTTCGGCAGGTTGCACTCCGAGCCACCGTCGAAGTCGAACGCGCAGTCTTCTTTCAGACCCGAGTAGTAACGAATGCCCCAGGTCGCGCCGAAGTTGCCGTAGTTCCAATCCAGGTTGGCATTGGAGCGCACGCGCCAGGTCGAGTACTGGCCGACATCGTACGACGTCGGGGTGTCGCCACCGAACATCTGGTTGTACTTGCTGACGTAGTTCGTATCCAGGCTGAGGCGGAACTCACCGAACGAGAACTTCGGCAAGCGATAGACCACACCGAAATCGTAGCCTTCGTTTTCCAGGCGGCCGCGGTTCTGCAGCGCGTAGCTCAGGCCGCTGACCTGGCCGTTGGCGTCACGGGTGAACTGGCCGCAAGCCGAGGAGACGTTACGCAGGTAGCAGTCATCCAGCACATCGTCAGGCGTCACCGAGCTGATGATGTTGTTGATGCGGATGTTGTACCAGTCCAGCGACACGTTCAGGCCGTCGATGTAGCTGGGGCTGTAGACCAGGCCCAGCGTCTTGCTGAGCGAGGTTTCCGGGCGCAGCTTGTCGTTCGAGCCGGAAATGAACGGGGTCACCGACTGTGCAGGCAGCGAATCGACAGCGTGGCCGGAACCATCCGTCTGACGGAACGTCGGCGACAGGCCGGCGGCGCGGCAGTTGGCGATGGCGTTGGCGTTGCCGGTACCGGCTGCACCGAACTTGGTATCGCAAGGATCGGAGTACACGTCGAAGGTCTGCGTCTGGCCACCGTACAGATCGTTGATCGTCGGCGAACGGAAGCCCTGCGAGATGCTGCCACGAACCATCAGGTCGTCGAACGGCTTCCACTGCAGGCCGAACTTGCTGTTGGTGGTGCTGCCAAAGGTGCTGTACTTCGAGTAACGGCTGGCCAGGTCGACCGACACCAGCTTCGCGCCGGGGAGGTCAGCCAGGACCGGGATGTTCAACTCGACGTAGGCTTCCTTCGTGTTGTACTTGCCCGAGGTGGCTTCCGAGGACGGGTTGGTCGAGTTGCCGGTGGCCGAGAAGGCGTCCGGACGGTTGTAGCCCGACTCACGACGGTACTCGAGGCCTGCAGCAAACTGCATGCTGCCGGCCGGCAGCTGGAACAGATCGCCCGAGATGTTTGCTGCGAAATCATTTTCCTGCGTACCGAACGTGCCATTGGTCGGCGCGCCGATGTAGTTCAGCATGGCCGGGGTCAGGCCGCCTGCATTGGACAGGATGTTGACCGGGGTGCAGCCAGCGATCACGGCGCCCGGACGGCCGCACTTGATCGAGCCGTCGGTGTCCTTGAAGGACGGGCCGAGGCCCTGTGCCAGGTTCAGCAGGTTGAAGTTACCGGTGCCGTACTCATCGCCCTTGTTACGGTTGATGTAGCCGCCCACGTCCCAGTTGAAGTTACGCTCGCCAATCTGGAACGCGCCTTCGAAGCCTGCGCCAATGCGGTAGGTCTTGACGGTGTTCTTGGTAACGCGCGGATCTTCCACGGCACGACGCAGGAAGTCGACGTCCTGCGGGTTGGCGTAACCCTGCTGGCTACCCAGCGGGTTGTAGTAGCTGTCCTTGTCCAGCAGCACGCCGGTGTTACCGGTGCCCAGCGGATAGCCTGCAACCTGGATCAGCGAGCTGCGCTCGGTGTAGGCCGCATCGGCGCGGAAGCTGACGTTATCGGTGATCGCGTAGTTGACCTTGCCGAACAGCGACTTACGCTTCGTCTCCGGCATCAGCATCATCTGCTGATTGGCGTCGTAGTTGTCGGCGGTGCTGTATGGATGATAGTCGCCGAGCTTGGTCGCATCGCCACCCGGGTTGAGCTTGAGCCCATTGCCCGACGGGTCGTTATTGATCAAGCCACCCGGGCCGTACGGCGACAGGCCGGAAGTCGAGTGCAGCGGACCCTGCGGATAACGCGAGAAGTCGCGGTCACGCGCCCACACCGGGTTTTCCTTGTTGTAGGTGCCGCTGAACACGTAGGACAGCTTGCCGATCTTGTTGCCCCAGGTGAAATCGTACTGCTGCTGGGTGCCGTCACCCTGGCCATACTTGCCGTAGTACACGTTGGCGTCGCCGCCTTCGATGTTCTGGCGAGTGATGATGTTGATCACGCCGGCGATCGCATCGGAGCCGTACACGGCCGAAGCACCGTCCTTGAGGACTTCGATGCGGTCAATGATCGAGGACGGAATGGTGTCCAGATCGGTGAAACCGTCGGCGTTGGTGCCCCAACGACGGCCATCGACCAGCACCAGGGTGCGTGCCGAGCCCAGGCCACGCAGGTCGACATACGAACCACCGGCGTAGGTGTTCGAAGTCAGCACTGCCGACTTGGTGTAAGAGGGCGAGCCAGCTGCCGTGATGTGCGACAGGATGTCGCCGACATTCACGTAGCCCTGCTTCTGGATTTCTTCGCGGCTCATCGTGAAGACCGGCTGGGCGGTTTCAACGTCTACGCTGCGGATGCGCGAGCCGGTGACCGTGATGGTCTCCAGGTTCTGCGTCTTGGCCTGATCGGCGGTGGCGGGGGCGGCGTCTTGGGCCGAGGCAGCCCAAGCGGGCATCACGAGCGCCGCTGCAATGGCAGCGGCCAACAAGGTCTTTTGCTTCATTAGTTTTGCAACTCCGAAAAATCCCCAGACGCCAGCATCCCTAGCCGGCTACCTGGTTCCCTAGATTTGCACGCTGCGCTCGGGGTTGAGATCGCGTGCCTCGGCATCGCTGATGCTGTGGGGCACGCGATGTGAGGCCGACGTTAAGGCAAAAAGATGCGATAACGCAATATGTAACGCACAAAAAGAAGTGAAAGTTGCGATAAATCGTTGCTGCGCATGGAATTTTACGTCGGAAGAAGCTGGGGTGAGGCCTCTCTTTTCGGATAAAAATATTTTATTTCAATCACTTGTGATGAATTTGTCACAGTAATTTGCTTCGAAAAGGTAGATGGGGCGGTGAAATTGCGCCGCGTCGCCGGTTTCATTTGCTTGCGCATAAAATTACGCTTTTGTCTAGCTTTGATGAAGGCCTTGGCTGTGGGGGCAAAAAAAGCGGGCCCGAAGGCCCGCTTTTCCTGGACTCGGCTGAGCGCGTTTAGAACTTCTGGTTGTAACGCAGATAGAAGAAACGACCGTAGTCGTACGACGGGTTGTAGACGAACCCGCTGTTGCCGATCACGTTGCTCGATGCGGTGTAGAAGAAGGGGCCTTTGCGGTTGAACACGTTGTTCGCACCCACTGAGAACGTACCGTTCCACGGCGCCGTCCAGCGCAGCGACAGATCGTTGAACGCGATTGCGCCGACCTGGCGCTTCGGCGTCACGCCGACGCCAGGGGTCACGTAGTTCGGCAGGTTGCATTCCGAGCCACCGGTGAAGTCGAACACGCAGTCTTCCTTCAGGCCGGAAAAGTAACGGATGCCCCAGGTCGCACCGAAGTTGCCGTAAGTCCAATCCAGGTTGGCGTTGGAACGCACGCGCCAGGTGGAGTATTGGCCGACGCTGTAGATGGTCGGGTTGTCGCCACCGAGCATCTGGTTGTACTTGCTGACGTAGTTGGTATCGAGGCTGACGCGGAAGCTACCGAACGAGAGCTTAGGCAAACGGTACGTGATGTTGAAATCGTAGCCTTCCGTTTCCAGGCGGCCGCGATTTTCGAGGGTGTACGACAGGCCGGTGACCTGACCGTTGGCGTCGCGGGTGAACTGGCCACACGCCGAGGCCATGCTGCGCAGGTAGCAATCGTTCAGCACATCATTGGGCGAGACCGAGCTGATGATGTTGTTGATGCGGATGTCGTACCAGTCCAGCGACATGTTCAGACCGTCGATGTAGCCGGGGCTGTAGACCAGGCCCAAGGTCTTGCTGAGTGAGGTTTCCGGGCGCAGCTTGTCGTTCGAGCCGGAAATGAACGGCGTAGTCGATTGTGCCGGGGCGGAGTCGACTGCATTGCCTGCACCGTCGAGCTGACGGAATGTCGGCGACAACCCAGCAGCGCGGCAGTTGACAATGGCAGCAGCATTGCCCGTGCCCACGGCACCGAAGGCGGAGTCACACGGATCCGTGTAGACGTCGAAGGTCTGAACCTGGCCACCGTACAAATCGTTGATTGTCGGCGAACGGAAGCCCTGCGAGATGCTGCCGCGTACCATCAGGTCGTCAAATGGTTTCCACTGCAAGCCGAACTTGCTGTTGGTGGTGCTACCGAAAGTGCTGTACTTCGAGTAGCGGCTGGCCAGATCGATCGATAGCAGCTTCGCACCGGGCAAGTCCGCCAGCACCGGGACGCTCAGCTCGACGTACGCTTCCTTGGTGTTGTACTTGCCCGAGGTGGCCTGCGACGAGGGATCGGTCGAATTGCCGGTGGCCGAGAAAGCATCCGGGCGGTTGTAGCCCGCTTCGCGGCGATATTCCACACCCGCGGCAAACTGCATCATGCCCGCCGGTAACTGCACGACGTCACCGGTGATATTGGCGGAGAAGCCAGTAGTCTGGGTGCCATAGGTGCCGTTGGTGTTGACGCCGATGTAATCGAGCATCTCGGGCGTCAGCCCGCCTTGGCCAGCCAGAATGTTCACCGGTGTGCAGCCCGCGATCACCGCGCCCGGACGGCCGCAGCGAATGACGCCGTCGCCATCGCGGAAGGACGGGCCGAGCGCGTTCTGCAGATTGATCAGGTTGTAGTTGCCGGTGCCTAAGACGCTGCCATGGTTCTTGTTGAAGAAGCCGCCAACATCCCAGTTGAAGTTGCGCTCGGCCGCCTGGAAAGCGCCTTCGAAACCCGCACCGACGCGATAGGTCTTGACGGTGTTCTTGGTCACGCGCGGTATTTCCACACCGCGGCGCAGGAACTCGACGTCCTGCGGATTGGCGTAGCCCTGTTGGCTGCCTAGCGGGTTGTAGTAGCTGTCCTTGTCCAGCACGACACCCGTGTTGCCCGAGCCGATCGGATAGCCGGCGATCTGGATATTTGCGGTACGTTCGGTATAGGCCGCATCTGCACGGAAACTGACATCGTCGTTGATGGCGTAGTTGAGCTTGCCGAACAGCGATTTACGCTCCGAACCACTCAACAGCATCATCTGCTGATCGGCGTTGTAGTTATCCGCGCTGGTGTAAGCGTGATAGTCGCCGATCTTGGTCGGATCACCGCCGGGATTGAGCACGACGCTACCACCGGGGGCATTGTTGATCATGCCGTTGGGGCCGTACGGCGAGAGGCCGGAGTTCGGATGCAGCGGGCCTTGCGGATAGCGTGAGAAGTCGCGGTCGCGTGCCCACACCGGGCTTTCCTTGGTGTAGGTGCCATTGAATACGTACGACAGCTTGCCGATCTTGTTGCCCCAGGTGAAATCGTATTGCTGCTGGGTGCCGTCGCCCTGGCCGTACTTGCCGTAATAGACGTTGGCTTCGCCGCCCTTGATGTCCGAACGGGTGATGATGTTGATCACACCGGCAATCGCGTCGGAGCCGTAGATGGCCGACGCGCCGTCCTTGAGCACATCAATGCGCTCGACGATCGAGGAGGGGATGGAGTCGAGGTCGGTGAAGCCGTCGGCATTGGTGCCCCAGCGGCGACCGTCGACCAGCACCAGCGTGCGTGCGAAGCCCAGGCCGCGCAGTTCGACATACGAACCACCGGCATAGTTGTTGGACGTCAGGACGGCCGATTTACTGTAGCTAGGCGAGCCGCTGGCGGTGAGGTTCGACAGGATGTCGCCAACATTGACGAAGCCTTGCTTCTGTATTTCCTGGCGGCTCAGCGAGAAGACCGGCTGCGCGGTCTCGACGTCGACGCTGCGAATGCGCGAGCCGGTGACCGTGATGGTTTCGAGATTCTGCGTCTTGGCCTTGTCGGCGCTTGCAGAGGAGGCATCCTGCGCGAATGCCGTAAAGGGCAATACGAGGGCCGCTGCGATGGCCGTAGCCAGCAGTGTCTTTTGCTTCATGTTGTAAAAGCTCCAGTTTTGACTTTGAACAACCAGCAGCCCTCCGCCGGCGTTTCCTCGCCGGTCGTGAGGGGTTCCTTGGTTGGCGTGCCATGCCCGGGGTTGGGTTGGCATACCGCGGCATCGCTGGCCGTGGGGGCAGACGATGTAAGGCCGAAGTTAAGTCAAAACGGCGCCATGGTGCAACTTCTTGCGATCGCGGGAACGCAAGAGGTGCTCATAAGCTACTGTTATCCAGGGATTATTAATTTCGTGGCCGGCAGCTGCCTGCCGGCCACGAGGTATTGCTCAATGGCTTGCAGATGCGTCCGGGCCTATATTCTTGGCGAGGAAGGCTGCCAGGCGGGTGTAGAACTCGACGTTGTTCTTCTCGTCGTAGAAGCCATGGCCTTCGCTTGGCTTGGAGAGCCATTCGTAGGGCTTGTGCGCGGCATCGAGCGCGGCGCGCATGGCCTTGGCCTGGGCAAACAGAACGACCTGGTCGTCTTCGCCATGGACCAGAAATACCGGAATATCGATCTTGTCGGCGAGCTTGTCCGGCGAATTGGCAGCGAGTTCGGCTGGGTCCTTGCCAAGGGTCTTGTCAAAGAAGCTACGGTCGAATTTGCTCGAGCTGACGTCGTGGTCGTACATCATCTTGAGGTCATAGACGCCGGCGTAGCCAACCGCACACTTGAACATCCCCGGCGCGCGAATCGGCACCATCATGGCCGAGTAGCCGCCGAAGCTCGCGCCGAAGACGCAGACGCGCTTGGGGTCGGCGTAGCTCTCACCGATCGCCCACTTCACGCCATCGATCAGATCCTGCTGGATACGCCCGCCCCATTGCTTGTAGCCGGCGTGCTGGAAATTGACGCCACGACCGCCCGATCCGCGAAAATTGACCTGCAACACAAGGTAGCCGCGGCTGGCGAGAAACTGTGAGAGGTCGTCATAAGACCAGTCGTCTTTGATGCCGAAGGGGCCGCCATGGGGCAGCAGCACCATCGGCAGGTTGGTTTCGTCGACATTGCGCGGAATGGTCAGGATCGCTTCGAGCTCCGTGCCGTCGCTGGCCTTGAACCGCACCGGCCGGCGCGAGGCCATCTTGTTCGGGTCGATCCACGGTACAGAGGCAAAAAGTTTGCGCACTTTGTAATTAGTGGTATCGATCAGGAAATAGCTGCCCGGGTCGCGATCACTGTAGACCGAGAACAGCAGCTGTTTGCCGTCCTGGCTGTAGTTGATGAAGTTGACTACTTCGCCTGGAAATTTCTGGCTCAGTGCCATATGAAGTTTGGCGGCTGGTAGATCCGGGTTTATATAGACGGGCTTTGGAACGCCCGCGCCATAGGACACCGCAAAAGGCTCGCGGGGGTGTGGCGTAAATTGCATGCCGGTAACTTCGCCGAATGGGTCCTGCGCCAGCACGCGTCGATCGCCGCCGTTTTCGTCTTGTTCGACCAGGCTCTCGGGGCCACCATCGGCGCTATAGAACGCATAGACGTGCTTGTGATCGGGGGTCAGCGCGATGGGCTCGAAATAACTGCCGACCAGATCCCCGCTCAGCTTGGCCCAGCCGCTGGCTTCGCGGTGGTAGACCACGTAGTTGAAGTCGTTGTTGTTGCCGAACGCGTAGTGAGCGATGCCATCGCTACCGACGAAAAAACGCATGTTGCCCACGCTGATATCGCCAGCCAGCCTGCGGCTTCCCTTGGTCGCGTCAACTTCGTAGACCGAACTGAGGTTGTCGTTGTCCCAAAGGTTTTCGCTCAGGTAAAAGTGCCCGTCGTTCTTTTCGGGAATACCGACCACAGAAGCCCAGCCACGGTCGCGGCTGCGCGTGGCGCTGCGCTTGCCGGCGGTTGCATCGTAGCCGTAGAGGTAGTCCTGGTTTTTGCCATCAATATCGGTCGCAATGATCTCGCCGGTACTCTGCGGGATATCGATCGAACCGAATACACGCCCTTTTTCGATGACCAGGCGCGTAGGGCTTACCCAGTGGATGTTGGCCGGTAGCTCGTACTTGGGCATGCGCAGCACGCTGATTGGCTGAGTCATGTTGTCGACGCGAAAAACCATGAGCGAATGACTGCCCGCGCTGTTGTCGTCCATCCGCAAAGCCAGATATTGCCCATCCGGCGACAGACGCGGGCTGGACAGCTCGGCATGGCGGGCGAAATCTTCGACGGGAATCAAGTCTGCGGCGAGCGCCGCGACGGGCAACGAAAGGCACAACACGGACAGCGCAGTCCGCGCAAGTCGAAACAGCATACGTTTTCCCCCATTCGCTCCTTCGATAATGCCCTGGGCACCAAGGAGCGGGTGGCCGGCATCCGGAGGTCTCAAGTCCCGCGCTCCCCTGCGGCCGGGTCTGCCATCCGTCTGGCGAGTATAGCGACGGCTCGGCGACAGTCGAGTGCGGCCCTGGCACGCTACACTTGACCTTTGTCATTGCTCCGAGCGCCATGAGCCAGCCTTATACCGTCGCCATTGATCCCGTCGCTTTCCATGCGGGCCCGGTCCAGATCCACTGGTACGGCCTGATGTATCTGCTGAGCTTTCTGGGCGCGTGGATGCTGGGCGAACACCGCCGCAAGCAGGGCCGCTTGCCAGTGAGCCGCGACGCGCTGGGCGATCTGGCCTTTTACGCAATGATGGGCGTGATCGTCGGCGGTCGTGTCGGCTACATGCTGTTCTATACCAATATCCACTGGATATGGACCGACCCGTTGGCGCTGTTCAAGGTGTGGGACGGCGGCATGAGCTTTCACGGCGGCTTGATTGGCGTGCTGGTGGCGGGCCTTTGGTGGTCGCGGCGGCACAAGCTGCATTTCATGGATACGGTGGATTTCGTGGCGCCGCTGGTGCCGATCGGCCTGGGGCTGGGCCGCCTGGGCAACTTCATCAATGGCGAGCTCTGGGGTAAGCCCAGCAACCTGCCGTGGGCGATGATCTTTCCTAACGCAGGCGAGCAGGATGCACAGCTGGCGGCCGGTAGTCCCGCCCTGGCAAAGGTCTTCGAGCAATTCCATGGCCTGCCGCGCCAGCCCTCGCAGCTGTACGAAATGCTGTTGGAGGGCGTGGTGATGCTTTCCGTGCTTTGGGTGGTATCGATGAAGCCGCGGCCGCGCTATCTCATTTCCGGGCTGTTTGCGCTGATGTACGGCTGCTTCCGCTTCCTGGTGGAGTTCGTCCGCCTGCCCGACGTGCAGTTGGGCTATCTGGCGTTCGGTTGGCTCACGATGGGGCAGATACTGTCGCTGCCGCTGATCGCCATCGGGCTTATATTGCTGGCCATGTCGCGGCGCGCGCCCATCCTGATTCCAGCGCCCGCAACCGAATCGGCCAAGGTTTAACGTTATGCGCGCCTATCTTGATCTTTTGCAGCATGTGCTCGACCACGGGGCCGAAAAGGCCGATCGCACCGGCACGGGCACGCGCAGTGTCTTCGGCTGGCAGTTGCGCTTCGACCTGGCCCAGGGGTTCCCGCTGGTCACCACCAAGAAGCTGCACCTGAAATCGATCATCCATGAGTTGATCTGGTTCCTGCGCGGCGATACCAACATCGCCTACCTCAAGGAAAACGGCGTCAGTATCTGGGACGAATGGGCCGACGTCGATGGCGAGCTGGGCCCGGTCTACGGCAAGCAATGGCGCGCCTGGCCCAAGGCCGATGGCGGTACGGTCGACCAGATCAGCTGGGTGATCGACGAGATCCGCCGCAACCCGGATTCGCGGCGCCTGATTGTCAACGCGTGGAACGTGGGCGAGCTGCCGAAGATGGCGCTGATGCCGTGCCATGCGATGTTCCAGTTCTATGTGGCGAACGGTCGTTTGAGTTGCCAGCTATACCAGCGCTCGGGTGATATTTTCCTGGGCGTTCCGTTCAATATCGCCAGCTACGCGCTGCTGACTCACATGATCGCTCAGGTCTGTGGCCTGCAGCCAGGCGATTTCGTGCACACGCTGGGCGATGCGCATCTGTACAACAACCATGTCGAGCAGGCTCGGCAGCAGCTCGCGCGTGAGCCCAAGGCTTTGCCCAGGCTGGTGCTGAACCCGGATGTGCGCTCGGTCTTCGATTTCCGCTTCGAAGACATCGCCGTTCAGGACTACGCACCACACCCTGCCATCAAGGCGCCGGTCGCGGTCTGAGGGCAAGAGTTTGCGCCGACGCCTGCCGAGCCCCTTCGGCGCGATCCTGCTAATATTCGATGCGCTGGGCCGGGCGATTTGTTCGGCGCAGGGTGTTCTTTAGGCTGCTGAACTAGGATTTCCATGGCTATTTCGTTGATCGCCGCGCTGGATGAAAACTCTGCCATTGGCCGCAAAGGCCAGCTTCCTTGGCATTTGCCGGACGATCTGCGCTGGTTCAAGCAGCTCACCCTCGGCAAGCATGTGCTGATGGGTTACAACACGGCCATCTCGGTGGGACGTGCATTGCCTGATCGCGTCAACCTGGTTCTGAGCCGCAAGCACGAAGCACCGTTTCCGGGACAGATCACCGTTCGCACGGTGCAGGAAGCCCAGGCCCGCTGCGGCGATACCGGTTTGATGGTCATCGGTGGCGCGCAGGTGTACGCCGAAGCTCTGCCGATGGTGCGCCGCATGTACCTGACCTGGGTCAATGCAGCGACCGAGGGCGCGGACACATTCTTCCCTGGCGTCCATTTCAGCGACTGGACCGAAGTCTCGCGCGTGCATCACAAGAAGGATGCCGAGCATAAGTACGACTTCGACATGGTCGAATACATCCGCAGCGCCTGAGTTTTCCCGGTAAACCCATGCATGTAATGGCCGGCATCCTTCGCGATACCGCCGGCCGCGTCTTGCTCGCGCAACGGCCGCCCGGCAAGCATCTGGCTGGGCTGTGGGAATTTCCCGGTGGCAAGATCGAGCCGGGCGAAAGCCCATGGCATGCCCTGGTGCGTGAGTTGCGCGAAGAGCTTGGGATTGATGTCGAAGACGGTAAGTCGCTGATTCGGATTCCCTGGCGCTATGAAAGGGGCGAGTTGTGCCTCGATGCATGGCTGGTCGAGCGTTGGGATGGCGAGCCTGCATCGCTGGAAGGCCAGGCCTTGCAATGGGCGTTGCCGGATGCGGTGGATCTTTCCATGCTCGCGCCGGCCGATCGGCCCATTCTTCAGGCGCTTCGGTTGCCTTCTGTCTATGCCATTACGCCGGCTGATACGCAGCAAACGGATTGGCACGTGTTGCGGGAACGCGTCGCTGGCGCGATCGAACAGGGTGTCCGATTGATCCAGTTGCGGTTGCCCTTATGGAGTCGAGAGGCCGTGCGCGAGCTGGCTGCTGCGCTGCTTTCGTCGGCGCGATCGTGTGGCGCCTGGCTGATGCTCAACGAGGATATCGAGGGGGCGAGGCAGTTGGGCGATGGGGTAGGGGTGCAGCTCAAGAGTGCGCAACTAAGTGCGTGTGCCGAGCGGCCTTTGCCGTTACATCAGCTGGTTGGCACCAGTTGCCACGATGCGGCTGAGCTGGCTATGGCGGCATCTCTATCCGTCGACTTTGCGACATTGTCGCCGGTCATGCCCACCGCTTCGCATCCGGGTGCTTTGGTGCTTGGATGGGAGCGTTTCGAGGCTTTGGTTGAGGCGGCTTCGTTGCCTGTGTTTGCGCTGGGCGGATTATCGCCAGTCGATCTCGATCAAGCACGTCGTTGTGGCGGTCAGGGTGTGGCCGGGATTCGCGGGTTTTGGTGATGGTTGCCGTTATGAAAAATCTGCGCTGAGGTTTAAAAGCCCCCCTCACCCCAACCCTCTCCCCCCGGCAAAGCCAGGGGAGAGGGAGCCTACTGAGGTAACCTCATTATTTCGCACTTGCGCAACTTAACTCCCTCTCCCCTGGCTTTGCCGGGGGAGAGGGTTGGGGTGAGGGGGAAGTAAGAGGCGATGCGATGCGAGCCTTCAACGCGCGCTCACCAGCCTCAGATACTTCTCATGCAACCGCTCAACCGCGGGCCTCAACGTCGCCTCATCCCCACCGTTATCAATCACATCATCAGCAATCGCCAACCGCTGCTCCCGACTCGCCTGCCGATCCAGCATGCGCTGCGCCAGCTCGGCATCGATATGGTCGCGCTGCATCAGCCGGCCTAGCCGCACATCGTCCGGCGCATCAACCACCAGCACCCGATCGACCCAGCGATAGTGCTCGATATTCTCCGCCAGCAGCGGAATAGCCAGCAGGCAATAGGGTCCGCGGTCAGCCAGGGCGTGCTCGCGCAGCCACTGGCGCACCCGAGGGTGGGTAATGCTCTCAAGAGTCAGCCTGGCCTGATCATCCGCAAAGACCCGGCGTCGCATGGCAGCGCGATCCAGTTTGCCCTCGGCATCCAGGACCTCAGGCCCGAACGCAGACACGATCGCCTGCAACCCCTCGCTTCCCGCCGCAACCACCTCGCGTGCGGCGATATCGGCGTCATAGACTGCAATACCCAGAGATTCAAAGCATCGCGTCACCGCGCTCTTGCCGGAGGCAATGCCGCCGGTCAGCGCGATGACGTAGGGGTGTTGCGCAGAGCTCATCGCATGCCGCTAAGGTTCAAATAGGTCTGCAGCAGTGTATCGCCCGCCATAAACCAGACCCATCCGGCCGCCGCGATAAACGGCCCGAATGGCATCGGCACCTCGCGTCCGAGCTTACGGGTCGCGATCAATACCACGCCGAACAAGGCGCCAATCAGCGATGACAGCAGGATGATCGGGAGCAGGGCGGATGGCCCCATCCAGGCACCCATCGCCGCCAGCAGCTTGAAGTCGCCATAGCCCATGCCTTCCTTGCCGGTCAGCAGCTTGAACAGCCAGTACACGCTCCACAGGCTGAGGTAGCCGACGACGGCGCCGATGATCGACAGATTCGGCGTGGTGAACATGGTCCACAGGCTGAGCAACAGGCCCAACCACAGCAGCGGGTAGTTCAACGAATCGGGTAGCAGCTGGGTGCGGAAATCGATGCCGGAGAGGGCGATCAGCAGCCAGGTAAAGGCCAGCCCTGCCAGGGCGGCCCAGCTGACGCCGAGCTTCCACACGATCAGTGCGCTCAGCACCCCGGTCAGCAGCTCCACCAGCGGGTACTGGATCGAAATGGGCGCCTTGCAGTAGCGGCAGCGGCCACCGAGAAACAGCCAGCCGAACAGCGGAATATTGTCGCGAATCGCCAGCTTGTGCTTGCAATGCGGGCAATGCGACGACTCCACCACGATGCCGGGCGGCAGCGGGCTTTCATCGGCCGGCAGCTCCAGGATCTCGCGTGCCTCATTGCGCCACATCGCGTCGATGCGCGCCGGCAGCCGCAGGATCACCACATTGAGAAAACTGCCCACCAGCAAGCCGACGACGGCAGCGATGACGATCCAGATCCAAAGGTCGAGCTCGGGCATACGGGCGTTTCCGAAACGTAGATAAGACAAAGCCCCCCTCCCGGCGGGAGAGGGGCTTCACACGGCAAGCTTACACGGTGCCGGCGAGTTTGAAGATCGGCAGGTACAGCGCGACCACCATGCCGCCGACCAGGCCGCCGAGGATGACCATGATCATCGGTTCGAGTAGGGTAGACAGGGTATCGACGGCGTTGTTGACCTCTTCCTCGTAGAACTCGGCCACCTTGAACAGCATATTGTCCAGGGCGCCGGATTCTTCACCGATGGCGGTCATCTGCACCACCATGTTCGGGAACAGGCCGGTCTGACGCATCGAAAGTTGAAGCTGGTGGCCGACGGCAATGTCTTCGCGCATCTGCAGGATCGCTTCGCCGTAGACGATGCTACCGGTGGCGCCGGCCACCGCTTCGAGGGCTTCGACCAGGGGGACACCCGCACGGAACGTCACGCCCAGCGTACGCGCGAAGCGGGCGATGGCCGATTGGCGCAGGATGTTGCCGATAACCGGAATCTTGAGCGAGAAACGGTCCAGGAAATGGGCGAACTTGAGCGAGCGCTTCTTGGCAAAGATCAGTGTTGCAATGCTTCCCACGATGCCGATTAACAACGCCCACCAATACGACTGCATGAATTTGGATGCAGCCACCACAACCATGGTCGGGACAGGCAATTCGGCGCCTGCGTCCTTGAAGGTCTGCTCGAACACCGGCACCACGAAGAGCAGCATGATGACGCAGACCAACAATGCAACCGCCAGCACCATGACGGGATAGAACATGGCCTTCTTGATCTTGGCCTTGATACCCTCCATGCGCTCTTTATAGGTCGCCACGGTATCGAGCACTGTGTCGAGCACACCCGCCGATTCGCCGGCATGCACCAGGTTGCGATAAAGCTCATCGAACTGGACCGGGTACCGCGCCAGGGCTTCATGCAGCGCCTGACCACCCTCGATCCCCTGCTTCACATCGGTGAGGATGTTCTTGAAGCGGACGTTCTTCTGGCCGTCGGCAATGATGTCGAAGGACTGCACCATCGGCACGCCCGAGGCCATCATCGTGGCGATCTGGCGGCTGAAGATAGCCACGTCGCGTGGCTTGACCGTGCTGCCTGACGAGCCAAACAGCGGTTTGGACCGCTCGCGCACCGTCTGCGGGTTCATGCCCTGCCGCCGCAGTTCCGCCTTGACCAGCGAGGCGTTCTTGGCGGCCATGTCGCCCTTCATGCGCTTGCCGCGCTTATCCAGTGCGACCCACTCGTACGTGGTCAGCGCGCTCACACTGGCGCGTTCTGCGCCGACCGAGCGTGCCTTGTTTGCGGTTGCGGTAGCCGTGGCCATGCGCTTGATTCCCCCGATGATTCGTTCCGGCCCGACATTCCCATCCGACGGGCGCGATTTTTCAGAGCTTATGTCATTTCTACCGGTCAATCCGTGGTGCCGAACGCAAGTTAAGCGTTAAGGGCATCGCAAAATGGCCGGTCGGATCAATCCTTGGTGACGCGATCGATCTCGGCAAGACTGGTAACTCCTTGTTTTACCTTCTCCAGCGCCGAGGCGCGCAGGTCGTTCACCCCGGCCTTGCGCGAGGCCTCCGCAATCAGCAGGGCGTTGCCGCCTTGCAGGATGATTTTCTGGATGTCTTCGAGCATCGGCATAACCTGGTAGATGCCTACGCGGCCCTTGTAACCCTCGTTGCAGGCGTCGCAGCCGACCGCTTCATACACCTTCAGACCGGCATCGATATCGGCCTGGCTGAACCCCGCGGCGAGCAACAGATCTGGTGAGATATCCATCTCTTTCTTGCATTCGTGCAGGCGACGCGCCAGGCGCTGGGCAATGACCAAGGTGACGGACGAGGTGATGTTATAGGGCGCGATGCCCATGTTCATCAGGCGCGCGATGGTCTGCGGCGCGTCGTTGGTATGCAGGGTGGAGAGGACCATGTGGCCGGTCTGCGCCGCCTTGATGGCGATCTCGGCGGTTTCCAGGTCGCGAATTTCGCCGACCATGATCACGTCCGGATCCTGGCGCAGGAACGAACGCAGCGCAGCCGCGAAGGTCATGCCGCGTTTGGTGTTCTGCTGGACCTGGTTGATGCCTTCGACACGGATTTCGACCGGGTCTTCGACAGTCGAGATATTGCGCTCGGCGGTATTGAGAATATTGAGCGCCGTATATAGCGACACCGTCTTGCCCGAGCCGGTCGGACCGGTGACCAGCACCATGCCGTAGGGCTTGTGGATGGCGTCGACATACAGATTTTTCTGGGCCTCGTCGTAGCCGAGCTTGTCAATGCCCAGCCTGGCCGAGGAGCCGTCCAGGATACGCAGCACGATCTTTTCGCCGAACAGTGTCGGCAACGTGCTGACGCGGAAGTCGACCGCACGGCTCTTGGACAGATTCAGCTTGATACGGCCGTCCTGTGGCACACGGCGCTCGGCGATGTCCAGGCCGGACATCACCTTCAGGCGCGATGAGATACGCGCCGCCAGTTTCATCGGCGGACTGGCCACGGCGCGCAGCATGCCGTCCATGCGCAGCCGCACGCGGTACTGCGTCTCGAACGGTTCGAAGTGAATATCCGAGGCGCCACGGCGGATCGCGTCCACCAGGATCTTGTTGACGAACTTCACCACCGGGGCGTCGTCATTGGCGTTGGCGTCGATGCCGGTCTGTTCGGCATCTTCGTCGCCGCCCTCCAGCGCCAGTTCGTCCAGATCGCCACCGCCCATATCGGGCACGGCGTTGCTCATCGTATTGAGCAGGTTCTCGATGACCCGGACCAACTGGCCGCGCTCGACCAGGATCGGCTCAACCATGCAATTGGAGTTGAACTTGATCTCGTCCAGTGCATGCGACTGCATCGGATCGGCGATACCGACGAACAAGCGCTTACCACGCTTGAACAATGGCAGCGCCTGATGCTTGTTGATCAGCGCCTCGCTGATCATGTTGTGCGGCATGGTGGCGGGGTTCAACGCCGAGACGTCCATCATCGGCATGCCGAATTCGGCAGACGCGACCTGGGTCAGCCTGGGACTATCGACCAAGCCTTTATCCAACAGCCACGCGGCCAAGCTGGCCTTTTGCTGGGTGGAGTCTGCCACCGCCTTGCGCACGTCGGCCTCAGGCAGGACGCCTTCCGAGACCAGCCGCCGAGCCATGCCCGAGAGGCCAGCCAACGATGGTTGCAATTGCGATGACATGAGTTTGGTCCAGCCCCCTGATTGAAGAGGAATTTACAGCAGTTGAGGCGGCGGGTCATCTATTGCTCGAAGCAGCGTTCTCTACAGTGATTGAGCGCACACAGGCAGGGTCCGGTCGCAGTTTTTTGCCGTCCCTGGGAGGGCTCCAGCATGGACGGGGCCTCGGCTTTCGGATAGAACGGCGGTCTTTGCATGAAGTTCCCATGTCAGAAGCCTCTCAAGCCCCTTTCCTGGTCTTTGGCGCACCGCTGATCGGCGAGGAGGAAATCGCCGAGGTCGAGGCCGTTCTTCGTTCAGGTTGGCTGGGGACGGGTCCCCGGGTAGCGCGTTTCGAGCAGGACTTTGCCGCCTGGCGCGGCGTCGCCCCGGCCCAGGTCGCGGCCGTGAACTCCTGCACCGCCGCCTTGCACGTAAGTATGGTTGCGGCTGACCTGGAGCCAGGCAGCGAGGTCATCACCACCCCGTTGACCTTCTGCGCCACGGTGAATGCGATCCTGCATGCCGGGCTCAAGCCGGTGTTGGCCGACGTCGATCCCATCACGCAGAACATCGACCCGGAGGCGATCGAGGCGGCGATCACGCCGCGTACGCGAGCTATCCTGCCGGTGCATTTTGCGGGGAGGCCATGTGCGATGGACCGCATCATGGCGATCGCCCGCAAGCACGATCTGGTCGTCATTGAAGATTGCGCGCATGCCGTCGAGAGCGAGTTCCAGGGGCAGGCGGTCGGCACGTTTGGTGACTTTGGCTGCTATAGCTTCTACGCCACCAAGAACGTCGTCACCGGCGAAGGCGGCATGATCGTCGGCCGCGACGAGGAGCATATCGCCCGGGCTCGCATGCTCGCCCTGCATGGCATGAGCCGCGACGCCTGGCACCGCTTCAGCGACAAGGGCTACAAGCACTATCAAGTGGTGGAGTGCGGTTTCAAGTACAACATGATGGATCTGCAGGCGGCGATCGGGATCCATCAGCTGGCGCGTGTCGAGGCCAATTGGACACGTCGCAAGGAACTGTGGGCCCGCTATGACGCAGCCTTCGCAGGCTTGCCGATCGGGCTGCCTGCAGCGCCGGAAACAGATACCCGGCACGGGTACCACCTATATACGATCATGCTCGACGAGGCCAGGGCGGGGATCGATCGCGATGGCTTTCTCGAAGCGATGAACCGCCTGCGTATCGGCACCGGGGTGCATTACCTGGCGATTCCCGAGCATCCCTATTACCAGCAAAAACAGGGATGGCGGCCGGAACAATGGCCGGTGGCGCAGCGCATTGGACGCAGCACCGTCAGCTTGCCGCTGTCGCCCGCGTTGACCGAGGCGGACGCCGAGCGTGTCATCGACGCGGTACATACGATTATCCTGCAAGGCTGATGGCTTCATGCGCGGGTCATGGGCTGCCTGACGCGAACCGATATGATGTCTGTGTTAACTCCGGGAGCTGTCTTGATTCCTTTAAGCATCATCTTGCCCGCCAAGGACGAGGCCGCCGCGCTGGTCGCGTTGCTGCCTCGGCTACGTGCCGCCCATCCGGCAGCGGAAATCATCGTGGTCGACGACGGCTCAACTGACGACACCCGCGCATGTTGCGCGTCCGCGGGAGTGACCTGTCTTTCCTCTCCGTATTCGATGGGCAATGGCGCGGCCATCAAGCGCGGTTCGCGCGCGGCGCGTGGTGACGTGCTGGTCTTCATGGACGCGGACGGACAGCACGACCCCGCGGACATTGCGCGTCTGCTCGCCAAGCTCGACGAGGGCTACGACATGGTCGTCGGCGCGCGCGATTGGGACAGTCAGGCCGGCGTCGGTCGTGGCCTGGCCAATGCGCTCTACAACTGGCTGGCTTCGCGTATCACCGGTCACGCCGTGGCCGACCTGACCTCCGGTTATCGCGCAGTCCGTGCGGACAAATTCCGCGAGTTCCTGCATTTGCTGCCCAATGGCTTTTCTTATCCGACCACTAGCACGATGGCATTCTTTCGCAGTGCCTACGCAGTGGCTTATGTGCCGATCAAGGCCGCCGAGCGGGTGGGCAAGAGCCATATCAAGCCGCTGCGCGATGGCCTGCGCTTCCTGCTGATCATTTTCAAGATCGCCACGCTGTATTCGCCGTTGAAATTATTTGTGCCGACCAGCGTGGTTTTCTTCCTGCTCGGCCTGCTCAACTATGCATGGACCTTCATGCACGATGGCCGTCTGACCAATATGAGCACGCTGCTGTGGAGCGCCGCGGTCATCGTGTTTCTGATCGGACTGATCTCCGAACAGATTACTTCGCTCACCTACCGCCGGAATGACTGAGCAGGTCGGCCACGGCGAGCGGCTACGGTTGCTCGTGCTTACCTCGACCTATCCGCGCTGGGCGGGTGATCCCGAGCCGGGCTTCGTGCACGAGTTGTCGCGAAGGCTTACCGATACGTTCGATGTGCGGGTGATTGGGCCGCATGCGGCCGGTGCACTTGTGCGGGAAAGACTCGATGGCGTCGATATCCATCGCTATCGCTACGCGCCCGTAGCGTTGGAAACACTGGTCAACCACGGCGGTATCCTTACCAATCTCAAGCGTTCGATATGGAAGTGGTTGCTGGTGCCCACCTTTCTTGCCGGCCAGTATCTGGCGTTGCGCAAGGCGCTGCGCGAGTTTCGGCCGCAAGTAATCCACGCGCATTGGCTTTTGCCCCAGGGACTGATCGCTGCACTGGGTCGACAAGATGTGCCGCTCGTGGCGACCTCGCATGGCGCCGACTTGTTCGGCCTACGCGGCAAATGGTTCGCCAAGTTGCGCCGCTGGGTGGTGCCGCGGATTTCGGTAGTGACGCTGGTAAGCGAGGCGATGCGTCAGCGCTTGCTTGCCGAGCAGCCACAGGCGAACGCTCTTGTCATGTCGATGGGCGTGGACGTGCGCGAGCGTTTTGTCCCGGCTGCGGTGGAACGAAACTCCGCCGAGCTGCTCTTCGTCGGACGTCTGGTCGAGAAGAAAGGCTTGCACCATTTGCTGCTTGCCTTGCCTCAGGTCATCGCCGAATGTCCGGGTGCACGCCTGACCATCGCGGGATTCGGTCCCGAACATGAACGTCTGGAACGTATCGTTGCCGAACTCGATCTGAAAGCACACGTGGATTTTGTCGGTGCAATGCCTCAGGCATCCTTGCCCGCGCTTTATCAACGCGCCACCCTCTTCGTTGCACCCTTTATCGAAGCCGATGACGGCGACCAGGAAGGTTTGGGCCTGGTAGTGGCCGAAGCGATGGCCTGTGGTTGCCCGGTTGTTGTCGGTAACGTTCCGGCAACGCAAGACCTGGTCGACGAAGGCAGCGGCATTCGTGTGCCGGCATCCGACCATACCCAGTTGGCCCGCGCCATTGTCGCCTTGCTCAAGGACGACGAGAAGCGCGCTCGCATAGGCCGTCATGCACGCGCGCACGTAGAGCAGCATTACTCGTGGGATGCGGTAGCTGAGCGCTACAGCCGATTGCTGACAGACGTGGCCAGGGCAGGGCGGGCATGAGCGCTCGTCCGTTACGCATCTGGTTGCCAAGTCTGCGTGCTGGCAGCGGCATCGACGTGTTTGCGATGCGGCTGGCCGAGGGGCTTGTACGTGCGGGGCATGAGCCGCTGTTGCAATGGTTTGACCATGCCTACGAACTGAAACCCTGGCAGTTGCGTAAAGTCGCTCCACCCGAGCGCACGGACATTGTGCATGCCGCCAGCTGGCAGGGTTTTGCATTCAAGCGCCAAGGCATTCCGCTGGTGGTGACGGAGCATCAATACATTCGTCATCCACGCTTTCTGCCGCACCGTGGTCTGATGCAGATGCTCTACCACCGAGGCTTTATCGATCTGTGTATCGAGCGTTCCTATCGCGTGGCCGATGCCCTGGTTACGGTGAGCGAACACACGGCGAAAGCCATGCGCGCCGATATCGAAAAGCCGGTGACGATGATCCATAACTGGGTCGATACCGACGCGTTCAGGCCTGCGGCGCAGAGGAGCCCTATAGAAGGGCGTCCCTTCCGTTTGTTGTTCGTAGGCAACCCTTCGCGCTGGAAAGGCGCCGACCTGCTGCCCGATCTGGCAGCCGAGCTGGGGCCAGCCTTCGAAATCCTATGTGTGGCGGGACTGCGCAAATCCTTCGACACCACTGCATGGCCTGCGAATATGAGGGTGGTGGAGCGGACGGAGGCAAAGCATATGCCAAGCATCTATCGCGAAGCGAATGCGGCGTTGGTGCCGACTCGCTATGAGGCGTTCGGTTACGTGGCTGTCGAAGCAATGGCCTGTGGCCTGCCGGTGATCGGCTTCGATAGCACCGGTACGGCCGAGGTTTGCGTGGACGGCGAGACCGCTTTGCTGGCACCCATGAACGATACAAAGCGACTTGCCGCGCATGCGCGACGACTCGCTGCCGATACATCCCTGGTCGAGCAGTTGGGACGTGCAGGGCGAAAGCGCACTGTGGAGATGTTCAGCGAGGCGCGGGCCATCGCTTCCTACGAGTCACTTTATCGACAGTTGCTCAAGGATGGTCGCCGCGATGGGTGAGCAAGGCCACGCATGGTCCTGGAGCGCGGACGAGCTGGAAGACGTGCCGCGATGCCCCGTATGCGATGCGGGCGACTCCAGGGCGGTCTACGACACCTTGCGAGATCATCTCGAGGGTGTCCCCGGCACGTGGCCGATGCTTATTTGTCTGAGTTGCGAAAGCTTGTACCTTTCTCGGCGGCCGACCATCGCATCGATCGGCAAGGCCTATTCAAGCTATTACACCCATGGCGACAGCCAGGCGGCCTATACCGATGACAACGGTCAATCGTTGCTGTGGCGCTGGTCCAATGGCTATATGAATGCCCATTTCGGTGCGACACGTATGCCCGCGGCGCGGAGCGGCCGCTGGGTCATGCCGATGATCCCGCCCTTGCGTCAGCAATTGGATTTTTTCTATCGCCATCTTCCGCATAGACCGGGACGATTGCTTGATGTGGGCTGCGGTAACGGGGTCTTCCTGTTTCGCGCCCGCGATGCAGGATGGGAGGTCGAAGGCCTTGAGCCCGATCCCGCCGCTGCCGCGGCTGGACGTCGATCGGGCCTGGATATTGCGGATGGCACGCTGGATGAATTTGCGCCGCAGGGACTATTCGATGCCATTACAGCCTCGCATGTTATCGAGCACGTACATCACCCACGACGCTTTCTCGAACAAATCTTTGCCTTGTTGCGGCCGGGTGGACAAGTCTGGTTGGCGACGCCCAACGCGCATAGCCTTGGACGCCAATGGTATGGGCCTTATTGGCGCGGACTGGAGCCGCCAAGGCATATGACGGTGCTATCGCCCAAGGCACTGGTCTTGCTGCTGCAACGCGCAGGATTTGATGACGTTCAATTGCTCCGCCGTGGACGCGGTTCGGGCTATATCCTGCGTTCGTCTGCCGAAACCACGCGTCGCGAAGGCGTGCACAAGATGGCCTTGCCCCCTTTGCTGGTGGATGTGCTTGCAAGCTTGAAAGCGAGCTGGTCGGAAGAATGCGTCGTTCGTGCATATAAGCGGAGTTGAGCTTGGACAGGCGCATCGTCGGACTTCTGCTGAACTATCGCGATGCATCGCGCAGCATCGCGTGCATCCGATCGTTGTTCAACGAAGGCATCGAGCATGTCGTCGTTTGGGATAACTCGGCGGATGGCGGCCTATCAGCGCAAGCCATTCGCACGGCATGCGCTGAGGATTCTCGCCTGCTTATTCATGTGGGCGACGAAAATCTCGGTTTTGCCGCTGGCGTGAATCGTGGGTTGGAACTATGCGCCAAGCAGCTGAATGCAACGGATGTATTGCTGATCAACAATGACGCCGTACTCCTGGCTGGTGCATTACAAACGTATATGGATACCGTGCATGATCACCCGGATACAGCCGTAATCAGCATAGATGTCGAGCATGCGGGGCAACGGCAAGGTCCGATGTACTACCAGCGTTGGTGCGGCTTGCAGTTCAAGCATCCTGCGTGGGGTGCCTTTGCCTACGCGAGCGGTAGCTGCCTTTGGATTGTGCTCAAGAACTCGCCGTCGCCGTTGTTTGACGAAGATTTCTTCATGTATGGCGAAGACTGTGAACTTGGCTGGCGCTTGCGCCATCGTGCCGATGCCTGGATCCATGTGCCGCGCTGTCTTGTCATGCATGAAGGTTCTGCGGCCAGCGGGCTGGGTTCGCCGTTCTACGAGGCGCGCCTGGTCGCCGCACACATCTTGCTGGCCCGAAAGCTCGCCGTGAATTCATTGCAGCGACTCGTGTTTTTCGCTCTGCGGATACCGGTTTTGTTGGCCAGAGCGCTTGTGCGCAGCTTGCGCTACGGTTCACTCGAGCCTTGGCGTGCGCTAAGTGCGGGGATGCGATTGGCCAGTCATCCTGGTCGCGATTGAGCGCCCCGACGTCTGCGCCCTAGCTGGCGCACGACCATCCCCGTTCCCAGTAATGCCATAGCGATCTCCGCCACAATGACGGCGGAGATCAAGCCAAACACGCCGAAGTTTTTTGTCAGCACAAGCATGCCGACGATCAGGCAGGCAATGCCGAAAAACTCAAACGCGATCCGCTCAAGGGGGTGACCACTGGCTACCAGAACGCTACCGGCCGCCAGTCGCACGGACAGGAACGGGGCCGTTATAGCCATCCAGGGCATGAATCGCGCCGTCTGTTCGTAGCTGCTTCCGAACAACCATGGCAACAGTGGGCTAGCGATGGCAAGCAGTACGCCACTGATGAGCCCCCAGGTCAGAGCGGCGGCGAACAGCATCCCAACCAAACGTGCCATATCGCCATCAGCGGTGCGCGCGTGACGGAATAGCCGCGGCTGCGCCGATAGCAGCATCGCCAGCACCGGCATCACCAAGGCGCCCATGACCCGCGATCCCGCCGTATACAGCCCGGCCTCCGTGGCTCCGACCTGGCGTACCGCCACGATCTTGTCCAACTCGGTCGGGTTGGCTGCGACAAGCAACATGGCGGCATAGGTGCCGCCATCCTTCAATTCGGTCGATGTGGCACGTCGAGGGCGCCAGTCCAGCGGTACATGTCGGCGTACCATCCACCAGCCGATCGACAAGCCGATCAGTGATGCGATCAATTGTAATGCGGCATACGTCGGCAAACGCTGCGCCAGCGGTAACAGAAAACACGGCAGCGCTGCGAACACGCGTAGACCCAGTGGCAGCCACTGCAATAGCTGACTCAGAGGAACACGTTCGCTGGCCTGCAAGGCGAAGCTGAGCAGGGTGGTGAATGGCGTTGCCAGTAGCTCTGCTGCGCCGATCAGACATAACACCTGCCAGCCGAGCTGGCCTTCAGAAAGCCATGCCGCAAGACCGATGTAGATCGGCCATAGCAACGCGCCGATACCTGCGGTCAAAGGCCATGCATAACGCCACACGTTGGCTGCAGCAGCAAGATCACCTGATGCTTTCGACAGCAGTACGTATCCACTCCCCAGGCTTGGCAACAATCCCATCACCACGGCAAGGGCGGCCACCGACGCGTAGTGGCCGTATATGGCCGGCTGCAGCAGCCGCGTCAGCAGCACCAGCGTTGCCGCCTGGGTCGCAAGGCGCAACCCGAGGACACCGGCAGTCAATACGCTGCTGCGAACCAGCTTGCCGATCATGATGATGCTGGGGAGCTCGATGTCGCGGCAGTCTCGACCTGTCGCCGCAAGGACTTCAATTGGCTGTCCAGATGGCCGCCGAGATTGAGGCTTTCCAATTGCGCAAGGCGAGCTCGTGCTTCGTCGAATTTGTGCTGCGCAACCAACATTCGCGTCAAGGTAATCAGATATGCCGGCTCTTGCGGCGCACCGTTTACAGCGCGCGTTTGCAGACCAGCACCGAGCTCGCGTTCGCCCATGACGTTCCAGGCATAGTCCGCGTAAGTGGACATCAGCCGAGGGCTGGGCTCAGGGTGTGACATGGCTGCTTCAAAGGCCGCCTGCATCTTGTCCTTGGGCAGATCGCAATCGTCATGGCGTGCACAATCGACCAGAGCTGCCAACGAGCTTTCGTCCTGTACGCCAGGACGCAATGCCGCCAGCTTCGCCGTCATGCTGTTCCACCAAGCGTCTTTAAGCGGCAATTCCATGCGCGAGTTCATGAAGATCAATGCCTGCTGCGGCAGAATCGACGATTTCGGCAACGCCGCTGCACGCTCCAGCGGCGCGTACGCGGCCTTTGTATACGGCGATCCAGGCTCGTAATGCGAATAAATAATGTAAGTACGCCCAAGCTCATATTGCGCACGCGGCGAATCCGGCCCACGCTCGGCCAACGCCTGCGATAGCCGCAACGGCTCACCCCATGCATAAGCACTCATGGCCGTCATGCCAACCCACCAAAGCATCAAACCCCCCAGCACCAACCCTCGCCACCCAAAGATATTTGTAGGAGCGACTTCAGTCGCGACCCGTGAGTCTCCGGTAGCGACTGAAGTCGCTCCTACAAAAGACCCCGCAGGCAATAGCAAAGAAAACAACGCCAACATCAACCCAAAACTGGCGAAATAATTCCGGTGCTCATAAACCAACTCCAGCGGCAGAATCGTCCCCGTCAGCACCTGGCACCCCAGAAACAAGGCGATTCCAAGCGCAGTCAAAGGTCGCCGCTTGCGCAGCCAGAACACCAACACAACCAGCGCAAGCAGACATATGCCGCTCGTCAACGTCGTCCACGGCGAAAGCAACCCGCTCGAAACCACATAATCATCGTGATAGAACGACAACGAGTGCGGCAGCGGCAGAATAGTCCAGCCGATGTAATCGACCACGATACGCATCTCGGTCAACAACCGCGTACCCATGGTGAAATCGCGCGTAGCCCATGATTCAGGGCGCAGCAGGCGTGGCACGAGCCACGCAAGCCCTACGATCATTGGCAGCAACAACACAACGACGAATAGCGCAGCGATGCGGCGATCGATGCCTCCTGGCGAAGCCCCGCGAAAGCGAAATACCGACCATTCGATCAGCAAGGCATAGAGCGGCAGCATCACCGCTGTTTCCTTGGCCAGCACTCCGATGGCCGAGGGAATGATCAGGCTGGCAATGGATAACAGCAGATCACCAAAGCGACCCGGATGGTCAAGCATCCGCAGCCTGCCAATGACATAGCCAAGCAATCCGATCAACACGAACAGATTCGCCGTGCTTTCCATGCGTTGCACCACATAGAGCACGGAAGTGAGATTGATCGGCAAAAGCAGCCAGGCCATGGCGATCAGTGCAGCCACGTTGCCTGCGCGTTGCTTCCCACGGTCATCGGCATCGATTTGCAGCAATGCTCGCGCCAGCAGAAAAACCAGCAGACCGTTCAACAAGTGGATGACGAGATTGGTAACCTTCATCCAAAACGGATCGAGACCGGCGGCAAGATAATTCGCCGCAAAGCTCAGCGAGGCCAGTGGCCGCTTGAAGTCGCTGGCAGGCGAAGACAGGGCGGCGCCGATCAGGGAGGGCAGGTCACCTTGCGTTGGCTGCACACCATGGTTATCGACGATATTCGGGTAATCGTCGAACAGCCAGCTTCCATAGAGACCGGGCCAATAGACGATCGCCGTGGCGATCAACGCCAGCGCTAATAGACGCCAACCTGTACGGGGAAGCAAAGCATTGAGCGTCACGGTATCGGTTCGACCTGGGCATCGGACCGCGAAAGCTTAACGCATTGTTGCCGGTTACCGGTTTAGCCGGACAGGGCGTGCGCTGGGGCGGGTGTTGTTGCCGGATGCACGACAGCTGCGGCAGGGACATTATCCGGACGCGTACAGCTGGCGGGCTTGATCTGGGCGTTACCGGCAATGATGTCGCAGCTCCAGGTCAGCGGTGCCCCACCCTGTTTGCTGCTGGTTTCGATCGGCGTCAGCAGGAAGGTAGGGTCTGGACTGGAGCCCGTATCTTTGGTGGCGATGGTGATGCGGCCACTTTGGGAAATGTCGATCTTGGACACATAGGGGCCTGAGGCCGATGCTGCGTTGTAGCTTAGATCCCCGGGCTGCAGACGGATCAACCCGCCACGGGTAGTTACCGCTTCCATAACTACCAGCTTAGCTGCGTCCCCAGCCTTCAAGGCTTGGTCGGCGCGCGCTGCGATCTGGTGATTGCGCCAAGCGGGGACGGCGAACGCAGCCACAACTACCAGTATGGCGATGATCACAAGTAATGTGACCAGAGAAATACCTTTTGATGTGCGCATAAAGCCTTCTCCACAAAGAGGCTGTACCAATGTGGAGTACAAGGGATGATGGAAATGTTAAGGAGTTATCTCACTGCTATGGTGCCGTTTAGTTTCCTGCTGGACACCCGGCAGGGGCGTATTTTGCGCCGATAGTGTTGTCAACTGCGCAGCTCCAGCTGCCCTCGGGTGATCGCGTCCAAGTAACTGTTCCACCTGCCACTTTGGACGAAACATGATTGCCTAACGTTCCTCGGATCGCGCCTGTGTCTGCGGCATTCTGCGGCAATTGCACATGAGGAACGCCAAAGCCTGCTGGCGGCGTAAGCCCCATTTCAGCACCACCGACCAATACGTCTGACACGCCGAGCGTTGATACATCGCACTGCCCGCCATTCGTGCCGAGCTGCACTTTTCCAGTGCTCGTACAATCTTCAACTAAAGTCCTTGCGTCACTTGCCTCGTTCATGGCGCGTGTCACTTGCGATCTGATTACATAAGTCTGGTATTGCGGAATGGCGATGGCGGCCAGAATCGCGATGATCGCGACGACGATCATCAATTCGATAAGCGTGAAGCCTTGGTTAGAAGATTTCATAGTGGATCCCTCTGCAGTTACCAGTTACAGCGAGCCGGCTGAGTATACGTATAGGGCTTTCGTACTCTTTACTTCGTCATGCATTCTTGAAGAAAGCGAAGTTGTTCGTGTGAATTTCATCTATTTTCGTACTTGCAAAATTATTTGCAGATTCGGAGAGCCGGAGAGCGTGGTATTGGAGGGGAATGCGTCGCGATGATTGCGACTATTACTAATTTGTCTGGTTAGTCGCTGATGGAGAGTTGGCGCGGTATAACATTCGTACAAAGAAAAACGGCACCGATTGTTCGGTGCCGTTTCGGTTTCAAAAGACTAAAGCTTAGGGCGACGGGCAGGATGCCGGCGCGTATTTTGCGCCGACCGTTGCATCGGAGGCGCAGGTCCAAGTGCCGTTCTGATCACGGGTCCAGGTAATCAGACCGCCAGCAACCTTGGTGGAGGCGTGGTTGCCGAGTGTGGCGACGATGGTGGAGTTCGCACCAGCAGCACCGATCGTGACGAACGGCACACCAGTGTTGGCTGCGAGAGCGTTACCACTCTGTGCAGCGCCCTGCAGAATGTCGGAACCAGTAATGGTCGAGGTGTCGCACTGACCAACGGCAGCACCAATTACCGTCTTGCCGTTATTGATACAGTCCTCGACTAGCACTTTCGCGTCGCTGGATTCACCCATGGCGCGCGTGACTTGCGAACGGATGACATAGGTCTGGTACTGCGGAATGGCGATAGCAGCCAAGATCGCGATGATCGCAACGACGATCATCAATTCGATCAGGGTAAAACCCTTTTGAACGTTCTTCATGGTGATTCCTCTGTTTTCTGGTTAGCTAACCAAGATTTGGTGATGCCCCCTGAGCCCCAGTCCCGTACCCCCTAGGCGGATCCGGCCCCCCACAACTCACGTAGTCAGGAACGACCAGGAAGCTCGTGGCAATTGCAGCACGTTATGTGCCATGGCTGCCGCGGCAGTTACCTGCTTTATGGGCAGGTGCTGGGATTGTGCAAAGGTTCTCACTGGGCGACAAGCGGGTTCGACTAATGAGATGCTGGTACTGTGGAGCGGTTGGCGGCGAGCTTGTGATCTGGACTGTCAGGATGACGTTTTGTGTCAGACGATGACATTTTTGGTCAGCTTGCGACAGCTTTTCAGCTTGGCGTACAGCTGATAGGGGCGTATTTTGCATCGAGGGTAGTTGTGCAGCTCCATGAGCCGTCCGTGCTGCGGTTCAAAAGGATTTGCTTGTCTTTAACCGCCGGACCACCCTTAAGCATGCAGCTGATGCTGCCCTCACCTGCAATGGGTGCCGCTACAGAAATGGAGCAGCGATCACTTTCGGTCGCCATCCCAAGATTATCGATGTTGTTGTAGGCATTGTTGTCAACCGTGCCCTGATTAACCAAAGTCTCGTATGCCGTGCGTCCGGATGAAATTTCATCTAGCCCCGCCGTCGCCTGTGATCTGGCCACATATGTCTGATACTGCGGAATCGCAATCGCAGCCAAGATGGCGATGATCGCCACAACAATCATCAATTCGATAAGCGTGAAGCCTGCGGAGGTTCGCTGGCGTGACATGGCAGACTCCCCTGAGTTTGTCAGAGGGGCTGAGGCAGGTTTTGTACCAAGCTGAGGCGGCCTCTAGCGGTTGGGCGGCCCGGGCGGCGGCATCGCAAGATTTTGTGATTTGCGTCACATTATGGTGGACTTCAGGGTTACTGCTACCTATGCGCCCGGTCGCCGTGATCGGCGCTATGGGAGGCCCGGGGCAGTGCTGGGACCCAGTGCAAAAAGATATGACGGGATGGGATGGTCGTTTGAGTGAGTGCACGTTATCTTGCGAGGCTGCGGTCGCGACTAAAGTCGCTCCTACAAGTTAGCTGTGCATGGCTAGTTTGTAGGAGTGTGCCGGTCCAAGTTTTAAGGACAGACGGTTTAAGCGACCATCCTTCACAACATCGCCATGCGACCTGAGTTTTGGGTGTGCGCTGGGCGTAGGGGCGGATCGCAAGCTTGCACGAAGCTCTCGCGCCTCTTACCGTCATGGCCTTTCGCAACACCTAAAGGGAACCCAATCCATGAAGCCCCTGTTTGTCGCGCTGGCGCTTGCGCTGGCGTCCACCTCTGCCGTGGCGGCTGAGGTCGAGAGTCATACGCCGCATCCGTTCGGGATTCGGGACCTGGTGATGATGGATCGCGTCGGCGATCCGCAGCTGTCGCCGGATGGCAGGTATGCGCTCTATACCGTCCGCTCTACCGACTATGCCGCGAACAAGGGCGTTACTGCGATCTATCTGCTCGATCTGGGCAAGGGTGGCCAGCCGGTCAAGCTGGTCGACAAGGCATCGACGCCACGCTGGGCGCCGCAGGGCGACGCGTTCTATTACACCGCGGCGAAGGATGGTGTGTCGCAGCTTTGGCGCCGCGGTTTTGCCAACGGCAAGGCCGTCGATAGCGCCACGCAGGTGACGCATGTTGCACTGGATGTCGATGGCTACAAGATCTCGCCGGATGGCAAGAAGGCCTTGTTGAGCTACGAGGTCTACACCGACTGCGCCGACCTGGCCTGCGCCAAGGAGCGCCTCGATGGCCGCGCCGCGGACAAGTCCAGCGGTACGGTCTACAACAAGCTGTTCGTGCGCCACTGGGATACCTGGGAAGACGGTCGTCGCTCGCAGCTCTACATCGCCGACATCAATGGTGGCGAAAGTGCGCAGCCGGTATTGCTGAGCCGTGGTATCGATGGCGATGTGCCGAGCAAGCCGTTTGGTGGCGATGACGAGTTTTCGTTCTCACCCGATGGTCAGACGGTGTATTTCGATGCGCGTATCGCCGGCAACAGCGAGCCGTGGTCGACCAACTTCGACGTATACAGCGTGCCGGTCGACGGCTCGGCAGCGCCGAAGAATCTCACCGCCGACAATCTCGCCTGGGACGCGAATCCCGTGGCTTCGCCGGACGGCAAGACGCTTTACTACCTGGCGATGAAGGAGCCGGGTTCCGAAGCGGATCGTTTTGCGATCATGGCGCTGGATTTGTCCAGCGGCCAGAAGCATGAAGTCGATCCGAGCTGGGATCGCTCCGCCGGCAGTCTGCAGATTTCAGAAGACGGCAAGACGCTGTATGCGACCACCGACGACAATGGTCAGCATCCGCTGTTTGCGATCGATCCGGCGAGCGGCAAGGTTACCAAGCTGGTCACAGACGGTTCGGTAGGCGCCTATTCACTGGGCAAGTCACGCATGCTGCTATCGCGCGACGATCTGAAGCGCCCGGCCGATCTCTACACCGCGACGCTTGCGGGCAAGGATCTGAAGCAGGTAACGCATTACAACGCGCTGCGCCTGAAGAACGTGCGCATGGGCGACCCGGAGTTCTTTACCTTCAAGGGTTGGAACAACGAGACGGTGCAGGGCTATGTGGTCAAGCCGGCCGACTACAAGCGCGGCAAGAAGTATCCGGTAGCCTTCATCATCCACGGCGGTCCGCAGGGCGCGATGACCAATAGCTGGAGTTATCGCTGGAACGCGCAGACGTATGCGGGCCAGGGCTTTGCGGTGGTGACGATCAACTTCCATGGTTCGACTGGTTACGGCCAGGCATTTACCGAGTCCATCTCGGGCGACTGGGGTGGCAAGCCGCTGGAGGATCTTAAGCTGGGCTGGAAGTCGGCGCTGGGCAAGTACAGCTTCCTCGATGGCGATCGCGCGTGTGCACTCGGTGCCAGCTACGGCGGCTACATGGTGTACTGGATGGCCGGCGTGTGGAACGAGCCTTGGAAGTGCCTGGTCGATCATGACGGCGTATTCGATGCGCGCGCTATGTACTACGACACCGAGGAGCTGTGGTTCGAGGAAAAGGAGAACGGCGGTACGCAGTTCGAGCATCCGGAGAACTACGAGAAGTTCAATCCGATCAATCATGTGAAGGATTGGCGTGTGCCGATGCTAGTCGTGCATAGCGGCAAGGATTTCCGTATCCCCGATACGCAGGGGTTGGGTGCGTTCACGGCGTTGCAGCGTCGGGGTATTCCGAGCCAGCTGTTGCATTTCCCTGATGAGAATCATTGGGTGCTCAAACCGCAGAACAGCGTGCAGTGGCATGAGACGGTTAATGCGTGGTTGAAGAAGTGGACGGCGCCGGACGCTAAGTAAGTTCTGCATGTGAAGAAAACGGCCACCTTTGAGGTGGCCGTTTTTTTGTAGGGTTTTGTCGCGACTGAAGTCGCTCCTACAAGCTAGCTGGGCATGGCTATCTTGTAGGAGCGACTTCAGTCGCGACAAAACCTCACATGAAATCAGGTGTGTTCAAGGTTCTTTGTGTGCCGTCCGAAGCTCTAGATTCCATTGCATGGAAGCTGGGCACGAAAATTTGAGATTGGGCCGATATTCGCAGGCTGGCCAAATCTATCTGGTGACGACGGTGACTTGGCGACGTCGACCCTATTTTCTCAATCGTGAATGCGCAGAGCTTATGTACCGGTATTCATCTGCCGAAGAAACATGGCGCGCCAATCGTTGCCTTTGCTGGGTGCTGATGCCCGATCACTGGCATGGCCTGATTCAATTGTCGCAAGGTGATGACTTGTCGAAGATCATGCGTGGCTTCAAGGGTTCTACGGCTCGTAGATTGAATGTGTTGACCAGAGCGGTCGATCATGTCTGGGCAAAGGGCTTTCACGATCATGCGTTGCGAAGCGAAGAATCTGTGCTGGATGCTGCGCGGTACATCGTTGCCAACCCCGTTCGAGCGGGCCTTGTCCGGCGTGTTGAAGACTATCCGTATTGGGATGCGCCTTTTGCTGGTGGGCGGATTTTGTTGGACGACTTCGCTTTGTCTGGTCGCGACTGAAGTCGCTCCTACAAGTTAGCGAGGCCCGGCTAGTTTGTAGGAGCGACTTCAGTCGCGACCCACCGTCAAAGCCACTTGTTGCGCTTCAATCCCAGGAAAATGCCGCCCACAACACACACCACCACGCTGATGATGATGGGATAGGCCCAAGGCGAGGCCAACTCAGGCATATGCGTGAAGTTCATGCCATACCAGCTGGTGATCAACGTCGGCGCGGCAAGCATCGCGGCCCAGCCAGCCAGCTTTTTCATTACTTCGTTCTGACCGAACGTCACCAGCGATAAGTTGACATTGATCGCCGCGGCGAGCATTTCGCGCATTGCACTGATCGATTCGTTGACTCGGAAGACGTGGTCGTAGACATCGCGGAAATACGCACGCAGTTCGTCCTGAATCAGATGCGGGTGCATGCGCACCAGCTGGCTGATGATGTCCTGCAATGGCGCGACGGCCAGACGCAGTGTCATCAGGTCACGCTGCATGTCGTAGAGACGCCGCACCGTCTGCCGTTTGAACGTCTCGGCGAAGATATCCTTTTCCAGATCCTGCAACTCTTCGCGGAAGTCGCGCACGATCGGCAGCAGGTTGTCGACGATGAAATCGAGCACGCCGTATAGCCCGTAGCTTGGCCCCAGCGCGAGCAATTCGGGTGAGTGTTCGCAGCTGCGTCGTGCCGGTGCATAGGAGAGCGAAGCACCGTGGCGTACGGTCACCAGGTAGCGCGGCCCAAGGAAGATATGCGTTTCGCCGAAGGCGATGTGGCCACCGACCAGTTGCGCAGTCTGCACAACGATAAACAGCGAGTCGCCATAGGCTTCGATCTTGGTGCGCTGATGTGCCTGCTGCGCGTCTTCGATCGCAAGATCATGCAGGTCGAATTCTTCCTGCAGTTTCAGCAGCAGCTTTTCATCGGGCTCGTGCAGGCCGACCCATACGAATGTATCGGGCTCCTTGAGCACGTCGCTGATGGTGTCGAGGCTGATGTCGCCGATGCGCTTCCCGTCGTTACGGTAGGCAACACAATTGACCACCATGGAGGGCGCGATCGAGGTTTCTAAGCTGGGTGCTGGGCTGGGTAGCGACATGCGCGCATGATGCCGCCCCGTAAGAGACAGGGCAATGACGGCCTAGGCCGGGCGATTTCTGCGTAGCGTGAAAGCGAGGGCCAGCCAGCAGGGCAGGGCAAACAGTAGCCAGGGCTGATTCTGCTGCACGACACCCGGCAGCAGGTGCAATCCAATGACAAGCAGAGCCGCCACGAGCTGCATGACTAGTACGCCATTCGCAAAGCGCGATGCCGGCACACCGCGCCGGGCTCGCCACACGCTGGCAAATAGCAGCCACGCCAGCGGATTGAACAGCAGCAGGTTGGCATTGGCCCAGGCGGAGTGATGGGCGGTGCCTAGCCAGAGGATCAGCAAGATGACGCCGACGACACCGGCCAGCAGCAGATAGAGGTTGGCGAGGAGGGCGTAGCCGATCGGCCAGATTCGTTGCAATACGATCAACAGGGCCGCGAATGCCAGGCCGGCAATGGCCAGCGGCAGGCGCAGGTCCGGTGCGTTATCCGGCGGTGCCTGCAGGCGGTTGGGTGAGAGGACTTGCTCGTCGATGACCAGTGAGCGGGCGTCGCCGGTCTTGATGCCGGAGAGCTCGCGTTGCAGCACCATCGGCAGGAAGCTTTCCTGCCAGGTGTTGAGTGGCTGGTCGGCGTAGGGGCCCAGGCCCAGATCGAGGATCAGCATCAGCCATGACTGGTTGCTCATCAGACGAGCTGTTTGCTGGCGATAGGTCATGCCGCCGGGCTTCGCTTGCAAGGCGGTTTTCAGAGTGCCGCCCAGCGCCTTGTCCAGCGCATCACGCACGCGGGTGCTGCAGTTGGTGACGTAGTAGTCGTAGTCGTAGCGCACGTTTTCCGGGCGCAGGTTCCATAGCAGGTAGTCGCGCAGGGCGGTGGCTTGTTCGGGCGTGAAGGCCAGACGCTGCCGTGTGACCGAGCGGCCGGTTTCGATGTAGTAGCGCTCGTCGTCTTCGCTGTGCGCGGCGTCCATCAGGTAGTGCATGCGGCCGCGGGCGAAGTTGAACAGGAAGCCGCTTTCGTCGAAGTCGAACACGCCGTAGTTGAAGTTCACCGCTTCGCCGCTGACGGTGTCGCGGATTTCGATGGCGTCGTGGCCGAAGCGTTCCCAATAGGTTTCGCCGGGGCCGTAGGTGATCAGGGAGACTTCGAGGTTGGCACCGGGGGCGTTGGCGACGTCGGCGTGGGCCGGGAGGATGGCCAGGCAGAGGAGGAGGAAGAGAGTGGCGCAGCGACGGAGCGGGGTGAGGTAGGTGTTCAAGCGAGAGTCCGCGGTGGTGGTGGCCGTCGATTGCTAAGAGCGCCCCCTCACCCTAACCCTCTCCCCCGGCGGAGCCAGGGGAGAGGGGACTGACTGAGGCTCGTATTGGGTGGTCTAGTCGCCGTTGGTGTGGCGAGTGACTCTGAACTGCTGCACGCGGCGGTCGTCTGCCTCGGTGACGTGGAACAGGTAGCCGCTGATAGCGATTTCCTCGCCCACTTCCGGCAGATGGCCGAATTCGGACGTGGTCATGCCGCCGACGGTGTCGAATTCTTCGTCGGAGAAGTCGGCGCCGGTCTGCTCGTTGAAGTCGGCGATCGGGGTCAACGCGCTGACCAGCCAGCTGCCGTTGGCCTGCGGGTGCATCAGCTGCGGCTCTTCCTCGTCGTCGTGCTCGTCGTCGATCTCGCCGACGATCTGTTCGAGCACGTCTTCGATGGTGATCAGCCCGGCGACGCCGCCGTATTCGTCGACCACCAGCGCCATGTGATTGCGCGTGTGGCGAAACTCGGCCAGCAGCACATTCAGGCGCATCGATTCGGGAATCAATACGGCCGGCCGCAGGATGGTGTGGATGTCGAAGGCGTGGCCGTCACCGACATACTTCAGCAGATCCTTGGCCAGCAGGATGCCGACGATCTCGTCCTTGTCCTCGCCGTGCACCGGGAAACGCGAGTGGCCCGATTCGACTGCGGTGGCGAGAATGTCCGTGAGCGGGGCTTCGGCCGAGAGCATGACGATCTGGGTGCGCGGCACCATCACGTCGTCGACGCTCAGTTCGGTCACCTTGATCGCACCCTCGACCATGGTCAGGGTGTCGTTCGAGAGCAGGCCCTTGGCCTGGGCGGCGCGCAGCTCCTCGATGAGCTCTTGGCGATTACGCGGCTCGCCGGAAAACATGT
>Ga0207695_10000710_pt1 | contig 64886 bp, 47 predicted proteins | sample KBSC54metaG_FD_184354 | JGI IMG/M metagenome (GOLD analysis project Ga0207695, IMG submission 184354) | Corn rhizosphere microbial communities from Kellogg Biological Station, Michigan, USA - KBS C5-4 metaG (SPAdes) (version 2) | ecosystem: Host-associated > Plants > Roots > Rhizosphere > Soil...
ACCGTATCATAAACATGATCCAGCTTATTCGTACCCGGCGTATAGACATACCGCATCTTGTCCATATCCAGCCCCGTAGCCGCCTTTCCATCCCTGCGATAAGTTAAGATATTCCCATTGGGGTCGTAGCTCACATTTTCCCGGAACGACGACGTCGGAGAGATCGCATTCCACGCCGCCCCCGTCCGCCGCCACGCATCCATATGTACCAGCCTGTTCAGCTGATCATACTGGTAATTATACAGTAGCGCACTATCCAGCTTCCGAACACTAACCCCCATGCTGCTGATGTTCCCATTGAACAACGGACGATAAGCTGAAGCCAAAGCAGTCGACACTCCATTATCCGGTCCCGGCACCCCACTCACAGGCACATAATCTCCATTGAAATAATTCAACAGCACATTATAAGCCGTAGCCGCCACCACATTGCCCGAACTATCCGGCCGTAAGGTAAATGCTCCACCTGTATAGATATCCGGATTAATAGCCTTCAGCCAACCTTGAAGGGTATAAGCGTAATTGATTCCCTGCACCTGCTGTTCGCCTAAAACCGTCCTGGCCAGCGGTCCATGCGCATAGTAGGAATAGAACGCATCATTATCCCAATTGATACTATCCGTGCTGCTCTGCACATTCGTGATCCGGTTCTCAGCATCATAGAAATAATTGTGATAGAATGCGTCAGGCTCTCCACGCTGATATGACACACGATTAACCTTGCCACTCACCAGGTCGTAATCATACACGATCTTCTTGAACCGGTTAAGCTGGTTGTTCATGCTACCCAGCCTGTAATCCTGCACCAGCGTATCCACATTACCCAATATATCATAGCTATAGTACATAGCAGCCGCATGATTACGCGGCACAGCGATCATATCCGCATAGGTATTGTACAGTGCCGTCCAGGCCACCCGGTTGCGTACATTACGAGCCGCCAGTGCGGGTATAGCAGCATAATTGGCGCTGTCATAGGTAGTCAGCGTGATCTGATCCGCCGAAGGGGCCACCGCGTTAAACCAGGTCGACAAGGACGACTCGCTCCGTGTCACCGCATCCGTGGGCGCCGTACCGCTCACCAGCTGCCCTACCTGCGTGATGCGTCCGATAGAATCGTATTTTGTATAGCTGTATTGCCCCGCAGCCTTTTGCCGTGCATTCTGCGACAACGCCAGCCGTCCCAATCGATCATACCAGAAGTAGCTGGTTCCCCCATCCGGCGTATGCTGCGCCACCACCTGGTTCAGGGTATTGTAGCGATAATCCGTCACCAGCGTATGCGACGGCGTCAAGATTGTACCCGCCGCACGCGCATCCCGTACCTGTTTCAACCAGTTCGTGTCCGTATGCTGATCCACGCCTGCCGGAGGAACAGTCTTTAGCAGATTCCCCGCCTGGTCGTAATAATAAAGGGTATAATGATATTCGCTCTGCGAATGGGTCACCGTAAACACTTCGCGCTTATATGCCTGCAAACATTTCTTTAAATATTCCTGTTCAAAGTTGCCCGTAAGGCTGTCCGTATAATAGTTATACAGCACAGTACCCTTGCTCGTCGAGAAGAAGGTACTATCCGTACAGGCGGTAATGGGAGGCACAGTCACAGGCGGATAAACGGGAGAAGTCTTCCCGCAAAGAGTAGGTCCATTGTAAATGGGATAACAATTCGTTCCTCCAATAGAACACTTGATAGTGCTGTCGCCAGGAGTCAGATTAGCTTCATCAAAAGTACTGTTGGAATGATTGGATATCAGCGTATCTACCGTTGCCGGCGAAGAAGACACCGTATACATTGAAAGAGCAGCTAAACCAGTGCTGACCGTGCTGTCATAGCATCCTGTCGTACCCGTAGACGACAGTCTCAGCAACATAGCAGTGCCATTGTCGGTGCACAGCGCCGCATAGCTCGAATCCGCATTCTGTACGATATTGCCCACGCGCTGCACCCCGGCAAGCGTAGTCCACCGGCTCCATTGCGGATTTCCGGCGCTATCCGCCTTTGTCCAGAAAATATTGGGGTTGTAGAGCGTTTTTTGTCCGGCAATAATCCCCCCATCCCGGGTGTACGCCATGTTATAGGTGTCCAGCCGGCCGTTGACAGGTGTCCCCGGAGGGGTATTCAATTCCCGGTAACGGAAGACCGATCCATTCCGCCACAGATCCAATATGCCCAGATGGGAGCTATCCATTGTAAATTCATGAGATCCGAGCGTTGTTATCCGATATCCGAAACTGGTGGGATAAAGATCATAAAATGTAGTGCTTATCTGTGAGCTATTAGGCCGGTAATGAAATTCCGAGAGCAATGCACCTGTACGATCATTCAGCTTGTAAAGAGCGCCGTAATCTCTGGCAATACCATCGTAATTCCGGCCGGTGATCAGCAGCGTATCTCCACTCTGACGTATACCAAAGCCATCATTATACTTACCGGCATTGATCTGCTGACCCCATTTAACATTACCTGCGCTGTCCAGCCTCATCGCCAGCGCCCATGCATCACCCATATCAGCGCGATTGATATCGTGATCACCTGTAAATGCAAAACCTCCATCGCTCGTCTGAATAATATCAAAAGCACGCTCTCCTTGCGTACTACTAAAACCAAAAGTTTTTTTCCAAACAGTATTCCCCGCCGCGCTCAACCGCACAAGCAGCACTTCGGCCACAGAATTGGTTGAGAAGGTGTGACCTATCGCAATGTACCCTCCGTCCGAAGTAGTTTTCACCTTAAAGAAGTGATCATCATCCGTACCTCCATAGGTCTTCGCCCACTGGATATTATTCGTGCTGTCATAACGGATGATATAAGCATCTGTCCCTCTTCCCGAGCGTGTAGTACTGCCGACCATGACATATCCTCCGTCCGGCGTTCTTCTCATATCGCGCATCACGTCCGTTCCGCCTGTATGGAATGTATCCGCAATCACTCTCGGCGTACACTGCTGGTTCGCCGTCGTATCCGTATGCGCTGCGCAGGTATCCAGGAACTGCAGATACTGCCATGCCTGCAGCTGATATCCCAGCCTGTTGTTCATATAATTCTGGAATAGCAGGTTCTTCTGCGCCTGCACCGAATCCGCATCATTGACATAGGAAGGCATGTTGCCGGCATGATCATGCTGATAGCTCGTGTACAGCGTTCGGATGGTCTGACAGTCGGAACAGACAGCACCCACGTTACACTGCATGGACGGCGGCAGATAAATAGGATGAGAGAAATTGATACAGCTGGCCGAATTCGTCGTATTCCTGCAGGCAGTCCGAAGCGTAGTGAGATCGGCGTCACTTATTGTCACCTGCTGCGTACGTTGGAGATAAGCGGAAAAAGTCTCGCTCCGCCCCGTCAGGCTATAGACATTATACAGGTCGGTGATCAGCTTGCATTCACAGTCGGAAGGCCGGCTAAATACAGGCTTCAGTCCATAGGCAGGCTGCTTGTCATAAGGTGCCGGTTCCGTTACCAGTTCCGCATTGCAATGCAGATCATCCGAAGTACCACCATGGGAGGCCTTATAAGCGTTGATGATATCCTGGAAATTCCTGAATGAGGCATTGTCGGGGTCAGTACGATCGGCAGGAAGACTGCTGGCGCCAAAGGGATGTTCCGTATCGCAGGCCAGCCGGGCCATTCTAAACAGCTGGGGGATAAGGACAGCCTTCACATCGGCAGGGTCATACAGCGTGCATACCGATAGCTGTTGTATCCACTGCGCTTCATATGCATGACAATTCTGGTCGTAATAGGCAGCAATATTATTATTGGCGTCCGCGATGGCATTGTTGGCTGTCGAAGGAGTATTGGCATTCTGCAGGTTTTGTTGGCTGGTGTAGCCCAACGCCGATGTCGAGCTCGTAAACTGAGGCTGATGCTGCGCGGCAAACAGCTTGCCTGCATCCGGCGTCCGGTCATATTGCCGGTGATCCGTCGGCACGCAGCTGGGAGGAATGAAGAACGGCAGATTATTGGGGGGATCGATCAGCTTGTTGAAAAAGATGTCATGTTTGGTGTTCAGGTACATCTGCCTGAAATTTCGCCAGGCCATATCCTTGTCAGCATCGCACATCTCGTCCAGGTATTCCCGGTGCGCCTGCCGGTCGCCATCCGCATATTTCAATACACAAGCCGTTTCATTGGTAGGGCACTTCACCATGATGACAGCCAGCGACCACATGCTTAATGGCGGCGTACCCTGTCCACCCGGCTGATAAGTGTACAATTTATTCCACATTTCCAGGCGCAAATCATATAGGGCTCCCCCTTTAGGGTCATTCATCAACGGGTCAGGGTCAGCCGGTGGATCAGGAAAATAAGCCCACGGCGATTGGTTACCTATGTTACCCCCGCGGGTAGTAGGGTTCATATAACCCCGGGCAAGCGCAGTCGCGTAATCATCTACAGCCTCGAACTTCCTGTCCCAAAGATTGCTTGCCTCGTATGTCTGCATTAACTGCAGCTTGCAATACTCCGGATGATAAGGCAGCAACGCCTCAGCCCAGGATGGCCGGAAGTTCTGTACGAACTCATCAGTCGTCAGCGAGTTTGGGCTCACCATGATCCCGGACGTCTGACTGTACACTTTGTCAGGATTGCCATTCTCATCCTTATAAACAATAGATGATAGCTTGTACGTAGGTACATAATTGGAATCATTGGCCGGCTGATAGAAAATGGAATATTTGTCGGCATGTACATTCCTGGTAGTATCCGCATATTGACCATAAGGAGGCATCATGTCCTGCAACATGGCTTTCCGGATGTCATTATCGTCCGACTCCTTGTCCTGGCATAATGCATCGCAGGCGGAAAGAGCATTCTGATACGCCGTCATTGCCGCCTGCCGATAACCGGCCGTATCCGCATCTGCGATACCTGCATTGGTACGGAAGCTGGACCAGAAATCGGTCCATGTGCCTACCTTGCTACGACAGGTGCTGCAATCAGGCGTACATTGCCCATTGCTGGCAGCCACCACATGTGCAACGCTATCTATGTATTGCTGAAGGTTTCGGCAGGTATTGCCCGGCAGGTACACATTGCTCAGATAATAGTTATAAGCATCCCTGCTTACCGTCAATTTCTTGGTAATAAGAAAATTCCCTTCCGGAAGTATCTTGGAAAAATTAAAACTAAGACCCCCGGGATTCGTATACCCCGGCGAGAAGTTATGCACCACCGTATCCCACGCTTTACCGTCAGGCAACAGCTGGTTGTTGCAGTTGTCCGTAATAGTGATCTCCAGGTCATAAAGACAGGTGTAGCACACCTGCTGCTGCTGACAGTTGGCATCACAAAGACTTTCCGGGTTAAGCTCATAATGGAAGTTGAATGTATCCGCCTTTGTCACCAGCAGACTTTTCTGGTTGACGATGCTCAGGTCCTGTATGGACGTCGACCCTGAATCCACCAGGTTTTCCGTAACGTCCCGGCTGATATTGGATGCCAGCGGAGCCAGCGCTACAGGCGTATTACCTGCAAGCGCCGTGGCAACGGTGCGACCGTGCATATCTACATAGCTGACGCTATATTGTCCATTGGCATCCCGGACCATATTTTTGAAGTAATGCAGATGGCTGCCCACTTCGGTGCCAAACAATCCATCCAATTCATTTTGATCGGGAGTGCCGTAATAATATTTTGTCTCGTGCCCCGATCCCAGCTGATGATCGGGTCCTACGCCGCTCTGCCGGCTGATACGCCCGGTATTGTCAGGCGTATATTCCGTTTCGGTAAAAGGATAGGCTTTGGCGGAAGGTATGAACTGGTTCATACCCGCCGTCCGGAGAGGATTGTTAGCTGAATAATAAAGACTGGCCCCTGCGGTACTATCCATGGCGCCCGCATGCAGGTCGCAAAAAGCACCCAATCCCGGCAGGCTGTCATAATTCGACTGGCTGTACTCCGGTGAATTGATGCTGACATTGAACCCTGCTGTATAGTGTATGACATTGTTCAATGTGGGCGCAGGCATTACCTGGATGGTTGGCCTGCCCTGGTAATCATAATACGTTTCAGCGACAATAGTGTTATTGGTCGTGTTGTCCTTTGTCACCGTCTGACGGCTCCTCAGGCTGCCGTCATAATACTGTACGACTACTTTCCGTTTACCCTCCTCCGCATAGCTGATATTGGATTGCCAGTTAAAAGCCCGTTGATGACCAACAAAATTATAACGGCCTATAACGGGTGTCGCAGCCGCCGAGCTCCACTCCGCCGCCACCACGGAATTGCCCGCACCCACCTGCACGGGGCGAACCCGGATAAAGACGGTACCGGAATCGTCATACATCAGGGGAATGTTGTAAGAGGTCCCCGCAATCGTAGCTCTCGTGGCATTGTTAAGAAAGGCTGAGTCCGGGCTGACACTGTACCTGCCGGTCTTTAATACACTGGTGTCGACATAGGTCCATTCCAGGTCGTATTGATCCGCGCCAAGGATAGCGGTCCAGCTGACAGGCAGTTCGTCCGCTGTGTCAACCACCGGGCTTACAGTAATGCTGCTGACCGTATTTGTACATGAAAAGTTAAAGCGCGGCCGGGTAATCAGGAGATTCTCCACCATCAGGGCTTTAACGGGATCCCAGGTAGAGACATTCGAGGTCACGGACAGTACCTTTACCGTCACCTTGCGGGCACCGTTAAAAACAAAGCTGCTGCGGCCATTGTATACGGCAGCCGAATCATATTTGACGGCAAAATCCCTGTCTATCGAATCCACGGTGCTGGTGCCTACGGTATAATAGATCCTCAGCCGCACGGTGACATTAAAGGCACTGCGCAGGTACACGGTGGATGCTTCATTGATCTTCACCGTCACGATATTCTGCACTGAATAAGCTGTGTCAAGATTGCCGATATACGCAGGATTAAAAAAAGCCGAATCCTGCACGGTCCTGGAGGAATCCACTCCTATCTGGTGAAGGCTGCCATCCAGTACGGCCATGGCTTTTACGATACCGCCGCCATCTCCCGCACGGGCGCCGGTGATGGACAGGAACGATCCGAGGAGAAAGAACATCCAATATTTGCTATAGGTCCGCAGCATTTGCATATATCAGGATTAAAGGTTGGAAGAAGCTAAAAAAATATGATAGTCCTTATAGTGACCGGCTGGCTCATAATGACCGGCCACATGGGTGAAAAAATTCTTTTCGTCGAACAACGCATCCCCAAACCGCCCTTTCTCATAATTGCCGAAGAACATTTCTATCTTCCCTTCCTGCTCATAAGGCGCTGCGCGCCCGGGACGGCTGATCTGGTCCTGTGACACCAGGCCGGCAGTACGAACTCCATAAGTCATTCGCTGAAAATATCCTGTGACTGGGTCAATCTCCATCCGGATATAAGTATACGTTCCGCCCGGAGGGAACCGCAGGGTCAATACCTTGTTTCGGCCCTCCATAGCGATCGAAGCCTGTACTCCCTTCATCTGCCGGAAAACAGTATCCAGCACCTGGGTAGGATCCAGGGGAATAGCCTTTCCTGCCGACGAAAGGTAGATGGCCTTGTCTTCATTCATCACCTGGATGATATACTTCCCCGTAACGATCGTCTCCATCCCATCTATCACCAACCGGCAACGTCCCTTGTCCATCTGCATCTCTCCCGACAGCGAATCCATTGGTTTCGCACCGGCGCCGGCATTGGTATACAGATATTTTACATGAAACCCCAGGTAGGAGGCATCCTGGTAAGCCTTTTGCACCCACGTTAATAAGGCATGCGCATCATTTTTACCCTGCTGCTGGCCATGCGCATCCGGCGGTGTCATCCAGGCAAGACCTATCATGATCAACAGGACATAGCAGTATTTTTTTGATAGCGGGCTCATAATGTTCATATTAATTTTTCAGCAAAGCGCTGTGTGTTTCTTTTATGGTTTGTATGCCCCTCTCCGTCTCTTTCTTTACCCGTATCAGCGTGCCGTCGTCATCATATTCATAGAAAGTGGCGTAATTGTTCTCATCCAACTCCGCCATCAGCCGGAGATTGATGGGGTTGTACACATAGGATTTCATCTCTCCATTGTAAGGCAGTATCCGGATATCATCGAAATAAGTAGTGGAAGAATCAGAAGCCTGCAAGGTCAGCGTCATCCCCGTTGCACCCGAAGGAATGATCACGACAGATTCGATACGCTGCCAGCCTTCGATCATATTCCCCGACGGCTGCAGAGTGACGGAAGAGCCATCGCTAAAGCCGATGAGGACATGATCACGGGTGTAGCTTTTACAGGTACATACATTTTGCTCTTTGACCCAGGCACTGACCAGCATCTTCCTTCCGGCCAGGGGAGAGAAGGAGGGTATGATAGTCGCCGAAGATGCCCTGGCACCCGCAAAATGTCCTCCCGTATTCATCATATTCAGATCGGGTGCTGCAGGTGCCGGGCTCGATGCTACGATCGTGGAAAGACCGACCGCCCCATTCTTGTTTATACGCAGGCTGTACAGGCCCGTGTGCGCCATCGAATCGCTGATAGATCCTTTATATGCAGAGAAGTCGAAAGGTCTGCTTTCGGGACATAAAGTATCGCAGGTATTGGGCGTGTATCCGTAATCTTCGAATCCTTCGAATGCCACCTCCTGGTAACGGCCATTCTGTATCACAGCCGTAGGCAGTGTCAGACCATATCCATACAGACCGGAATTATATCGTCCCAGCGGGTCGGCATTCTCCAGTTCGAACCCTTTGCGATTATACAAGTTGACCTGGCTGTTCCATACCCAGCGGGTAGTGTCATACACCGGAACCCATCCGCCCGACTGCAGCTGCCAGAAAGGTGCGAAGCCGCTGATGGTACCATTCCGCCGGATATTCGTCAGTTGGGATGGATCGGATTCCTTGCGCCGGCCATAGTACACATAGCTCTTTTGTGGACGCAAGCTGCCCAGTATGCCGTATTGATAAGGGTTTACCGGCGTATCCGTAATGCTGCTGTAGCAGGAGCGGGTATTCACGGTCGTACAATTGATGGTGGCATTGAATTGCAGATAGGCCACGATCGAGTCATAATCAGGAGCAGGGGACGTATAGGTCAGCTGGATCACCGGCCATTTGGTGCTATCTGCATAACGCTGTGAATAGAAAGTGGAATAGTAATCCCCATACCCGCTTGTGAGATATGGCGGCACCAGGTACTTTATCACCGGTGTCGGATCATAAGATGAGTCATGGGTCAGGTCAGGCGGCACCTGCTTTACGATCAGGGATGAATCGTATGTCGAATCATGCAGCAGGCCCGATCCCTGCGTAAGGATAAAGGTGCCCGAAGGATATATTCCGCTCAACACGCCGTTGAGATAATCCTTTACATCCAGCGTGTCGTTCTGAAACGCCGTCCTATTGCCCATAGCCTTGAACCAGGGGCTATAATATGCCTGGTAAAGCATGGTATCCAGGGGTTGATAAGGGAACCATCCCGCCGGTGCAGACAAAGAATAGCCGGTGGAGTCATTGGGATGCTGTGAATTGGCATTGTTGTAGGTACCGGGAATATGTCCCCGGAGATCCGCCTGCAGGACCATCCTGGCGGAAAGGATACTTGCCCAAAACGGAATTTTCCGGTCCAGCTGATCCCATCTGAGAATAGAGACTGCATTGCGTTCGATCCCTCCGACAGTCAGGCTATTTTCCACCATCAGATGATCCGAAGTGGAATCCACTGTTAAAAGACTATCCGTACCACCGGGACAGGCCGACCCCATCATGGACAACAGGTTCACGGAGAAGGACGGATAAAGCTTCGTCGTAACCGTATCCGGCTTAGGGGGTAAAGCGCCAGGGATCTTGTAAGAGACACGCCCAAACGCATCACAGCCTGTACTGGCCAGGTTATAGAAATTCAGATATCCGCCCCTTTTGGACCTTATATCCACCCGGACTTTACCGATCATGGCTCCATAAGTGGGCGCCACGGTCATGAAAGGGCTGCTGGTGGTGTAGAAAAGCCCGTCGGCATTGGCATTCAGCAGAGGACAGGCGCCCAGGCTTACTGGATAACCTGCCGCGGCAGCCTGCTGTACGAGGCTCCTCACGGTAATCTTGCTCCACTTTTTGATAAATAAAAGATGATGCGAGATCAGGTAATCGAAGAAGGGTTTCAGACACGAACATCCTTCTGCCGCTGCCTCCGCGCTGTCCTGCGCCGTATATACGCAGGAGGTATTGATATCCGAAGTTCGTTTGTCCGCTACCTTCCAATACTGCTGCATCTCACTGGCCGCTGCATTCAATATCCCGATGGTAGAGTCGATAACAAGATGATACATGCCGGAACCATCTTTCTGTAAGGGATTGCCAAGGGAGGAAATGGCCCCTACTGCGCTGCCAAGGTTCCTATGTCCTGATCGGGTGACCTTTATCGTTACATCATACCCCGAAAAAGGGAGACCGTGTTTATCTACCAGTCTCAGCACACTCGCGGTTCCATGTACTGCATTCGTGTCGATAACCCATAGCTTGTATGCATCGGCAAAGCTGGAATAGCTGCTATCGGAATTGCAAGCCTGGGTCACGGACTCCTTACTGTATACCAGCAGCTCATCACCCGCTGACAGGTAAGTGCTTACAGGAGCAGTTAGACCCGTCACCTCACCCTTGGTGATCGTCGCATTGTAGATCGTCGCATCGATGTTCTGGTAAGCAGGACCGGCGGCTTTATAAACCCAGTGAGCAGGATAGGTAAATTGGAAAAGGGAGTCATCAAACTCATTGCTCGTACGCACCAGCAGGGGATCCCCTGTCTCGGCATCATACAGCAGGTTCTTGGACGACACCATACTGCCCTTATCGATATGCACGACACTGTCCAGGATGCCGTAACGCTGGATCACCTTCATCGTGGCGGCAGAACGGAATTGGTTCCGCTCCTGCTGGTAGAGATTTAGCAGGGAAGGCAGGATGACAGGCCATGCACCTGCAAAAAACAGGTCTACATTCACATTGATGTTGGCGCCGATGGAAGTAGAGGTCTGCTCACGCATGTCGGCCATTAGCTCTGCATCTTTTCCAATAGTTGCCGTCGTGTCTATATTTCCTTGCGGGTCGATGGTCGTCACCCGGTTATCGAGATGTTTGAACTCGACAGATTGGTTATCCACCTTATAGAAATTCTCCGTATAGGAAATGAGATTGGCAGAATCCGTCTCGGCATAAGTAGCTTCCGACCGTAGCTTGCCATTCATATCATTCAGCTCCACCTTGAATCCCTGGGACATGGTCAGATAGTTCACCGCATTGATCCGAAGGAAATTTTGCAGCAGCGGCTTATATCTTTTCTTCGTATCGTTATCCAGCAGGGACCAGTCCCAGGAAGTGGGGAAATCATAGCTGGTGTAGAACGAAGTCTCGGAAAATCCATTGGCGGATCGGGTCCCGGCAGCATGGATCGTACGTACACGCACTTTACTGTATCCGATGGAGGCGCCGGGGAAGAAAGTCTCTCCCAGCGGCTCTTCCGTATATTGCGCGGCAGCAGGTGCCAGCGGAGCGATCTTATCAAGATATTCGATAGGCAGGTGGAAAGGATTCTCCTCTCCGCCGACCGCAGGTTCCCAGGAAGCGACCCCGCTGCTGATGGTGATGGGTGCCCCATTCACCAGGCGGGTGGTGGTATAGCTGTAAGTCTGACCATAGACGGTCTCCTTTTTCCCCTTTGCGCCCCCTGTCATGTTCTTCCAGTTATCATAGATCAGGACACTCTTCACCCTCAGACCGCCGCCGTATTTTTTCATAGTGGGGCAATCCAATCGGACAAATGAGCGGGACGTGTCGATATTGCTACACCAGCCATAGATCCTGGCTGTATTGGAGAACCCATTCAGCATTTCGAATATATTACCGCCCAACGCAACGATGGACTTGATCACATCCGGTATGTTGAGGTCCTCATTTAGCTCCGATCCGGGATACGCCTTGGAAGGAAGGTTCAAGCGGAGGAAATTGATAGCTGTCTGCGCCAGAGGGCTGAGGGGACCGTCGCCATCGCCGGCGCTGTTAACGCCTTTCACCTTGATCCATATCACGCTCGATGACGACACACCAAACCAGTGGCCATAAGCAATATCCGGCTCCACATAGGTGGGGACATATTCAAACCCGCTGCCGAAATCGTCGGTAGGCATCCTTACATTGATCCGGAAATAGAATTTCCCGATGCCTTCCAGGTAACGCGCCAACAGATCATCGTTGCCGGACACGGCAAACGGAACTTTTATATAAACGAACATGTTATCTCCCTTGCCCAGGCCGCCGCCATACAGATGATTGTCGTAATGTCCCAGCGTGTCTTTGCCGAGACCCGCGATCTTGCACATGAGGGTGGCCCGCCTGTTCTGAACAAACGCGTAGTCATCGCTCTCATATTTCACCTTGATACGTCCTCCCGAGGGCAGGCCAATGGAATCCAGGGTCCAGGCCCCTGCATTATACGCAGCAGCAACGCTGTCCTGCAAAGCATAGGGATATTCCGCATTGGTGATCACATTGGTAGAGGTGGTTCCGGGGTTTTGCGCGGGATCCTTATAAAGACCCCATTTATCCGCTGCATTGACCCTGTAGCCGGGATTGTTCGCATCGTAGTTGAAGACATAAGGATTTTTAGCGCCTTTCTCATTCCCATTATAAGAAAACCATATACGCTTAAGGGTCAATTTACCCGAATCATTGATGGGGCTGTTGATACCCCGGCACAATTCATAAGAATATTCAAAATGGACGGTCTTGACCGGTTTGGCAGCTGCACCATGCTGCATATAATCCACTTTGGAATACAGCTCGATCTGCTTAAGACACATCGCCTTGTTATTCGTGGTCTTTCCGCCGTACTCGTTTGCTTCCAGGAGGTCGGCTCTGGGCTGCAGGATAAAATTAGCCACCATGGTCTTGGACTCTATCGAATGGAGATACCACAGCTCTTTATTCCCGTAGATATAATGCCCCTTGTCATCCCGGAGATAGCTGCGGAACCCTTCGTCGTAATTTGCTTTACCTGTGACGTAGGGCGCTCGCCATTCAAAAGGATTCCCTATACCCGCCGTCTTGGAATAATTGAATTTAACAGCGTCGCCTATATCGTCATCACTGATGCCATCACCCGTCACATCGACATAGTCCGGAGAAAGGACTCCTGTCAACAGAAAAGAATGCGCATAGGCCGGTATCTCCTGTTTGCTGAAATAGCCGTCTTTGCCCTGGGTATTGAGCACCGAATTGTCTATACCGTCGGTGTAACCCGTTAGACCGGTTGTGACATCAGCTTGTCTGAAATCGGCAGAAAAGCTCACCTCTTTTTGCTTGAGGTTATACACGGGTATGCCATAGACATATCTTCTGCCATCCGGGTTCAGCACATCGATCTCGGAAATATGATTGCTTCGCCGGAAATCATTCACCCTGTCTTCCTGCGTACGGATACTGTCGAGCTCCACTGTGTCGGCAAAATTGGGAGGATATAGGTATTCCCCGGCGATCGAGTCCTGCTGAGGAGTAAAGCTTGTACTGTTGTCTCCCGGCTTTTTCCAGCAAAGAAAGCTGACGGCATGGTCGCTGGCCTCAAAATATTCCATCCGGATATTGTAGAGCTTGCCGCCCACCATATTCACCTTGTGGGTATTCCATTTTTCCGGGTGGATGGTCCAGTCGTCGATGAGCAGCGTGTCATTGATCCACAGTCTGACGCCGTCATCGGTCTTTGTAGCGAAATTATAACATCCCGTCAGAGGCGGCTTGATCCTTCCCAGCCAACGGACCGAAAAATCATTCCCCTTCATGAGCGTAAGATCCTGGTGTCCATGTGCATCTGACCAGTACGGACTTCCCGTGTTCCAGTCGAAATAAACAATCCTATCGAGCCGGGGAAGAGGGGTAGGTTGCCCATTGACCCTGGGCAGCGTCACAGGCAGCCCCTTGAGACCTCTATTGGCGTAATAATATCCCAGCAATCCTGTTCCCTTGCCCATCGTATCTTCGGGGATGGAGACCGAACAGCACTGCAAGCCGAATTTATTGACGGCATAACGCACGATGTGCTTATCCAGTCCTGATATGGCCGCCTCCGATGCGGTGAGGTAGGAGATCACCTCAGACCGTTTATCACGTGTGTCTTTCCTGGTGGTGGGGTCTACTGTGATCACCCCTTTCTGCTTGCCTTTGTCATAACGGTACAGCCGGTTGCCGGTGGTAATGTTCGGATCGCTGTTGCCGGATTGAAAAAGCGTGGGCGCTACGACATCATCTCCCCCGATGGCATTGTAAAAAGCGGTAGTATTGATCGTTTTCTCCCCGGGATTGCGGAAATAGGAAGCCTCAAAAAGTTTATCGCTTTTTTGGAAGCCGATTTTGTTACCCAGTGTATTGTTTTGAAGCCAGGGACCGGTCTTCGTGGTGGAATAATTGACATTCAGATCGGTGCCTCCATGCACACCGCCGCCGGTGCCCAGGTCTATGCTGCCTGCGCCGGAAATGGTCTTGCTTTGCATCTGGTGATCGGCAATAAAACCTATATCTCCCCGATAGGCTCGGAACATTCCTCCCGTTCCCTCACCCGAAATGGTAAACACATCGTAGGTATAAGCCGGCACGGCAATATGAGGAATGGCCGGTTTCTCCCGGTAAGGCAATTCCTTTTCCCGGTTGAAATCCGTCAACGCCGACCAGTTGCCGTTGATGTTCTGATAATTCAGGTAGCCGAATGCGGGTAGTGATAAGGAAGTGTCCCCGCTTGCAACATATTCTTTGCCGCCATAAGCGCTCATGAACAGATTAGTATGCGTTCCTTCATGTTCGAAGCCGAATTTAACGGTAAAAGAAAAGTTATAATTTGTCAGGGGAAGACTCATCGTAGGCGTATAGGTAGGGCCCGCAAACGAGAGCTCTGTATTCCAGGGAGATGACTGGACAGTAGGATGAGATTTAAAGGTTTGTTTGTCGTTCAGCCCCAGCTGCAACGCCTTGATACCCGTTCTTGAGTTGTAAGGCAGACCTAACTTTACCCCCATCCCAAAGCTGCCATTATCCTTATTGTCCTCCGTGCTCATTTTAAATGAAAGGCTGGGATCAATAGTTATCCCTGTCTGCGAGTTATCGGAAAGGCTAAGTTTACCCGAGAACGGGCCGTGTGCTTTTTGGCCAGCATTCAATGAAGCATTTGCCGCAATTTCGATCCCCCACCCGGTGTAAGTGGAGTGGAACAGTCCCAGGCTGCCGCCAAACCCCAAAGGCCGGCCGATCTTTTCCACATCAAAACCCACGGTCGCACCAAAAGTCTTGTTATCCTTGATATGCGCTACTTTCCGCACCGTATCATTGCCGCCATTGAAGTCATCCGGCAACCCCCTCATATTGCGTGTAATGCTGCCGGGGTTGATATTCCATCCAAGTCCCACCCAGCTGGCATCCTCATCCATGGATATACCGCTGTGATACGATATATTCACAGGATATCCACCCACATCCAGCAGAGGGATATTGTAGGAAAAATCTCCGGTGAACAAGTCCACCATATTGTTGGCATTGACGGATTGAAATGCCTGCATCTCAGGTTGTGTAGGGCCGCCGCCAAAAGCTGAAGATCCGGAACTCACTGCCATTTTCTTCCGGCCCCTTTCAATAGCATTGGTCGTAGTCGTATACTCCACCGGCGCAATAGCCCCGGCCGACGTGCTTTTCAGCGGAGGATAATAGGGCATTGCATTCAGCTTCCAGACTTCCGCGGCAGTCACCATATCCGCATAAAAGACAACATACAAAAACCAGGCAATATATTTTCTAAACCGTACCGATAAAACTGTTATCATGGAAAGGGTCTTTTAATAGTTATAGGGTTTTATGAGAGGATTTCTTTACATCTGCGGATGTAGTAAACTTCACGGTCCAGGTCTCGTTCCGGCCGTTGACAAAACTGAATAGATATGTTTTCCGGGCAGCATATCCGCCTGTGAGGGTCAGATCCAGAAAATTCCGTCCCCTGTTCAAATTGAGCCGTCCCTGCTGTACCACCGGGCTTCCCGGGTCTTCCAGGCTGGTGACCGTATAGGACACAACACTATCCGCAGGTATATTTTCGTAAGTAAGCTTCAACGTCCCTCCAATAGAAGCCACAGAGACATCCAGCCCCCTCCGGAGCTCGATATAAGGCTCTTCCGCCTTTTGCCGCCCCGGTACAGCCGGCGTGATCACCCGGAAAGTCCAGATATCGCTCATGGTTGCCGGCATACCATTATTCAACGCCACGATCCTCCAGGCATAAGTGCGGCCCGTATCCAGCGATTTATAAGAAGAAGGATAATTGGTGAACAGGTTTTTTACAAACCCCGCACTGTACACCGGTATATTTTGCTGGATAGCATCCGCCTTGCCCTGGCCGGGAAGCACTTCCACCACGATAAGATCATAGCTGAGGTCATTGAATAGCCCCAATGGCGCGGGCGGCAGCCAGGTAAACTGAGGATAAGGTGTATATAGCCGGCCTTCATCGGAAGGTGTATTGAGCAGGGGAGGGCTCAGCGGATCGACATTCACCTGTATACAATTTTCTATGCGCAGGGAATTCAATTTCCCCGCCGACGCCACTGTATAGCAAGCCTGGTAGGAGCCTATAGGCAGCATCCCATTGGGATCTTCATCCGCATGAAAGGAAGGTCCGCTATAATCGTATTGTATGGGGCTAAGGTCTTTCACCTGCAGCTGCCGGGCGCCCTTGGGGAGAAGCACGGGGGCCGTAGTCGCCGTCAGCACGGGCTGGTTGTTCTTTTCATCCAGCAGCGTCAGCTGTATGCGGGTAGTGATCGGTTCTGATCCCGAATTGACGAGCACCATGTTCCATAGCTGGTTTTTCATCAGCACACCGGCCGGCGGCACCTGCAGCGTCATGCTAACCTGGGCCTGCGAGACTAACACCCCCGTTAACAGCAGGTAAGCGACGATCAATCTTTTTTTATACATATAAAAGCTTATTCAAAATGTTTTAAAATAGGTCAGCCTTCCGGTGTTGTCCGGCACCAACCGCTTGTTCATACCAGGTATGAATCCCTTGTCCGCCGAGAATTGCAACTGACCCAGCCGGTCGATGCGTAGCGTAGCTTCGGCCGAATAACCCAACTGTGAAATAGCATATACCGTTTGTTTATTGTACTTGACGCCGGCGCCCAATGTCAACGCCTTGCTGATCGCCTGCTGTATCTTTCCTTCCAGCGAATACAGCTGGTAATCCTGGTTGGTAGCCCCGGACGCATTGAATTGCAGCGTACTTTTATTCAGGAAGAAAGACTGGCTCAACATCAGATTTCGGGTATTGAAATAAGTAAAGCCGGAATCCGAGCTGCGGTTATAAAACTGTGTATAGACCAGGGCAGTATTCATCAGCAGATGGTGAAGGGAATAGGAATGTGTCATATTGCCCACCAGGGTATAGAACAGGTTCTCCATATACTGGTCTTTCCCCAGCCTGGTGATCTGGCTGCTGGGAAAATAGCCCAGGGAGATGATGGGCCAGCTCCTTTTCCTCAACGTTGCCTGGATGCTCTTAAAGACAGTCGTGCTTTTATACTCCCTGCCGACGAAAGGGTTGCTGAAATCATTGGTATTGGCCCCGATCATGACATCCAGCTGGCGAAGGAAAAACAGCTGATCCACATTGGCGCTCCAGGCGCTTTGCGCCGAACCATCCGTGAAGATGCTAAAGGATTGATAATTCACCGCCAGGTGTTTGTAGCTGCACTTTACCCTCGTCTGTGTGGCAGGGAAAAAAGCATTCAGCTTCAGGGACCAGGCTTCATTCGTACGGTCCTTGAAACTAAACAACTGCGAGGCCAGACCGGGCTTGAGATCACCAGTATACGCCGGCGTCGATGATTTTGCAATTTCGCCGGTCAGCAGGATATGCTCATTGATATGATAGTTACCTTCTATCGTCAATCCCATCAGGGAAGAAGAAGGTACCTGTACATTACCGGTATCCGTCGTAGCTGCATTGTACAATTGTCTGCGCCCCGTAAAATAAGTGAGGATAATACTGTTACCGTCTTTCAGACCTTTCCCGACACGTACCACGTTTAGATATTGCTTAGGCCGGCCAGGGGTCTGCACAACAAAATCACGGAAGCGGTAATCGATGCTTCCCGAAGCAAATGCATAGTAGGCGGAAGGATTGTACTCCGCCTGTATGCCGTTCACCGAAATATTTTTCACCGATAGCTCCGAATAATTTACGACCGTACGGCCCAGGTTAAAAGACCGGACAGCCATCAGGGTCTGGTATCCCTTGGGCAAAGAGGAATCGCTGATACCCAGCGACTGCATTTTTTTCTGCAGCTGGGAGGGATTATCCAGCCGTTGTATATCCTGCAGCGCCTGATCGACGTCTTTCTTCGATCGCTGATGCGCCGACATGACCAGTTGTTGCAGATCTGCGATCTCTCTGCGCAGCGAGTCCGCCTCCTTTTTCTTACTGTCGTAGAGGGAATCCATCAGGTCTACGGGAGCCGGCATAGACAACAAAGAATCCGGTGTATGCGTAGACAGCAATGAGTCCCGTTTAGCGGCAGCCTTTCGTTGCGCCTGTTCCCTAGCTTCCACCTGGTGCTGAACAACCGCCGGGTTTCTCATCCAACCTCCCAGGTTATTCAGTTTCTGCCAATCAAGGTTCAATTTTCCCTGAAGGCTGTCCAGGATTTTTTGGGAAGGTAGCCGCAAAAAGTCCGCGCGCAGCTTATCCCTGATCTGCTGGGTAAACCTGCTATTGTTATAAGAAAAGTTGAAGTCAGAGAAGTTCCGGAAGAGCGAGGAATTACTGAAATGATTGGTCAGGTATATCCTCAAAGGATATTGGCCTTTTACCAGGATGTCCAGCCAGGTCTGGATCGTATGCTGATAGATCTCGCGTTCACTGTAGGGTGTATCGATACGGGAGTAGTAATTCAGATTATACATGACATTACCATGGATCTGAAGAAAAGGCACGTGTTGACGGGTATCCGGCGGCGCTGCGAAAGGATCCGCCGTCCGTACAACAGGCACCCGGTCGACTTGTCCGGGTTGGGAGATAAAGATTACACCCTTACAGGATGCATGGTCGAGGGAAAGCATCAGGATTCGGGGTGCTATCACCGTGTCTGTGGTCCGGGCAAGGCCGGGCGAAACCTTCGATATTATCTGCCCATACGCTGTCGGGAGAGCTATGAAACTGAAAAGGGATATTATGATTAGCTGCCACCGCATATACTACCAGTTAAAAAAATCAGGTAAGTCAGTCACTACTTTCACAGTATCGCCTATCTGTTGGACATTTGCCGTTAGCCCCGAATTGGCATGTACATTTTTTATGTAGACCGGGATGCTTAGAGGGGTATTGTTCTGGCAGCAATTGCACGAGAAATTGGAGCAAGTCGAGTCAGCCATTAGACTGGGCGTAGTCCCATCGTTGATCAGGGTAGCATCCGTAAAAGCGAGTATCTTCCCCGAATTCGTATAGAAGTGGGCAACCGGTAGTCCGCTGTGCGCCATATTATACCTGCCGGAGAAAACCCATTTATTAGCAAAAGGATAACTAATCGCCGCATTGGTGACATATAACATGGGTTTATTATCATATGACCTAAAATTTCCTCTGACGCCAATCACCATCGGTTCGCCTACAGCATAGTATTGACTTGTCAGGTTAAAAAGACCACCGGCAAAAGCGGAGCTGTCCTTCTGCAGGTCGCCCACATTGATGTTAAACCGGTTGTTCTTTGAGCCTGTATAGATGGAAAAGTTCATCCACCCAAGTAATGGTGCTTCAATCGTGGCGGATTTTATATTATATGTGATGCTATTATTGACTGCGATACCGGTGTTGTAAATGGCAAGAAGGCCCCCTGCGCCGGCTGTAAAGTACTTGAGATGAGAGTCTTTCTGCACCAGATTATCGATGTTGACCGTCATTCTTACATTGTATTGAGCTGCTCCGGTACTTACATAAAACAGGGGACTATAATCGCAGGAGACCATATACAGGTTGCCAATGTCGAATGTTACCACCGTTCCCTCCAGCCACGAATTTTCACCAAGCAAAATACCATACGAGGCATCATTGGCGGTGGGATAAGGAATCTGGTTGTTGCCGTATTTCCAGTTCTTTACTTTGATATGCGCCATTTGCGGGGCGTTGGCCGCATTCCCCTGCGGAGTAGGTCTGTGATAACTACCTATTCCGAATCCATTCGCATCTGCCATTCGCAGGTCTGTGATATCTATATTGCAAATGGAAAAACTTCCCATCCCGAATCCTCCGAATTGCTGTAATATCACCTCCTGTGCATGAAATTCAATGACGGCATTACGATCCAGGATACTCCAAAAACCAGCCGCGAACCCATTGGCAGCACCATACACCTGATAAAATGTACCCTCACCATAGATGCCGGATTTGAAAGGAGTGGTCGAGGTGCTGTCCACATGGACGGCACAGATGATGGAATAAAAGGAATTGATATAGGTAAAATTCGTTCCCAGGGAAAAGTATGTATCTATGCCATTCTTCATAATGGAGGAGATCTCATTGTCAGCAGTGATGGCCGTGTTGCTGAATTGAATATCTGCGATGGTCCCGTTATTGGGATGCAGACCGTCGATGCTGCCATTCTTGCTGCTGTCATTGGATCCGATGGTATATTGGTTGCCTTCAAGTACGACAATCTGCGCATGCTTGATCTTCCCCGCCGCCATGGCATCGAGCGCAGCGTTACGCGCCGAATATGGATCTGGATAACAGGATAAAATACTTCCCGGCGCCGCTTTAGACAATTGACTGTTATAGGACGAATTGGTCGAACTCACAGATGCAAGTGTATAGCCGCCTATGACAGCCCTTGCCGTACCAGTGTATCTTTTTTGAACATAGAAGGTACTGCTGTCGGCAAAACCACCTCCTACGGTGAGAGTGTCCGCGCCGATTAGATAAGAAGATTCACTAATCTTTACAGCTCCTTTTTGAAATATTGTCCTCCCCTTGCCTGTATTAAAGAGAAACCCTTTAACGTTCTGCGTATGGTTCTCGATGATCAGTTCATTGGAATCGCATCCGGTAAGCAGGACACTGTCCGCCTTGATCGCATAGACATTTTGAGCAAAAAGGTTATGGGCCAGGCATACGAATGCCAGCAGGCATGAACAAAATTTCATACTTAGAAAGGAGTTAAAATGTTAAAAGAAAACTATACTGCAGGGAAAACCGCCGGTTCGATAGACAAGATACCAGGCGGCGTCTAAATACCTTATGATGAAGTATGAGCAAAGGAACGACAGCTCTTGCCAGGACAGGTCTTAACTGCATGAGAATAGTTTTTGGTTCAAAAAGGTAATGTTAGTGGTAGTGCAGGCAGGATTAAATTCTTACAGCAAACTAGAGAAAAAAATTAAATACACCTATAGCTTCGCTCCCGTCATACTTATCCGAAAAATAAAAAAATACGGAAGTTGAGCGTGCAGATTTTCTTATCAGCGTGTCGATACTGACAATAACTGTGTAGGTTTGGGCAATAGCTATGCAGCCAGGCCGTTAGTAGTTTTTCGATAATTTCTTAGTATGATCTTTTCAAAAATCGAGTGATTCTACTCGAAAAAATGTGGTTTTCCGAAGCGACTACATCTCACCGCTATCGCATCTCCTTCCTCTTCCATAAATTGGTTCCCGTCGTGTCGCCAGCCAGCGGCACCTGCTGATAATGTTCCGCTAAAAAGGAATGCCAGATGGCATAAGCGCCCGGATTGAGAAATCTTCCCACGGGATCAGTAGTGCAGTCAACGATATAGATAGTCTGATGTTGCAGAAGGTCTCTCTCGATGGATCGTAAGATAGTATTGTCTCTGTCCCAATCGTTATACAGTAGCCAGGCATGCTGGTATACCCACCGGGAGGGAGCCAGTATCCTGAACTCGTTAAAAGCATATACATAGTTGGTATTGGCCATCTGATATAGCTGATAATCACCCGGCGGGTGTTGGCGAAGGTAGCTTAAGTGCGGTAAGAGAGCTGCCGTACGATCCTTTTTAGCGGTGAGATGAGCAATATGCTGCAGAGATGAATAGGATAAGCTGGTACAAACAAGAATACCAAATACACCCTGTGGCTTCCATCCTCGAAGGAAGGACTCTTCCGTAAAGACAAATACCGAGAATAGCAGGATACACAAACTAGCTGACAACGGCAAATAATAATGGTGATAACCATAATTCATTTCCGGAGTACGCCCACCCATGAACTCCGCTATGATGGAGAGGACTACTACTGTCAACGAGGCCCCTATCAGCCACTTATTGCGACTGTGAAATGCCAGAGAGCCAATGCCCAGCGTCATGGCTACCAGGAAAGGCACTTCATAATTACCCATGTCCAGTATCCATTTAGCTTTTCTGAGATGATCTCCAAAAGACGATTTGATGGTCGTCGTATACCAGCCGAAATTGAAACCAAATGCATCGCGGAAAAAAGGCGTCAGCGACCGGTGCCAGGCAAAGTACATGATAATGGGCAGTGTCACCAGCAAAGCGCCCGCCATCGACGCAAGGATGCGACCGCGAAGAGGGATATTTTCCTTTTTACGAATAAATGCATACAAAAAAAGAGGGATCACTGCAAGCGCCTGTTCCTGCTGAAAGAAGAAGATAAGCCCGCTTATAATACCCAATACATAATATCTCCATCGGTTTTCACTCATCATCACACAAAAGAAGATAAGCAGGAGGACAGCGGTATACTCTCTGGTCATGCCTCCCGTTTCGCAGATGAGAAAATCCCTCAGCATCAGGTTGAACAGCAAGGGCAGAAGCCAGGGATAGGCCAGACGATACCTTTTGCACAGTCGGTAGAACAGGAACGTCGCCAGCATAGCCGGCAAGGTATTGAATAGCCATTGAGGCCAGCCGCCCAGGAAAAGGCCTAAATAATTGATGAAATAAATAAGGGGCGGCTTGTGATCAAAGACATCCCGGTAAGGTACACCTCCTTTCTGCATCACCAGTGCGACATACCGGTATACTTCCGTATCACACAACAAAGGATTATAATAGGGGATATACGGCAGGTTCAGCACAACGCAGGCCACAAGCACCCCAATAAGACTATAATTTTTTCGTTCACTCATTTATATTTATCTTTTAATAAAATTCATGAGTAATTCTATCTTTTTTATCGCCCCTTCCATTTCCATAAAGTAACGCCCGTCGTATCTGTCAGCGGCACCTCCAGATAGTGCTCCACCAGAAAGGAATGCCACATAGCATAGGTAGCCGGGCCATAAAATTCCTGCTCCCAGTCAGCAACACAGTCGACGATATACGTAGTCCGGTGGCGGAGGAGATCCTGCTCGATGGAACGTAAGATAGCATGATCCTTGTCCCAATCTTTATACAATCCCCAAAAATGATGATAAATCCATGGTGATGGCGCCAGGATCCTGAATTCATTATAGGCATATACAAACCCGGGGTCTCCGAACGCATATAGTTGATAATCTCCGGGCGGGTGCTGCCGGAGATAGTTTAATTGCGGTGAGGTTGGGATCACATGCTCTTTTTTGGGACTCAGGTGCGTGCCATGCTGCAAATTGGTGTAACATAAACTGGTGCAAACAAGGATACCCAATATTCCCTGCATCTTTCTCTCCTGAAGGAAAGGTTCCTCCGTAAAGGCGAATACCGTGAACAATAAAATGCAAAGACTGGCTGATAAAGGTAGATAATAATGGTAGTACCCTTGCTCATTCATGCCGCGCCCACCCATGAACTCCGCGCTGATGGAAAGAATAACCCCTGCCAGGGAAGTCAATATCAACCGCTTGTTGCGGCTGCGAAACCACACCAGTGCGCCGATGCCCAGGGTCATGGCTACCAGCACAGGCACTTCGTAATTTCCCGCATCCAATACCCGCTTGGCTTTTCTGAGATGATCTCCAAAAGACGATGGAAGGGCTGTAGTATACCAACCGAAATTGAACCCAAAGGCATCGCGTAAAAAAGGCGTCAGCGAGCGGTGCCAGGCGAAATACAAGACAATAGGCAGCGCCACCAGCATAGCGCCCGCCATCGACGCAAAGATACGACGGCCCGCGGGAATATTATCATCTTTATCCATAAAAGCATACGCAAAAAAAGGCATTAGTGCAAGCACCTGCTCCTGTTGTGTAAAGAAAATAAGCCCGCTTAAAATACCCAGCACATAATAGCGCCATCGATGCTCTCCCATCATTACGCAAAAGAAAATGAGCAGGAAGACCGTAGTATACTCTCTCGTATAGCCGCTGGTTTCGCAGATGAGAAAATCCCTCAGCATCAGGTTGAACAGCAAGGGAAGGAGCCAGGCATAGACCAGACGATACCTTTTGCACAGCCGGTAGAACAGGAACGTCGCCAGTATGGCTAACAAAGTATTGAAAAGCCATTGAGGCCAGCCGCCCAGGAAAAGACCCATATAATTGATGAAATAGATAAGAGGGGGCTTGTGATCAAAGACATCCCGGTAAGGAACGCCGCCCTTCCTCATCACCAGTGCGATATACCGGTAAATTTCCGTATCACAGGCCAGATGACTGTAATAGGGGATATAAGGCAGGTTCAGTACGACGCAGGCTGCCAGCACCCATATAAGAATATGATCTTGTCGCTTACTCACACTTATGTTTATCCTTTCAATAGCGTTCGTACATTCCTACAGCGCGTCCTTCCATTTCCATAAAGTGACGCCCCGGGGGTCCGTCAGCGGCACCTGCTGATAATATTCCTCCAGGAAGGCATGCCAGGTCCGGATGAACGGCTCTTTAAACTGCAGATCCGGATTGGTCGTACAGTCGATGATATAGGTGGTCCGGTGACGTACCAGGTCCTGCTCGATCGAGTGCAGGATAGAACGATCTTTGTCCCAATTATCAAACAACGCCCAGAGATGATGATATACCCACCTGGATGGCGCCAGGATCCTGAACTCATTATAAGCATACACATATTCATGATCGCCAAACTCATATAGCTGATAATCTCCCGGAGGATGTTGACGCAGGTAATTTAATTGCGGCGAGTCCGCCGTCGGACTTTTCCTTTTAGGCGTCAGATGGGTACTATGTTGGAAAAATGTATAGGATAAGCTGGTGCAAACAAGAATACCGAATATTCCCACTGCCTTCTTTCCCTGAAGAAAAGGTTCTTCCGTAAAAGCGAATACCACGAATAACAAAATGCTCACACTGGCCGATAACGGCAGATAATAGTCGCGGAAATCTCCCATTCCCCCCCGCCCCCCGATAAATACCGGGATAATGGAAAGGGGGACTGCCGTCAGGGAAGCCAGCGCCAGCCATTTGTTGCTGTTGCGAAACACCAGGGAGGCGATCCCCAGCGTCATGGCTACCAGCACGGGCATTTCATAGTTTCCCGCATCCAGCACTCGCTTGGCTCTCCTCAGATGATCCCCGAAAGATTCTTTGAACGTACTGGTATATACGCCGAAATTGAATCCAAAGGCATCCCTCCAAAGATCCTCCAGCGCATGGTGTCCGGCAAAATACACGACGATCGGCAATGCCACCGACAGACCACCCACCGCCAATCCCATGATACGATGGCTGAAGGTGACGTCGTTCTCTTTCCTCAGCAATCCATAGACCAGGAAAGGAAGGAGCGCAAATACTTCTTCCTGTTGCACAAAGAAGGTGAATGCCGCCAAAAAACCCAATAGATAATAGCGCCAGCGGTACGAACTCATCATCATGCAAAAGAAGATGACCAGGAGAACGGCGGTATACTCCCTGGTTACTCCTCCTGTTCCACCGATGAGAAAATCCCGAAGCATTAGGTTGAATAATAAAGGCGGAAGCCAGGGATAAGGCAGCCGGTATTTCCTGCCTAGCCGGAAGAGCTGGAAGGTCGCCAGCACAGCCAGCAAAGTATTGCAGACCCATTGGAGCCAGCCGCCCAGGAAAAGACCCATGTAGTTGATAAAATAGATAAGGGGCGGTTTATGATCGAAGACATCCCGGTAAGGGATACCGCCTTTCATCATCACCAGAGAAACATACCGGTATGTTTCCGTATCACAGGACAACCTGCTGTAATAGGGCGTATGGATCAGGTTCAGTATGACCGAGGCCATCAGCAGCAATAGCAGGCTATAATGTTGGCGTTGACTCATCTCATCCGGAATAAAATGGTTTGAAGGGCTGACCGGATAGCACCCCGGTAGAAATACCAGCTCATTTTGCTTGGCCGGGCCTGGTCATCCTTCCTGCAGACTGTTGTAGTCGTAAATATCCTGTTTTTTTTGCGGATAAACCAGGCCGTGATAAGGATATTGGGAGCAAAGCTCCCTTCCGGCACCGCCTCCAGCGCTTCACGCAGCTTGCTGCTGCGCATAAGCCTGTAGGGTACATTGACATCCCTGATGCCCCTGCCGTATAGCAGGCGGACGGCAAGAAAAGAAAAAGCGCTGATGATCCGCCGGCCGGATGAAGCATTCTTCTCCAACCTTTGCGCCAGCAGCAGGTCATATCCGTCCCTGTTCGCCCAGAGCTGGTTGAACGCGGCCATGTCAAGCTGATGGTCGGAGTCTATCTGAAACACCCATTCTGCATTGACAGCTCTCCGGTACCCCCGCAGGATGGCGGGTCCATGACCGGCATTCACCTGGGTATGCACTTCCAGGGTCGGATCGCTTGTCTGCATGGTCTTTAAAAGCTCGAGGCTGCTATCTTTTGACCCGTCGTCAATGAGGATGACCCGGTGAGAGACGCCTGTGCTCCTGAATACAGGTTGCCAGTCCCGCAAAAGCGCGGTAATATTCCTTTCTTCATTATAAACAGGAATAACTACGGCCAAAACTGCATCAAACGGCATGGGTTGCCCGGGTTAAGGGCAATACGCCCGTTTCAAATATCTCCAGCGCCTTGGCGATGGTCTGGTGCATATCGTAGTATTTATAGTCACCTAAACGGCCGCTGATAAAAGTGTTCTTCAGCAGTCCCGCCTCCTGTTGATAGAGCGTTAACAGCTGGTTGTTGGATTCCGACGGAATGGGATAATAAGGTTCATCACCCTTGTCAGGCAGGGAATACTCCTTGAAAATGATCGTTTTATCCTTCGGATAGGTCTTTTCCGGATGCAGATGCCGGGGCTCATGGATACGGGTATAAGGGACGTCAGGTCCCGGATAGTTGATAACGGCATTGCCCTGGTAATCTTCTTTATCCAGGACTTCCATCTCAAAACGCAGGGTGCGCCAGCTCAACCTGCCGTATTTATAGTCGAACAGACGGTCGATGGGGCCGCTGTATATAAGACAGGCGTCTTTTTTCAACCGGTGTCTCAATTCAAAATAATCCGTATTCAGCATGACACGGATCTTCTTATCCGCAAGCAATCGCTGGAAAAGATCCGTGTAGCCTTTTTCCGGGATACCCTGCCAGCGATCGAAAAAGTAATTGTCATCGTAATTCTTCCGGAAAGGCAGCCGGTTAAAAATAGAGGCGGGAAGCTCTCGCGGGTCCGCCTGCCATTGCTTGATAGTATAATGCTTAAAAAATGCCTCGTAGAGATCACGTCCCAATCTGGCGATGGCCTGCTCTTCAAAATTGGCCGGCTCGCCGGTGCCATTCTTCCGGACAGCATCCATGAACGCATCCACCTCGTAGGGCTTCAGATTTACGTTGTAAAATCGGTTGATGGTCTCAAGGTTGATCGGGAACTGATAAATACGGTCGTTATAGCAGCTGAGCACCTTGTGTCTGTAGCTGTTGAAGGTGATGAACCGCCGGATATAATCCCACACCTTTTCATTGGATGTGTGGAAAATATGGGTACCGTAGCGGTGATATTCTATACCTGTGGCCTGATCGACAGCGGAATAGCAGTTACCTCCGATATGATCGCGTTTTTCGATGACCAGCACCGGCTGGTCCAACTGGCTTGCGATGCGCTCAGCAACGACGGCACCTGACAATCCGCTACCGACTACCACATAGGAGTAGTCTGTTATGTCCATGTTGCAAGATAATGTCTTTTCCGTTTTATGTGAGATAATTCGGATTCATCCACGACATGGGTATGTCCGCCTCGAATCCCGCGCCTCCCATCCTTATCCTGTTCGTCAGCCTGCCCTCTATCACAAAACCCAGGCTTTGATAGAACCCGATGGCTTTTTTATTCGACTCCCGGGCTATCAGCTCGACACGCAATATGTCCCTCCTGTTCTCTTTTACCTCTGTCAGTAAAGCCTGGAATAAGGCTTTCCCAACCCCCTGCCCCTGATAGTCGGGGTCGACGGCAACGGTCAGCTCGCTTAAAATATGACCAAAAACCCTGGGTGTAAGCTTGTAACAATGTATCTCCCCCACGATGTCAGGACCGGAAGGACCTTCCATGACAAACTGCAGGCCGTCCTGAAGAGATCTGGCAATAAATCCTTCCACATATTCTTCCGTTATCTCATCGTAGGTCCTGGCCAGACCGTCGTTGCTGCGGCTGACTTTTTTATAGAGGGAGATGATCCGGGGTTTGTCGTCAGGACGGCCCGGCCGGAGTATGGAGGTGTTCATAGATCAAATGACTTACAGATCTACCAGCGAACTCAGCGGGTAACGCAAATTCCTGTAATAGCTCATATCCACCTTTACGCTACCCACGGTAATGGGACTCTCCACGCGCAGGGCGATATGATTCGGATCGTCACTGACCCAAACAGTCATCTTTTCCCCGCCTTCAAACATCGTCCCCTTCACCAGCAGCGGCCTGAACTTGATGGCCCGGAACTTGGCATATTTCGTGCGAATGGTTTCCTTTCCCAGGTAGCGCACATACAAATGATAGACCTGCCTGTCCAGGAACATGTCGAAGGGAACCTTATCTCCCGGCTTGAAATGATTGAAGTCGAGATTGCGCACATAAAAAATGGCGCTCAGCACATCCTGTATGCAGGAAGGTACTTTGTAGACGCCTTCAGAAGTCACCGCAGTGCCGGTGTTCTTTACAAAAGTGACATTCTCGTAGGTTTTATATCCGCCTTCATTGACATTGCGGATGAACTTATAAGGCTGAAGGGTCGCCGTATCGATGTACGTCTCATAGCGATCCCGTACCCTGTAGAATTTATCATAAAAGCTGTAAGTCTTCCCATCAGCCACGACATGATATACATCTTTTCCATTGAAATGGTCCAGCGTTGTAGTGAATGTGGCTTCACCGGCAGCAACATACACACTGGCTAATGTGTAGAAGACCTTATAAGTGAGAGACTCTCCCGTCTGAAAAGCAGTATTGCGAACCGTGCATGCATCATCTCCTTCACCGGCGACCTGGGGAAAACAGACTCCTGTCAGCAATAAGATACAAACCGTAAAAAAAGCTCTCATTTATTTCTGAATAATTTAATGCTCAACATTAATAAACTGCCTATCAACGCCGGAATGATCAAATTTACCAGCCATATTGCAAACGAACCAGCGAATACTCCAATTGTGTTGGCGCTGAATAATTCCAGCACCTGGATACTCGTTTCCCACCTCAGACCCAGCTCCGTCAAAAAAGTAAAGGTGGGCATGATCGCCATCACCAGGAATACCACACTCATACCCCCCCACAATTCACCCGCAGTAAGCATTACGCCAAACACCGGGAATACCAGGCCATACTGAACAATGAATACAAGATACCTGCCAAAAGATAAGAACAAAATTCTCAATAAGAGCGTTGCATCAAAATTTTGTAAAACTTTTATGTACGCCTGGTATTTCGCCAGCACGGATATCCTACCCAATATCCCCAGCAACCACGAAAGCCTGAAATAAATAATTGTTAAACTTAACAATAGCACGATGACGAGACCCAGCAAAGCATTCAGCCACAAGCCTGTGTTATGATGCATTGCAATATGCCCCGCTAACGGCCCTCGCAGATAAAGAATACCCGCAAGCCCCAATACCAGGGTGATCAATAGTTGGGCCATGCTGCACACAATGGTGAGAGAAATGGATTCGATACGGTGTCCCGGTGTTACATACAAAAGACGGCCCAGATATTCACCCATTCTATTGGGTGTAAAAGAGGCCATGGTGGTGCCGGTAAAGACAGCTTTTAGCGCGTTGGAATAAGCGATGCCGCCGATGGGACGCAGCGCCAGCTGCCATTTCCGCGCCTCGATACCCCAATTTACGGGCATGAACGCCACCGCCAGCCATAATCTCCAGGAAAGAGGCCCTGTGACCGCCTTGCAGATATGGTCCAGGGAGGTCCTCCAATTGGGTTGATGCGTCACCTGCAGACAGATAAACCAGGAAAGAAGCAGGAATACGAGAGGCCCTGCTACATAGTTCAGTATTATTTTTATATTTGTTTTCAACGGAGCCGATCAATCGGTGTCAAAAATAGGTTTCCTCTTGCAAAAGCCATCTAAAATAATTTTGGGCATCGACCCGGGTACATTGATAATGGGTTATGGACTCATACTTTGTACGGGCCACCGGGTTAGCCTGATCGAAATGGGGGTATTGAAAATGCCTGCTAATAAGGATGCTTACCACCGGCTGCAGATGATCTATAAAAAGATCTCCGAGCTGATACACCTTCATCAGCCCCATGATTTCGCCATCGAAGCTCCCTTTTTCGGCAAGAACGTCCAAAGTATGCTAAAACTGGGGCGGGCACAGGGCGTAGCCATTGCCACTGCTATGAATGCCGGCATTCCTGTCTCGGAATACTCCCCTAAAAAAGTTAAGCAATCCATCACCGGAAATGGTAATTCGGAGAAGGAACAGGTATGGAAAATGTTGCAAAATATCCTCAACCTGGATCAGGAGATCGCGGCATATGACGCATCCGATGCGCTTGCCGTAGCCGTCTGTCATTTCTTTCAACACAAGCTTTCGGATCACATGACTGATAAAACGAGCCAACCCGGACGTAACACCGGCAAAAAGATCAGCGGGTGGGAAGCCTTCATCCGGGAAAATCCCGGGAAAGTCCGGTCACGTTGAGATAGCTATGATAAACCTTAAAAAATATAAGTTCCTTCACTGGGTATATAACCTGGTACATTATAAAAGCCTTTCCCATAATAAAGCTGCCTACCGGAAATATGCCGTTCGCAAACCCGTGATCGGCTCTATCTCGAGCAAGGACTTTCCCGACAAGACCTCCCGGGCCTGGCTGGACACAGGTCATTCAAAAGAACGGGTCCCCGGCCGCCCGGAATTCGGAAGTTTCCCACCCCCTATCCGGCAACAGCTGACGACCTGGAGCGATAAAGGGTACCTCATCTGGAACAATTTCTTTGATGATGCCACCGCCGATAGCATACAAAAAGAGGTCGAGCGCCTGGTGCAAAAAGGCAGCCTCCATCCGACACATGATAATAAGCTGATGTTTGCCAGCCGCCATTCGGGCCTGATCCGGGAAATCACGCTCGAAAAAAGACTTACCAGGCTGCTGAGCTTTATCCTGGATAAGGAAATAGTGCCTTTCCAAACCATCAATTTTTTGCATGGAAGCAATCAACGCGCTCACTCAGACAGCATTCATATGACCACCTACCCCTTAGGTTATCTGATAGCCGTATGGATTGCCCTGGAAGATACACAGCCTGATAACGGGCCCCTCTTCTACTATCCCGGAAGTCATCGCCTGCCTTATTTATTGAACAGCGATTTTAATGAAGGGGAGACAACCCTGCAGCTGGGAAAAAAAGACTATGTGGATTACGAAGACAAAATAGAACAGCAGATACGGCAGCTGTCATTACAACCGGAGGTTTTTTTGGCTAAAAAAGGCGATATACTGATCTGGCATGCCAACCTCATTCACGGAGGAATGCCTGTGAAGAACCCTGCATTGACACGAAAAAGCATGGTCATCCACTACTATGCAAAGGACGTGATCAAATACCATGAGATCACAGAACGCCCTTCTCTATTAAAACAGCTATAACCTAAGAAGCGAGATGGCTGAGAAGTCTTTCCTGCGACTTCTTCAATTGTTCAGGGCTTAATTTGAGCTTTCCCCTGGTGAAATTGAGGTCATCTGCACTATTGATAGGTATCAGATGCAGATGGGCATGCGGGACTTCCAGCCCCACTACCGACAAACCACAGCGGTTGCAGGGAAAAGCCGCTTCAATAGCTTTTGCAATAGGTTTGGCAAACAATAACAGATCAGCCAGGTAGGAGTCCGGTACGTCAAAAAAATTATCTACCTCTATCTTCGGTACCACCAGGGTATGCCCTTCCCGTAAAGGGAATATATCCAGGAATGCGAAGAACTGGTCGTTCTCCGCAATCTTATAGGAGGGGATCTCCCCTGCGATGATCTTTGAGAAAATCGTCACACCGTTATGTTTTCTATTTTGAATTGGAGTTTACCCGCAGGCACTTGCACTTCGGCTACTTCACCTACCTGTTTACCAAGAAGACCTTTACCGATGGGAGATGTCACTGAAATTTTACTTAGCTTAAGATCGGCTTCTTTTTCCGATACCAGGTGATAGGTCATTTGCTTTTTACTGGCCAGGTTGGTTACCGTGACCTTGGTCAATATGGATACTTTGCTGGTATCGATGCTGCTCTCATCGATGATACGCGCATTGGCAAGATCACCTTCTAATTTCTGGATCTTGGCTTCCAGCAGCCCCTGGGCCTCCTTGGCAGCATCATATTCGGCATTTTCACGGAGATCACCTTTCTCACGGGCTTCTGCAATGGCTTTGGAAGCGGCAGGCCTTTCGACTGCCTTCAGTCTTTGCAAGTCAGCTTTCAATTGATCCAGCGCTTCTTTCGTAAAGTAAGTGAAACCACTCATAATTGCCTCCTTTTTTATATTTGCCTCGCGGGTCTATCCCGGGCTCTTATTAGTTAAGAGTGAAAAAAAATACAACGCCTTAGGAAAAAACCAAAAGCGTTGCACTATTCATTTCAAATTCAAAGGTAGGGAAATTTAGACAAACAGAACATTGCCTGCACAATTGTCCTCTTCCATGTCGTCAGATCCCCAGTTTTTCCAATATGACGGTGGCCATCTTTAGAAAAGCCTCATGACTATACCCGGCAATGTGCGGAGTAATAAGGACGTCCGGCCGCTGCAGCAGCCAGTCCAGTTGCCGGCGCTGGGTCTCGGTATAGGTGTCTAATTTTTCATTTTCCAGCACATCCAGGGCAGCGCCCGCAATCTTCCCTTTTTCAAGGGCCCGGATAACCGCCGCTGTATCATGAACCTTCCCCCTCGATGCATTGATGAACCAGGGCTTTCTCTCCAGGGCATCAAAAAAACCGTCGCCGGCCATATGGAAGGTCTCTTCCGTCAGGGGCACATGAAAGCTCACCACGTCGGCATAACGGGCTACCTGCTCCAGGGAAGCCTCCCTGACATTGCCTTTGGCAAAACCGAATTTGTACTTATCATAAGCCAGGATCGTGACATCGAAAGAGGATAACACCTTGGCAAAAGCCCCGCCCGTATTGCCAAACCCTATGATACCTACTGTCTTGCCCGTGAGCTCCGTACCCCTGTTGGCATCCCGGATCCATTTTCCTTCCTTTACCTCCTGATGACTGGTAGGCAACCGGTTCATCAACCCCAGCAACATACCCAAAGCATGCTCACCCACGGCATTGCGGTTACCTTCCGGACTGCTGACGCATTTGATCCCTTTGGAGGCAGCATAATCGGTGTCGATGAGCTCCATACCACTGCCTAACCGGCCGATCCATTTAAGGGCCGGAGCCTTGTCCAGGATATTCCGGTCGATCTTCAGACGGGTGGTAACGATCAACCCTTCCGCCTCTCCAATCGCTTCGGACAACTCTTCATAAGTGATCTGGGGAACATATTCTACTGTAAATCCTTTACCAGTGAGCCTCTCGCGCAGATAGTCGTGTACTTTTGCTGTAATAATAACCTTCTTCATTGAATACCAATTATATATAACTTTATTTCATCTTCCTGGTCAGCCGGGCAAAGTCTCCGATGGATAGCTGCTCCGCACGTTTATCAAATATAGCATCCTGTAATTCAGCCAGCTCAAAAAGAGGTTTTACGGCATTACGAAGGGTCTTCCTCCGCTGGTTAAATGCCGTCTTTACCAGCAGGAAAAAACTTTTTTCATCCCGGAAAGGAGGCTGTTCCGCCAGGGGAAGCAGCCGTATCACGGCGCTCTTTACTTTTGGCGGAGGCTGAAAACATTGCTCATGAACCTCGAACAGGTATTCCACCGAGAAAAAAGCCTGGATAAGAACGCTGAGAACGCCATAAACCTTATTCCCCGGTCCCGCGGCTACCCGTTGCGCCACTTCCTTCTGGAACATGCCCGTCATGCTCAACAGCTGCCCCCTCCAGTCCAGCATTTTAAAAAGTATCTGTGAGGATATATTATAGGGGAAATTGCCGATGACGGTGAATTTGTCCTCAAAAGGCGGGTCAATATCCAGGATACTCCGGTGGATGATCTTTCCTTCCAGGGTCGGCCAGGTCTTTAATAAATAGACTACTTTTTCATCGTCCAGCTCCACCGCTTTGAAGTCAACTCCTTCTATTTCAATCAGATATTTTGTCAGAGCGCCTGCACCAGGTCCAACCTCCAACAGGCGGGCGCCTTCCGTGGGAAGGGTCTCGCGGAGGGAAGCCACGATCTTACGGGAGATATTCTCATCCCGCAGGAAGTGCTGACCCAGGGATTTTTTGAGGGTATACATGAATGGGGGTAAAGTTAATAAATCGTACATTTACCCCTGAAAATTAAGTGAATGAGCCAACAACAAAGACCCGTCATAGGTATCTCCGCCGGAGACATGAACGGCATCGGGACAGAGCTGATCATCAAAGCTTTCTCCGACCACCGTCTCCTGGAACTATGCACCCCCCTCATATTTGCCTCGAATAAACTGATCAATTTCTACAGGAAATCCATCCCCGAGATCAATTTCAACTATCAAAGCACCAAAGACTTCTCCCGGATAGCCCACAAACAGGTGAATATTTACAATTGCTGGGAAGAAGAGATCGCCATTGTGCCGGGACAGCTCACCGATGTCGGAGGCAGCTATGCTATAAAATCCCTGGTGACAGCTGCAGAAGCTTTAAGGGACAAGAAGATCCAGGGACTGGTGACAGCCCCCATCCATAAGAAGAATACGCAATCCAGCACCTTCAACTTCACCGGCCATACCCCCTATCTGAAACATGTTTTCAATGCCAGCGACGTGCTGATGCTGATGGTATCCGAGAATTTCCGGGTAGGTCTGGTCACCGAACACGTACCTGTCCGGGATATCGCCAAATACATCACCCGTGAGGCCATCCTGTCGAAGCTGAATATTCTTCGCGACAGCCTCGTAAAGGACTTTGGCATCGATAAGCCCCGGATCGCTGTTTTAGGTCTCAATCCCCACGCAGGTGACGAAGGACTCATCGGTAAGGAAGAGGAAGAGATCATCAAGCCTGCTATCAAGGATGCCAAACACAATATGCTGGTATTCGGCCCTTATAGCGCCGACGCCTTCTTTGCCCGCAATTACCAATCCAGGTTCGATGCCGTACTGGCCATGTATCATGACCAGGGATTGATCCCCTTCAAGTCACTGGCTTTTGGCGAAGGCGTAAACTACACTGCCGGATTACCCATGGTAAGAACATCACCGGATCATGGAACGGCATTCGATATTGCCGGCAAGAACAAGGCAGACTGCTCATCCTTCCTCGCATCCATTTATACCTGTATCGACATCATCCACCAACGGCAGGAATATGAAGAGAACAGAAAAAACCCGCTGAAGAAGATGGGCTCCGTGGTACTGGCCAATGCGGAAGACGAAAAGATCGAAGAAAACTGATATCATTCCCGAATGGACCGTCATGACCCGGCGGCTCACTGGAACACACTGTCCGGCACTCCCTTGTTGATCACGTAGGTAGTGTAGTCCAGCTCCACCCTTCCTTTGGCGTTAGCCGCCGCCTGCGGCTTTTTCGATCCGTCGTCATAGTCGAAGGTGATGCCCTTCGGGAGCTTATAATTCTTGACGTTAAAAGTAAAGATCACTTTATCCGGCAGGGCATAGGCAATATATTTCCCATAGGTCATATCCACTTCATAGGTACCGTTATCACGGGTGGTAGTACGTGCCCGCAGAATGACAAGACGTTGTTCGTCCACCCAAAAGGTAGACAGCACCAGGTCGGCATTTTCATCCTGGGGTAATAGTTTGATCACCCTTACTTTCTGTCCATGGGCCGTGTCGGCGCCGCCGTCCAGGACCGTATAAGACCCTTTCAGCAGATTGTTCAGACTGACGGTGACGGCCCCCTTCGGCACCAGGGAGATACCCTGGTCATTTTTTATCTTCAGCTTGTCCGGCTTTTTGAAATAGACCGTTACGGCTGCCTGTGGCTCCTTCAAAAAGCTCACATTCGTTTTCATGGTGCCCGCAGCCTGGTAATCATTCACCTTATCAAGCCTGTCCCGGATCTTTTGCAGGAGATCCGCAGCGGGCTGGCCATAGACAATAACACCCAATAACAACATAGACAACAGCAAACACAGGCGCTTCTTCATAACATAGTAATTAGCTCAAAATATCTTTTTTACGGAAAGCCCAGATCGCTGCCGTCACAAAGGCGACGATATAAGCCAGTAGTACCCCCAGGCTACGGAGGATGGAAGGCAGATTTTCCACCGATCCGTTGATGGTGCCGCCCTGTCCATCGGACTTGGAGTAAAAAAATCCTTTCCAGGCCAGCATATGGGAAGTGAAAAGCCAGGGCTTTACGGTATTATCATAGATGGGTATGCGCATTTCCGACAGGATCGTGAGCACGATGACGATGCTGATCGTCGCGACGATGGGTCCGATGGAATTCTCGGCAAACACGGACAACAGGAAGGCCAGGGCAGCCACCGTGCTGAGGGCGACCATGGCATATCCAAAGGCCGCAATATAGCGCCACATGACATCCGCCGCACGAATATGTTCCAGCACAGTGTCACGCGCGATAAACATGTCGTTGGTGCCAAAGATCATCATGCTGAGAAATAAAGCCAGCAGCGCCATCCACACGAGCAGCAGGATAGTATAAATAACGGAAGCGCCAAACTTCACCAGCATTAGCTGAGTGCGGCTCACCGGGCGGGTGACCAGCAAACGTAAAGTGCCCATATTGGCTTCTCCTGCTACCGTATCTCCGGCCACCAGGGCTACCAGCAGGGGCACCTGTATCAGCAGTGTGTTGAGGATGACAAACGCCACCAGGTAACCGTTCAGCATCAGGGAATAGGGCATATTAAAGGTATCCGACAAACTGCTCATGAGCAGCTCCATATAGGACAGACCGTCGAATTTCAATCCCAGCTGTATAATAAAGATCATGGCAGCAATGGCCGCAAAAGGAATATAGGTACGGGGGCGCCTGAATATTTTAAACAGTTCTATCTGTAAAAGCTTCCACATGCTGGTTGGCAGTTGTCAATGATAAAAAATAATCTTCCAATGGATGCCGGGGTCGTACGGCGTCTATCGGTATGCCTTGCTGCACCAGGTGGCGCACCAGGTCGGGAATAAGGGCTTTGTCGATCTTCAAAAGAAATTTCGTTCCCTTGCGTGTCTGAAGGTTTACATGCCATGGGCTCATACGAATTGTCTCTTCTGTGCGTGCCGGGTCGCTGGTGTCCAGCTCCACAAGGGTTTGACCCGGATGGAAAAGTTCCGTCACCGGACCTTCCACGATCTTTTTGCCTTTGTCGATGATCAGCATGCGACTGGCGATCAGCTCCATTTCACTCAACAGGTGAGAGGAAACCAATAACGTTTTCTTCTGGTTGCTGCTGAGATGCAGGATCAGGTTACGTATATCCGCGATGCCTTGCGGGTCGAGACCATTCGTCGGCTCGTCGAGGATGATAAGATCCGGATCGTGGACCAGGGCTACCGCGATCCCCAGCCGCTGTTTCATTCCCTGGGAGAAGGTCTTTACTTTGCTCTGCGCCCTTTCAACCAGTCCTACCTGCTCCAGTTGCTGCATCAGGAGACGGGAAGTAGGCCGGATACCGCTCATACGCGCAAATAAAGAGAGGTTCTCATATGCGCTAAGATATTTATATAGATCCGGTCGTTCTATGACAGCCCCTACCTTGCGCAGGATCTCGCGGCGATGGGTCCGGAGATCCATCCCGAATATTTCTATTTCGCCGGCTGTAGGCTGGATGAGGGTCAGCAGCATGCCGATAGTGGTGGATTTCCCGGCTCCGTTTTGGCCCAGAAAACCATAGACATCCGCCGCTTGTACGGAAAAGGACAGGGAATCGACCGCTCTCAATTCCCCGAATTGCTTGGTAAGGCCCGTAACCCGAATGACTGAAGACATACTTCTGAATATCAACGTAAATTACAAAGTAATGGACGCCTGGGATCCAAAATTTTTTCGCAGGGCTTGCAAAACCCGAATGTCTTGTCTATATTTGCCCTATCATCCTACGACAATTCCCACTGCCTTAAATTTATTATCCCCGAAAGCCACCTGATAGCTGACTTATAACAGTTGAATTCTATATAGTTCCTTCCTACGAATTGCCTCGTTCACAGCTTTAGTTTATCACCTTCTGAAAATTACAAAGATGAAAAGGAACTTTTTCTCCTTATTTCTCGCTTCCGCCCTGATCTCCGGCGTACAGCCCGCTTATTCAGCTACTTCCGACAATTTCAATTCCCGTAAAGGCATCAAGCTCACAGAAGTAAAAGGTTTTCTGCAAGGGAATTGCTGGTTTTTTTCCGATTTTGATGTCAACCGCGGCGGCTGGGCCCCCCATATGGAAGGGGATGGAGCCATGGTATCCGGCGCCGGCGCCAGCGCCACGGAAATGACGGGTATCTATACCCCTCTGTTGGATATCACCGGCCCCGTCACACTCTCGTTTACCTATACATTCAGCCAGCCTGTCAGGGACAGGAGATGGATAAAAGTATACGCTACGGACGCCACAGGTAAATCCCTGTTCTTATTGGACAGCATGGAGCTCACCGGTCTGGACAACAACCAGGTATACACCTATAACAAGATATTGTCCTCCACCCAGGGCCAGTATAAGATATATATTAACTACCAGGGTATCGGCGGCGGCGAACGGATGGCCATCGACCAGTTGTCCATCGACGCCTCCACTCATTATACAGGCGCCTGCAATGTGTCTCCTTTAGCGCTGCGTGATAAATTCATGGGTACTGCCAGTCACACTGCCAATGGGAATGTGCTGAGCAATGATTATGACCCCAACCATGAGACGCTGACGGCTTATCTGCTGGAAGAATCACCCGACGGCAATGTCGATCTTCAAAAGGACGGGAAATTCACTTTCACGCCAAAAGAAAACTTTACCGGTTCTTCCACGCATTTCGTCTATAAGATCTGCGATAACGGCAGCCCCAATCTCTGCAGCATCAATACTACGGCTACCATCCGCTTCCCCTCCAGAAGCACACTGACCAATTTCCAGGCACTTTATCGCAAAAATGCCGTGGATATCAATTGGAATGCTTCGGCCGATAACCACAGCGCACATTATGAAGTAGAAAGGAGCATGGACGGCACCTATTTTCAGAAGGTAGGAGAGGTCCCTGCTGCCGGAAAAGAATATGCGTTCACCGATAAGGTCAGCGACCGTACGGCAAGAGGTAATGATCTTTACTACCGTCTGCGGCAGGTGGATGAAGCGGGCAGGGTTATCTACTCAAAGGTCCTGATCGTACGGACCTATGGGACGAAGAGCGTTACTGCGGTCAGTGTTACGCCTGATCCTGTTATAAATGACATCCAGGTAAATGTACAGCTGAAGGAAAAGTCCTTTGTGATGATGAAAGTGACGGACAATAATGGCAGTGAGATCATTCGCAAAACAGCCATGGGTGAAAATGGCGCCAATACATACGATATTGAAGACACGCATCAGCTGCAGCCTGGTATGTACCAGCTGGAAGTGATCATCAACAGCAACGAACGGCTGACGATGCGGTTGGCAAAAAGCTAAATTGACCTTTACTTTTTTATATCCAAATAAGAGTGTAGATCCTTTACATATTGCTCGAAAGCCAGTACTCCCTGGGGAGTGATCTTACAAATGGTCTGAGGGTAATTGTCCTTGAATTGTTTGGCTACGTCGATATAACCGGCCTCCTTCAGCTTGTTGATCTGAACGCTGAGATTACCGGCTGTGGCGTTGGTCTTTTCCTTCAGGTAGGTGAATTCCGCTTCCTTGACGCTGATGAGGAGAGATACCAGCGCCAGCCTCAGCTGAGAGTGTAATATAGGGTCGAGATCTTTAAACATTTTTGTTCCTTTCTTTGAGATATCTTTTTCTCAGGATCAGCCCTGGTATGAACCAGGCCAGTTGGGCCGCGGCGGCAAGATACAGCATGCTCCATGGATAAGGCGTAAAAGTGCTCAAAACGGCCAGTGCCCAGCAGGCAATACCCCCAATGACCATCGGTCGGAATCGCTTGCCATATCCTGTGGTGAAAGTAGGTATGCCGTAGATCGTCAGGTACACTGCTATAGGTGCAGGCCATTGATTGCTTATTTCGATATAGCTCATGAGGAACATGGCCGCGGCAAAGCTCAGCCAGATGCCGCTCATGAGGCGGTCGTCATGTCCCCTGTGCTTTCTTTCCTTTCTTTCCCGCCGCGCAATGACTATTTGCGGAATAACGGCGAAAAAGGTCAGCAACCAGATGAAGTGCAGCGGGTCCCATTTCAGATAGGAATTGAGAAATGATACCAGCGCACAAAAAGTAATGATGCCACCCCACATGAGGGCGCTGAGACCTGTTTCCAGGTAATCGTTCTTTGCCCGGCTGATCATCTGGGTGATCAGCTGCAGGCTTTCCTGACCGGTAAGTTCCTTTTCTCTCATAAAGCTTAAATAAGCCGTCCGCCAGCCGGCGGACGGCTTTAAATGATCAATTACATTGGGCCAGCATATCCTCGGCCTGCTTTTGACCCCATGTGGGAGCCAATGGCTCGGGGTGAGCTGCTTTGTAGAGCGATATCGCTTTTTCAAACAAAGGCTTGGCCTTGTCTTTTCCACCACCGAACTGGGGAGGAGTGCCAAAAACGCTCATCCCCTGCAGATAGTACAGGCGGGGATTGTTTGGGTCGGCCTGCATACCCTTTTGTAATGCCTCACCGGCTGTCTTTCCATAGGTCATCCAACGGCTCTGCGGATCCACCAGCATCTGTTGCGTGGCGGACATATTTTCTACAGCATATAATTCAGCATTCTTTTCGATGGCCTCCGCCTTTGCCAGGTAGGCATTGATCTTTGCCGAATTGCCATCCTTGTCCTTGGTGACGGGATTCCAGCCTACCCAGGTTTGTGCCAATGCCGCATAATAGTAAGGCAGCCATTTGGTCTTTTCCGCATCGCCGATCCTGTCGAATGTGCTGGCCAGACTCTGCAGATCATCGATGCTCTTGGCGGAATCCAGCAGGCTGATGTTCTTTTGCATCATCTGCGTGTATTTGTCCGATTGGGCGCCGGCAGCCAGGGAGACCAGGAGGGTCAGCGCAAAAAGTGCTTTCTTCATAGTTGTTAAATTTAGAAATTTTTAGATTATAAATTATTGTTGATGGCATCCTGACTGCGATCCACACCCCAGCTCAGGAAGCAGCCGATGAAATAAAACCGGTTAGCCGGCGGGGTGATAGGCTCTTTGTACTGCCCGCTGTAGGAATAATTATATCCATACACGGCATTATATCCTAATACATTGCTCACACTGGCAAACAGCACGACAAAGGTCTTTGCCTTGGCATTGCCCACGCTGGGCACATACTCCGCACTAAAGTTCAACGCCTGGTAGGACTTGGTCTTCCCCTGCTCTGCCAGCTTGAACTTGGGATCGTTGCCTCCTGCCATCTGGAAGTTATAGTAGGGCCTTCCCGTGGCATAGCTGTAGGTCAGGTTGAACCCGGACTTGATCTTCGTAAAGAATTTTTTCGTTACGATGGAGGCCGTATGCTTCGCAGCAAAGTTCGGCGTCAGCTGTTCGGTATAGTTGAGATAATCCCGCTTTGTATCCAGGAAAGAATAGCTGATCCAGTAATCGAAGTCCTTGATCGTCTTTTTATCCCTCCAGAAAAGCTCGATGCCCTTGGCATAGCCGCTGCCGGAGTTATTGTAAAGGGAATAGTTATAGAATACAGGCACCGTCTTGATAAGGTCCTCGTATTTCTTATAATAGGCTTCTACCCGGAATATCCTGTCTTTCGACATCTTCTGATAGTTGATGATATAGTGGGTAGCCTTTGTAAAACCGACGTTTTTTGTATAAAACAGCTGACTGTTCTCCGGTTTTTGATAAAAGATCCCATAGGCCAGAGAAATCTGCGCATCAGGCGCTGTCCTGTAGGCAAGGGAAACACGGGGAGCCAGGTCGCTACGGCTGATCACGGAAGAATGTTCAAAGCGAAGACCCAACTTAGCCGCCAGCTCGTTGGTAAGGAAGATATCCGACTCGGCAAAGACGGCGTTGTAGTGATCTCTGAATTTATACAACGAGTCCATATTGTACAGGGGGCTGCGGTAATGCTGATCGTTATAGGAATACCAGTATTCGCTGCCAAAACGGATGGAGCTGATGCCCCCCAGCTTCTTGTCAAACACCGCCTTTACCTGGGACAGCTGCTGGTTTTGATCGATGGCGAACTGTTTTCCTTTCATCCAGAATACGGAGTCCGCAAATGACTTCGGCTGGTTGGCAGCATTCTGCACCTGCTGACCAAGGTTGTCCAGGTTGGTGCTGTAGCTGGCGCCCAGGTCCATTTTCCAGCCGTTGTTCAGGTATTCCCGCCAGCTGAGGTTATTGTACCAGTTATGGTTGGTGAGACCAAAAGCATCCTTGGCATACAGGCTGTCGATGTCCTGTCTGCGCAGCCCCAGCTCATTGTACGCAAAGGTTGTATAATATTTGATCATACCTCCATTCTTTGTCCTTATCCGGAAATTGGCGTCGCCATTATGGAACTGCGGCATTTTGAAATAATCGGGCTGCTGTTTGATGGCCTTGAAGTACAAGCCTACATTGACATAGCTGTAGTTGATGCCATAGGACGATTTCTTGTCCTTTGCCAGCTGCTGGGTCCCCACGCCAACCAATATAGGAGAAATGCTGGCGTCTATTTCGGATTTCTCGGGCAGATCGATGGATTCCAGCAATACAACAGAGGACAAAGCCTGGCCATACAAAGCTGAATAACCGCCCGTGCTGAATACGGTGCCTTTAAAAAGGAAGGGTGAAAAGCGGCCCCTGGTTGCAATGTCGGGTATGCTGGTAAAATAGGGGTTGTTGATGAGCGTGCCGTCAATATATTGTTTGGTCTCATATCCCGCACCGCCACGGACAAACAGCCCCTCCGTTTCGCCTACCTGCTGTGCCCCGGGAAGGGTCTTGAGAGCAGCGGTAATATCGGCATTGGAGCCGGCCGTTGTAGCGACATCCAGCGAGCTGAGCACCGCTCCTCTCTTTGCATCCCCGGCAGTAAAAGAACCGGCCGTGATCGTTACGGCCTTTAGCTCGCTGAGCTGCTCCTTCATCACAAGATGAAGGGTAATAGCCTCTCCCGAGGGATTGATCGGCTGTTCGACGGGATTATAGCCAATATTTGTAATGGTGAGGATATGGGCGCCGGTCTCTGTGGTCTTAAAGCGAAAAGCTCCTGTAGAGTCGGCGGTAGCCCCATCATAAGAATCCTTGATGGTAATACTGGCTCCGCGTACCGGATGGCCCTTGGTGTCTTTGACCGTACCGGAAATAGTTGTTTGGGCTTGCAGCCCACCGGCCAGGAAGGAAAAGGCAATGAATAAGGCAGTCTTGGGTGTCATCTTCTCATAGATTTACCATAAAACTAAACTAGTTTATATTATAAACCAAATATTGGCTCCGCTTCCCGGTAAGAACCCGGCCGGCCGTCGGCGAAAGGCGGGTCGTGGCCGGTGAAAACAAAAAGCCAGGCTTAGAAAAGCCCGGCGGTTGTTGATCGTACCCTTTAAAACTAAACTTTTGAATATTTTGGACAGCCGCAGCCTGCATCGGTCGGAACACCGGGAGAAGGAGCAACGGCCATGATAGTATTATAATGACTAGTCAGCCGAAAATGTCCATAAAACGGGTTCTCAAAAAAATTAACCCGTTTTCCGGAAAAATCTAATATCTGTCCTTCGGACGACGAACCTCCGGTTCGTTATAGTGATAACAGTAAATGATTAAATGGCTTTCGTACGGATGATCAGAAGAAAAGAGATTGGAAATAATTGATGATGAGTGTTTTTCCGGGAGCTTGGAAGATATCGCGTTGACGTTGTAAAGATTGCCAAAAAAATTTAGAAATGCAAGGGTTCCCCCAAAAAAAATCCCCGCAAAAGCGGGGATTTTTTTATACTGTTTGACATTCTTTATTTGTACTGGGGAATAAGCCCGTTGGCCAGCTCTACCATTTTCTTGACACCGTCGTCAGGCAGATTGCCTTTTTTGAATTCTGCCAGTACATCGGGCAGTTTGTTCTCCATTTCCAGCAGGAAATGATCTTCGAATTCCTTCACCTTGCGCACAGGCACCTGCCGCAGCAGGCCCTGTGTACCCAGGTAAATGATCGCTACCTGTTTTTCCACAGGGAAGGGAGAATATTGAGGCTGCTTGAGGATCTCCACGTTACGGGCGCCCTTGTCGATTACCAGTTTAGTAGCGGCATCCAGGTCACCCCCGAATTTGGAGAAGGCTTCCATCTCACGATAGAGGGCCTGGTCCAGTTTAAGGGTACCTGCCACCTTCTTCATGGATTTGATCTGTGCGTTACCACCCACACGGCTAACGGAGATACCTACGTTGATGGCGGGACGGATACCGGAGTTGAACAGGTTACCTTCCAGGAATATCTGACCGTCGGTGATGGAGATCACGTTGGTAGGGATATAGGCGGATACGTCACCTGCCTGGGTCTCGATAATGGGCAGGGCTGTCAGTGAACCACCGCCTTTTACCAGGTGCCTGATGGAATCGGGCAGATCGTTCATATTCTTGGCCACGCTGTCATCGCTGATGACTTTTGCGGCGCGTTCCAGCAGACGGCTGTGCAGGTAGAACACGTCCCCGGGATAAGCCTCACGGCCGGGAGGACGACGCAGCAGCAGGGACACTTCGCGGTAAGCCACGGCCTGTTTGGAAAGGTCATCATAGATGATGAGAGCGGGACGGCCTGTGTCACGGAAATATTCACCGATGGCGGCGCCGGCAAAAGGCGCGTAGAACTGGAGAGGAGCCGGGTCGGAAGCCGAGGCGGCTACGATCACGGTGTAATCCAGGGCGCCGTTGTCAGCCAGGGTTTTCATCACACCGGCGACGGTGGATGCTTTTTGTCCGATGGCGACATATATGCAATAAACAGGCTTGCCTGCTTTAAAGAACTCTTTCTGGTTGATGATCGTGTCGATGGCAATGGCAGTCTTGCCCGTCTGACGGTCACCGATGATCAACTCACGCTGTCCGCGGCCGATGGGGATCATGGCGTCGATGGCCTTGATACCCGTCTGGAGAGGTTCCTTTACAGGTTCACGAAAGATAACACCGGGAGCCTTGCGTTCCAGGGGCATCTCATATTTTTCACCGGAGATAGGACCTTTGCCGTCGATAGGCTCACCGAGCGTATTGACTACGCGGCCCAGCATGCCGTCTCCTACCTTGATAGAGGCGATGTTTCCCGTGCGGCGTACTTTCGCTCCTTCCTTGATCTCTCCGCTGTCACCCATCAATACCACACCCACATTGTCCTCTTCCAGGTTGAGGGCGATGGCCCTTACGCCATTCTCAAATTCCACCAGTTCACCGGCACTGACATTGTTCAGGCCATAGACGCGGGCGATCCCGTCCCCCACCTGCAGCACGGTGCCTACTTCTTCCAGCTCAGCGGAAACATTGAAGTTGCTCAATTGCTGGCGCAATATTGCTGAAATTTCATCTGGTTTGATCTCTGCCATAACTTATATAGTTGTCTGTTTGATGTAATCTAAATTCTCCGACTACCTGATCTTATAGATAAAGTCGTTGTTCTGGAATTGCTTTTTAATATTTTTCAGATCGAAGGCGATGCTGCCGTCTACCAGCTCATCTCCTATTTCAAGGACAAAACCTCCGATGAGGGATTCATCGACGGCCGTCACCAGCTCGATGTTCTTCAGGTGCTTGTCCGCGCTGATCTTGTCCATGATAGCCTTTTTCACCTCTTCGCTCACGGGGACAGCCGTCGCCAGCTTGACCGTCTGGATACCTTTATACTCCTTGTATTGACCGATAAATGCCGTGAGGATCTCGGGAAGATAGAACTCCCGGCCTTTGCTAAGCAGCAGCTTATTGAAAGTGGCAGTGATCACAGACACTTTCCCGGCTGAGATGGCCTCCAGCACTTTGTCTTTCTTATCCGCCTTGATGACCGGGCTTTTGATCATGACCACCAATTCCCTGCTGCTTTTGAAAGCCTGCTGCAGGAACAATATGTCGTTATGGACCTCCTCCAGCTGACCTTTTTCAATGGCCAGGTCGATCAGTGATTTGGCATATCGGGCTGCTAAACGTGGATTGAGCATTTTCTTTTCTTGTGCTTTGTTCTAGTTCAATTTCACTTCGTTGGTGAGCGTCTTGATATATTTTTCCTGTTCGTTCTTGTCGGACAGCTCGCGGCGCAGGATCTTTTCGGAGACCTCGATAACGAGATTGCCAACCTGGTTCTTCACTTCCGTAATGGCCGCCATTTTCTGCTGTTCGATAGCGGTCCGTGCATCGGTGATGATCTTGCCGGCTTCCAGCTTGGCCTGGTCCTTGGCTTCGTTGATGATCTTATCTTTTGTCTCACGGGCTTCCTTCAGCAGCTGCGCTCTTTCTTCACGGGCCTTGGCCAGCAGGGCCTCGTTCTCGCTCTTCAGCTGGGCCATCTCGGCTTTCACCTTCTCGGCAGTAGCCAGCGCGTCGGAGATCCCCCGTTCCCTCTCGTTAAGGGACTTCAGGATGGGCTTCCAGGCAGTCTTGCGCAGGATCAGGAAGAGAATAAGAAAAGCCAGGAGGTTCCAGATAAAGAGGCCTAAGTCGGGCGTTAATAAATCGTTCATACAATTCTTATATTAAGATCAATTACTTTAGAAGGATACTGCATCCTCGGCCCTGTGCTCCGGATGCAGTACGATTTTTACGTGCGAACCGGCTTAGTGGAATACAGCCAGAAGACCTGCTACGGCAGCGAGAAGGGCAACACCTTCAACCAGGGCCGCAGCCAGGATCATGTTAGCACGAATGTCGTTTGAAGCTTCCGGCTGACGGGCAATGGCTTCAACAGCGCCTTTACCGATCTGACCGATACCGATACCGGCACCGATGGCGGCAAGACCTGCGCCAATCGCACCATAACCAGGCTGGACTTCCAACAGAATAGTCATCAACGTCATGATACTTGGTTTTATAATGAAAAAAGCGTTCGGGTTACACCATTACAGCATCATCATGGTGGCCTTCCCCATGACTATGGTCGTCGTGGCTGCCTTCAAAGGCCTGCGCGATAAACACAGCGGTGAGGTTAGCAAAAATGAATGCCTGTATAAATGCAACTAGTATTTCAATGAGATAGATAAAGACAGCCAGGGCAATAAAGAAAGGCGAGGTCCCAACGCCCAGAGCCGTGTTCATGGCGCCAAAGATAAAGATCAGGCAGATAAAGCTGAGGATGATGATATGGCCCGACACCATATTGGCAAAAAGACGGATGATCAATGCAAAGGGCTTTGTAAAGATACCCATGATCTCAACCGGGATCATGATCGGCTTTACCCCCAATGGTACGGGCGGGTTGGCGATATGGCCCCAATAATGTTTGTTGGTGCTGAACAGGATGACGACGAAGGAGATGATCCCCAATACAGCAGTAAAGGCGATATTCCCCGTGACATTGGCCGTACCCGGCAGCAGACCAATGAGGTTATTGATCAGGATAAAAAAGAAAATGGTGAGCAGGAAGGGCATGTACTTTTCGTACTTGTTCCCGAGATTGGATTTGCCGACCTCATCCCGTACAAAAGTAATGACGGGCTCGACAGCATTCTGGAACCCAGAGGGAGCTGTCTTGACACCCTGGCCTTTCCGGTATTTACCGGCGATGCCACCCATGATCCATACCAGCAGGATGACCGAAATGATCACCTGGACGGCATTGCGGCCCAGGGAGAGGTCGTATACCTTGACACTCGCATCGGGCTTGCCGGTGGCGTCTGCAGCAAAGATCTTTCCGGGTTTGTATATCTTCTCATCCAGCTTGTTCTCCTCCACATATTCCTCATTCAGCAGCCGGTACCCCTCATGGACTTCTTCGCCATGCTTGAATTCGGAAGCCATGAATACAGACCAGCCTTTGGCGGGAGAATAAAGGATCACGGGCAGAGGAATACTGACGGGATGTTTGCCAAGGGTAAAAAAATGGAATTCGTGGGCGTCCGCAATATGCTCCGCTATGATCTTGGAAGGATTGATCTTAGGCGCTTCCGGCTTGTTTTCTTCGCTGCCGGGAGCATGCTCGCCCTGGGCAAACGAAACGGATGAAAAAAGCAAGCAAGTTACGCTGAAAACCGCGACCAATGTAGATTTGAAGCTATTTGATAACATACCCACCCCTAAATTTTGCGCAAAGATACAGGGTGGGGCGGAGAATATGAAAAGAACATTAAAAAAAGGTTAGCAGCCGTTTACCCCAACGGCAATAGATTGTCTATCAGGCAATCTTCTCCTGCTTGTCGAACTGCATCTGGTGCAGTTTGAAATAGTACCCCTGCCGCTCCAACAGCTGTTCATGCGTCCCTATCTCCTTGATCTCCCCCTTATCCATAACAATGATCTGGTGGGCTTTACGAATGGTGGACAGGCGGTGGGCGATGACGATGGAGCTGCGGCCGGCAATCAGTTTGTCGATGGCTTCCTGTATCAGCAGCTCCGATTCCGTGTCGACAGAGGAGGTAGCCTCATCCAGGATGAGGATGGAAGGATCATACAGCAGGGCCCGGATAAAGGACAGCAGCTGGCGCTGGCCCAGGGAAAGGGAGCTCCCCCTTTCCATCACGTTGTAATGGTACCCGCCCGGCAGCCGCATAATGAACTCATGCATACCGATGAGCCTGGCCGCCTCTATGACCTTTTCCTCGGGGATATCGTCGTTACGCAGCGTGATATTATCCTTTACGGAGCCGGAGAACAGAAAAACGTCCTGTAATACGACCCCAATGTTCTTTCTCAGCTGATCAAGCTTATAATCTTCTATCAATACGTCGTCGATCCGGATCTCCCCTTCCTGTATCTGGTAGAGCCGGTTCAGCAGGCTGATGATCGAGGTCTTACCGCTGCCCGTATGTCCCACGATCGCCACTGTTTGACCGGGCTGGATGGTAAAAGAGATATTCTTTAAAACATAACGATCCTCCACATAGGCAAAATTCACATTCCTGAATTCTACCTTCCCTTTTATCTTATCAGGGGCATAATCGCCTTCTTTTTTGATAAAATCTTCATTGTCAAGGACCCGGAATACCCTCTCGCTGGCCACCATACCCATCTGCAGCACGTTGAACTTGTCCGCTATTACCCGCAGAGGCCGGAACAGCAGGTTCAGGTAGAGAAAGAATGCGATGATCTTACCGCTGAGCTCCCGGGCCTGGGCTTCCGGCAGGTGCAGTACCTGGCGGGCTCCCCACCAAACCAACAGACCGGTGGATACAGCCAGGATAATTTCCACCAGGGGGAAGAAGATGGAATAAGCAAAGATGGCGTTGATATTCGCATTCCGGTGCTCCCGGTTGATCTTATTGAACTTGGCGGCTTCCCTCTGCTCGCCGGAAAAAGCCTGTACGATGGCCATGCCGGTGATATGTTCCTGTACGAACGCATTGAGGGCAGCCACGGCATTCCGCACACGGATGAACGACTTATTCACTGATTCTTTGAAAAGCCAGGTAGCCAGGATAAGGAATGGAAAGGGCGTCAGACAGATGAGGGTCAGCCGCCAGTCTACCATGAACATGAACAAAAGGACGGAAACGATGGAAAGCAGGTCCGCGATGATGGGGATAAGTCCATCCGAGAAGATGTCGTTGATAGCTTCGATGTCGTTGATGGTACGGGTGGTAAGGGTGCCGATGGGCGTTTTATCAAACTGTGAAAGATTGAGACCCAGTACTTTCTTATAGACGTTCACCCTAAGGTCCTTTACCACTGTCTGCCCCAGCCAGGCTGTAATAAAGGAGAAATAGAACCGGGATACCGTCTCTATCAGCAGAAGCACGATCTGCAGAACGGTGAGCCAGATGACCGTTTCCGCTATTTTTTCCTTGAGGGAAAGACCGGCGGCCACAGCTCCGCTACGGATATAATGGTTGATCGTCACCTGGATCAGAAAAGGACGAAGAGGGGATAATACGGCCAGCAGGATAGAAAGCGCAACAGAGATATACAGGCGTTTCTTGTAGGGCGCCGCATACTGGAATACCCTCCGCAGCAGGCTGAAATCGAATATTTTCCTTTTCTTTATCTCTTCTGTCGACATGATGGTGGTTGACCTTAGGCTCGGCTAGACAGCAAAACTACAAACAAGCGGGCAAATGGTTGTGACTATTCACTGTCCATCGCCTTCCGGTACGCCTTTATAAAGATGGCGCCCAGATTCTTATAGGGGGGAATATAATCGTCGAATTTTTCCTTGGCAGCCGGGTCATTCTGGAAACGGGCGCTTAACTCCCGCCACATGGGCAGCCACTCGATGTCCTTACCGGCCAGCAGGTTGGTATTGATAGCCTGCAATACCGGCTCATTTACTGTCTTGGTCCCCACCTGCTTGGAAGAAATAATATGGGCATCCTCATTGATCTTCAGGACCTCGCTGAGGTTGTTGTAGCCACCACACGAGCCCAGCACCACAATACGGGCCGTAGGGGCCATCTGGTAAATGGTGGATTTTACATGATAGCTATGTCCCCGGTGGATGACGATCGTAGGTTTTAAATGACGGGATTCCAGGTAAGCCGCCAGCGCTTTTTGCGCCTTATCGTCCGGATCGTCAGGCCCAAAAAGGGGCTTATTGGCGTAAATGATGACCGGCTTGCCCTTCACGGAGGAGATGGTCACCCATTGCGGGTTTTCGGTGATCTTCCATTCAGGCTTGGTACCCGGACGGGGGCGGAACATGGCCATAAAATTCGTAAACGAATTCTGACCATCCTTGTCTTCATCGCCATAAAAGAACACCTGCTGGATCACCCGGCCACTGTCATCCGCCAACGAGTTGTAGTCCACTGAATAGACGGGAGGTATTCCCAGCCGGGCGGAAAGATCGGTCTTATTCGCGCTGTCGGCAGACTCGAACAAAGTCTCCAGAAGACTGTAGATGATAATGCCTTTTTTATCCCCGGCAGTAATATTCTTTTCATAATTGGCTTTCACCTCCCCCAATATAAAACGGGCCAGGGCAGGGTTCTTTTCAAAGATGCTGCTGTAGGAGTCGGCCACATCGACCGCCTCCTCTTCATTGGCCTTTTCCAGGTGGATAATAAACGACTTCATGATGGTGCCTGCATTCTGCTTGTTCATCGTTCCCAGGAAATGGTCCAGTTTATTATAGGCGGCAGCAAGTTTTATGAATTTGCGGAAATAATCCCCATGAACCTGCATGATCAGGCTGTCCCCATAAGGATTGGCCATCCGCTGGAAGATCCTTTCATAAACACCCAGGTAGCTGGAAGTATAGATCTCATCCTCGCTGAGAACGATGAGATAATATAGTTCGGCCGGGGTCAGGGGGTCCAGGATCTTAAATCGGATGGCGGGGTTGTCCACCGTATGAAGCGCATTGATCTCCTGTACGAACACCTGTTTTCCCTTCTTCATAAGCATGTCAGTCAAGGCATTCATTTCCAATGGAGTATCTCTTTCCGGTGGTAAGATGCGCGCCGCATAGTCCAGCCGGGTCCTCACCAATAACTTATAATAGTTCAGCTCATCGCCTTTGACCTTGTCGATCTCGTCTGTGGTTATTTTACCCTTCAGCAAATTATCCAGGAAAGGCAGGTACAGCTGACCGCTCTTGCTGTTGGCCAGCATGGATACCGTATGAACCAACGTATCCTTACAGTTGCGGATATGATCTCCCAGCTCCCCGCTGGCCGCTGCATAATCATACAGCTGATGGATATCGTGATGTCCTGCAATGATGATGAGGCTATCCTGGAACGGCAAGCCCGGGTGTTTATCTAAGTAACTGAGGATCAAAGAAGGATGCATTTCGCAATAACGCCGGACCAGGTAGAGCCGGGAGGGTTTGACGCCGGCATTTTCCGTGGGATACAGAAAACATTCCACCAGTATCTTTCCTACTTCATAGCTGCCGTCTGTGATCACAGGCTCGATACTCTGCCCCTTTCTATCCAGCTCCATCGCTTTTTCAAAGGCCGAGATAAGGGCAGGCGCTGCGGAAGCCTGTATATCACGCGCCGAAAAAGCCTGGTGGAATCCCCTTAAAAGGAATTCCAAACCCCGCAGGTATTTCTTTTTACTATTTGTATTGAGGGTGGAATCAAATTCAATCCGCTGCTGAAGCTCATCCACCTGGCGGATCAGCGCATCCGTGACCTGCAGGTTCACCGTCTCATCCTTCGCCAGCCGGATAAGGCTATCCCGGCTGCCACCGCCCGCGGTTATCAGCTTTTGCTGCTCTTTGTCCACATTGTCATGCCAGAGCATCCTGTCCTGCGCCACTTTATAAGGGTAGGCGTTGGTCTGCGCAGTCCCATCCAGCGAGGAGGCCAGTAAGAGTACAGATAGCGCTGCCGGGAAGGAAATGGATCGTAAAAGTATATTCATATTGGATCTGCTCTCCGAATGTAATGTATACAAATTTACGACCAAAGGAAAATGTATGTCTTTTAAGGCCCGGAATGACCCTGAAGGACTGCCCCCAGAGGACAGCAAAGGTGGTTGGGTATTGAGCGATGTTATTTATATATTAACAAATTGTGAACTGATAACCCGGCACCCTGCCATAGCTTTATTTCCAGTAGGTTTGCGTAAATTTTTGGTATACATGGAATCCAAAGGCAAGAAGATCCTGATAGCCGACGATGAGCCAGATATTTTGGAGATTATACAATACAACCTGAGCAAGGAAGGATATGATGTAGTCACGGCCAAGGATGGGGATGAGGCGGTAGGTAAAGCCAAGATGACCCGTCCCGATCTCATCATCCTGGACATCATGATGCCGAAGAAAAATGGGGTGGAGGTCTGTGAGATCCTGCGGTCTCAGCCGGCTTTTAAGGAAACCCTGATCCTGTTCCTCACCGCCCTCAGCGATGAGGGCTCCCACGTCCGGGGCCTGGAGACGGGCGCCGACGACTATGTCACCAAACCTATCAGTCCAAAAATACTCATTAGCCGTGTAAATGCGTTGTTCCGCCGGATCAACAAGGAGCCGGAAGAAAGGGTCCTGAAAATAGAGAACCTGAGCATCGATCCTGCCAAATTCGAAGTGACGGTAGACGGCAAGGACGTTACCCTGGCCAAAAAGGAATTCGAGCTGTTGTACCTCCTGGCTTCCAGACCGGGCAGGGTCTTTTTACGCAATGAGATCCTGAACCAGGTATGGGGTAATGAGGTCATCGTAGGGGATCGCACCATCGACGTACACATCCGTAAGATCCGCCAGAAATTAGGCCTGGATTGCATCACCACGGTAAAAGGAGTGGGCTACAAGTTCAATCTCTGACGAGAGATCCGTAATTTTACAGGATGCCTTCTACCAAGAATTTATCGCCCAAACAACTTTCCGCGCTCACAGCCGGGTTGTTGGCCTTACCCATTTCTGCAGGCATTTACTTTCTGACAGGTAACAGCATTGTGGGTGCTGCTTCCCTTTTTATTATCTTTTCCGGCAGCTACGGATTGATCCAGTTTACCCTGGAGAAATTCATATACAGAAAGATAAAACTGATCTACAAACTTATCCACCAGACCAAGGCAACAAAAAAAGAAGAGGTCTATTTCAAATATATCCTTCCCCAGAAAAGTATCGACGAAGTACGGGAAGACGTAGAGAAATGGGGAGAAAAACGCAATGAAGAGATCGAGCTGTTAAAAAAGAACGAGGCTTATCGCAAGGAATTCCTGCAAAACCTCGCACATGAATTCAAGACACCCATTTTCGCCATCCAGGGATATGTAGACACCTTGCTCAATGGAGCGATGGAAGACCCGGGCATTCGAAAAAAGTTTCTTGAGAATGCCGCCAAGAATGTGGATAGACTGGTGAACCTCATGAACGACCTGGATGAGATCTCCACCCTGGAAAGAGGGGAACAACTATTGTACAAGCAGAATTTTATCATACAGGACCTTATCAGGGAGATCTTCGAGACCCTTTCCATCAAAACCAATCGAAAGAACGTCAGGACCTCTATAAAAAAAGGATGTGAATCGCCTATTACGGTTTTCGCGGACAAGGAAAAGATCCGTATGGTGCTGATCAACCTGGTGGAAAACGCCACTAAGTACGGCAAAACCGGCGGCACCATTGTAGCCAGTATCTATAGGATAGATGAAAAGAATGTACTGATCGAGGTCAGCGATGATGGCATCGGCATCGAAGAAGAGCATCTGGCGAGGATCTTCGAACGTTTTTACCGCACAGATGCCGCCCGGAGCAGGGACAAAGGGGGTACGGGGCTGGGACTGGCCATCTGTAAACATATTATAGAGGCACACGGCCAGTCCATCCACGTCCGGAGCACTCCCGACGTGGGCACCACCATCGGCTTTACCCTGGAATCCAGGAGGGATTAGCCAGCAGAACGTTAAACTGCGTCACAATTGCAGGATTTTGGTAACTTTGCAGCTTAAAATCCAGAGGCAGTGACAACTACCACCCAAATCTTTGATTATAGCAAGTGGACGAGCCAACTCGACGAACTTAGTAAAACCTATCAACAGGCAAGCCCCTATCCACATATCGTACTGGAAAACTTTCTCAATCCCGGGGTATTGAACGATTGCATCGCAGAGTTCAATAAGCTCAATGAGACAGACGGGTGGATCAACTACAAACACTATAATGAAAATAAGCGGGGGCTGAACAAGCTGGACCTCCTGCCGACGACGATCAAGAGCACGATCAACGAATTGAACTCCCCGGAATTCCTCCAATTCCTCAGCCAGCTGACGGGCATTAAGGATCTTCAGAAAGATGATGGTCTGGAAGGTGGCGGTATCCACCAGTCCACTCGCGGCGGCTATCTCAATATTCACGCAGACTTCACGGTACATCCTCATCACCGCAACTGGCAGCGCCGGGTCAACGTGCTGGTATACCTGAATAAAGAATGGGAAGAAGCATGGGGCGGCAAGCTGGAGCTCTGGGACAGGGAAATGAAGGCCTGCGAGGAAAAGGTAACGCCTGTCTTCAACCGCTGTGTCATCTTCAATACAGATGCGGACTCCTATCATGGCCACCCCGAGCCGATGACCTGCCCGGAAGGCGTTTTCAGAAGATCTATCGCCCTGTATTATTATACCGTAGAAGCCAACCCTTTCCGGAGAGCCACCCATTATCAGGCAAGACCCGGTGAAGGCGGCAAAAAGATCCTCGTCAGGCTGGACAATGCCCTTGTCTCTTTGTATACGGCTCTTAAAGGAAAGCTGGGCGCCAATGATAAGGTGGTCAGCAATATGCTGAAATTCTTTTCAAAGAAGAAATAGCACCCGGACGACGAGACGACTAATGACCAGGGGCTTCCCTCTTCAAAAAGACGAACCCATTCTTACGGTATAATTCCTTTAGCTGGGGGAACTTATAGTTCTGTTCTCTATCCACCTTCGTAACGAAGTACACCGGTTTATCTATATTCCCCGATACCAGCCATTGCTCGTCATAAGAGTTGGGATTGGCAGGCTTTTCCTTCATGGTATAGAACAGCTCGCCATAGCTTTTAAAGCCCAGGCAATGTACATAGCAGTCTTCTCCCTGACGGGCAATAAAAAAATCGATATTTGCTCCCTGCGAGTAACGCTCCACCTTGGGAACGATAATGGCGGAAGCCAGGAATACGACGATGGCCATGCCACCGAATAATGTCCAGGCAGCCTTATCGAACTCGCCTTGTTTTAATCTTCTTATCCCGATGATCAGCGCGACCACCAGTATGACACCAACGATACCTTCCCAGCCGCCCCAATGCACATCCGCCTCCATATTGGCTCTTGCAAAAACATCGTCCACGTAGGGCGCCAGGTATCGAACCTTAAGTCCGATAACAGCTACTCCCAGTATCAGCACGGAAATAAGCCCTCCCAGGATGGCGGTAAAGACACCGACATATTTTTTATAAACAGCCTCTTTTCGCTGCCATTTATAAATGGAATAGGCTGCCAGGAAAGTGACGGGAAACCATGCCATCGAGGAATAATGGATGATCCGGGACTGGACGATGGTGAACAGGATGGTTACCACCCAGAATAAAAAGATCATCCATTTTTTAAAGTCTTTGTCGAACCGGCTGGTGTACTGGCTCTTGAAAAAAGCAGGAATAGCCAGGATAGAAGCGGGAAAACATCCTATCAGCAGTACGATATAGTGATAGCCAAAGAACCCGGCCTGATCGGCGTCATGGGTCGTAAAGAGACGATATTGGTATTTCAGGAACTCGTTGATGAACCAGGGTCCCCGTTTGATCGTTTCATAAGCATACCAGGTGGATAATACGGCAACCGATACCGCAAGGAAGAGCAGCGCATGCCCCCAGTTGAAGTAGAATTTGAATTTGTTATAGATGAGATATACGCCCAGCACCAGCAGGAATACCATCAGGGCTACCTGTCCTTTGGTGAGTACGGCCAGCCCCATGAATACACCGGACCAGCATACATAGAAATACAATGGCCTTGTCAGCCCTTCTTTATCAAAGCCATTTCGCTTCCAGTGATACAATATGAAATAATACAGCGAGAGAAAGGTAAACAGATTGAACCAGGGGTCGATGATCCCCGATTTGAAATACATATTGGGGAAAAGCGATCCGCCGTACGCCAATGCCCAGAGGATGCCAAAACGGGTGTCATAGATGCGTCGCCCGATGCAGAATACGACAATGAGGGTGACGATACCGCAGAGGGCATTGGGAAAGCGGGCGGCAAATTCGTTGACACCGAATATCTTCATGGCTGTGCTTTGCATCCAGAAGAACATGGGAGGCTTTTCCCAGAACGGTTTGAAGTCCACATATACGCGGGTGTAATCATCCAGCTTGATCATCTCCCGTGAGCATTCGGCAAAATTGATCTCATCCCAGTCGAATAAATGTACACGGCCCAGGAATGGAATAAAAAAAAGGGCACCAAGGAGAGCGATGAGTACGATAGTGGAGGTTTTGTTCCGACGCATTACCAGCTTTTGGCCGTAAAAGTAACTAATTAAGTGGTTTATACATCTCCCTTTTCATGAGCCCCCATTTGCAGAGACGATGGACGACGGACACCTGCAGCACACCGAGTCCATATACCACGCTGCGGCGGAAATTGATGCTGGAAGCCTCCTCAAAATAGCGGGTAGGGCAGGTGATCTCCGCGATCTCATACCCCAGGTAAATGATCTGGGAGAGCATCTGGTTGTCAAAGACAAAATCCTCGGAGTTGATGCCGTAGTTGATCCGCTGGAGTATTTCCTTCGAAAAAGCCCTGTAACCCGTATGATACTCGGCCAGCTTCTGGCGAAGCATTACATTCTCGAAGAAGGTCAGCATCCTGTTGAACACATATTTATACAGGGGCATGCCTCCATGCAGGGCGCCTTTGCCCAGGGTTCTGGAGCCCAGCACCACCTGGTATACATTGTTGGCGATAAGCCAGGCCATCGAGGGAATAAGCTTGGGTGTATACTGGTAATCCGGGTGCAGCATGATGACAATGTCAGCGCCCAGCTCCAGGGCTTTATTATAACAGCTTTTTTGATTGCCGCCATAGCCGCGGTTCTTGTCATGCTTAATGATATGGGAAATACCCAGCTCACGGGCTACGGCTACGGTCCGGTCACTACTGTTGTCATCCACCAGCACCACTTCATCCACGATGTCAAAGGGAATTTCAGCATAGGTCTTACGAAGGGTAAGCTCGGCATTATAGGCCGGCAATACAATAACTAGTTTTTTACCTTCAAGCATAAGACGACATCTGGTTTTTTTCAAAAATAGACGACAAACCTACGCATATCATATCAATACAGAAAATTTTAAGTGGAAAACCCTATGCGGCTGCACGAGACCGAAACCTTTCGGCGAATATCCAATGCACAAGAACTGCAGTCAGCACTCCCAGAAAAGAGCCCATCAGCACATCCGTCAGAAAATGCTGCCCCAGGTAGATCCTGGAATACCCGACGGCGACAGCGACAAGCAGATAAAGAAGATTCGCAATCTTATTCCTCTCAAAAAAAGCCAGCATAGCGGCAAGGGTAAATACGGTAGTAGAATGACCGGAAGGAAAGCTGCTGAAACCCCGGCGCGTTATTCCATCGATAAAATAAGCATATTTCTCGCCATGCTCGAATACTTCCCAGGGACGGGGCATACCAAAAAACGCCTTCAGCACCTGGGCCAGCAGAGCTGAAAGAAGAAAGGCAATGAGTACCTGCCAGGCCTGCGACCATCGACGCAATACCATCAGCAGAATGATCACCCCTACGGCAAAAAGTCCATCTCCCAAATACGTAAAATTGATAAAAAAAAGGTTCAGCGGCGACCCATGAAAAGGATTCAGGAACAGGAAGCTGCCGGTTTTACCCTTCACCAGCAGGAATATCAGCCCTACCAGGAAAAAGAAGCCATAACCAAGAAGAAAATTACGGTTGGCCGCCACGATCGACCTCAGCTTATTCATCCCGTAAAACTACTACAAACCTTCCACTAATTCCTCCGCAAGGCCAAAAGAGAGGGTCATACCGGCCCCTCCCACCCCATTGATCACATATACGTAAGGTTCCGGAGAAAAGAAGAGATCGGATTCCCCGTCCGTCAGTTTGGTATAGATGCCATTCCAGGTCTGGATGACCGACCAGTCTTTTACCCGGACGAATGTACGCAGATAGTCCAGGATCATCCGGTTGATAAACTCCTTATCGAAAGGGTCATGTGTAAGCCCATACTCATGGGAATCTCCGACGGTAAGCTCCCCCCTGCCATTCTGAGACATCATGACGTGGATGCCCCATTCCAGGTAAGGAGCCATCTCTTCCATATAGCGCTGTTTGAGCGGCGGCAGGGATGCGGCTGCTTTGAAGCTATTATAATGAATAAGAGAAAGTCCGCCGCAAAGCGCCGGCCCTATACGCCAGTCTGCCGGCTGCGCCGCCAGACGCATCATCTGTAATTTACACTTCGTCACCGGCTTTTTCGAAAAGATCTCGGGATACAGGGTCTCGAAGTCTGCTCCGTTGCAGATAAAGATCAGGTCTGCCGGGTATTCCTCTTCATTACCGACGTACACCGTCTGATCTGAAATATAAGACACGCATTTCCCCCAGCAGAACTCCACCTTATATTGGCTGGACAGCCAGCCGGGCAGGGCAGCTATGGCCTCACGGGGGTCTACGATCAGTTCATCCCTGCTGTAAAGTCCTCCCAGGAGACCATCGGGAACAACGGCCGCGGAAGCATGGGTAACAGCTGTCTTATCCAGCAGCTGCACAGGTCTCCCTTCCTTATGAAATATCTCAGCCAATTCCTCTAGGACCAGCCATTCGTCGGGATGGTAAGCTACGTGAAGACTGCCGGCAGGCTCGGACCAGAAATCCGCCCCCAGGGAGAGCTCTTTCCATATTTCCCGGCTGCGGACAGCCCTGTTGTACATTTTACCCGCCGCCTGACCGATGGGCCATATCATCCCAAAATTCCGGATGGAAGCGCCCACCGCCTTTTCACCCCGTTCGAAAACCTTTACAGAAAAACCCCGCAATGCCAGGGCCCTGGCAGTCGCCAGCCCAACGATACCTGCTCCGATGACAATAGCCGATCGAGATGATTGCATACGCTAATTCTTTTTGTATATTTTTCCAAAGAGGAAGGAACCCCATACCACCAGCACAATGCCACCGGCTGCAGCTGTATAGAACATGGCGGTAAAAAAGTCTACCCACGTATAACGTATCCTTATAAATTCCTTTACCAGCAGGACAACTACCGTACCCATGTAACCGAATGCATCCGAAATATAAATAAGGAATCCTACATTTCCCGGCACTTTATAAGCAGCCAGCAATCTTTCGAAATAAAAACAATTGTAAGGAATATACCCCAGATAAAGACCCGCCGAAGCCATGATGATCCAGATCACAGGAGAAAACAATCCCAGGTGATACCCCGCTGTCGCGCCTGCGGCCAGGACAAAACCTCCGATGATGATGACATTATTCATCTGGAACGCCCTGTAATTATTCTTTATTAAAAAAAAGCCCCCGATAGCGGCCAGCACAATGAGTGAGACAATAGTGCTGGTGCTGGCAAATACATCTGCCCGATGCATAACGCCCGTCTCTGTCCATAGCTCATTGGCAAAATCTTCGCAAAAGTCACGGAGGATGGTCAGTATAACATAGGCTATGATCACAGGGATCAGCGCAACACCAAATTTCCGGAGAAAATCCCTCCGCTGTTGTCTGTCCATGGGCAGACGTATAGTACGCTGGGCTACATCGGCTGCGGTGGGAGGAGGCGTCTGGTTCAAAAGAAAAGTCCCTAACAGAAGGGGAGCGACAAAAACGGCGCCCGCGACAAAAGGCATCCATTGCTCATTGATACCGGCGTATTGCATCAATCCTTTGCCCACTGTCTTGGCCAGACCGGATGCGAAGATAAAGCTGGTGGCGAGTACAGCTCCCATCAGCTCCGTAACCCGCCGGCCTTCGAGGAAACCGAATACCAGCCCCCACACCATACCGAGTGGAAGACCGTTGATAAACATAAAGATGAAGTTGTAAGGCATGGGCACCACGCCGAAGAGAAGCAATGAAACCCATGAAACAAAGATCAGCCGGATGATATATCCCGCCCTCCGGGAAGGCTGCATGGCAGCAATAAAGCGAATACCGTAAAATTTACTGCACATATAGCCCAGCACCTGCGAGATGACCAGTACCACCTTATAAGAGATCCCAAACAGACGAATGCCATCATAAGAGGCGGCGGTGAAAGGCTTGCGAAAGCCATACATGCAGGAATAGACCACGAAGGAGGAAAGGGACACATAAATAATAAATACCCAGGCCGGACTGGCCGACAGCCTGCCCTTAAGCGTTAGAGAACGCGCGGCAGGCATTGGATCAGGCGATATAAGCACCGTCTCAGGCATTATCGATAATTGGCATCAACTCTTCAAGGTTATCGATAATATGGTCCGGGTGATATTGCTGAAGCTGAGCGCGGGTATAGGCTCCGGTGGTGACGCTGACCACAAGACCACAACCGGCATTGCGTCCTTCCTGCACATCCACTTCCGTATCTCCCACTTTCAATACACTGTCCGCCGAAGCCACACCTAAGTCGGCCATAAGACGGTTGATCATATCCGGAGAAGGACGGCCCTGGGGCACTTCATCGCTGCAGATGACCCGGTTAATCCCTCCGGCCCCATTATCCCAGTGAAGCCGTTGCAGGATGGCATCTGTAATGGCACGGGTAAAACCCGTATTCAGCGCTATTTTAATACCTTTCTCCTGTAGCCATGAAAAGAGCTTTTCGGCATATGGCAGAGGTTTCAGGTCAGGGTCCTGCCGGTAGAATGAGATCATCCCACGGATAAAGCGATCGTGTATCTCCGTAATAAGCGATTCCCGCTCCTCGCCGGATGGGTTGTCCGGTGAGAACTTGTCCAGCAGCAGGCGAACGGCGTCGATCTTACGAAAACCCATTACTTTCTTTACTTCTTCTGCAGGCAGCTCAATGCCGGTGGTCCGGAAGGCCTCTATAAATGCATCAGCCACCTGGCCATTATCGGCGACGGTGGTACCCGCAATGTCAAAAATAACCAGTTGAATATTGTTCATAGCTTACATAGTGAGCAAGTGTCGGTACATCATTTCCCTGTAGCGCTCCAGGTCAGGCAACGGTTTGTTCTCCATTTTTGCCTGCTCATCCCAAAGCCGCATTTTGACGATCAGGTCGAAAAGAGGGTATTGTTCGAAAGCCGAAGCCTCTTCTTCTGTCATCGGCCCTCCCTGGTATTCCAGCGTCCTTTTGCTGGCGTCCGACAGCTGCGCATAGTAGGCAGGATCCCGGACTGTCAGGTATCTTTTAGCCTCTACGTGGGACTCCACCAGGCGGGCGATCTTTTTTGAAAATCCTTTTTCCCGGAGAAATTCCGCCCCGATGGCCTCATGGTCTTTGATCCCGAAACCATCCATTTCATTCTCTCCTGTAGCCGCCTCGCTGATATGACCGATGTCATGCAGAAAGGCCGCCAATATCACTTCTTCATCGTATCCCTGCTCTTCCGCCAGCTGGGCCGCCTGCACCATATGTTCCAGCTGCGAGACCTTTTCGCCGGCATATTCCTCGCCACCGTAACTTCTATACATTTCGAATATCTCGTCGGCTATCTGTCTCGCCTGTTTGCTGTCCATGTGGGTAATTGTTTTATTTTAATACGGTCAATACAGGCTCGGCGTTGCCGTGATCCGGCCGGAATTGGAAACCCAGCAGCGCCGCCATGGTCGGCGCCCATTGTTTCTGATACAGCTGCGTATGCGTGCTGACCTCTCCTGCCGGAGCCGTATCCGGACCTATCACAGCCATCCAGATACAACCGGACTCTTCTATCTCCTTACCGTGATGACGCCAATTGTCTTTTATCTTGTCCCCCCTGCCGTGATCACAGGTGATGATAAGGGTCGTCTTGTCCTTGTACGCAGGCATCGATTGCAGCGTATTCCAAAGGTCTGCGATCATGGCATCTTCCGCATGGGCCTGGTTGATATACTGATCATATAAGCCGGCATGAGCGAAGTCATCCGTCTCATCAAAAGCGATATAGAGTACCCTGGGCCGATAAGTCTTCAGATATTCTTTCCCGGCAAAATAAGTGATCACATCGGGCCGCACCTCCAGGGGCTGCGGGGCCAGGAACTGCATTTCATTCACCACCTGTAATCCTTTGTCGGAAAATTGGAGGCTGTCTACACCGGAATTGACATACAATCCGCTACGTCCGGTGTTCAGGATGTAAGGGAACACATCCCAGGTAGTGAAAGCGGCGACCTTACCGGAGAACCCTTTCTGCCTGTTGATAAACTCCAGCACATTGGTATTCTTATTAAGCACCTTGTCATTGGAATTGACGGCAGTGTCGGGATACCCGGTGAATATCTCATTATAGCCGGGATAGGAAAACTGGTAAGGATTGGCCACATTGACCAGGTTGCCAAGATCCCGGTTGCCATACAGCTGTCCTTTTGCTTCCACGGTGGACCACAGAAAAGGAAAGAGCTTTTTTCTTCTTTCACGGATGTCCGGGCTGTAGAATTTCTTGTCGAGTCCGGCTCTATCCCTCGTGTACTGTTTGTTATTCATCAGTGCAGAGTCGATACCGCCGAACACTTCCTGCCAGCGCATCCCATCCAGGGTGAAAATGACAAGATTTTCGGTATGGTGGGTTACGGCCTGTGCGGCGCCGGAAAGAGCGCCGCACAGGATCAACAGAAAAAGTGCCGATGATTTTACAAATCGCATATTGAATTATTTTATAAGCCACATCTGGGCATTGATGTCATCAGCCCCGCCATACTGGCTTTGAAGAGCCGAAGTATAATTTGTGGCATTGGCGACAGCTTCACTATTGGGGTATTGGAACCGCAGGGGTATTTTACCTCCGTTGCCTGTGCCGCCGCCTGTGCTAAAGGCCGGTATGCCTGTCCTGCGCCATTGATAATAGGCCTGGAGACCGGAATTACGGGCATAGGACAAGTACTTCTGGATGAGTATCTGCTGCAATCCATCTGCATTATCGCCTTTATACTTTATGGTATCCTGGGCGAAATAATCGGAGAAATTGAAGTGAACATTATAAGTAAGGTTTTTGCCGGTGGTGTCTACAAAATATACGGTGTTACCCCCGTCCTTGATCCCATAGAAATCGAACATGCCCTTGATACCATTGGCATACCAGGTGGCGGCATCGCCCGTTGCCCAGCCCCTGTTGATTCCTTCGGCGATGTTCAGGCAGGTCTCGCCGTAGCTGAGAATGAGGGTGGGTTCGGCAGTGTAGCCGGAATAAAAATGATGATAGTTGTACAGGGACAATTTTGCGGCGCCCGAGAGGGTTGACAGCACGCTGAGGTCAGCGCCCAGGTCGGCCCCTACAAAAGATTCATACGCGGTGTCCTTGAACCCAAGACCTTCGGCCGGCTCGCCCAGCACCATGGCCCGGATATCGTGCAGTTTTCCCAGGGTCGTTTCCAGGGTGGACCCCAGGTTCAAACGACCGGCATTGTTGCCATAATTGCCTGCATTGTCGGGGTAATAGTTGAAGCTGCTGTTGTAGACGTATTGCAGATTGTCATCATTGCTTGAAAGGATGGGGTACTTGACAGGGTCGTTCACGATGGCAGCAAACTGCTGGGTGATGTTAAGATCGGCGTCGGTAGCTACTTTTTTGCTCATGTCGATCAATACCCGAAGCCTGAAGCTGTTGATCACTTTCTGCCATTTCTTCAGCGCGTCGTTCGTTGCCAGGGCGTTGTTAATCCTTTCCTTGTAATAAAAATCTCCTGAAAACTCGTAAAAGGAAGGGGCCAGGTC